>Ga0073932_1000204_pt1 | contig 156502 bp, 124 predicted proteins | sample DewCreD2012metaG_FD_76967 | JGI IMG/M metagenome (GOLD analysis project Ga0073932, IMG submission 76967) | Hot spring sediment bacterial and archeal communities from British Columbia, Canada, to study Microbial Dark Matter (Phase II) - Dewar... ... | reverse complement strand
CGAAGAGGACAGGCAGGCAGAAACAACGGGAAGGCAAAAAGAAAAAAGGAGGCGGGTGTCTTGAACAACCAGACGGTGTGGGAGGGGAGTTGGAAGAATATCCGCAGGTCAACCGGGAGGAAGCGCAGAAAGAAAGGAATCTCCAACGGCTACCGGTGCAATGCAAGACAGGTGGCGGTCTCACCCTCACCCCCGGTTGCCTCTATTATACCCCGTGTGTGTGTGTGTGTGTGTGTGTGTGTGTGTCAAGGCACGGCGCGGCTGCGCACCGGCAGGAGGGGTTATCAATGGCGTGCCTTTTGAAAAAGTGCGCAGATTTCCCTGCCGAACTCCTTTTTCTGCCACCGTCGCAGCCCTTCTATGGCTTCAAGGTCGCCCAGAGCCCGGGGGCGTCTTTCCGCAATCCGGCGAATCAGAGCAGCGGTACACACGATACTGCCGTCAACTCCAAGTTCCCTCGCCTTGCGGTCGCGCCACTCCCTGAGCGCCTCAACGTCAGATTCATACCATCGGCTTGCTGTCTGTTTTCTCCTCGCATCTCTCCGGGGATACACAGGCAGCCGTTCATCCGGAAGCGCAAGAGCCGTGTTCACCGCCTCGCACACCTTGCGGCACAGGTAACTGCTCCTCCGGCTCAATCCGGCAATCTCGCGGCATCTCTGTTCGTCGCGCGGTTTTTCCCTTACAATCTCTCTGATGACATCCGGCTGAAGGACTCGAAACGGCGGCAGGTTTCTCTCTTTCGCAAGGTCGTCGCGTACCTTCAGGACCCCTTCAAGAACCGCGAGGTCCCGTCTCCCGAGGATGCCTGCGCCTTTGAAGGAGCGAAAAAGCGGCCCCTTCTCCCCGTCGCGTCTTTCTGTGGAGGCAAGGACCGCGCACTCCTCCTTTACCCATTCAAGCCGTCCAAGACGGCGCAGGTCTTCTTTCATGGTTTCGGCGAGACGGAGGAGGTATCGGACATCTGCCGCCGCGTACTCACGCATCTTCGGAGGAAGGGGTCTTTTCGTCCAGTCCTGTTTCTGGCACGATTTGTCCACTCTCACGCCGAGCCGGAAAGAAAGCAGTTCGGCAAGACCAGACCGCTTCACCCCGAGGAAGCGCCCGGCGATTTCGGTGTCAAACAGAGGGGCGCAGACAACTTTCAGATTCCTGCGAATGAGGTGGAGGTCGTAGTCGGCACCGTGAAAGACCTTCTCTATCCGGGTGTCTGCCAGTACGCGCGTCAACCCTGAGAGGTCTGCCAGACGGAGCGCGTCAAAGAGGAAGATGTGCTCGCCGTCCGACACCTGAATGAGACAGAGCGTCTCTCCGTAGTGGTGCAGAGTGTCTGCCTCAAGGTCTACGGCGAGTGCTTCCGCGCGGGAAAGGATGCGAACCGCTTTCTCTGCTTCATCCCCGCTCTCAACAAGGCAGAAGTCGGGAACGACGCTCTCCCCCATCTGCCTTCCCTCTACGACGCGGACTTCAACGGGCTTGCAAAGACCGAGGAACCCGCCTGCTCTGCCTCTATCTCAAGGAGCCGGTTGTACTTGGCAATCCGCTCGCTCCTGCAGACAGAACCCGTCTTGATCTGACACCCTCCCATCGCAACCGCGAAGTCGGCGATGAAGGCGTCCTCTGTCTCCCCGGACCTGTGCGAAATCACATAGTTCCAGCCCGCGGCGCGGCACAGGTTGATTGCCTCGATTGTCTCGGTGATGGTCCCTATCTGGTTCAACTTGATGAGCACCGCGTTCGCCGCCTTTTCCGCAATCCCTCGTCTGATGAAGGTCGGGTTTGTCACAAAGATGTCGTCACCCACAATCTGGATGCGGCCGCCGAGTTTTTCCGTCATCTTCGCGAAGCCGTCCCAGTCGTTTTCGGCAAGTCCGTCCTCAATCGAGACAATCGGGTAGTCCTTCACCCACTTCGCGTACAGTTCAACCATCTCATCGCTGGACTTCTTTCCCTGCTTTGACCTCGACAGATTGTATGCGCCATTCTCGTGGAAGGAACTCGCAGCCGGGTCCAGGGCGAGCGCGACATCCTTGCCGGGACGGTATCCTGCCATCTGAATTGCGTCAAGGATAACCTCGCACGCTTCCTCGTTGCTCTTCAGGTTCGGCGCGAACCCTCCCTCGTCGCCCACGCCGGTGGCATATCCCTTCTTCCCGAGTATCTTTTTCAGGGCGTGGAAGGTCTCTGCGCCATACCTCAGCGCCTCGGCGAACGACGGTGCGCCGACGGGCATCGCCATAAACTCCTGAAAGTCAACACTGTTGTCCGCGTGCTTTCCTCCATTGAGGATATTCATCATCGGCACAGGCAAGCGGACAGGACCCGTTCCTCCAAGATAGGCGTACAGCGGAAGTCCCGCGCAGGCAGCCGCCGCTCTGGCAACGGCCATTGACACGCCGAGGATGGCGTTGGCTCCAAGCCGTCCCTTGTTGGGAGTCCCGTCCATCTCAATCATCATCCGGTCTATCTCTGCCTGACGAAACGGGTCTTTCCCCGCAAGCGCCGGCGCAATCAGGGCGTTGACATTTGCGACCGCCTTCTGAACTCCCTTGCCGCCGTACCGCTTTGCGTCGCCGTCCCGCAGTTCCACCGCCTCGTTCTCCCCTGTGGACGCTCCGGACGGCACGGACGCCGAGACGCGCGTGCCGTCGTCAAGGGTGCAGAAAACCCTCACCGTAGGATTCCCTCGTGAGTCAAGTATCTCCATTGCTTCAATGCGCGCGATACGTCTTCCCATCGCAATCCTCCTGTGTAACAACGTATCTCTTCCTCTATGCCTCCCGGCGCCTCAAGAAATCAGGCTGCCAGAGAGGCGGGCTTGCGGTATGACACCACCAGCAGGAAACCAACCGTCAGGAGCGCCGCGGCGCTCACAAGGGCGCCGCTGAAACTGCTGGTTGCCGCCTTCGCATACTCCATCATCATCGGACCCGCCACGCCCGCAACTCCCCACGCGAGGAGAATGGGCCCGTAGATGCTCCCGATATTCTTCGGACCGAAGGTGTCTGCCGCAAAGGCGGGCATCGTCGCAAATCCGCCCCCGTAGCACAGAAGGATGTAGCAGCACACAGCGGCAAACACAACCGCGGAAGATACTCTTGGCAGGAAGAGGAAAAGGGGAACCTGCGTCCCGAGAAGGAGAAGAAAGACCGCTTTTCTCCCAATTCTGTCAGAGAGAGATGCCCAGAAGATGCGTCCCGCACCGTTGAAGAGCGAGGCGACAAGAATCAAACTCCCCGCTGCCACAGGCGTCAGCCCTATCTGCGATTGCGCCATCGGAGAAAGGTTGCTGATGACCGCAACTCCTGCCGTGACATTGATGAACAGAATGAGCCAGAGGAGATAGAACTGCGGCATCCTTACCGCCGTCCTGAAACCGACGGATGCCTGCGAGGGAACCGCTTTGACGCTTCTGGCCATCGGGACAACAGATTCCCAGCCGTCCGGGGGATTGACCATCTGCCTCGCAGCGAGAAGGAGCACGACGCAGAAGACAATGCCTGCAGCCATCAGCGTCTTGCCCACGCCTATCATCTGAATCAGCACAGGCGCCGCCTGCCCCATAAGCGCGCCGCCAAAACCAAATCCCATCACCGCAAGACCGGTAATCATCCCCCTCTTGTCAGGAAACCACTTCACCAGCACCGCAATGGGAGTCACATACCCGAGTCCGTTTCCGATGCCCGCGATCACCCCATACCCGAGCCAGAGGAGAAGTTTGCTTCCGACAAGGTCAGCCCACCCTGCCACCACCGTCCCGCCTCCGAAGAGAACTGCCGCGATTGTCGCAACTGTCCGCGCTCCCGCTCTGTCAACAAACCTGCCGCCCAGCGCCGCAGACAGTCCGATGAAAAAGATAGTGAGCGTGAAGGTGAGTCCGACTTCCGGCCCGGACCAGCGGTGAGTGTCCATCAGCGGAATCTTGAACACGCTCCAGCCGTAGACGCTACCAAGGACAAGTCCTGCCACAACCCCGCTGACCGCAACGAGCCATCTCCTCCTGAGCAGACCCCCTGTGTCGGCGTTCACCGGCTCCCTCCTACTTCCAGAGACGAAAGATTATCTGCGCAATGTCCGTGTTGTTGATATACCAGCCCCGACGAGGGTCTATCTGCCCTGCGCCGCGCGCGGCGGCAGCAAACTCGGAGGACCCGCGTCCTTTCGCGAAAAACGGCACCAGAGAGTTCGTGTGTCCCTTGCTGTTCCACTGCATCTCAGGCATCTTACCCGCGCCGTTGTTCCCGAGCGCATTCCAGACAGGACCCTGAGGCGTCGCCCCTGAACCCGGACCCGTGAGGTAACCTGTCTCGTGGTCTGCCGTCACTATCAGCAATGTTTCGTTCCAGTTGCTGTGCTTCTCAATCCACCCAACGACCGCTTCAATCGCCCCGTTGAAGTCAACCACCTCCTCAATCATCCTGCCTGGCTGGTTGCCGTGCCCGGCCCAGTCAATCGCGCCACCCTCTATCATCAGGAAGAGCCCGTTCGGGTTTTTCCCGAGAATGTTCAGCGCGCCGAGCGCCATCTCCGCCAGCGTCGGAACCGTCTGGAGTCGCGGCACCTCGTACGGAGCCACCATCGTCTCTCCCTGACGGCTCTGCTGGAGGGTGCTGAACACTTCTGGAATCCCGATGAGCCGGTACGGCGCGATGGCATCGGCGGCAAGCGACTGGAACTCTTCCTTCGTGTGGATGACCTTCCACACATCCCGTGCATCAATCATTCCGTCGCCATTTGCGTCAGAGCCAACCACCAGCCCATCCTTCATATCCTCCCAGGTGTTCTCTCCCCCCACATACCGGTACTCGTATCCGCCGCCACCTTTTTTCGTAAAACCTCTCTCGCCGTTGTCAGTGAAGAGAGGATGGCCGCACCCCATAATAACCTCGGCGGCGCTCTCGTACACCATATACCGCACAATCGTCTCGTGGTTGCTTCGCGCCTCGTTGTGCGCAACGAACCCGGCAGGCGTCGCGTCCGCAAAGGGCACGCTCGTGACCACACCGGTTGATTTGCCCACCTCCTCCGCGCGCTCAAGGAGATTGCGCACAGGTCTTTTGTCAAGGTCAACGCCGATGGCTCCGTTGTAGGTTCGTATCCCGCACGCCATCGCGGTCGCGGCGGCACCTGAGTCGGTCGCGACCCTCGTCACATAGTTGAAGTACTTCCACGCCCACATCGGGTCGTACTCGATGCCTGCCGAAGAGGTGCGCATCGCCAGCCGCACAGGGAACTGTTCGTACACCTGCCTTCCCGTCGCCCCGAACTGATACAGGGACGCGGCGTCAATATGGGCAAACCCCATTCCGTCGCCAATCATAATGATGACATTCTTCGGGGTCTTCGGTCTGTGTGGAAAGGCGCTCGCCGCGAACGACCCAACCAACACCAGCGCTGCGAGAAGGGCAAAAGCGCGTATCCTTTCCGTGACATTCATTCAATCCTCTCCCTTGAAACATTGCGCCGCACAACCTCGTCGGCATTATATCCCAGCCATCTGCGGATGTAAAGCAACCGAGCCGCTCCTCTTCGACCTGATAGGTGTCAGAGACAGGCTCAGCGAGTCGAGAAGTCCGTGGGACCTGATAATTGCGTTCGAACTGACTGCCGAGTATATTGCTCAAACGGCGCGACGACTGGTCGGCCGAAAGAGCCGAGGCGCGGTACCGTCCACAGATTCCCCTGCCGGGGTGCGGGCGGATGAGAAAGAGACACAGACAGCACATCTGAAACGCGCGCGCAGGTTCCCTTGATGGCGGAATCTCACCTGGGCATCTCTGCGGTCATCGTTCCGCTACGGCGGCCGCCAACCTCCCTGTAACCACACCTCGCAACACCGTCAGGCCCGTACTTGCCGGAGAACTCAAAGGTGCCGTTGGCCGCTCCGCCCGATGCCTTCCCTGATCCAGAAATCCATGTCCTCAGGTCTGTCTTCATTGTCCCTGTGTAGTACAGCGTCTTTCCACCCCAGGTCGCAACATAGGAAGCGTCGTACGAACCGCCTGCCCTTGCCTTGAGAAGCGCAGACCAACTGCCCTTTGTGCCTCCGAACTCGCAGGTTCCCTTGACGGATACAACATCCTGGGCAGAAGCAACCCCCGCACAGATGAGGATGCAGGCGACCAGAATCCGTTTCATCACGCGGCCCCTTTCAGCGGAAGGCCTTTCGGACATTCATCCGTGCGGACTGAACCTGATTCATCCGCCAACCCTGCCTGTAAATACCATTATCTATCTACTCCTCGCGTCGCACCGGCGCCTCTCATCGGCACACCGGCGCAATGCCGTTCACCTTGCCTCTGGCGCAGTTCCGGCAACAGGGGGTTTCTCCGCTGGCGCAGAGGCAGCACCCTGGCCCGTCTTGTACCGGACAAACTCGCTCACCGTCATAAACCTGCACCCCTGCTTCTTGAGGAAGAGCGCAACCTCCTTGAACTGTTCAAACTGCGCCTCATCCCACGCGTTTGGATGTCCCTGCAGGGAGATGTATTCGAGGTCCTTGCCTCTCACCGCATAGTCGGACAGAAACTTCTCCTTGTTCATCTTCGTCGTCGGGTTCTCCATATTGATTTTCCGTTCGATCCGGATAATTCGTCCGGCAAGTTCCGCGGGAACAGCAGCCCACACCGCGCGGATCTCCGGCCGCTCGGCAAGAACTTTCCACGTGTCCGCGTCTACTGCGCTCGCGTGAGGTCCGAACGCGATGAAGTACTCCCCCAGTTTCTCCTTGCTCAACTCCTGCGTCCGGAAAATCGCTTCCTTCTGCGCTTCGTATCCCGTGCCCTCAAACTCCTTCGGATGCCCGAACCCGCCGTACCCGTGGTTCCAGAACTCGAACAGACCTGTCTTCTTCAGCTCCTTTATCCAGTCAATAAACTCCTGCTTCCCGCTCGCAAGCGCGCTGCCAAAGACCCCGAAGTTGACCTTGATACCCTCCTTCACCGCAAACTCCACCACCCGCTCATAGTTGACATACCTGGCGCTCATGTCGTCAAGTTTGAAGATGACAATCTGTCCCTTCTCATCAGCTGACAGGGACGAACAGACCGCGAGCATCGTGCACAGGCACGGCAGGACAAACCGTTTCATATAATTCCTCCTCCCTGGTTACTATGTATCCCGAGTATCCCCCGGGTGGGTGAGGGGATTTGGCGCCTCCACTGCGTTCCGGTCGGCCATCCGCCCGTTCGGCGCTCCTCCTCGTCGCGCCTCACAACACGGGCTCCTTTCAAATCCCCTCCCTCTGTGAAGATTCGAATTGGGGTGGGTGAGGGGATTTGAACCCCCGGCATCCAGAGCCACAGTCTGGCGCTCTTACCGCTGAGCTACACCCACCATAACGCAACGCTCGGGAAGATATGATACACCACAACCCTGCGATGAGAAAACCTTTCCGGCTCCTTTGATGAAGCGCGTCAGCCGCTCTTTCAGTCAACAAGCCAGACCCTCACAATACCGCGATTGACCGCCACTTCCATTACCTCCACAGTACCACTGTTTTGTTACAGGTCCCGCCATTGTGAACCCTGTCTGCGTGAAGGCAGTAAACCTCCTGCCCATCGCAGGGGTCAAACCGTACAGAGAAACAACTCCGCCCTGCCGCGGAGATGCTCGGTTCTTGCGGGAAGAAGGTTGCGGATAGTTTGACTTTCCGCTGCCCGCGAGAAATAGTGGGGAGGAAAAGATGAAGAGAGATGGCGACAGACCGATTCTCTCAGACACCATCACCCGCCGCGATTTCCTGAAAAGGGCCGGATTCCTTGTCCTCGGAGCCGGCGCAACCTGGACTTTGCGGCAACGGTGGGCATTTGCACAGGAGCGCACCTCTCAAAGACCAAACATTGTGCTCATTCTTGCCGACGATCTTGGATATGGCGAGTTAGGTTGTCAGGGGTGTAAGGACATCCCCACGCCAAGTATTGATGCCATCGCGCAGACAGGCGTCCGCTTCACCCAGGGGTATGTCTCCTGCCCAATCTGCGCGCCCACGAGAGCAGGACTTCTCACCGGACGCTATCAGCAACGGTTCGGCTTCGAGACAAATCCGGGGCCAGAAGCGTACGCTGACGAGAAGTTCGGTCTGCCCCTGGACCAACCCACGCTGGCGGAACGATTGAAGAGCGCGGACTATGCGACAGGCATGGTCGGCAAATGGCATCTTGGATACAAGCCCGAACTCACCCCGCCGAAACGTGGCTTTGATGAGTTTTTTGGATTCCTTGAAGGCGCTCACAACTATCTGCCCGGCAGTCCCCGCAGCAAACTTCTGCGGGGACTGGAGCAAGTGTCGGATGAGAAGGAGTATCTGACCGACGCCTTTGCCCGCGAGGCAGTTGCGTTCATCGAGAAGAACAGGCGCAGACCGTTTTTCCTGTACCTTCCTTTCAATGCCGTGCACATGCCGCTTGAGGCGTCTGAAAAGTATCTCAAGCGTGTGCAGCATATGAAAGACCCCGCGCGGCGGGTCTACGCTGCGATGACTCTCGCGATGGACGACGCCGTCGGGCGCGTGATGGAGACGCTTCGCAACGAAGAGCTGGAAGAACAGACGCTCGTTTTCTTCCTTAGCGACAACGGCGGCCCAACCTCCCAGACGACATCAAGCAACGCCCCTCTTCGCGGGTACAAGGCGCAGGTATGGGAGGGTGGAATCCGGGTTCCGTTTATGATGCGGTGGAAAGGCACTCTGCCGGCTGGCAGGGTCTTCTCTGAACCGGTGGTATCCCTTGACATCGTGCCAACCGTTCTCGCCGCAGTCGGAGTACAGCCGTCGGACAACTTTGACGGCGTGAACCTTCTGCCATACCTTACCGGCGAGAAGTCGGGCAAGCCGCACGAGGTACTGCACTGGCGGTTCCACACCAAACGCGCTATCAGGAAAGGCGACTGGAAACTGGTAGCGGAAGGAAACATTCCCCGACCGGGACTCTACAACCTTGCTGACGATGTCGGAGAATCAAGGAACCTTGCGGGAGAGATGCCCGAGAAGGTGAGGGAACTGGAGAAACTCTGGCAGGAGTGGAACGCGCAACTCCAGCCGCCAAAATGGCTCCGGCAGGATGCGCGCACCGGGAGACGGTAACCATTCTTGCTGAGATGAGCCGGTTCTCTGCGGCCCTCGACGGTTCTCGCCGAGGAGGATGTGATGCGCGGGTCGCCTGTCGGTTTCTCGTTTTTCGCGCTTGTGCGACACGGCGCATCCGCTTCCTGCCGGTCAAAAACTTGCCGGCTGCCGCAGCGTGGATGTACAAAGGCGTGCTGATGGAGGAGCGACCATGAAGACGGCCACCAAAGCGACCATCGTGAGTGCCGGACTTTCAGTGCTTTTTGTCTGCCTCACCCTCCTGGCGCAGGAAACGCCACGCCCTGCGGGCAGCGGTCTTACGGAGCGGTTCAAGCAACCGGACCGCAACGGCGATGGCAAAGTTAGCCGCGAGGAGGGCGGTTCGCTACCGTTCTTTGACTCGGCGGACAGGAACAAAGACGGCTCCCTGACCATCGATGAGGTGCAGTCGTATCTCACCATTCAGCCGCGAGGGGGCGACGTGAAGCCGGCGCCGCACAAAGAAGAAGTCGCAGAGCAGCGCCCCGGCGAGCCGCCGCTCAAGAAGATGCCGGATGGCGACCCGGCGCGCGATGCCGCCGGACGCGGTCAGTTGTTCGAGAGCATCTGCATTCCCGGTTTCACCGACATTCAAGAGGGTATGAATGGCGTGGCTCTCGTTGACATAAACAGGGATGGTTTGCTGGACATCGTGGCGACATACTCGCCGCCGGCCGGCACAGGCGGCCGATGGGGAACCGGTGAGAAACTGCGCGTATTCATCAACGAAGGAGGCTTCAAGTTCCGTCCGCACACGGTCAGATTGCTCGACTCGCAGGTGTCGCCGGAGAGTTTCGGGCGCGGACAGGTACCCGCGCTGGCGGACTTCAACGGCGACGGGTTCCTCGACCTGTTCGTCACGCGTCACGCCCAGATGTCCGCCGGGCAGTCCAATCCGCGAGACCAGAAACTCGGCAACGGACTCTACATCAGCGACGGCGCGTGGGATGTTTTCCGCGATGTCTCGGCAAAGATGGGCATACAGAACGAAAAGGCGTACAACCGTCAGCCATCCATTGGCGATGCCAACGGCGACGGCTGGCTCGATATCGCAATCGGCTGCGACAACATTGGCAACGCGATGGGCGGCTTCCCCCACAGCCGCCTTTATGTGTTCACGCCGAACGGTCCCAACCTCCTTGACGGTCATTTCGAAGATATCGGCGGAACCGACCTTGTCCCCGACTTCGGCGATTTCTCCCACGATAGCGGCAGGGACAAAGCCGGTCCGGATATCAACCTTTGCGACCTCGATAACGACGGCGACCTCGACCTGATTCAGTCGTATCATGTGGACATCCGCGACCCGGCACTGCCTTTCTCGCCAGTGGAATACCGCCAGGGTGTGTTCTGCTGGAAAAACCTCTTGAAGGAAACCGGCAAGATGCGCTTCGAGAAGGTGACAGGCAACGGACTTGCGTGCGAGGCACACCTCAAACTCAACGCAGACAAAAAGACGTTCACCGCCGTCGGAAAGGCTCCGGGCCTGCCATACATCTCGCTGGCGGACGTTGACAATGACGGCTTGATGGACGTGCTCGCCGTTGGCCCCGCAGACCCGGGTTGGGCCCCGCGCACCGAATACGTCAGCGCCCGGTTCTGGCGGAACAAGGGTAATTTCCAGTTCGAAGAAGCCACCGACGCCGTCGGCCTATCGCCGTTAAACTGGGTCTATCGTGATTGGTGCAAGTTCTTCGATGCGCCGATGCCGCGAAAGCATCCCGGAGCACGGATGGACCCCGGCGACCGGCGTCCCTATTTCGCCGACGCCGTCTTCGGCGACTTTGACAACGATGGCTGGGTGGATTTCGTCGTGCTGGACCGCAGCGAATCGATGAATCCCGAAGCCCGCGCGATCCTCTTCATAAATCGCGGCGGAACTTTCCAGCCGATGCAAACCACATTCAGCGGTCTGGACGGAAGCGGCATCTGCGGCGAGGCGGCGGATTTGAACAACGACGGACTGCTTGACCTTGTGTTCGCCGCCGACCCTGACAACTCAGGCAGTGCGACAAGTATGGCGCGGTACGAGAGCAAGGTATACTGGAACACCGGTTCCCACGGTGGGAAGGACATCCACTGGATAAGGGTCACATTTACAGGACTGAAAGACGCTGAACTCATCGGCGCCCGGGTGGAACTGTCCGCCGGAGGCAAGACGCAGTACCGCTGGATTCACACCAACCACTCCTACAAGAGCGGCGGCGCGCTGGACGCCCACTTCGGACTTGGAAACGCAACAGTTGCAGATGTGACAGTGACGCTTCCAAACGGTGAAAGAAAGAGGTTCCCCTCGCTGGCCGCGGACAGGACGCACGAAGTGAACTGGAAGGCACGATGACCGGTCATTGTTCTGACAGTTGGAGATGCCTGTGACTTCTCCGCGACTCCGCCGGGCTATCGGCTCCGGCCGCAAAACCGCGGGCAGGGGTTTTGTAGAGCCACACTGAGGGAGGCCCCGTGAAAACAAGCATCATCGCCGTCGGTTTGGTTGCCGTGCTCATCTGTTCGGCTCACGCGCAACGGCAGCAGTGGCGGGGAGTTGATGTGTCAAAAGGCGCCCCGCTGCCGCCGGCGGAAAACTTCGCGCCGCGTCCGCACGGCGAGGAAGCGGTGAAAGCCGGGCTGAAAGCGGAAGTGTTGGAAAAGATTGACATCGAGATGCAGCGGCACGTTGCTGCCAGGAATGTCGCGGGCATTGCAGCGCTTGTCCACAAGAACGGCGTGTGCGGCTACCTTGAGACCTTCGGCATGGCGGACATCGAGGCCGGCAAGCCGATGCCGACGAACGCCATCTTTCGGTTGATGAGCATGACCAAGCCGGTCATCGCGGCGGCGGCGCTGACGCTGCTCGACGAAGGCAAGTTCACACTTGATGAGCCAATCTTCAGATACCTGCCGGAATGGAAGGAACCGAAGGTGCTGGAAAACGGCAAGCTGGTTCCGGCACGCCGTCCCATCACCCCGCGGATGCTGATGAGCCACTCAAGCGGACTGTACTACGGAACTCTGGAAGGCGCATCCGGCAACCCCGCAGAGGATGTCGTGGCAATGGCGTTTCGGGCGAGGCGCTCTCAGGCCGCGACACTCAAGGAGTTCTCCGAGACGCTTGCCCGGCAGCCGCTCAAGTTCCATCCGGGCGAGGGATACCAGTACGGACATAGCATTGACATCCTCGGCCGCTACATCGAAGCAGTTGCCGGCAAACCGCTGGACGAGGTGTTGAAAGATCGCCTGCTCACCCCTTTGAGAATGACGGACACCGACTTCTGGGTGCCGCCCGAGAAGTCAAATCGGCTGTGCACACTCTATCGCCAGCCGAAACCCGGGGTGCTTGAGCCGGCATATGAACTGAAAAACCCCGGGGTCAAACCGACGCTGTTTCTCGGCGGGCATGGCCTGTTCAGCACCATCGGCGACTACGAGCGGTTTTGCCGGATGATTCTCAATCGCGGGGAACTGGACGGCGCGCGCGTGCTGAAGCCGGAGACGGTGGACCTTATCTTCCAGAACCATCTGAAGGTTCCCGTCCTGAAGTATGGCCTTGGCGGCATTGTGGACGGCGAAGGACGCTACGGCTGGGGTGGCGCGGACGGCACCCAGTTTGTCATTGATCGCACACACAACTTTTTCGCAATCTTTATGGTGCAGACGCGGGGGTACAAGGCGCCGACCTATCCTGTCTTCCTCTCTCTCGCCCGAGAGGCCGCGGGTATCGCTGCGCGAGGAGGCGTAGGAACTTTTGGCGCAGGAGCGGTCGGAACCAACGGACTTTTTTAGCAGTGCGACAGGGACAACGACGGCAAACTTGACCACGGCCAACTGCCCGCAGCATAGTTCGGCGTCTTGATGTCAACACGGATGCGTTCGTGACTGAAGAGGAGTTGAAGGCGCTCCGGACGAACCCGCAGTGACACCGTCGTCACTGCTGTGAAAGACACACCCGCCACCGGGACCTATCCTGCCGTCCTGAGAAGAAGGTGACCGGCTGCCGCGCCGGTGGGCCTGCCGTCTGATACCGCAACTGTTCCGTTGACAATCACCGACCTTATACCGTCGGGAGGAAGGCAGGGGTCCTCGTAGGTCGCGCGGTCCTGTACCTTTTCAGGGTCAAAGACCACTATGTCCGCCACAGCCCCGGGTTCCATCTTGCCCCTGCCCTTCAGTCCGAGTTTTTCCGCAGGTCCCTGCGACATCTTCCACACCGCCTCAGTGAGGGTGAGAAGTTTCTCCTCCCTGACATACCTCGCAAGGACGCGGGGAAACGTGCCCCACAACCGCGGATGTGGACGCCTTCCCGGCAAGCCGTCGCTGCCGATAAAACCCCGGTGGTGCCGCATCATCTGACGCACCGACTCTTCGCTCATCGAAAAGACAATCATATTCACCGCGCCCCGTTCCTCGAGAATCAGGTCGCAGACCGCATCTTCCGGCGACTTGCCCGTTTCTCTGGCAATCTCCGCGAAACTCTTTCCCTCATACACGCGATTCTTCTCCGACGCAACCTGACTGACGATGACGCGGTCAGCGCCGGCCCGCGTCAGGGAACTCTGCCATTCTGAACTTCCCCGAACCATCTGTTCTTTTGCCTTCTCCCTCATCCCCGCAGTGCCAAGCCGCTCAAGAAGCGACGAGAGACCTCCCTCGTGCATCCACGGCGGCAACAGAACCGTCGCGGTGGTGGAACTCGCCGTGTACGGATACTGGTCAAACGAGACATCAAGTCCTTCCTTCCGCGCCCTGTCAATCTCGCCGAGAATCTCCTGCGTCCTGCGCCGGCGCCCCTCGCCCGGCATCTTCATATGGGAAATCTGAAGGGATACGCCTGACTTCCGGGCAATCTCCAGCGCTTCGTCAACAAAGGGTTCCTTCCGCATATGGGTGGCATAGAGCGCTCCGCGCTTCGCAACAATCCGCGCCAGCGCCACAATCTCCTCGGTGCGAGAAAAGACGCCTGGCGGATAGATGAGACCCGTCGAGAATCCCCAGCCCCCCTGTTCCAGCGTCTCCTTCAGCATCTCCTCCATCAGCCCGATCTCGCCGATGGACGGCGTCCTGTCCGACTCTCCCATCGCGCACGCCCTCAGATTCCCGTGCCCGACAAGCGGGACCACATTCGTCACAAGGCGGGCGCGTGAAAGTCGGTTGAGGTAGTTCTCCCAGGAAAGATCCGCCTTTCCGCGCGCGTTCCCAAGAATCGTTGCGCACAGCCGGGAAAATCCGCGACAGTTCCCGTTGAACGGCGCAGCCGAAAACCCGCAGTTTCCGACGACCTCTGTGGTCACCCCCTGGAGGAGTTTGCCGTAGAACGGTTCTTCGTCAAGAAGGAAGTAGTCGTTGTGGCTGTGCATATCGATAAAGCCCGGGCAGACGATGCACCCGGCCGCGTCAATCACGGATGCGGCGTACTCAGGCGCGGTTCCCACAGACACGACCCTTCCATCTTCCACAACGACATCAGCCCTCACAGGAGCGCCCGTGCCGTTGACGACGGTTCCTCCGCGGATGACGACGCTCATCGGCTATCCTCCCGGCATAAAGGGAAACGCGCCTGGCCCGATTCGAACGGGCGACCTCTGGGTTCGAAGCCCATTGCTCTATCCAACTGAGCTACAGGCGCAGGAAACGACGACACCAGCATTATAAGCCATCAGCCGGGAGGAGAAAAGGTCTCTCCCCAGCTTTTCATTCAGGCGCGGCAGTTCGGCAGATACGCTCCCATCCGGACCAGACGCCGCTGGAGTTCACTCACCGGAAAACCGCGGGTGTCCGTCTTCTTCTCCACCGACAGCGCGGCGGCAACCCCTGCCGCCTGGCCTGTGATGAAGCATCCCGGCATCACCCGTATTGACGCCTGCATCTGTCTGTCAGCACTCACGCACCTGCCTGCCACAAGCACATTCTTCAGCGTCTTCGGGGTCAGAATCCTGTACGGTATGCCGTAACTCTCGCCCTTTTTCAGACGCATCGCGGAGTACTCCTTCAAAAACTTCTCGTGGCTCTCCCTGTCCGCCCTCATCGGATGGATGTCAACCGGGTAGGAGTACCTGCCTATCTCGTCCTCAAAGACAGAGTCAGGCCTGAAGTCGGCGGCCGAAAGAACATAGTCGCCGATGACACGCCGCGTCTCCCTCACGCCGAACAGTGCCCCGGTCGCGACAAGTTCCATCTCCTCAAACCCTTTCAGGTAGTTCTTGTAGTACCGCTCAAACTCCACCATCATTCTCCGGCCTTCCACGCATGCGGCGGTAAGGGACTCCTCGTCGGTTCCGTCAAGCCCGAACGCGTGGCTGAAGTTGCCTCCACCGAGAGTGCTCCCAACACGCCACATCCCGGGGATATGCCTGTCCGGCACGGAAAAAACCCCGTCCCTGATGGCTTCCTCAATCCTCTTTCCAGCCGCGCCGAGTCCACCTGCCTTCACCTTCTCCCAGTCAATCCCCGCCCACAGGGAACAAAGCGTCCCCGGCATCATCGCTCCTTCCGCGTCTCCCTTCTCACACGGAGCGCCTGCAAAGGCGCACAGGTCGCCGTCGCCTGTCGCATCGATAAACACGGTTGCCGTGATGGCATAGAGTCCGGATTTTCCTGCGCAGATTGCTTCTCTGACCACTCCGTCTTCCACGGTGACATCTATCAGTTTCGTCATAAAGGTGAAAAAGACCCCTGCCTCGACGAGCATCTCGTCGTACACCCTTTTGAGCACCTCCGCGCGTATGCCGTTGCCGTCAGGAGGAACCGTGCCGCCTGCCTTCTGGAGCCGCTCGCGAATCTCCCTGCCGATGCCTCCGGCGAGGAAGTTTACTCCGTCGGTGAACTGCATAAAGGCAGGAACAAGTCCTGCGGTGCCGAGCCCCCCAAGACAGGTGCCCCACTCAATCAGGTGAACCGAACACCCTTGCCTCGCCGCGGCAACCGACGCCGCAATGCCGGCTGGTCCTCCTCCCGCGACGAGGACATCTACACGCTTCCGAACCGGAATCTGCCGCGCGTACGCAACCGTCGGACTTCCCTCCATCTCTTCCCCCTTTCACGTTCTCTCTGCGGGAAACAGGTTCCAGCGCTTCAGCCGTCCTTCGAGGTTCAACTCGAACTCCATCGTTATCCCGCGACGCCGGTGGGTCAGAATCGTCTCGATATCATCGGTGTCCTTCTCGTCCGCCTCCCCGAATACCCGCAGTATCTCCTGTGCCGAGGTCTCGCAAGAGAGGACAACTTCCGGCACCTCGCATCCCGTCACCCTCGGCTGCGCGAATCTCAGGCGGGGATGGTCCGGTGCGAACAGGTCTTCCCCGATGAAAAAGGCGAGGTAGCAGAAACCGCCCGGGCCAAAGTCCATCTGAAACCCTCCCGCCGCGTAGAGCAGTTCCGCGTACCGTCTGTTTCGCCGCCGGAACCAGTCGGGCCTACCGAGGAACGAAGCGGACTCAAGGGGCGCACCGAATCCGAGCGTCCCAAACCACATCGTCCAGACATCACACGGAGGCAACTCAGCCATCTGTGGTCCCCAGCCCTGCGTCGGGTCGCTTCCCCAGCCCGCAAGCCATCGACGCAGTCCCATTCACTCTCCCCTGCCGAGAGGATACCAGTATAAGCCGATACGCGTGCCGAGACAACCCTTGCGCGGGTTGAAGGAAGCCGTGAGTCGTGATAAGATTGCCGACCAGATAAGAGGAGGGAAAATGGGAGACAGCATGCTGAAGGTCGGCGTCATCGGCATCGGGGCAATCGGAAAGGTTCATCTTGACGCGTACGCGGCGTTTCCTGACAGGGCGAGGATTGTCGCCGTGTGCGATCCCCTGAAAGACAGGGCTGACGAGGCGGCGGGCAAGTACGGGGCAAAGAGTTTCACCGACTACCGGGACCTGCTCTCCTGCGATGTGGACGCGGTCAGCGTCTGCGTCCCCAACGCGCTCCACAGAGAGATTGCCGTCGCCTCGCTGAAGGCGGGCAAGCATGTCCTTCTTGAAAAGCCGATGGCTCTCAACGCGAAGGAAGCGTCCGAGATTGTCGCGACAGCGAAGGCAAGCGGCAGGAACCTCCAGATGGGGATGCCATTTCGCCAGTTGCCCGAAGCGCAGTGCGTGCGCTCCCTTGTTGCCGCTGGAGAGCTCGGCGACATCTACCATATGCGGGTCGTGATGATCAGGCGCAGGGGCGTGCCGGGACTCGGGGGCTGGTTCACTACGAAAGCGATGTCAGGGGGAGGTCCTCTCATTGACATCGGCGTCCATTTCTTCGATGTGGCGATGTACCTCAGCGGGCTGTGGAACCCCACCAGCGTCAGCGCGATGACCTATGCGAAGTTCGGGGTCAGAATGAAGGACTATGTGTACACGGATATGTGGGCAGGACCGCCAAACTACTCCGGCGTGTGCGATGTAGAGGACTACGCAACGGGGCTTGTGAGGTTCGGCAAGAAGGCGACGATGAGTTTTGAGGTCTCATGGGCGGCGAATATCCGCAGCGAGAGTTTCTGCGACATCTGCGGAGACAAGGCAGGGGTTCGCACCGGCATGGACGGGTCCCTTGTCATCCTCACGGAGTATCAAAGAAAGGTCGCGGACATCTGCCCGCAACTTCCAAAAGGCAGGAATCGATTCCACGCGCAGGCAGAGAACTTCATCGCGGCCTGCGTCGGTCAAGCGAAGCCAGCCGCGACAGGCGAGGAAGGACTCATCTGTATGAAACTGATTGACGCGGTCTACGCGTCGGCGGAGTCGGGCAGAGAAGTCCCCATCTCCTGAGCCCGTCACTGTCCGTACGCCTGCGACACCTTACGAGCGATTGCGCGCTTGTTGATTTTTCCGGTGGGCGTTTTCGGCAGCGACGGCACGAACTCAATGACCCGCGGCACCTCGTGCCTGCCGAGGTGCTGCCTGCAAAACGCAAGAATCTCTGCCTTTCCGACAGAACATCCCTCCTTCAGCGCAATCACCGCCCGGGGCACCTCTCCGTGGAGTTTGTGCGGCTCAGGAACAACAGCGACCTCGGCAACTGCGGGATGACGGCAGAGAACCTCCTCAACCATCCGTGGATACACATTCATCCCGTTGACGATAATCATATCCTTCTTCCTGTCCACGATGAAGAAGTAGCCGTCTTCGTCCACATAGCCGAGGTCGCCTGTCCTGAACCACTCTCCGAAAAACGCCTCCTTTGTCTCCTCAGGGCGGTTGAGATACCCCTTCATCACATTCTCGCCCGCGACCACAATCTCGCCGATTGAGCCGGTCGGCAGGGTCTGTCCCCTGTCGTCCACTATCCTCATCCTCACCCCCGGCAGGGGCAGCCCGATGGAGCACACCTTGCGCCTGCCGCCGATGGGATTGACCGAGGTGACGGGCGAGCACTCAGTCGGACCGTCTCCTTCGTAAATCAGCACCCCGAACCTCTTCTCAAACCGTTCCATCACCTCTGCCGGCAGCGCCGCGCCTCCCGACACGCAGAACCTGAGCGAGGAAAGGTTCGCCCGCCTGTCCTCAGGCACGGACGCGAGCACTGCGAACATTGACGGTACGCCGAGGAAAACCGTGGCGGAGTTTCGCTCAATCTCGGCAATGACCTCTTCCGCCGTAAACTTCGGCACGGCAACAATCGTCGCTCCCACCGCTATCGGGGTCAGGATACAGGCAGTCGCCGCGAACGCGTGGAACATCGGCAAGACGGTCAGGATGATGTCTGTCTCAACGAACGGGACCGTGGCAAGGATGGAGTCCACATTCGCCAGAAGGTTGCGGTGCGTCAGCATCGCTCCCTTCGGCACGCCGGTCGTCCCGGAGGTGTACAGAATCACCGCCACATCTTCCTTCTGATTCAACGCAGGGATGCCAGGATCCGGCGCCTCGTGCGCAATCACATCGTCCAGAGACCTCGCCCCGGGAATCTTCCCTTCGCCTACGACGATCCGGCAGGGAATAGAGGACACAAGGGAAGAGATGCCGTCAAGGCACCCTTCCAGCGCGCCGTAGGTGACAAGACCCCGGCAACCGGCGTCTTTCAGGATAAACCCTATCTCCTCAGCGCTCAGAAGCAGGTGTATCGGCACAGCGCAGGCGCCTGCCTTCAGGATGCCGAAGTACGCCGCCACAAACCAGTGGGAGTTGATGCAGAACAGTCCGACGCGGTCTCCGGGACAGATGCCACCTTTTCTCAGACCTGAGGCAATGCGGCATGCCATCTCCTCAACGAGCCCGTAGGAGAACGCCTGCCTCCCGAACAGCACAAGCGGCTTGTGCGGCCTTGCCCGCGCCGACGCGGAAAGAAGATGCCCCAGCGTCGGAACGAGGTCGTAGAGATGCTCCTTCTGCCCTGTGCCCAGAATCCCGCTCCTACATCAAAACGCCTTGATGACCTTCAGCCAGAGTTTCAACCCTTCCGGTTTGTTCTCCGCGCCGAACTCCTTCTGGCAGGTGAACGCAACGTTTGTCTTGCCTCTGCCGTACTGAACAGTGGGACCAAGCGCGAACACCTTCCCCTTGTTGCCGTCGGGCGGCACCGGCGCACCGGCAACCTCGTCATCCGTCGTCTGGAAGTAGCAGTAGCCGGCAAGTCCCACCGTCCAGTCGTTCTTCAGGTGCCTTGCGACCGCGTAGTCCACGTGGAACTCCTGGCCGGACTGGTAGTTGGTGTCGCTGTTTTTGAGGTTGAAGTCGTACATAAACTTTGCGGACACCTCGCATCCTGACTGGTTCAGGTAGGTGAACGCAAAGATCGGCTCAAAGGTGAAGCAGTTGCGCCCCACATTCGCCAGTTCCAGCGTACTGAACCCCCCGGTGGGCAGGTAGCAGTCAATCCCTGCCGCGAAGTGCCACGGCGGAGCGTGCCAGCCGAGGATGAACGGATCCACAATCACATCGCCGATGTCAAAACTGCCGTCTGACCGGCCCGGAATCGTCACATCAAGGTTGGCCACCGGCACAAACAGGTGCATCGCCCAGTTGCCGCCCAGAATCTTCGCATCGCTCACCTTCAGGATGCGCACCACGTTCGCCCACGCCTCCAGTTTGAAACCGGGGATGGCGCTGTTGCCGTTGCCATCGCAGAACTTATCCGCAGAGTAGAATGTCGTGTAGTTCAAGAGATACAGTCCGGGCGGCGGCAGGGCGCCCGCCATAATCCCTTCGGCGCCGTTGGGATACGCGCTGCCTCCCATCTCCGTTGCGAAAGCGGACACGGTCAGGCATGTCACCGCGGCAACTACCACAGCCATCCGTCTCATACCGCACCTCCTCAGTGAAGTTTCATCCACAGCCGTATCGCCTCAATCTGTTGCCTGCACGACTCCTCCTGCAAACTCCAGAAGAGCGCGCCCGCGTAGCCGTTCTCGTACAGGGTCGTCAGTTTGTTCAGCACATCGGTCGGCTCAAGTTCGCCGACGAGGATGGGCTCCGCCATCCCTGTCCCGGCGGCAGGTGCGTCAAGAGGCACACTCGGCTCAAACGCGTCGTAGTAGTGGAACTGGTGGATGGTCAGCCCCGCGTCCTTCCACGCCGCAAGCCCTGTGCGGTCAAGACAGCCGACCGTCACGCCCGCTGTCGGCGCAGTTGTCCTGATGAGCCCGATGACATCTTTCACAAACGACGACACGTCTTCCGGTTTGGCTGCCCACGCGCGCTCCGGCTCGTTGAAGACATCCCACGCGAGAACTTCCGCCCTGCTCCCGAACCGCTGGATGAAACTCCTCAGCAGGTTAAGCATCGCCGTCTTCTTCACCGGGTCGGAAAAGATGTCCGGATGCTCGCCGACGCTCACTCCATGTTCCTCCGAGACGCTGTCCGCAACCGTGTAGTCGAACAGCACCGGGATGAGACGGACATTCTGCCTTCCTGCCTCGTCAAGGAGGGCGGCGAAGTCGCTGTAGACATACTGGTCAAAGGAGACAGGCGTTCCCTTCTCGTCCCATACCACCGCGCTCCTGAGGTCGCCGAAGATGAACACCCTGCACACCCGGCCGCCTGTGCTCCTCACGAGTCGGAACATCTCTCTGAGTTCCTTTTTTCTGCTGGAAAACCCCGCGTGCTTTCCTCCCCACGGGTTCCTGCCGACATCCCAGCCGTAGTTCATCCACGGCAGGTTGACGCCTGATGTCGACGAGAAGCGGGTCGCGAACGAAAGCCGGTCAGGTTTGCCTCCCTCGTTTCCGTCGGCGAGGAGGAGTGCGTCTCCCGACGCGTCAAACTTGATGTAGTGGTAGAAGTTGTCTATCGGCAGGTGCCGCAGGCGCAGGCCTGTCTCTGCGTGGTAGACCGTCACGCCGGACGGAGACCCGCCGTGGTACATCACGGCGAGGCAGGCGCTGTCAGGAGACCACGCGAGCCCCTTGAGGTCGTTTTGAACCGTCTGCGCTGAGAGAACGACGAGAGGAGAGTCCCCTTCTGTCGCGTCAGCCGCGAAGATGGCGATGCGTCCGGTCCCCTGAGGCTCAATCTCTCTCGCATACTTTTTTCCGTCGGGAGACCACGCCTTTTCGCCGAACGCAACTGAGCCATGGGGCGAACACACAAACGCAGGTCGGCTGACACTCCGCTCCTTCTCAGGGGCAACTGGAACCTGCGTTGCGCACCCCGCAAGGAGAACCGCAACCTCGACTGCCAACGCGGCGCCGCCTGCCCTCAAGAGGTTCATAGCGCCCCCTTCTCCTGCGCCTGCATCCTCTTCATCTGCGCAACCATCTCCATCATGCGCTTCACCACTTCGGTGATATCCTGCACCTCTGCGCCTTCTGGCACCTTCATCACGAAAAGGTCCTTCGGCAGGTCAGCGTAATCCCAGTTCTTGAAGTCGAGGATGAGCTCTCCTTCCCTTGTGCCCTCTCCTCCTGCCAGTTCAAAACGGGCCGGTTCCATCCTCTCTGCGTCAACCCACAACTGAATCCTCTTGACCAGTTTCGCGGGATGGTCTGCCTCGCGCCCCTTCATCAGCACGAAAAACGGCGACTCTTTGAAGAGGGCGATGCCCGCCTTTGTGATGTCAAGCACATAGTACTTCGTCCCGTCCCGCTCCTTCTCCTCCATCGTCACCAATTCCACACTTTGCGCCGAAGGCGTCAGGTTCTGACCGCCTGCCGTCGAGAGCATCTTGCGCCACTCTTCGGGAAGCGCGGAGAGGTCGCACTTCAGCGCTACCCCCCTGTCAAGGCGCATCCAGAAGGCAGAACCGTCAAGAACATACTCAATCTCGTGCGTCTTCCCTTCCGCTGTCGCCTGCATCTGAACCTTCATCAGGCCGCTGTCTTTCGCCCACGCCGTGCCTGCCGCTTCCATTGCTGTCTTTGCTTCTCCATCACCCGTACTCCTCACCTTCAGGATGACTTCGCACTTTGCGGACGGTTTTTTCTCCGACAGTTTCTTGACAACCTCCTCCTTCGTCGCGGCCGGCGACAGACACACGCCACATACGACCAGCACGGCTCCCAGCGCTCCCACACTGCGCTTCATGCGACCTCCCCTCTGGCTTCCGCCCGCAGCATGCAGGCAAGCAGTCCATCCTCCTCGTCGAACATCAACCTGTGAAAGACCTGCCTGAACTTGTTGTCCTCAATGCGAAACGGCTTTTTCACCTTCCCCATCAGATAACTCAACATCTGCACATTCTCGGCGCCCTCCCTGAGATAGGCGAACGCGTTTTTCCCCGCGTATATCCCGCCTGTCGCTGAAATCGCGATGTCCGGCACCGCCTTCCGTATCTCCCTGACCATCCGCAGGTTCAGTTCAAAAAGGGTCTTGCCGCCGTGAGCGCAGTTGAGGTCCTGCCTGAAAAACCTGTTCGCCACCACCAGACCGTCGGCGCCTCCCTCTGCAGCGTTTCGCGCCATCTCCACCTGAAACTCCATGCCGAAGTCAAGGTTCAAGAGTTTCGGATAGACGGTGATGCCAGGGTACAGCCGCTTCATCAGTTCAGGCGACTGCCGGTACCACCTCAACACATTCTCCCGCTCAATCAGGTCGCTCTCCTTTTTCAGCGATGGGCAGAAGTCAATCTCAAAGAGGCGGAAACCCAGAGAGTAAAACGCGCCGAGCGTGTGCGCCCACTCCTCCTCTTTGAACAACTCGCCCGGACCCGGCAGATGGCATAACACAGACGCGACGACAAGGAAATCCGGGCCAGACATCTCAAGGCATCTTTTCGCAAACGGCAGGTACCCGGCAAGAGGTCTGGTATCCATCCTGCCGTCCCAGTGGATGATGGGCATCACGCCCTCGGGGTCGTCGGCGTCGTAGACCGTGCGGATGAAGGTGGACTTTGCCCGCTGGAACGCCATAGAGCATACCCCCGACCCGTCTTCGCCGACAAACGACTTCAGCACGCAGCCGGCGAAGCCCGCATCCCGTATCTTCTCAACCTGCCCCGTATTGACGGTCAACTGACCGGGAGCGACGATGAACGGATTCTTGAGGACTCTGCCGCCGTACGACGCCCTGAGGTCAAGCCCAAGTTCCGACAGAACCGCGGCTGTCAGGCCGTCCGTCAGGGAACCCGCGGCATACGCTTCGGAGAGTTCTGAGAGTTTCGCCTCTTTCATCTGCCACCAGTGTATCGTCAGGAAACCCGTCCGTCAACTGCCGCCCAGACGCCGGAAATCTCCGCCTTGCACTCAGGGCACCGTCCGGCTGACACACGGTTTTCCAGCACGGAGAACCCATATCTTTTCACGAGGAGCGCCCCGCATCTGTGGCAAAAGGTTGACTCTGAACGGTCTCCCGGCACATTGCCCGCATACAGGTACCTCAGACCAGCCTCCCTGCCAATCTCCAGCGCCCGCGCGAGCGACGAAACCGGCGTGGGTGATTCATCTCCCATCCGGTAGGCTGGGAAGAACCTGCTGACATGCCACGGGATGTTCTGGTCAATCTCTGCGATGGAGCGCGCGATCATGCGCAGCGTCTCCGGAGAGTCGTTCCTGCCCGGCACGACCAGCGTCGTCACCTCAACCCAGATGCCCAGTTCTCGCATCAGCCGGATGGTGTCAACAACCGGAGCCATTCTCGCCCTGCACAGGGTGCGGTAGAACTCCTCGTCTCCCTTCAGGTCCACATTTGCCGCGTGCAGGACAGGAGCAATCTCCCTGAGGGCTTTCTCGCTCATATACCCGTTTGTCACAAAGTTGTTCCTGATGCCCTTCTCCACCGCGCGCCGCGCCACATCAAGAGCGAACTCAAAGAAGATGGTCGGCTCTGTATAGGTGAAGGAGATTGAGGCACACCGCGCCCCCAGCGCACGGTCCACGATGTCGGATGGCGTCGAGCGGAGCACGGCGATGTTGCGTCCTTCGGCAGGAGCCTGCGAGATAGCGGCGTTCTGGCAGAAAGGACAGGAGAAGTTGCACCCTGGCGCCGCAACTGAGTACGCCTTCGTCCCGGGCAGGAAATGGAAGAAAGGTTTTTTCTCTATGGGGTCCACCTGCTCGGCGATTATTGCGCCGTAGGAAGAGGTGAAAAGAAAGCCGCCCCTGTTTGTCCTGACCCGGCAGATGCCGGTCTGCCCTTCCCGGATGACGCAGAAGTGGCGGCAGAGAAGGCAACGGACTGAACCGCCCTCGGCAGATTGCCAGAAAAGCGCGGGATGGGACACCATATCTCACTCCACACGGCACCAGCCGGAAGTCACTCCAACTGGTAGGTCAGGGTTATCTGCTGCCCTCCCCTGATGACATCCACCGTGACGGTCTTCGTCCCCGACTTCTCAATCTCCCTGTACACCGCCATACCGCGAGCCAAACTATCTATCAGCACACCGTTGACCCGATGGATGATGTCTCCGTTGCGCAGTCCGTACTGGTATGGGATGCTGTTTTCGGGGATGTTGTCAACCCTGAAGCCCTGCACCTTGCCGTCAGCGATTGAAGGCAGCACAGACACGGTACGCTGGAGTTCCTTATCCGCCATCAGCGCCTCAATCGTCGGACGGAACCTGACCGCCATCGGAGTCCCTCTCGCCGCCCCGCCTGACGCTGGCGCGGAAGAAACAGAGACCGCCGGACTCGCGGGTGACGGCGAGGAAGGAGCCATCCATCCGAGAGAACCGCCGGACGGCGTCACCTGCCGCTCAAGGTTCAGTTCCACATCTTTGCCCTCATATCTGAAGGTAACCGTCTCCGGTCCTATCTTCACAATTTCGGCGCGTTCAACCGTGTCTCCTTCCTCATAGACGGCGTCTTCACCCGTTTTCACGCGCCGCACCACCGCACGGGACCCTCCTGAGGGGAAGTACACGATGCCGCATACCTCAATGAGGGATTCAAGAGGAGCAGGCGCAACTGGCTTCAGGATGGACTTCACCGGCGCCGGAGGAGGAGGCGGCTCGGCTGAGAAGATATGCCTCCTTTTCAGAATGATTGAGGTGTCGCTGGCGCTGCCCGCAGGCGCACTGCACAGCACCGCGGCTACTCCGGCAACTGCGAAGAGGCGTCTCATACATAGGATTATATGCGACAACGGCTGACAGCGCAACACCGGCAACACCTTCTGTGTTGACGCGCAGGTATGGCTGTGGTATAGTTCCCCAACCGCCGCTGGAACGGTTGCGCACCGTAACGAAAGAGGGCATCTATGAGAACGCCTGTCCGACGATACGCAGTGTCGACCCTCGCAGGTCTTCTCCTCTGCTGTTCAGTTTCTCGCGCCGCTGACACCATCGCCTATGTCGCCAGGCAGGGAGGCATAGACAACATCGTGTTTTACGATATGGCAACCGCGGAGACGCGTATGGCCACGCACTTCGCCGTTCCTGCCGCCATCAACTCTCTTTCCGTGACAGGGGACGGTCAGACGGTCTACTTCACGCGTCAGCGGCCTTCTCTCCCTGACACATCGAGTATCTGGAGGGTGCGCACCGACGGAAGCGGACTGGTGGACATCACATCATCGCAGACCGCAGTGGACTACGCCAATGTCGCCGTGTCTCCCGACGGGTCTCTGATTGCCTACGCAGGCCGCAGGATGACCGACCCGGTTCCGCAGACGCAACTGTATGTGATGGACTCAAACGGCGCGAATATCAGGCAGTTGACATTCTTCCCGGTGCAGGCGGAAACAACCGCCGTGTCCTCGCTTTTCTTCAAAGATAATGCGACCGTCTTTTTCAAGACGAGGTTGAACGGCGCCGAGGACTTCTGGTCTGTCAGGACGGACGGGACATTCCTGACCCAACTGACCAGCAACTGGAACAACCCTGCGGTTGCTCCGTACTTTCCCCGCCTTGGCAGGCCACACATCGATGCATCAGGCGTCACCCTTCTGTACGGGAAACAGACGCAGGACGCCGGCGGTATGCAGGACTGGCAGGTGGTGAAACTTCACCTTGCCTCACGTGTTGAGACAGCCGTCTTCACAAACCTGTACGCAGGCGCGGTTCCTCCGGAGAGTCAGCCGGACCCGATGCCCGCGTATGCAGGAGGCGGAGCTATCGCACTGTGCGGAACCCTTGATGGCGTTTCGATCGACCTGTTTCTGACCAGCGAGGGAGCGGCAAATCCGTACACCGACCGGCTGACCAGGCACGCATACGCGCGGCTTCCCGTTCCGTTTGATATGCGGTATCCTGGCGCCTCGTATGCCTACAGTTCCCTCGGCCAGATCTACATTGCCTCTGCAGGCAAACCTGTCGTCAATGTCACTCCGGGGCATACCCCGTCTCTCGACCCCAGAGGCAAGCGCGTTGCCTTTGTCAATGGCGGCGTCTGGCACTGCGCGGTGAACGGCACCGGTCTGACCTGCCTTGACGACAACCCAACCGCTTCGTCTCCTGTCTTCTCGCCCGACGGAAACTGGGTTGTGTATGTGAAGTCGGGAGACATCTATGCCAGGCCGGTGGATCTGTCTCAGCCCGCCGTGCGGCTGACATACTCTCCGGACAAGGGAAAGTCAGACCTTGCCTTTGCGCCCGACGGATCCTTCATCGTCTTCACCGGCACGGAAAACGGCAGACGCAGCGTGATGAAACTCCCCGTGTCCCTCACACCCGGCGTTGCTCCGTCCATCACGGTCACAGGAACGCCGGTCAATCTGACCCCTCTTTCTGCGGATAACTTTAGTCCCGCGGTATCCGCCGACAGCAAGACCATCGCGTTCATCTCGACCCGCAACCTCTCGGCAGAACTGTGGCTGATGGCGAACAACGGGTCTTCTCAGCGCAGAATCGTATTCCAGAGTGCTCCGGTCAGTCCCGCATTTCCGGCGTTCTCGCCGTACGATCCTGCCGAACTTTCATTCCTTGCCGGAGCGCCGCAGGAGGTCTGCGTCATCACCCTCTCTGACGTAGCAGCCGCCATCCGCAAGGTTGTGCCTTCAATTACCACAGAGGAGAGGTTCTCCTGGGGGAAGACACTGACCGGCACGGTGGAGACCCGGCGGTCTATGGTGTTTACCACGCTTGACCGGGTTATCCCCCTGCGCTACACGGTTGCCATTTCGGTTGATGTTCTGCCGACCCCGACCGGCATGCTGATTGAGGAGACGGTACCCGAGACGTGGATTGCCACAGGCATCCTCCTCAACGGAGGGCTTCCCATCTCTCCGTGGAAGCAAACCGTCGCCAACGGCATGCGGACGCTGACTTTCTACTTCGGGCCGACAGGCATCCAGCCAATCAGGGATGCGTTCATCCTGTTCCAGTTTGACCTTTCCGGAGACGTGCAGGGAAGAGAGTATGTGCTTGACGGACGGGCATCAATCTCGTCAGGGAGTTCCCCAACCTCCGGGGATTCGTTTGTCAGAATCGGAGGTCCCGGGCTCACCGAGTATGCGCCTGTTCCGCTGGACAGAAACGCGGACTGGCTGATATCCGATTACGAACTTCTGGATGCGATAGAACTCTGGGCTTCCACAGGGAGAATCCACGGCTGGCCGACCGACCTGACCCAGTGGGACTACTGGCTCCTCACCCTGATTGACTTCTGGGTGTCCGACGGCGGCTACGAGTACGACCCCGCGGCAAGTGTCGCACAAGGAGAGCCGAGATGGCAGACAAAATGAGGAAAGTATCGCGACTGTGTTTCCTGTTTTTCGCACTCTTTGCGGTGTCCGGCTTCGGTGCCGGCCGCGGGAAGGTTGTCGCGAGAGGCCCGTCTGACCTGACCCTCACCTACACCTTTGAACAACCCACGGTGAGCGAGAAAGGGATCTTTGTCCGCGGCTGTGCTCCTTTCGCGGAACCGGGAAAACCTCCTGTGCCGTACTATCCCGCCCGCATCCTGCTGCCACCCGATACCGCGTGTTCGTCTGTGTCCGTCTCGGTCCAGTACCGCCAGCTTTCCGAGCAGGTGCGTCTTGCCGCCCTGCCAGAGCCGGTTCCTGTTGACGGTCCAAAGCCGCCTGCATCAGGAACGGTATTCAGGGGAGTCCATCCTCTGTCTCCGTACAGGTTCATCGGCTCCTACAGGATGCGCGGACGCGGGGTCGCGGTCGTCCATCTCTTTCCGGTTCTCTACGACGGCAGCACCGGCGTTGTTCAGTTCGCCGAACGCGTGACGGTTACCGTCTCCCTGAAACCGGATCCTGAGGCGCGGCGCTGGCTTGGTCGTCTCTCGCAGGCGGAACAGGCCATATTCAAGCGCTTCGTTGACAACAGTGAGGACCTCGCTGCATACAGACAGCCGGTTCCTCTTCAAGGGTACGAGTATGTCGTCATCACAAACGAGGCGATGCGGAGCGCCTTTCAGCCGCTGGTGAACGACAAGATATCCCGCGGGATGAGCGCAACCATCATCACGATGGAAGACATCGCCAACCCCTCCAGGCCGTATTACCAGCCGGGTCTTCCAAACGACCCCCAGCGCGTGAAGAATGTGATCAGGTGGTGCTACCAGAACTGGCATACCAAATATGTTCTCCTCGGCGGAGATGTGGATGTCATCCCCATCCAGTACATCCATGTCACCCTGCCGCCAAGTCCTTACGGGAGCGACTGGTGGATTCCGAGCGACACCTTCTACAGCAACCTTGAGTCGGACAGCGTGGAGGAGGGAAGCGACCCAACCGCAGAGGTGTGCGTTGGAAGGGCTCCTGTCGGAGGACCGCAGGAGGCAGCGCAGTTCGTCGCCAAGACGCTTGCCTTCCAGAACGATGGTACGGCAAGGATGCGCCACGCGACCTTTATCGGGCTGACGCTTGACGAGGTAACCGAGGGAGGCGACTGCAAGGATGTGGTTGCCCAGTACATCCCTTCAGACTGGACGCTTGTCCGCCTCTACCAGAGAGACGCAACCTACTCAAAGCAGGCGTCCATCGATGCCATCAACCGAGGGACCCAACTCATCAACATCGCGGGTCACGCAAACTACAGGTTCGTCGGACAACTCGATTCCGCCGATGTGACGAACCTCGTCAACACCGTCTATCCTATCATCTACTCAATAGGGTGCTACTCGTGCGAGGTAGACAATCGGGTGCCGACCGACCCTGACTCTACAGGCGAGTACATCACCTACGCGCCGCGGGGCGCGGCAGCAATGATGGGGAATACCAGATACGGATGGTACTCCCCCGGATACCCAGGACAGGGGCCGTCAGACCTCTTCGACCAGGCGTTCTTCTACTACCTCTTCAGCGGCTATCCAACCCTCGGAGAGGCGTTCTGCTGGTCAAAGGACAGCATCGGGCCCGCGGGCACCTACTGGTCGTATGTCTACTACGAGCAGATTCTCTTCGGCGACCCTGCACTTCTTGCCGTGGACATCCCGCCTACTCCCCCGGAAGTCCTTGACGGCGCGCTGTATATGGTCAAGTCCAGCGGTGGAACCGATAATCTCGCCGTGTACGACTTCCCCACCAGTACGACAACACAACTCACTGTCCTCCCGCCAGGCATCCGTCTGTCCAGTCCAGTGCCGACAGAGGATCTTTCCCGCATCGTCTTCAGCAGGTCTGACGACGGCGGCACGACGTGGAAGTTGTGGGCGGTGAACAGCGACGGAAGCGGACTTGAGTGCCTTTCGGACACCCTCCGACTATCGACGGTTACCGCCAATCAGACACACGGAGCCATTTCGCCTGACGGAACGCTCCTCGCCTTCACCGCAGAACCGCTCGGACCGACGCCGTTTCCGGGCAAGAAGCAGTTGTACCTCAAGGAACTCACGGGCAGGATGCGCATCCTTCAACTGACGCTGGCCAACTGGGACTGCTCATACCCGGTGTTCCTTGACGACACGCGGCTTCTGTTCAAGACAAGGACCGACGAACTTGAGGACTTCCATCTCATCAGCACCTCAGGCACAGACCTTCGCAACCTCACGAACAACAGCACGCAGGCGCCGTACTTCCCGCGCCTCGGAAGGCCTTCCCTCAGCGCAGACAGGACGGAGTTCCTCTACGGCAAACAGACGCGGACTCCTGCGGGATTTGACGACTGGCATATCGTCCGGTACCAGATGGCTCTCTTTGCCGAGGTTCAGACGCTCACCGGCCTTGTCTACTTTGAGGCGGACAAGGCAAACGAGCCCGACCCGATGCCAACATATGCCGGCATCAACCGTCTGGTCTTCCGCGGGGAGCAGTTCGGGGGAGGCACCCTGCTGTACGCGACCATCTTCGGTTCCGCTGTTCCGTATATGAGTTCTGTTCCAGACACAGATGCGAGTACCTATCCTGTCTACACGCGCCGCGCTGCGCCGACGCAGGTTGTGTTTGTCAGAAACGGTCAGGTCGTGCTCAGAACGCCGGACGGCAGGGAACTGCAGTTGACCAATACGGTCAATCAGAACAACGACCCTGTGCTGGACAGGTCAGGCAACTTTGTCGCCTACTCCGGCAACGGCATCTGGGTCTGCTCCTCCACAGGCCTCAACAGCATCCAGATAGATTCAACTACCTCGGCAAGATACCCTGCCTTCTCGCCTGACAGCCGGTGGGTGGTGTATGTGAAAGACAGGGACCTCTACGCGAAGCGCAGAGACGGAAGCGGCTCTGCCATACGGCTCACCTCATCTTCATCTCAGGACAAGGCAGACCCGTGCGTGTCGCCTGACGGCAGCCGCATCGCATACAGCGTCTATGCAGGGACTGGATACCAGATCTACGCGCTCCCCGTGCAGTTTGGCACATCAACAGTGACGGTGACAGGCGCTCCGGTAAACCTGACAAACGACCCCGGACACAATAACTTCTCTCCGAGATACTCGCCGGACGGAACCCGTATCGTCTTCGTGTCCACGCGAACAGGCGCGCCTGCAATCTACACAATGTATGCGAACGGGTCAGGGCAGGCGGCGGCGACAATCTATCCTCCTCCTTCAAGCCCGGCATACCCGGTCTTTTCGCCCGACGGACGCAACTTCGTCCTTTATCTGAGCGACGGAGCGCTGATGGTGGCGAACCTCGACCGTCAGACCGCCACCCCGCTGGTGCCTGCCATTGCCACCGACAGAAAGTTTGATTGGGGAATGGCAGCAAGTCCGCGTGTCCAGATACGCAGGCAGTTCTCTGTCAGCAAGGTGGACACCGCTATCCCGTTTGTGTACAACCTTGAGGTGACCATCTCTCAGGTCCCGGTCGGAGGCACGCTCATCGTCACCGAGAGTATCCCCTCCATTGCCGACGGCGCCCTCGCCGACTGGACTCTTTCTGGCGCCACCTGGGACGGGACTCCCCTGCCGTCAAGCACCACCACGGGCACACTGCTGTGGATGATACCCGTATCGTCCGCGGACGAGGGAACGACGAAGATTCTTCAGGTGACCCTCAGTGCCGCGGGAGACGGGCCGGACGGTTCGGTGCGGGTTATCACTGGCAGAAACCTTGACGGGTCAACCTACACCAGCACCAGAGGGGACTCCTACCTTACCATCGGCACGCCGTATATGCCGGTGGACGCCGACGCGGACTGGCTCATCAGCGACGACGAACTCCTTGACGCCATCGACGCGTGGGCGGCAGGCAGCCGCATCCACGGCTGGCCGACAAACCTCGGGGAGTGGGACTACTTCCTCCTTGCCGCCATCGAGTTCTGGGCAAACCTGCCGGGGTATGAGTACGACACTGCCGGGAGCCATCTTGTCGGGGCTCCGCGCTGGAAGAAGAGATAGGAAAGGGGTGCGCATGGACTGGAAGGGACGACAGACATTGATGTTGCTCGCTACCGGTGCGCTGCTGTCAGCCAGCGCGGCATACTGCCAGCAGGTTGGGGTCACGCGGGACCTGCCCGACTTCTACACGCCTGGCGCAACGGTGACGGTGACGCTCACCGTCAATGTGGACGAGGCGAACCAGCCGGCAGGATTCATTCTCAGCGAGACACTTCCGGACAACTGGACCATCTCGTCCTCAACGCCCACCTACAAGAAGACAGAGACCGCAGGAAGCCGCACCACCTACAAGTGGCTGTTCTACGGCAGCGATGTGCGGGACAGAACGGTTACCTACACCGCAAGCGTCCCTTCCACCGCCGCAGGACTTCTCCTCTTCGGCGGCACCGTCGCTTACTTCGACCCGGCCGGCTCGTATGTGGAAAACGCAGTCGGGGGCGACTTCTCCATCAATACCGAAACGCCGTCAGCCCTTCTGGTCACCCCGGACTCCCTCGTCTTCGGACCGTTTGACACCGATAAGGTCCTCACCATCACCAACACGGGCGGGTCGGTCCTCTCGTGGAGCGCATCCGTTCCTCCTTCAGACACATGGCTTTCCCTTTCCGCGACTTCAGGGGTCCTCGGCGCAGGCGCCTCGGCCTCTGTGACCGTTTCGGTCAGCCGGGGGAGCAAGCCGTCAGGCACCTACCTTTCGTCCGTCAATGTCACAGGCGCGGGCGGCGCCCCTCCTGTCCCGGTTGTGATGATTGTCGGCAGGCCTTCCGCCCTGTCCAATTTCGCGGCGTACACCGCCGTTGGCGGCAACCAGACATACTGGGCAAATCCGTCCGCGTACACCGGCACCATCATCTTCAGGAAGATTGGCTCGCCCATCGCCAGCGACCCTGTTGACGGCATAGAGTACAATGTCGGCGATGCCGCGGGGGACGCCGTCTGCGTCTTCAAGAACACAACCGGCGCAACAACCTTCCACGATCCGTCCGCTTTTGTCGGAGACACCCGACCGTATTACTACCGCGCGTACAGTTTCGCAGATGTGTGGTACTCAACAAGGAGCGAGAGCATGAGCGCGGCGGCGACACCGCCTGCGCTGTGGCAGTACACGGCGGGCACTCCTCTGGTCCGGTATCTTCCAAACTTCCTTGGGATCAATGTGCCGGCAGGCGCCTTCGCAACGGATGTGACTATCGCAGAGACAGAGGTGGACAAGACCTATACGCCGCCTCACGACGAGGAACTGTACGGGTTCAGGCACATCTACGGACTAACCTACATTCCTCAGATACCGCTGAACGCGGGGCAGTCGGCAGTCATCAGGATACCCGCCTATCTTGACGACTACACGGCGGCGCCTACGCGTGTCGGGGACATCAGCCAGTTTCGAGTGTACCGGTGGCCATCTGCTTCGTTCGACTGGGAGGAATTGACCGACATAGTGGACACGGTCGAGTACGACACGACCGCCGCTCCGCGCGGGTACATAGACGTGCGCGTCTCAGCGCTGAACGGCAACGACTACTTCGCGCTCGCTGTGAGACAGACCCCTGCGGCAGGAAGCCACGGCTGTTTTGTGGCAACCGCCGCATTTGGAACACCGTTTGCCAGACAGATTGACACCCTCAGGGCGTTCCGCGACTTTACTCTGAAGAGAAACGCCGCAGGAAGCGCCTTTGTGAGGTTCTACGAGAGACACAGCCCCGCGCTTGCGCGGTTCATACAGGGAAAACCTGCGCTTCGCTCGCTGGTGCGGCTGTGCCTTGCGCCGGCGGTGTGGCTGAGCGGACTGTGCGCCAGATAACGAAAAAGAGGTGGGTATGAGACGAATGCCAGTTTTTGTTCTCATCGGGGTGATGCTGTTCATGGCGGGTCAGGCACTGGCGGTCATCGGACCGAATACCCGCATCTCCTACGGCGCGTCTCCTCCGAGTCCAGTAATGCCGAACGCTCCCTACACCCAGAACCCGAGGGGAGTCGGGTACACACCTGTCACGGAGATAGACCCGGTCACAGGTAGACCTGTCATCATCGGCAGCAGCGCCGCCAGCCAGGGATTCATCGTCGCCTTTGGTATCAACATCAAGTCGTCCACAGGGCAGCGGCTCACCCGCCTCTCTGTTCGCTGGATTGATGAATCGCCCACAACTTTGACCAGAGTCGAGGCGATGGCTCTTGTGAGCAGGACCGGTACCATCCTTGACGCCCAGCCCGGAGGAGATGTAACGCATACTATCAACCCCGGTCTCATACTTCCGACCGATGCCGCATCTCCAGGACCGATGTACTACCTTGCCTTCCGGCTCAACGACACCGCGCGGCACGGCGAGACGCTCACATTCCACTTCCTGTGCCGCGCAGGCGACCTTGTCTGGGTGCCCACGGAGGCGGGAGACGCCGCAAACCCGGTCACCGACCTCTACGCCTCGTATGTGGTTGACCTTCGAGTTGCGGACTACACTCCTTTCCTCTTTGACCGGATGACCAGCACCGGCATCCCGAATTACCCGGCATACTCCCAGTGGCATCCGGGCGAGATGATTCGTCCGAGGTATGAGTCCGGCACATACCAGTATGCGCCGTCCGGCGCAACCCACAACTGCCCTCAGGTGATGGCGTGGGAAGAGTGGGTGCCTGTACTCGCGTTCAGTTGCAGCCAGAGAAACTTCGTCGCTACTGTTACTCCAGCGGGCCAGTCTATTGTCGTCAGCCCTGCTGTCCACCTTGACTATGTGACGGTCTCGGCAGACGGGCTTGGAGACCCTGAGTTCAACCCGAACGAGATATTCCGCATCGGAGATGTCCGCATCTACCGCGACGACGGCAACGGATACTGGGACCCTGCCGACACGCTTGTGGGCTCCTCTCAGACCCCGTTTGTCCAGACGCCGACAGGCACCTGGGCTGTGCTCATCCAGCAGACAGGACTGTTTGAACCGATTGAAGATGTGGACGACGGCAACTATGACTACTTCATCGTGGTCAGAGTCCGGTCCGACAGCGAGACCCCTGCCTACCGCGGATTCACCGGCTGGAAGTACAAACTGTGGATTGAGCCGGGAGACATCCAGTTTGCGTTGACCGCAGATCCCGGGTTTGCGTTGCCCCCGGTAGGACCTCATCCAGTGATGTTCGCGGGCATCCCCGAGATTATGACAAAGGTCATCTACAACACCGTCTATGTGGAGCCGCTGTCGCAGGAGAGGTTCAACCCGAACGATGTCGACGCGGTTCCCGATATGACATCGGACATCCTTCCCGTGCTTGGCATTGATGCGGCGTCAGGAGCCGGGTTTTCCGGAATCCGCCTTGAGACAATTAAGCTGCAGTGTATCGCCGCGAACAACTTTGATCCGCGCCTCCACCTTGCACCTCTGGTGAACAATGACATCTCGTCAGGGGTCTCTCTGTGGCGGGACAACAAGGGAGGCACGAATGTGGGAAGTTTCGACACCACAGACACCCTTGTTCCCTTCTCGGTCAGCCCGTGGGTCTTTGAAGGGCCTGTCCCGGGCGGCAACCTCTTCTCCTGCACCATCATCACGCAGGGGCTTGTCAGCGACCCGGGAATTATCCCTCCTGACGATATGTATCAGGACACGACAGGCGCACTCGGTCCAAACCGTGGAAGCGACTTCTTCATTGCAGTCAGGACAAGACCGTCCCTTCCCTACGGTTCGCGGTTCAGGTTCCTTATCCCCGCAAACGGCATCACTCTCACGGCGCCCCGCGCGTCAACGGCGCGGTCAACAGGAACCACTCCTGACATTCAGGGTAACGTGTACGCAAAGGTGACGCCTGTCGTCGTCGGGCCGCTCGCCCTCGGTCCTTCAAGTCCGTCGACATCCGTTCTGCGAGTTGACCTCAACGACAACGGCTCAGGGATGTCTCCGCGGCTTGAAGGCATCTCCGTGGAGTTCTACGATGCAGGCGGCTTCTCGCTCCTCACCTGCATCGCCTCTTTTGACCCGGTTGCACCGACCTATTCCGGCGGCTGGTTCAATGTGACGAACTTCAGCCCTGACGCCCTGAAACAATGCGGGCTCGTCATATACAGAGACGCTTCCCTCACAGACCCGGTGCTTATCAAAAGGTTCCGGCGTCTTGCCTTTTCAGGAGGGCCTGACGGCTACGAAGTTGAGTTCCTCAACCCCGTGTTTCTTCCGTCCACCCTCTATGTGGGCATCCGGACATCCGCAACCTGCCCTGCGGGAGCCGCGTTCAACGTGGGCATCGTGGGATGGGGTCTTGGCGACATTGCGTGGAACTCCTGGGCGTCCCGCGCCTTTCCAATCTCTGACGCGCTGGCGGTGCGAACCAACATCTACGCCCGCAACCAGACCGGGACATTCAACCCGAATGTGGCAGGCATCGTCCTTGTCCACGACACGCCGTACCAGCCCCAGTTGAACCTGTCAAAGAGTTACGACGGCATTTACCTCAAGTGGACGAACAACTCAATTATCTCGCCCGCCGCGTTCCTCCGGTACGAGATACACAGGAGTGACGACGGAGGCGCGACCTTCAACATCATAGACACCATCTTCGACTACTCTGCCAACTCCTACGCGAACACCAGGACAGGCATCAACCCGCCGGTTGACGGTGTGACCCACAGGTACTTTGTCCGGATGTACTACCAGCAGGGCGGATCAACGCTCTCCGTGGACTCAAACACGGTGACGGCAACGATTATCGGTATGCCTGATGTCTGTATGCCTTCCGTTGACGACCCGCAGGAATCTGTGTCGCTCATCTCACTGAACTGGAAGGACAACTCGCAGACACAGACGGATATCAACCACCGCGCCTCGCACTTCCTCCTGCGCAGGGTGAGGGTGAGCGACGGCGCCTACTACGAGTCGGTGATTACCGTCAACGCGAATCCGTCCGTCAATGTGTTCTACCACTGGGACGACACCAGCGTTGAGACAGGCGTTCACTACTACTACCAGATTCTCGCGCGGCGGCAGTTGACTCCCACTGTTGCCATCCACAGCAAGCCAGTCACCACCAGAGAGGTGTGGACATTCTATCAGGAACCTGAGGGAGGCGGCAGCGGATGCTTCATCGCAACCGCCGCGTTCGGCTCTCCGTTCGGAAGGCACCTGGACGCACTCAGGGCGTTCCGCGACACGCGCCTGTCCCGTACGGCGTTCGGAAAGGCATTCGTGGCCTTCTACGAGAAGCACAGCCCTCGCCTTGCCCGATGGATAGCAAGGCGTCCTGTTGCGAAATCGCTGGTGAGAATCGCGCTTACGCCGGTGGTATGGCTGTGCGATACGTTGCGCTGATTGTCTGCGCCTGTGCGCTGATACCCGGATGCCTGCCTGCCTCAGGGCAGGCATCCGGGTCGGCGCACAACCTCCTCATCAAGCGCAACCTGTTCGCTCCGCTTAAGAAACCTTCGGAACAGACCGCGCCTCAGAAGGTTGTCCTTCAATCCGTCAAGCCCCCTCCCCTTGACGACCTTGTCGCCCTTCGCGGCACCTTCTGGGTGGAGAGCTCTCCGGAGAAGAGCATCGCCATCATTGAGACACTCCAGACGCGGCAGGCAGAGCCGTACCGGGAGAATGCGCAGGTCAGGGAGGACATACGGGTTGTTTCCATCGGCAACAGGCAGGTCGTCTGCGAGTACTGCGGAGAAGAGTTCCTCCTGACTGAGAAAGGCGCCAAACCGGTGCCCCTGCCGGCGGACACCCCGTCGTTCGTGCTCAGGATGGAGTCAGTCCTCCACGAGATAGAGCGGGAGACCGGCTCGCTGACAGGACTGCGTGCGCAGGCGGTCGTTGACGGAGGCAAGACAATCGGCTATCGGCTCACAGGCGTAGAGACACGAGGATGGCTCACCGGCATCGGCCTGCGGGAGGGAGATGTCATCACCAAAATCAACGCGACCGCGATAGACAGTCCGAAAGCCGCTTTGACCGCCTACGAGAACATCCTGAAGTACGCGATGCGCAAGGCTGTCGTCCGCCTCCTCAGGGATGGCAAACCTCAGGTGCTCGTGCTCCTGCTGGAATAACCCCTTACACAAGCCCCATCGCCATCCGCAGGAGAAGCACCACATCAGCAGAGGTCACATCTCCGTCGCCGTTGAGGTCGGCAAGGGCAGGGTTTTTCTCCTGAAGTCCCATCGCCATCCGAAGGCAGAGGATGACATCCGCGATGGTAATCTGGCTGTCTCCGTTGATGTCTCCCTTTCTCCCCGCGTCAACTATCGTCTGGTCTCCTCCTACGGCATTCGTTGACCCGCTGGTCGCCACTGTGCCGGCAAACGATGCCGTGCCCGAGGCATCCTGAGGCACCTGTGCTGTGTAGGAGACGGTGAACGGCTCAACGCCGGTATTCGAGAACGCAAGCCACTTGTAGGTGTTCGTGTCAGCCACATAAGAAGAGTAGCCCGGAGACGAAGACACGATTGACCACCCCGCAGGCAGGGTTTCAGAGAGAATGACACCATAGGTCTCCGGCTCCGGCACGACGGAGACCGTCACAGAGACAGTGCCTCCCGGCAGGTAGAAGGAGGGAAGGTCCCTCGTCGCGGTTGCCGCGGACCACGCAAGACCTGACACCGTGCAGAGGAAAAAGAGAACCTTTCTGGCCATCGTGCCCTTTCTTGCCTATGGCAGGCCAACAACCTTTCTCAGGATGCGGATGACATCAGCAATAGTGACAAGAAGGTCTCCGTCGAGGTCTCCTCCTGCCACATCCATCCCCTCTATGCCGACCGCCATCCGAAGGCAACGGACCACATCTGTCACCGTCACCTCTCCGTCTCCGTCCACATCTCCCTCTCTCCTCGGCTGAAGCGCCATCACAGCAGACGGCTGGCACGAGCCGGTGAGGACATCAAGAGACGAAGCCCCCTCGCCGTCCCGGCAGACCGCCACAACCCCGTCTGATTCTTCAGAGAACGAAAACGGAGACGCAAGATTCCCGTCAAGCCGCCAGCCGGCATTCACCGTCCACCACCCATCTGCGTCCACAAGGCAGGAAAGCACCTGAGACGCGCCTGATGTCCCCTGTCCGTCCCTGTCTCTCACCCGTACACGCACCAGCGCTCCTTCCGCAGGCAGGCCGCCTTTCTCCGCCCTGCCGTAGATCTGAAACGGAAAAGACGTCGGCAAAGGTAACACTGCCGGAAGCGCAACCGAATAGTGCGCTCCGCCATTGGAGTCAACGGTTGCGCCTGAGACAACATCAAAGTACCTTGTGGAGCCGGCGGGGATTCCGCTGACCGTCACAAGATGGGTGCGCGAGACGGTTCCCGCGCCTCGCACATCAACCGATATCCCCGTCATCTCCGAAGGAGACGGTCCGTGCCTGACAGTTCCCTCCTCAGGCGATTCCGAAATCCACGAGACCGTGAATGATGTCGGCGTCACATTGCTGACGGCAAGATGCGAGAGAGCGGAGCCGTCCACCCTGGCACAGGCGCACAGCGCGGCCACCACCCCGGCAGTTCCGACAATTCTCGCGATGTGTCGCACCTGAGCCATTTTAGAACTCCGCAACGCTCTGTCTTGAGCACCTGATGAAATACCCTCTGCCGGAGACAACCGCAAAGCCGTCTCCACCGCTGCCCGCGGAGAAGACCGTCCAGTTTGCGCCATCTTTCTGCGCAATCTCCGCGCATCCGCCCGACTGGCTGTTGACAATGTCTGCCACCGACTGCGCCGTGTACGAACCGGCAGGCAGCCCAACGAGGTTCCAGCCCTCCTGCAGAGCGAGCACCACGGAGATGAGAAGCGGACCGGTGAGGGTGATTGTACAGGCAGAGGCGCACCTCAGAAAGTATCCCTTTCCCGGCCGTATCTGGAAGTTATTGAACGCAACTCCGTCAGGATGGCTCCTCCACTCGGTTCCAGTCCACTCCGCGACTTCAAGAGGCGCACCGCCCTGACTCCTCACAAGGTCCAGAAGTCCCTGCGCCGAAAGCGCAATGTCCACCGGCAGGGAAAAAGGCGTCCACCCCTGCCCGCAGGAGACCTGCGACAACACCGGAGAACCGTCCGACAGCACATTGTCTCCTCTGGTCGGGATAAGGCCTTCCGCACTGGTGCGGATGGTGCCGGCAAGGTCGCACACACCTCTCGCGGTATCGGTCGCTTTCAGCGTGTAGGTGATTGTGAAGGGAGCTACCCCTGCGGTGTCAAACAAAAGCCAGGTATACGTGACAGGGTCTGCGTGCTTTGCCCACTGAGGATTTGCCGAGAGAATCGTCCAGCCGGAAGGAGCTGTTTCAGTGACAGTGATGCCTTTCGTACCTGCCGCCGGGACGACCTTCACCGTTACTCCGACAGTGCCGCCCGGCGCATATGTTCCGGAGACCTTCCTCCACGCCCAACTTGCCGCCTCTGCGCGGCAGACGCACACGGCCGCGCACACCATCACAGACAGACACGCAGTCCGTACCGAACCCATTGGCAGGAGATTATACCCCGAAGCGACGGGGCGCGCAACCGCCGAAAAGAGAAGGCGGGCGGTTGTCCCACCCGCCCCGCTCTCTCGTTCACCTCTTCGTCAGAAGTTTCTCGGTCCCGCGGTCCAGTACATCTCGTGCGCGGCGCCGGGGATAGAGGCATCGTACTTGTACTCGCCTTTGTACGTACCGTCCGCCCAGATCTCAATGATGTCAAGAAGGATGGCGTCCCAGTTGCTCAGGTCAGCCGGCCAGCCCATCCCGTAGCCAGAAAGTCGCGCGTTCCTTGCCCACGCATCTATGGCGTAGAGGAGGTCAAAGTCCTGAATGAAGCCGTCAGCCATAAACCCGCCAAAGTTGTCAAAGATGTCAACGGGCAGGTACGGATTGGCGGTCAGGAAGGTTGACGCGCCGAGAATGGTGGTGACCACAGGCGTGGAGCCGAGGAAGAAGTTGATGGTTCCCGAGAAACTCACGCTCGCACCCGGGTCCCCGCCGTTGTTCACCGTGATGCGGATGAGATGGTCTGTCACCTCGTTGACCGGCGCGGGCCGTCCCGGAAGAGCGTTGAAGAGAATCCTCAGGGTGTTGAATCCCGGTTCAGGATAGTCGGTGAACCAGATGTAGCCGTTGCTTCCCGAAGCAAGCGTAGTGCCGTCAACCACCACCTGCGTCACCGTCACGGTGCCGGGCATCACCTCGTTCAGGGTGTACCCGCTCGGCAAAGACGCCTCGTCCACATCCACGACAATGTCATAGGTAAGCGACCCGCCTGAGCCGGGCGCCATATCAGGCAGGTACCTCGTCGCGAGAATCCTGCCAAGTTGCCTCCTGATGCCCCAGGAGAACCTGCCGTCGCTCGGCGCAATCACCCCGTAGGGAACTGCTGACATCTGCGCGAGGGAAAACATCGGGTTATACCCGAGCGCAGGATTGCCGAGCACATTGTCCGTGATGTTCCGGAACACATACCCGACCCACAGTGTTCCGTTCTGGACGAACCCGACCATATCGGTGTTGCTTGCCGGAAGGCCAGAAGTCGCAGGACCGTACAGAGGACAGGACAGCGGAGAATGAGCCGCATTGTCGTAGACCTGCTCAAGCAGTCCGCCTGCCGAACTGATGGTATACAGTTGGTTAATCAGGGTCGCCGTATCCGTCCGCACAAAGATAATCTTCTCGCCGGTATTTGAGTACGACGGGTCTGTCTCGTTGACGGTCGGCGTATTCGTGAGTTGTCTCTCCACCCCGACAGTGATGGTTCTGGTCATATCGTCAACCACTACATCCTTCGCATAGAGGTCGTACTGGGTGCCGTCGTACTTCGCGTACACGACCTTCGTCCTGTCCGGATTGAACTGAGGGGCAGGCGGATTGCCGAAGATGGACAGTCCGCTCACAATCACTACCTCGGAAGCGGATGTCTGCGTAATGTGCCTGCCGCATATCTGCCACTCCGTTCCGGTATTCTTGCTGTACAGAACCCACTGTCCGTCGCGGGAGAAGGAGGGATACCGGATGTCCGCGTACATTCCGCCAGGCACCTCCCAGTCGGTATCTCCGGTGCCGTTATGGTTCATCATCCGAAGTCCCTCGCCAGCTGACCAGTCCCCGCGGTAGACAATCTTGCCGCCGTTCCAGGCAATGAACGGCGTGCTCTTATCGTCCGTGTCAAAGGTCAGTTGCGTGGAGGTCCAGCCGGCGCCGAAGTTGTCCGCCCTGAAAATCTGCGGACCGGGAGCGCCGGTCCAGACGATGACGCAGTCGTCAGGCGTCACAGGAGTAATCACGCCGCTGGGCACGCTCACAGGACCCCAGTTGACCATTCCGCAGGGGTTGCCTGAGATGCTGACCCTCTGGAGTTTGAGGGTGCCGCTGTTGGCAGGATTGAAGTCATAGTTCGCCTGCCAGACCTCCGCGTCCGGTTGGAAGAACGCCATTGAGTAGAGAAGTTCCCCTCCAAGATACGCGGGCGGATGAGGAGCGCCAGCGTCTCCCATCAGACAGGGGGACATCTCGTTGATGGAGGTCGTGTTTGTCAGGTTGTACTCTGTCCAGACCGCCGGGTTGCTTCTGTTAACCGCGAGAAGGAACACATCCCAGTTGCCGTAGTTGTATGTCAGCCAGGTTCTCTTGCTGTAGATGAGAAGTGTTCCCCACGGGTCGTTGTATCCGACGCCCGGGTTTCTGATGGACGACTGGAGGTCCTCATACTGAGGCGTCGTCGCCGTGTTCGCCGTCACCTTCCTGTTGTTCATTCCGTCGGCGTTCACGATGTAGATGTCCTGCACGCCGTTGACGGTTCCGATATAGGCGAGCATCTGTCCGCCGCCGCTGTTCAGTCCGATGAAGACGGGGTTCCTGATGGACAGCCCCTGCTGGCTCAGAATCAGGATATTCCTTCCCGACGCCATCTCGTACCGCCACAGTTCCGTGCGGTCGCTTCTGGCAAGGGTGTAGACGATGATGCCCGCGTTCGGCGCGTAGTCGGGAGAGACCGCCACATACTTCACCCCGCTGGTCGGAAGCCCGGGGATGAGACCCTGCGCAGGATCGGTCACGGTTCCCCAGACGCTCACCATATACGCCTTGAAGTTCGCGTCGCTTGAGGGGTCAGCGGCATAGGTGTAGTACACCTTGCTTCCGTCGTTGGTGAAGTTAGGATAAAGGAGCGCGCCGGACGGATTGTTGTAGGCGGTAATCCTTCTCACATCTCCTGACACAAGGTCCTTCGTGTACAGGTCTCCGGTCGTGCTCACCTGACCGGTGGACGCGTTCCTCACCACCTTCTCCACATAGCATATCTTCCCATAGTCCTGAAGGGTGTTAAGCGCCGCAGGGTTGACCCGCAGATAGAAGGTCCGGGTTACCTGCTGACCGTCCGGGAACGGGTCCATGTCTGTCACCGTCACGTTGATATTGTAGTCACCGCTCACGAGAGGAGTTCCACTCAGAACGCCTGCCGGACTCATCGTCAGCCCTGTCGGAACCCCTGTCGCAGACCAGACGTGAGGTCCCGGAGTTCCGCCCTGATCGGCAAACGCCAATGTGTAGAGAACCCCGACCTGTGCGGGAGGGAGAGGGTCGGAAGTGGTGATTTCAAGTTTTATCTGGACCTTGTAAGCGGTCAGGTCAACGCCGCTTGTCAGCCCTGAGTCAGTCGCCCTGACCGTCAAGGTTGTCGTGCGGGCAGCCGGACTCGGGATGCCGTAAATATCTACCATCGTGCCAAGATTCGCCACCGTCATCCCCGCCAGACCTCCGGGAGGGGTTTGCGTCACCGCAAGAATGTTCACTCCGGTATGACTTGCGGTCGGACTGCTCACATCGATGTGGATCGTTCCCGCAGCCACCGGATTGCCGATCTGGAGCGGACCAGTGCCGTAGAAGGTCGTCAGGTTTGTCCCTGGAGGAGGGGTGGAAGTTACATCCGCGAATGATACCAGTGGAAGGAAGAGACAGACAACTGCAGGAAGGACAACTTTCCACACCGAGCTTTTACGCAGGCGCATATGCCCTCCTTCTGTGAAAGAAAACCCCGGTGACTTGTGTGCGTGCCATTGTCTCATACCCGTTGCTGGATGTCAAGTCATCTGCCGGGCGATATGACGCAGTCCCCGCCGGTCACCTGTATCCCGTCCTGCCTTGTGTGGACAGTTCCTTCGAACTTCTGCTCCCCCTGCGCCTTCTCCGGCGGCATCGCCTCGTAGGCAATCTCAAATGGCGCGATGTTCCTCCCGACGATGTCCATCTTCAGCCACTTGTACGAGTTGCCGTCCTGCTTGTCGAAGGGAGGCGTTGCCTTGAGCATCGTCCACCCCGCCGGAAGGGTTTCTGTCACGATGATGCCGGCGGTGCCGCCTGCCGGCTTCACCTTCACGACGACCCTCACCGGACCCGCGCCGAAAGTTTGAGGAAGCGTCCTCGCTGCCGATGTCTTTTCAACCGACTTCGGCGCGTCTGACACCTGCTTTTCCTGAGTCGTTGCGCATCCTGCCAGAAGGACGATACCACACAGCACAGCCAGCCACCTCGCCATCTTACCCCCTTATCTGCGAGTCGCCAGAGATAGAACCGCTTCCTCTTGATGTCCTGTATGTTCCCGTGATACTGCCCGAGCCCGTCCCTGAAATGGTGTACTTGATTGTCTGTGAGCCGATTGACTGTCCGTAGAAGAGCCAGCGGGCGGTAGACCCTGACTTCTTCGCAACGGCAGGCGTGGACGAATCCACAGTCCAGCCGGACGGCAACTCCTCGGCGATGATGAGCCCGTTTATCTGGTCGCTAACGCTCACCACCAGCGTCACTTCGTACCCTCCTGACACCTGCCTGATGGACCTCATCACCGAGATGCCGCTTGAACTCCCGCCTGACGAACCGCCTGAACCGGACGACCCTGACGAACCGCCCGAAGATCCGCCCGACGAACCTCCTCCCCAGCCAACGGACGCGTCTGACTGCGGCGGTTTGCTTTCCGGAGTTCCGACATTGACAAGTCCGCCGGAACCGGGCGCATTTGCCATCTTTGTCGCCGGTCGGTTGTCAGGACCGGAAGCCGCCATATCCACGCCCCCCTCATAGTAAACGACGGGCACAGTTCCAGTCCCCCCGGTTCCTCCGGTCCTCGCGACTGCAGGCCCGCCTGCTCCTGCCCCAGAACCTGCACCTGTCCCCGCTCCCGCGCCTGCCCCTGCGACAGGCACACCTCCCCCTGCGCCGCCTGCCTCCGGTCCCGACGCCATCACTGCCGGTTTCGGTCCGACAGGCGGGGCTGACGCAATCTTCGGGTTCTTCCACGAATCGTAGTACTTCTCAAAGAGGTCCTTGACTTGCCCGTACCACGCAGGCGAAGAGGTCGCGGCTGCGGATGCGGACGCAGGAGAGGTTGCGGACTTCGGAGACGCCGCGACGGAAGGAGACCTGCCGGAGCGGGTCTCTTTTCCCGCTCCGAAAAGAGGCGCGGCGAGACACGCCGTCACCGCGCACAGCACAATCAAGCAGACCGTTTTTCTGTCCATCTGCCACCTCTTTGTGAAGGCAACCGTATTGTACGGAAGTTTCCGCCGCCTGTCAACCTCTTTCCCTTTGACACCGCCGGCCTGCCGGGATACTCTTATTCCTGCGCACAACAAGGAGGGACGAGATGAGAACCATCCTTTCCGTCTTGCTTCTGGCGCTGTGCTGGCTTTGCCCGTCGTTTGCCGACACAAAGACAGTCGTGACGGGTTCCGGCGCCGACTCGAAGGAGGTCCTTACCTATCAGGGGCCAAAGGCGCGACTCGCCGTCGGCAGGTTTGAGGTGAAGGCAGGCAAGGCGTACGGAGAGATAGGAGACGGCATCTCCGATATGCTGGTGGACGCGCTTTTCCGGACGAACAGGTTCATCATCCTCGAGAAGGGCGACGCTCTCGCCGGACTCGAAGAGGAGTTCAGGATGGTTGAGAGCGGCATGGCAAAGTCCGGCCCTCAGAAAGGCACCTTTGAGACGGCGGATGTCATAGTCCTCGGCGCCATCACCGCGTTTGAACCGGAGTACAAAGGCGCCGGCGGCGGCGGCATCGTCATCCCCCTGCCGTGGAAGATAGGCGGAGGCGTTACCCTGAAGAAGGAGGAAGCGTACATCGCCGCCACCATCCGCCTCGCCGACGTGCGCACCAGGCGCATCATCAACAGCGTACGCGTGGAAGGCGTTGCGTCCAAGACGAAGGTCGGAGGCGGAGCGGGCGGACTGATTGGCAGCGTCGTCCTTGCCGGCGCGCTGGGCAAGTACAAGAACACGCCGATGGAGCAGGCGGTGATGGTGATGCTTGACAACGCGGTGACCGAGATTGTCAAGAGCGTCCCCGAAGAGTACTACCGGCACGGCGAGACGCAGGCGGCTCCCGCCCCTCAGGAAGAGATTATCGGCGGCTCGCGCAGTTTCAGGCCCGGCACAAAGGTCGTGTTCGAGGAGACCTTCGCAAAGTACGAGCCGGGAGACGTGCCTTCGGGATGGAACATCAAGGCGGACACCGCCGAGATCGCCCTGTTCCGCGACAGGAAGTGGCTCAGGTTTCTTGAACCGGCGTCCGCATCCCGGCCGGTGGCGTTTCCTGCCGACTGTTCGCTTGAGTTTTTCGCATATCTGTCTTCCAGCGCGTCTGGCCTGGTCTGCGTCATGGACGGCATCTCGGTCGGTTTCAGCGGCGGTACCGCCGTTTCCCTCGGTGCAACGCAGGTTCAACTACCGGCAGACCTGAAAGGATCGGTGCATACCGTCGGCATTTCGCGCAAGGCGGGGAAGGTGCGTCTCTTCATTGACGGCACGCAGGTTGCGCAGACCGCCGTTGAAGAGGGCAAGGCGTCGGTCTCCTCAGGGACGCTGAAGTTCTCCGCAACGGTTGACCTGAACGGCAAGGCGGAGGTTCTCGTCGGAGGGATACGGCTCGCGGGGTACGAGCAGTAGCTGGCGTCATTCGCCGATAATCTTGATGAGGACCCTCTTGGGACGCCTCCCGTCGAACTCGCCGTAGAAGATCTGCTCCCACGGTCCGAAGTCAAGTTTCCCGCTTGTGACGGCGACCACAACCTCGCGTCCCATCACCGACCGTTTGAGGTGGGCGTCGGCGTTCTCCTCTCCGACATTGTGCCGGTAGCGGGAGACGGGAGCGTGAGGGGCAAGCTGCTCCAGCCACTCAGCAAAGTCCTCGTGCAGACCCTTCTCGTCGTCGTTGATGAAGACGGACGCCGTGATGTGCATCGCGTTGACGAGGCACAGTCCTTCCCTGATACCGCTTTCCTTCAGCGCTTCTTCAACTTCATCCGTAATGTTGACAAACGCGACGCGGGCAGGCGTGGTGAACAGCAGTTCCTTGCGGAACGTTTTCATCGCGCCTCCTGTGTTGCCTACTTTTCGGGCAGCCCTTCCACCGCAATCGCCGTTCCCGCGGGCGGAACGGAGACACCTGTCTCCTTCGCCATCACATCGGACCCGAGCACCCGAAACTCCTTGTCGAGGTAGTATATCTTGATGTCCCGCACCACCGGGCCGAACCCGTAGTCCCTGTTGGTGAACCAGACGCCCTTCTCCACATTCGGGAAAACGATAAGGGTGTTCTCGCATTCCTTCGGGGATGCCCCGGCAAATCCCTGGTTGCTGAGCCGCTCGGTCGCCGCGATGAGCACCCGGACTCCTTTGAAGTTCATCTGAGGCCACTGCGCATACGGCACCTTCTTCTTCGGTTCCTGCGCGCACAGCGGATGCACGCACCTGCTGACAAGCACAACGCCCAGCAGGACATTCGCCGCGACAGACACAGCCAGCCACCGTTTCACGGAACCCTCCCCGTTGCGAAAACCGGACATATGCGGTACACTTTCCTCGCATCATTGTACCCCCAAAAGGGTCTTGACGAAAGGAGTTGCCGTGGCTGAACTCGCACTGACCGAACTTCTCACGTTGATGGAGCAAAAGGACGCATCAGACCTCCATCTCCATACCGGCATCAAACCGGTGATGCGCATCAAGGGACATCTTGTCACGCTGGATGACCATCCAGAGGTGGAAGAGGGATGGCTTCACGAAGCCCTCTACGAACTCGTCAGCGACAAGAAGATGAAGCAGTTTGAGGAGGAAGGCACGGTTGACGCGGCGGCGGAGATTCCCGGCGTGGGCAGGTTCAGGATGAGCGTGTACCTGCGCCGCGGCACCATCGCCCTTGCCTGCCGCCGCATCACAAAGAACATCCCCTCCTTTGAGCAACTCCACCTGCCCCCGAGCATCGCGAAGATTACCGAGTTCCCTCTCGGACTTGTGCTTGCGACCGGCCCGACAGGCTGCGGAAAGTCAACCACCCTTGCGGCGCTCATCAACCACATCAACCACACCCGCAAGTGCCATATCATCTGCATTGAAGACCCGATAGAGTTCGTCTACGAAAACGACAAGGCAATCATCACCCAGCGCGAGGTCGGCAATGATGTGAAGTCGTTTCAGGATGCCCTGAAGTACTCCGTGCGGCAGGACCCCGATGTCATCCTCGTCGGCGAAATCCGCGACCTGCCGACCCTTGAGTTCGCGCTTCACGGCGCGGAGACAGGACACCTTGTCTTTGGAACGCTCCACAGCGCGGACGCCACCCAGACCATTGAGCGCATACTGAACTTCTATCCGCAGAACCTCCATCCGCAGGTGCGCAAGACAATCAGTATGCACCTGAAAGCGGTGGTCTCCCAGATTCTCCTTCCGGGCATCAGACCCGACATCCCCCTCTTGCCTGCCTGTGAGATTATGTTTATGAACCCGACCATCTCCCGCCTCATCAAGGAGGGGCAGGACGACAAGATTATCCGGGCAATCAAGGCGGGTCAGCGCGACGGGATGCAGGATATGGAGTTCGCCCTGTATGAGCGGGTCGTGAGCAAACTGGTCGCCAAGGAAGTGGCGATGGAGTTCGCCGAGAACCCGCAGTCCCTCGAGATGAAAATCAAGGGCATCTTCCTCGGGGAAGAGGGCGGGATTATCGGCTGAATCTGCCGTCAGGCCCTGTCCTGCTGCGTGTTGCGTATGAACCAGCGGCCGCCCTTTTTCTCCGCAAAGCCGTCCTTTGCGAGCGCGGCGAGCGCCTGCCTGACCCTGACCGCATCAGCCCCCGCCAGACGCCGCGCCTCCGCCGGAGTCAGGCCCGGATGCGAGAGAAGGAGCCGCAGAACCTTTGCCCTGACCTGCCTGAACGAGCCCTCAAACCGCGACTGCCGCCTGTGCGAGGCGCTGCGCCTGTTCGGATTCGGCAGTGTGTCTCCGAGAAAGGCGCCGAGGTCCATCAGGCCGTAGTACCACCTCCGAGGGTCCTTGCGGTCAAGTGTCCGTTCCACCAGAGGCAGGATAGCGCTGTCCTGGACCTTCCGCTCCCCGGGGAAGAAGCAGTGAACGAACACGCGCCTGATGTTGGTCTCTACGAAGACGGAAGGAAGGTTGAACGCGAAGGCGGCTATTGCGCCCGCGCAGGCGGGTCCCACGCCCGGCAGACGACGCAGTTCATCCGGCGTCCGGGGGAACCTCCGGACTGACGCCACCGTCTGCGCCGCCTTCTTCAGAAACAGCGCCCTTCTGTTGTAGCCGAGTCCCTGCCACTCAGCGAGCAGTTCCGCCTCAGGCGCGGACGCAAGGGAGGAGATGTCGGGAAATTTGCGAATGAACGACCTGTACTTCGGAACAACCCGCTCAACCTGCGTCTGCTGGAGCATCACCTCTGACACAAGAATCCGGTACGGGTCTGTCGTCTCCCGCCACGGCATTGTCCTTCCCCTTCTGCGGAAAAAACCTTTCACGAGGAGACGGAACCTCCGGACGGTGCCGGCTGTCACGCCTTCCTTCCGCACCGCCTCCCGAAACCGTTCCACCCGGTCTTCTTCGCGTGGGTCGCCTTGCGCACGCACGACGGCTCCCTTCGGTTATGACCTGCGGGAGCGATATGGTAGAATCCAGGCGGACCGACTGTCCAATCCACGGGAATCCGTAGATGCGAGTTATGTTGATTGTCCCGGTCGCCGTGACGCAGACACGCTGGGTCTGTTTTCTTCTCCCTGCCACTGCTGAACCTTCTCGCCGTCGCCGCTGTCACGCCTCCCGGTGTCGAGGTGACACTCACCGATGAGAACAGTGAGCGCATCGACTTCGACGAGGTGACCTCGTCGGGCTCACCGCCGCGGCGCCGCGGCGACCTTTCACCCTATGACGCCCCTGCCCGGCACGCGGTTGTACGACGAGATGGAGAAGGCAGGCAGGATCGTGAAGCGGGACCGCGCAAAGTACAACCCCTCACCGGTGGTCTTCCGGCCGACACTGATGACTGCGGAGCAACTGCAGGAGAAAGTCCACTGGGCGGCGCGCCAGTTCTACTCCTCGCCCTCCATCGCGCACCGGCTGTTCCCGTCCCGCGCCTCGTCGTTTGGCTACGGCCTCGTCTACAACCTCGTCCGCAAATCCTCGATGCTCCGGCGCGGATTCTGATGCAGTCCGCCGGATTACCCGCCGGTCTTCGCGTCCGGGTCGTAGATGAATCCGCGGTGGTGCGCCGGACAGGGCTTCTCGGGAAGAGACCACGGCTCCTGCGCGCTGAACACGGGCATCGTTCGGAAGATGTTTTTCACGCGAGACCGCTGCTCCATATGCTTCATACAGCCGATGATGCACCCTCTGGCTCCGCACAACGCAGGCACTCCGTACCTGCTCATCGCCTCAAGATACGGCATGGAAGGAAACACCGCCCATCCGAGGTCCCACGCCTCCCGCCAGGTCACCTGCTGTTCTGAAATGGGCATAAAAAGACCGGGGAACCTCTTCGCAAAAAACTGGCCGTTTTTCCTGTTCATCCCGAAGTGGGTCAACTTGCACTTTCCGAGGTCGATATCAGCCCACTGTATCCTGTGACCCTCAACCTCAATCCCGACAGACCTGTCAGAAGGTATCGCTCCGGCAGGACACTCGGCGACGCACCGTCCGCACCTGTCGCACAGATGTCCTGTCCGCATCGGGTCGGGTTCAAGTTCCGCCTCGGTGAGGATGGCGTTCAGCCGCTGACGCGGGCCGAACTCCTCCGTGAGGAACACCTTCGACCAGCCAATCTCGCCGAGCCCTGCCAGCGTGGCGGCAATCCTCAGGTGGAGATTGACATCCGGAGCCGGTTTGCCGAAAGCCGCCTGACGCCGAGGTCCCGCCTCCCGCGTTGACGCCGCCATCCCCGGACTGCACGCCTCGTATCCGAAGTCCTCGATGAACCGGCATATTCTGTACGCCGCGTCGGCCAGCCGCCCGCTCAGCCGGATGTATCCGAAGACATTGTACGACGGCCAGTGAGTTCCCTCGTCAATGCCCCGGTAGCATCCGCGCGGAATCCTGTTGCCGATGACGATAACGGACCGGCACCGCGGCATCATCGTCAGGGGATTCATATCCGCGGGAGCGCCGGCGAACCTGCTCACCGGCGCGATGCCCACAAGGTCAACCCCCGCCACGGTGAGCGCAAACTCCTTCACCATCCTGCTCGTGAGCATTCTATCTCCTCCCGCCCCCCTATCCTTTCTTCCTGAATCCGAACTTGAACTTGCGCGAGAGCCCGCGTTCGTCCTCGAGGTGGGCAACGCACGCCCGGCCGCAGGCGGCCGCTATCCGGCACGGCTCCATCCTGCTTGAATACGGCAGGGGAAACACGCCTGTCTGGCACACGCGGCAACTCTCTATCCGCAGGCAGTAGTGCGCCGCGGTTCCCTGCGCAAGTGGCTGACTGACAATCCTTTCCCGGTCAAGCGCCCGGGCGGGGCAGGCGTCAGCGCAGGCGCCGCAGTCGTCGCACACCTTCCCTGAGAACACCCTGTCCGGCTCAATCTCGCAGTCGGTGAGGACCGCAGTGAAAAACTGCCTTGGCCCGAACTCAGGCGTCAGGAAGAACTTGCCCCTGCCGATTTCGCCGAGCCCTGCGGCGTGCGCGGCAAACTCCATCTCCGGGATGACATTCGGCTCAGGTCTGTCCGGACGGCTGCGGACTCCCTGATTCCGGAAATCACCCGAATGGGTTGTCAGCGGAACCGCCTCCCAGCCGTCGGATTCAAGGAACCGGCACAACTGGTAGGTCGCCTCGATGGCAATGCTGCCGGCAGGATTGCCTGCCGAAACCGTCTGCCACGCGGTCGCCTCCTCAATCCCCCTCAATGCTCCGCGCGGTATCCTGAAACCCAGCACAATGACCGACCGGCAGTCCGGCTTGATGGACGCCGGATGCGCTTCAGGAGAAAGCGCGGAAAACCTTTCAATGGACGCGACGCCTGCGAGGTCGGCGCCACAGTTCCTTGCAGCAGACAGCACTCTTCCTCTCATCGTCCTTCCTTTCCAGTCAGCCGACACCCTCGTGCGCGGTTCAAGCCATTCCTCCAAGAACGCAAGTCGGGGCGCCCTAGAATGCAAGACGGGGCGCTCTTTTGAAGAATGTAAGTCGGGGCGCCCGGATTGTGCTTGCTCTCTCTCGCCTGCTCTTCCCGCCGCACCAACTCCGGCCGCCCCTGTTTTTCCTGCCGCGTGAACCGTAGAACGCGAGTCCTCGCCTGCCACCTGTCTCGCATACCTCGCAGGCGACCGTCGTTTTGAACCGTGCCCGGTTCAAATCCGGTCTTCTTTGAAGAATGTAAGTCGGGGCGCCCGGATTTGAACCGGGGATCTCGTGGTCCCAAACCACGCGCGCTTGCCTCTGCGCTACGCCCCGAGGAAACTATTTCGCCGTCCACCTCTCTCTCATCACAATCTCACAGAGAGCCAATCTGCTGGCAGATGCTGTGAACGCGGTCTTTGACGAAGGGTATCCAAGAGGGGTGATCGCGACGACATTCACATCGTCCGGTATGCCGAGCAGTTTCTTGACAGCCACGTTGTCAAAGGCGCCTATCCAGCATGTTCCGAGTCCCTCCGCGCGCGCGGCAAGGGTCAGATGGTCAAACGCGATGGCAACATCCACAAGCACCGAACCCCAGCCCATATACCCGCCGTAGTTGCGCTTGATGTCAACGGCGCAGGCCACGATCACCACAGGCGCCTCGCCGACGAATGTCTGATTGTGGCACGCGGCCGCCAGCTCGCGCCTGGCCGACTGGTCTCTGACGACGATGAACCGCCACGGCTGGCGGTTGTTGCCGCTTGGCGCCAGACGGGCAGCGTCAAGGACCTTTTCTACAATCTTCTCCGGCACCTCCCGAGGCGAGTACGACCTGACGCTTCTGCGCGTTGCAAGCACTTCGTAGAAACCAATTTCGGCGGCCATATGTCCCCCTTGTTTCCGGATTCCCTTCCGCTGGGTGATTATACCGCTTTCCGTCGCGCATATTCAAGCATCCCGCCTGTTGCCCTGCGGTGCTTGACAGATTCCGGCACGCGTGTTATATTCACTCACGCGGGCAAAGAACGCCCGCAGAAAACCGTCGCGTCGCAGAAGCCGCGCCGGCAAGGAAAGAAGGCGAGGAGGCCTTTCGGACAGGGTGTCCGGAAGGCATTTTTCTTTTTTGGGTCCGCTCAGGCGGACAGGGAGGATACGATGAACCTGCAGCAGCCGGGAAGCAACGATGTGCTGGAGACGAGAAACCGCTCCAGAGATGTGGCGCCGAGTTCAGGCATCTGCACGAGGTGTATGGATACCTGCACCGGCAACTGCGACATCTTCAAGGCGTCATTTCGCGGAAGAGAGGTCATCTATCCGGGTCCGTTCGGCAGCGTCACTGCCGGAAGCGACAAGAAGTATCCGGTTGACTACTCCCACCTCAACATTATGGGATACGCGCTTGGCGCGAAGGCGATTGACGAGGCGAACCCTGACAAGGCAATCTTCCCGGAGGTTGACACCACGGCGGTGTACGGACACACCCATCCGGTGAGGATGCGGATGCCCCTGTTCACCGGCGCGCTTGGCTCCACGGAGATTGCCCGGAAGTACTGGCACAGTTTCGCGGTGGGCGCCGCCATTTCAGGCATCACGCTTGTCATCGGGGAGAATGTGTGCGGCATCGACCCGGGGCTTGAGGTGGACGCTCAGGGAAAGGTGCGCAGGTCCCCTGAGATGGAACGCCGCATCTCCCTGTACAAGGAGTGGCAGGAGGAGTACGGAGACATCATCGTCCAGTCCAATGTGGAAGATATGCGGCTGGAGGTCCCGAGGTATGTCGTCAACACCCTTGGCGTGGAAGCGATAGAACTCAAGTGGGGGCAGGGAGCCAAATGCATCGGCGGTGAGATCAAGGTGAACGACCTGGACCGCGCGCTCCTTCTCCAGAAACGGGGCTACATCATCACGCCGAATCCGTCGAACCCGGCGGTGCAGGCAGCGTTCCGCAATGGAGCCATCAAGGAGTTTGAACGGCACTCCCGGCTCGGATTCGTTGACAAGGAGGAGTTCCTCCGCACCGTAGAGACGCTCAGGCGGAAGGTGGGCGCCAAACGGGTGACCCTCAAGACAGGCGCATACGGGCCGAGGGAGCTCGCGATGGCAATCAAGTGGGCGTCCGAGGCGCGCGTTGACCTCGTGACCATAGACGGCGCGGGCGGCGGAACCGGAATGAGCCCGTGGCGGATGATGGAGGAATGGGGCGTGCCGACCTTCTACCTTCAGTGCCTTGCCTACGAGTGCGCGCAGAAACTCGCCAGCCGCGGAGAGTGGGTGCCTGACCTTGCGATGGGAGGCGGGTTCTCCACGGAGGACCACATCTTCAAGGTCCTGGCGATGGGCTCCCCGTACTTCAAGGCGGTGTGTATGGGTCGGGCGCTGATGATTCCCGGCTTTGTCGGCACGAACATCGAGCGGGTCTGCCGCGGCGAGGGCCCGGGAAACTGGGAGTCCCTTCCGCCAACAGTTGCGCGCTACGGGAAAGAACCCGCGCAGATTTTTGTGACCTATGCCGAACTCCAGCAGAGATACGGCAGCAAGATGGCGCAGATGCCTCTTGGCGCGGTTGGCATCTACACCTTTGTGGACAAGCTCCGCACAGGCCTCACCCAGTTTATGGCGGGCGCGCGCAGTTTCCGGCTTGACACCGTCAAGAGGAACGATGTCATCGCGCTCACCGAGGAGGCGGCGCGGGTCTCGGGCATCACCTACGTGATGCAGGCGCAGAGAGAAGAGATGCATGCTATACTTGAAGGGTAGTCGCATTCGCCGCGTGTGACAACGACCTCAGAGAGGGATACGGGAGGAGGGGCTATGAGCATCAGGCAGGACGCGCTTTTCAGAATCCGCGGGATTTCCCTTGAGAAGCAGGAGCCGGAAAACGTCTCCGCCTATTTCGGCGAGAACACATTCAGCGTGGAGAAGATGCGGGCGTACCTGCCGGCCGCAACCTTTGACGCCTTCCTCCTGTGGCAGACAGAAGGCAAGACCATATCTCTGGAGCAGGCGAACGAAATCGCTGAGGCGATGAAGACATGGGCGGTCGGCAAAGGTGTCACCTTCTACACCCACTGGTTTCAGCCGCTCACCGGGCTGACCGCCGAGAAACACGACAGTTTCATCTTCCCTGCAGGTCCGGGCAAAGTCGTTGAGAAGTTCTCCGGCTCCAAACTGATGCAGGGAGAACCGGACGCCAGCAGTTTCCCGTCCGGGGGCATCAGGGCGACATTCGAGGCGCGCGGCTATACGGCGTGGGACCCGTCAAGCCCTGCCTTCATCGTTGAGAGCCGCCTCGGCAAGACCCTGTGCATCCCGAGCATCTTTGTCTCCTACCACGGAGACGCGCTCGACCAGAAACTGCCGCTTTTGCGCTCGGAAGAGGCGCTGAGCCGCGCCGCGAAAGGACTCCTCGCCCTCTTCGGCAGGACCGATGCGAAGAAGGTCTTTTCCACCTGCGGGCCGGAGCAGGAGTTCTTCCTCATCGACAGGAGATACTTCAACCTGCGGCAGGACCTCGTGATGACCGGGCGCACACTCATCGGCGCACCGTCTCCGAAAGGACAGCAACTTGAGGACCAGTACTTCGGCGCCATCAAGGAGCGGGTGCTGGACTATATGTGCGAAGTCGGCGTTGAGGCGTACCGGCTTGGCATCCCTCTGGCGACGCGCCACAACGAGGTTGCCCCGCACCAGTACGAGTTTGCGCCGGTGTACGAGGAGTCAAACCTTGCCACCGACCACAACCAGTTGTTGATGGACCTGATGAAGAAGGTGGCGCTGCGGCACGACCTCGCCTGTCTCCTGCACGAGAAGCCATTTGCAGGAATCAACGGAAGCGGGAAACATCTCAACTGGTCCCTTTCAGATGACCGGGGAAACAACCTCCTCAACCCCGGAGAAAGTCCGGAGGACAACCTCCTCTTCCTCGCGTTCCTCGCCGCGGTGCTCCGCGCCATCCACCTTCACGCCGACCTGCTCAGGGCGAGCGTTGCCATCGCCGGCAACGAGCACCGGCTCGGCGCGAACGAGGCGCCACCAGCCATCATCAGCGTGTTCGTCGGAGACCAGCTGGACCGCATTCTTACCGCCATCGAGAAGGGAGTGAAGACCACACCTTCGACGCGCAACGCCATTGACCTTGGCCTCGCCCGTCTTCCCAGGTTTCACCGGGATGTGACCGACCGGAACAGGACCTCGCCATTCGCATTCACCGGCTCCAAGTTTGAGTTCCGGGCTGTGGGCTCCTCGCAGAACATCTCCACGCCCGTGATGGTCATCAACACCATCATCGCCGACAGCATCGACTTCATCGCGGAATCCATCCGGAAGGCGTCGGGCGGCGATTTCAGGAAGGCGGCTCTGCAGGTCATCGCCGCAGTCCTCAGGGAGACCAGACAGGTGCGCTTCGAAGGCAACAATTACTCGGAGGAATGGGTCAAGGAGGCGAAGCGCCGCGGACTGCCGAACATCCCTTCCACCTGCGAAGCGCTCAAGGCGTTCACCCGGCAGGCGAACATCCGCCTCTTCGAGAAGTACGGCGTCCTCAGCAGGCAGGAGATGGAAGCGCGCTACTCCGTCGGCATCCATACCTACAACCTCGTCCGCGAGATAGAGGCGCAGACCCTGGTGGAGATGGTCAATGCCAGCGTGGTGCCGCCGGGGATGGAGTACGCGAACCTCCTTGCCACCACACTCTCCGCGGCTGGCTCCGCGAAAGCGCTGTCTCTCCCGAAGGAAGTTCTTGACGACCAGCGCGCACACCTGCGGGAGGTGCTGTCCCGCATCTACTATGTGAGGCGCAACGCACGAGAACTGGAGAAACTTCTTGGGAAGGCGCGCACGATGAACCCTGACGACCGCGCCGTCGTCTACTTCGAAGAGATGGTGCCCCTGATGGAACACATCCGCAGGCACTCTGACGAACTGGAACGGGTCGTATCCGACGAGCACTGGGACCTGCCGAAGTACCGGGAGATGCTGTTCATCAAGTAGAAGCAACGGATTGACCTGCAGTGCGGCGCGCCACTCAATGATGAGCGACCGCGCCGGGACAAAGGCGTCTTCTTCCGCACCGCGCGGAAGGAGGCGCCTTTTGCTTTGGCGACCGGAAGTGAACCGGAGGCGAACAGCCAATCGCTGACTCCCTCCGATCAGAAAGGAGGAAATGGCATGATAAGTTCCGGAGATACGGCGTTTGTTCTGATGTCAGCGGCGCTGGTGCTTCTGATGACCCCGGGTCTTGCCTTCTTCTATGGAGGCATGGTCAGAAGGAAGAATGTGCTGAGCGTCCTGATGCAGTGCTTCGCGGTCGCATGCGTGATGACCGTGCAGTGGATTTTATTCGGCTACAGCGTCTCCTTCGCTCCCGGGGGCGCCTTCTGGGGAGGGCTGTCCTGGGCAGGACTTCTCGGCGTGGGCGCACAGCCGTTTCCAGAGTACGCCGCCACCATCCCGCACCTTGCCTTTATGGTCTTTCAGGCGATGTTCGCCGTCATCACGCCCGCACTTATGATCGGCGCATTCGCGGAGCGGATGAGGTTCAGCGCCTTCTTGCTGTTCTCCATCCTGTGGGCCACCTTCGTCTACGACCCCGTTGCCCACTGGGTCTGGGGCGTCGGTGGATGGCTGCGTTCGATGGACGCGCTCGACTTCGCGGGCGGCACCGTCGTCCATATCAACGCAGGCATCGCCGCGATCGCAGTGGCGCTTCTCATCGGCCGCAGGAAGTCCTACGACAGCAGGCCGTCGCCTCCCCACAACCTGCCCTTCACCGCCCTTGGCGGCGGCCTGCTGTGGTTCGGGTGGTTCGGGTTCAACGCCGGCAGTGCCCTGGCGGCAAACGCCGTGGCCGCCAACGCGTTCGTCACGACCCATGCGGCTGCCGCGGCAGGCGGCATCGGGTGGGTCGCCGGCGAATGGCTGGTCAGCAGGACACCCACCCTCTTCGGCGCGCTGACGGGGACTGTTGCCGGGCTGGTTGCCATCACTCCGGCGGCAGGATTCGTCAGTCCCCTGGCAGCTCTCGTCATCGGGTTGTGCTCCGGCGCCTTGTGTCTTGTCGCCGTAACCGTTGTCAAGCCGCGGCTCGGATACGACGACTCGCTGGACGCATTCGGGGTCCACGGCGTCGGCGGGATGTGGGGAGCCCTTGCCACAGGCCTTTTCGCTTCCAGAGCGGTCAACCCTGCTGGCGCCGACGGACTCGTCTCAGGCAATCCCGCATTGCTTGCGGTGCAGGCACTTGCAGTGCTTGCCACCGCCGCCTATTCATTCATCGCCACGCTGGTCATCTACAAGGTCGTGGACGCGCTTGTGGGTATGCGGGTGGACGAACACGCCGAGATTATGGGACTTGACCTGACCCAGCACCACGAGGCCGGCTACACGGTTCTCGAATAACGCGGAGGAGATATGAAACTCATCATTGCCATCATCCAGCCCCACCGGCTGGAGGAAGTCAAGAAGGAACTCTATGCCGCCGAGGTCAACCTCATCACCGTCAGTGAGGTGCTTGGACACGGCAGACAGAAAGGAGTGACCGAGGTGTATCGGGGCGTCAAGGAGACCGGCAACCTCCTTCGAAAGGTGCGGCTCGAGATTGCCGTGAACAACGCGTTCGTCGAGCCGACAGTGAACGCCATCGTCAGGGGCGCCAGAACGGGCGAGACCGGAGACGGCAAGATCTTCATCCTCGACCTTGAGGAATGCGTGCGCATTCGTACCGGGGAGCGAGGAGGCGCCGCGATAGGGTGAGATACGCGCCCTGCGTCCTGCGAGCAACGACAATGGATACCAACTTACCGCACCAGCGCTGGCTGGCTGACCCGCGCAGCGAGCATGACGCCTGCGGCGTTGGGTTTGTCTGCGACATCGCTGGCAGAAGGTCTCACCGGCTGGTGCGTCAGGCGCTGACCGTTCTTGCGCGGATGGCTCACAGGGGCGCCCGCGGGGCAGACCCTGACACCGGTGACGGAGCAGGCATCCTCCTGCAAATCCCGCATACGTTTTATGCTGAGGTGTGCGAGGAGGCGGGCATCGCCCTTCCCGATGAAGGACGCTACGGAACAGGACTGGTGTTCCTGCCGCCCGGCAGGGAAGACCGCGCTGCCTGCAAGCGGGCCGTCGTTCACTTCGTTGAATCGGAGGGGCAGCAACTCCTCGGATGGCGGCAGGTGCCGGTTGTCTGTTCGGCGGTCGGCGCGACCGCGCGGCTTGCCAAGCCGGTCATTGAGCAGGTGTTCATCGGGCCCCGGCGGCCGGGCAGCCGTGATGAATTCGAGCGTCGCCTCTACCTCATCCGCAAACAGACGGAGTCCGCTGTGCGGCATCTGTCGTTGCGGGAAGCGGCCTTCTTCTCGCTGACATCCCTCTCTTCCCGCACCGTTGTGTACAAAGGGCTTCTCCTTCCCTGCCAGCTTCCACGCTTCTTTCCGGACCTCACCGACCGCCGGGTGGTCAGCGCTCTCTGCCTCGTTCACTCGCGGTACAGCACCAACACCTTCCCCACATGGAACCTGGCGCAACCATTCCGCTACCTCGCCCACAACGGCGAGATAAACACCCTCCGCGGCAATGTCAACTGGATGCGGGCGAAGGAGCATCTCCTGCGCAGCAGCCGTTTCGGGCAGGACAGAGAGAAGATAAAGCCGGTCATCGCGCCGGGCGGGAGCGATTCGGCGTCGCTGGACAACCTGTTCGAGTTCCTTGTCCTCGCCGGCAGGAGTATGCCCCACGCTATGATGATGCTCATCCCTGCCGCGTGGGAACACAACCCCCTGATGGAGGACGAGTTGCGCGCATTCTACCGCTACCACGCCTGCCTGATGGAACCGTGGGACGGGCCCGCCGCTGTCGCCTTTACCGACGGCGTCAGAATCGGAGCGGTCGTTGACCGTAACGGTCTGAGGCCTGCCCGCTACCTTGTGACAAGAGACAAACTGGCGGTGATGGCTTCAGAGGCAGGCGTCCTTGATTTCCCGCCGGAGCGCATCGCCGTTTCCGGCAGGGTCGAACCGGGTTCCATGCTCTTCATCGACACGGAGGAAGGACGCCTCGTGCCTTCCGCTGAGGTGAAACGAACTGTCGCGTCACGCCGTCCGTACCGCCGCTGGCTTGCCCGACATCTGGTGGACATCCGCGACCTTCCCCTTCCGGCAAGGCCGCCTGCGGACGACGGGCAGACGCTTTCTCTGATGCGCGCGGCCGGCTACACGCGGGAGGAGTTGCGAATGCTCCTTGCGCCAATGGCAGAATCCGGCAAGGAACCCGTCGCCTCGATGGGCGACGACACGCCACTTGCGGTGCTGTCCCGGCGTCCGCGCCTGCTGTTTGACTACCTCCGTCAACTCTTCGCTCAGGTCACCAACCCTCCCATCGACCCAATACGCGAGAATCTCGTTATGAGCATTGAGTCATTCATCGGCCCGCGACGGAACATCCTGACAGAAAACCCCGGGCACGCGCGCCGCCTGCACATCGCGAACCCCATCCTGACCGATGACGACTTTGCCCGGCTGCGCGGACTGCGCAGCGGCGGGCTGCGCTGCGTCAGCCTTTCCACCCTCTTTGACGCCGACGCCGAAGGTGATTTCCTTTCCGCTCTGGACCGTCTCTGCGACCGGGCCGCGCAGGCCGTCAGACGCGACGCCGCCATCCTCATCCTCAGCGACCGCGGCATCAGCCGCCGCCGCGCCGCCCTGCCCGCGCTTCTGGCTGTCGGCGCAGTTCACCAGCGGCTCATACGGGAAGGCATCCGCGCTCAGACAGGGCTCATCGTGGAGACAGCCGAGCCGCGGGAAGTCCACCACTTCGCCGCGCTCTTCGGCTACGGCGCCGCCTGCGTCAACCCGTACCTCGCCTTCGCGGCAGTCCGGCGCCTTGCGGCTGACGGCACGGTCTCCTGCGGAGCGACGGAAGCGGTTGACAACTATATCCGCGCGGTCACCAAAGGGCTCTTGAAAGTGCTCTCGAAGATGGGCATCTCAACGCTCCAGGGCTACCGGGGCGCGCAGATCTTCGAGGCAGTTGGTCTCGCCCCCGAGGTCATCCAGCGCTGCTTTGATGGCACCGCTTCGCGGATAGGCGGCGCCGGCTTCGCCGTTCTTGCGGAAGAGACGCTCCTCAGGCACCGCGCCGCGTTCGCCCGACCTTGCGATGCGACGCCTTTCCCGGCAGGAGGCGCCCACCAGTGGTGGAAGGACGGAGAGTGCCACAGGTGGAGTCCGGAGGCCATCGCGTTTCTCCGGAAGGCCGTGCGCAACAATGATGCGGAAAGTTACAGGCGTTTTGCCAGAAGCATCACCGAGCGGGCTGACAACCCCATCACCCTGCGCGACACCCTGCGGTTCAGGCAGGCGCGGGCAATCCCCCTTGAAGAAGTCGAGCCGGCGGAACGGATTCTCAGGCGGTTTGCCACCGGCGCTATGAGTTTCGGCTCGCTGAGCAAAAGCGCCCACGAGACCATCGCCATCGCCATGAACCGCATCGGCGGCAAGTCCAACACCGGCGAGGGAGGAGAAGATCCTGCCCGCTTCTCCCCCCTGCCCAACGGCGACCTCGCCCGCAGCGCGGTCAAGCAGGTCGCGTCCGGTCGTTTCGGCGTCACCACGAACTACCTCGTCAACGCCGATGAGATCCAGATCAAGATCTGCCAGGGCGCCAAGCCCGGCGAGGGCGGACAACTCCCCGGACACAAGGTCAGCGAGGTCATCGCGCGCACCCGGTACACAACTCCGGGAGTCACCCTCATCTCGCCGCCGCCGCACCACGACATCTACTCAATCGAGGACCTCGGACAGCTCATTTTTGACCTGAAGAATGTCAACCCTGCCGCCCGCATCAGCGTCAAACTTGTCTCGGAAATCGGCGTCGGCACCGTGGCAATGGGCGTCGCGAAGGCGCACGCCGATATGGTCCTCATCTCCGGCGCCGACGGCGGGACAGGCGCCTCGCCGTCCGACTCCATCCGGCACGCCGGGCTCCCCTGGGAGATGGGACTCGCGGAGACCCACCAGATGCTGACGCTCAACGGATTGCGGCGCCGCGTGCGGCTCCAGGTAGACGGACAGATCTGCACAGGCAGGGATGTCGCGGTGGCCGCCTGCCTGGGCGCCGATGAGTTTGGCTTTGCGACCGCGGCGCTCGTGACGCTCGGCTGTGTCCTCGACCGCCACTGCCACCTGAACACCTGTCCGGCCGGCATCGCCTGCCAGGACCCGCGCCTTGAGCGCCGCTTCACCGGCTCCCCGGAACACCTCGTCCGCTACTTCCGTTTCGTCGCCGAAGAACTGCGCGGCATTATGGCCTCGCTCGGCGTCAGGCGGCTTGACGACCTCATCGGACGGGCTGACCTGCTGGAGTTGAACCGCGACGCCCTGCCGTGGAAAGCGAAAGGACTTGACTTCTCGGCCATCCTCGCCGTGCCGAATGCGGCGCCCGCGCCGACCGTCTCCGCACGGAGACGGGGCCGCGCGAACCTCTCGCGCGTGCTCGACAGGCGGCTCATCGCTCTTGCCCGCGAGGCCATCCTGCGCGGTGAGCGCGTTGAGATTTTCTCCCGCATCAGAAACACCGACCGCGCGACCGGCGCCATGCTCAGCGGCGCACTGTGCCGCGCCCGCGGGGAAGAGGGACTGCCCCCGCACACCATCGTCTGCCGGTTTCGCGGAGTGGCAGGCCAGTCGTTCGGCGCATGGCTGGCGAGGGGCATCTTTTTCGAACTGGTCGGCATGGCGAACGACTATGTCGGCAAGGGACTGTCCGGCGGCGTCATCGTGATCAGACCGGACGAGCGGGTTGACTTCCCTGCTGAGACGAATGTCATCATCGGCAACACCGCCTTCTACGGCGCGGTATCCGGGCAGGCGTACATCCGCGGCAGGGCCGGAGAGCGGTTCTGCGTGCGCAACTCCGGCCTGAATGCCGTGGTCGAAGGCGTGGGCGACCACGGGTGCGAGTATATGACCGGCGGACGGGTCGTCATCCTCGGTCCCGTCGGAAGAAACTTCGCTGCCGGTATGTCGGGAGGCATCGCGTATGTCTACGACGCAGGGACGCTGTTCAGGCAGTTGTGTAACCCGGAGATGATCGAGATAGAAGCGCCCGGCCCCGAAGACGCGCGCACCATCCTTGAACTGCTGAGGAATCACGCGCGGCTCACAGGGAGCGTTCCCGCCAGGCGCATCCTGCGCAGTTTCCGCACGCAACTCTGCCGATTCGTCAAGGTGATGCCGAAGGAGTACAGGCGCGTGCTGGAAGGCAGGGCGGCTTCCTCGGACGCACGCACGATGGAGGTGGCGGATGGGTAAGCCGGATGCGTTCTTGTCCGTCCCCAGGCAGTCCTCTGTCTGTCGGCCGATTTCCGAGCGCGTCAGGGACTGGCGCGAGGTCGTCCTGCCGCGACCGGAAAAGGTATCCCGGGCGCAGGCGTCCCGGTGTATGGACTGCGGCACTCCATTCTGCCGCTGGGGATGTCCAGCGGGCAACCACATCCCTGAGTGGAACGACCTCGCCTGCCGCGGCAGATGGCAGGAGGCGTTCGCGCTTCTGCGGGAGACCAATCCGTTCCCGGAGTTCACCGGGCGGCTGTGCCCTGCGCCGTGCGAGCACGCCTGCGTGCTCGGGCTGGTGGACGACCCGGTCACCGTGAGGGAAAACGAACTGGCAATCGTGGAGCGGGCGTTCGAACTCGGGCTTGTCGTTCCCAGAAGGATCAGGCGCCGCAGCGGCTTATCGGTTGCTGTCGTCGGATCCGGGCCGGCCGGCCTCGCCTGCGCCGACCGGCTGTGCGGGATGGGACATCGCGTGGTCGTGTACGAAGCAGATCGCAAGCCGGGCGGCCTGTTGCGCTATGGGGTGCCTGACTTCAAACTGGACAAGCGCGTCATTGACCGCCGCCTTGCCATCATGCGCGAGGAAGGCGTCCGGTTCGTCACGGAGTGCGCCGTTCCCGAGAAGATCCCCCTCGCCTCGCTGACGAAGGAGTTCGACGCCGTCTGTCTGGCGTGCGGCGCGCGGCAGCCCCGGGACCTCGCGGTCCCGGGCAGGGACCTCACGGGAATCTGCTTCGCCATTGACTACCTCGCTCAGGCGAACCGGCGGGTCGCCGGGGAACAACCGCAACCTGACCGGGCGATTGACGCGGCCGGCAAGAGAGTCGTCGTCATCGGCGGCGGGGACACCGGCGCCGACTGCGTCGGCACTGCCCACCGGCAGGGCGCGGCCAGCGTCGCGCAGATTGAGATTCTGCCAAGGCCACCGGAGCGCAGGACGCAACAACTGCCCTGGCCGTGGTATCCTTTTCTGGTCAAGGTTTCCACGAGCCATGAGGAGGGATGCCGGAGGCAGTGGTCTGTGGCGACGAAGCGGTTCATTGGCAGGCACGGGCGCGTGACAGGACTGGTCTGCTGCCGGGTGCGGTATGCGCGCGACAGCGACGGCAGGACACTGATGCGAGAGATCCCCGGTTCCTCATTCGAGATGCCTGCGGACCTGGTGGTGCTGGCGCTCGGGTTTTTGCCCTCCGCTCACGCAGGCGACCAGTTCGCAACCTCGACGCCAGGCGTCTTCGTCTGCGGCGACTGCAGACGGGGACCGTCTCTCATTGTGCATGCGATTGCGGACGGACGCGAGGCGGCCGCCTGCATTGACGAATACCTGCGGGCGCACGCCAGAAAGGAGGGATGATGGCAAAGTATATCTTCGTCGCGGGCGGGGTCATTTCAAGTTTGGGCAAGGGGCTCGCCTGCGCCTCCATCGGCAGGATTCTTGAGTCCCGCGGACTGTCCGTCTCGCTGATGAAGTTCGACCCGTACATCAATGTGGACCCGGGCACGATGAACCCCTACCAGCACGGCGAGGTCTATGTGACCGAGGACGGGGCGGAAACAGACCTTGACCTCGGCCACTACGAACGGTTCACCTCCGCGAAGATGACCCGGCATCACAATGTAACCACCGGCCAGGTATACCACGAGGTCATCTGCCGGGAACGCCGGGGGGACTACCTCGGCAAGACCGTGCAGGTCATCCCCCACATCACCGACGAGATAAAGGCGAGAATCCGCACGGTCGCGCAGGTCTCCGGCGCGGAGATTGTCATCGTGGAAATCGGCGGCACCGTCGGAGACATTGAGAGTTTGCCGTTTCTTGAGGCGGCGCGGCAGTTCGGACTGGAAGAAGGCAGGAACAACTGCCTCTACATCCTCCTGACCCTTGTCCCCTATGTCCGTTCGGCGGACGAAATCAAGACAAAGCCGACGCAGCACAGCGTCGGGACCCTCAGGGAAATCGGCATCCAGCCCGATGTCCTCCTGTGCAGGACAGAAAAGCCGCTCAGCCCGGAGGTGAAAGAGAAAATCTCCCTCTTCTGCAATGTGCGCAGACAGGCGGTCATCGAGGCGAGGGATGTCGCAAGCATCTACCAGATTCCTCTGATGTTCCGGGAACAGGTGCTTGACGAGATTATCCTGAGCCACTTCAACCTTCTCGCCCGGGCGTCAAAACTGGACGCGTGGGAGCGCGAGGTTGTGGAGCGGGCGCTGCACCCAGAGAAAGAGGTCTCCATCGCGCTGGTGGGCAAGTATGTGGAACTTCAGGACGCGTACAAGTCAATCTACGAGGCGATTGCGCATGCGGGCATCGCGGCTGACTGCCGGGTGAATGTCAGGAAGGTGGATGCCGGAGAGTGCGAACATGGTTCGCTCTCCCATATGCTCAAAGGCGTCAGCGGCGTACTGGTGCCGGGCGGATTCGGCGTCAGGGGCATTGAGGGCAAGATACGGGTGATACGGCACGCGCGGGAACACGGGATACCCTTCCTCGGTCTGTGCCTCGGGATGCAGTGCGCGGTGATTGAGTTTGCCCGCACTGTCTGCGGATTGAAAGCCGCCCACTCAACGGAATGCGAGCCAGAGACGAGTCATCCAGTCATCTGCCTCCTTCGTGAGCAGAAAACCGTGAAGAACCTCGGAGGCACGATGCGGCTCGGCGGATATCCCTGCCGCATCAGGAAGGGGACGCTTGCCCACCGGCTGTACCGGCGGACCGTGGTCTGTGAGAGACACCGCCACAGATACGAGGTGAACAACCGGTACCGCAGAACCCTTGAGGAAAAGGGGCTTGTGGTGTCCGGCGTCTGGCAAAAAGAGAACCTCGTTGAGATTGTGGAACTGAAAGGCCACCCATTCTTCCTCGCGGTCCAGTTCCACCCAGAGTTCGTTTCAAAGCCGGACAAGCCCCATCCTCTCTTCGCAGGGTTCATCAGGGCGGCGCTCTCTCACAGCGAAAAACCCGGTTCCTGTTGACACCTGGCGCAACGGACAGTATCTTTGTGTGAGAACAGGGGAGGCAACGATGAGGAACACGGTGGTGTCTCTTCTCGCGCTGTGCTGTCTTGCCGGATACGGCGTCGCCCAGACGCTGCCGGACCCCGCAGAGTACCGCCGCGGACTTGAGGGAAACCCGTCTGCGCGCACCGCGAAGGGAGAACTGTTCACCTGGCACGCGGCGTACGGCATAGACGGGTTCCGGCTCGGATATCTGGTTTCAAAGGACGCGCGGTGGCTGGACGAGGCGGTCAGGTACTTTGACTACCTCATCGGCAAGATGGAGAAAGACCCTGACGGATACAGGGGATGGATAGGTCCGCACCTCGGGGACAACTCCGTGTGGGGTCCTGCGGTCGTGGGAGACGCAAATCTTGTCGCTCCGATGCTCCAGTTTGCGGAGATTGTCCTGAAAGACGCCGCTCTCAGCCAGAAGTACGGGCAGAAGGCGCAGGAGTACATCTCCCTCGCAAAGAAGGACGTCGTGGAGAAGTACGACAAGTGGGGCTCGTATGTGGAGTACGGAAAGTACGCCGCCTATGTCGTCCAGACAAAGTTCATCGACCCGAAGCAGCCGGGCTCGTGGGTTGAGAGGGACGACCTGAAGATTGCCGAGAATATGAATAAGTCAGGCAAGATGGGCACCATTTTCCTGCGACTCTACCGCATCACCGGCGACCCTGCCTACAGGAGCAGGGCGGAGAAACTGTTTTCCCGGTACAAACTGGTGATGAGGTATCTGAAAGACGAAGACAGGTATGTGTGGAACTTCTGGGAGCCGTTCGGACCCTGGGATATGACGAGCGTGCCGAGACACTGGGTTGCAGTTCACCCTGAACGGGCCGGATATCAGGCAGCAGAGGTCGGCTACTTCACGGAAGCGTACCACACGGGAGTGGTGTTTGACGAGGCGGACATCCGGAGGATGGTCAACACCAACCTGTGGATGTGGAACAAATCGCTGGAGAGCCCGTCGTTCAAGAGCGCCGACGGCTCCACGGAGGCGGGAGACCTGTGGTCTGCGCTTGAGGACTTTGACGAGACGATTCGGAAGATACACGGCGTCCTCCTCGCAAAAGGATCCGGCGCGCAGAATGCGCTCAGCCGCGCGTACTTTGAGAAGGTGACCTGCGCGGAGCCCGCGGGCTTCAAGAGAAAGTATGTGAAGGAGGGCGAGCGGATAACCCTGCCCGAGATTCCCCTTCAGCCAAGCAGGGACATCACGATGGCGGTCGCCATTCCGATGGTGGCGCAGGCAGGCGAGCGCATCCGGCTGTGCTGTCAGATACGGACTGCGGGGAAACTGAAGGTGTCTCTCATTGACGCGATGGGCAAAGAGGTTGCCGTGCTGAAAGAGTACGAGAACGCGACCCCGCAGTATGTGTCATTGCGCTGGAACGGCACAGACCCTGCCACTAACAAGCAGTTGACCGGCGACTATCGTGTCAGGTGGACGATGGCAGACAGCGTCCGCGAGGTGCCCATCACCATCAAGCCCTGACCGATCTGCGGCGTTATTTCAGCCGATAGAGGTGGACATCGTAGTCCGCGAAGGTGTCGGTGAAACTGCCGTTTTTCACGGCGATGGAGCGGCTCTCGTTGATGACCTCGACGGTTGATGTCCCTGCCGGCACGGAAAACGACGCCTGAGTTTCTCCCTGCCTCATCCCTACCGCAAAGATGTACTTCGTCCCTCCCTCCTCCTTCATCACCGCCGCCACAGGCACCGCCTCGTTGGTCACCGACACAGACACGGGCACATCGGGAGAGTTGATTGCCGCCGCAAGCGAACTGACTTCCTTGTTGATGGACGCGACCGCGGCAGAGTTGACGGCGTCTGAGAGAATCGCCGCCTCCTTGAACTGCGGCTTGAACTCGTGGACGAACCAGATGAACCCGCGGGAACCCTTGATGACTGCCATCCACGCCTCTGCCCGCATCTGCTTCGGAGTCGCCTTCTGGTCAGAACTGATGTGCGTGCATTCAAGGCAGTTCCAGATAATCTTCTTCCCCTCGCTCCACTTCACCAATCGCTCCACGCCCTGCGCCACGTACCAGAGATTGTTCCTCACCTCTTTACTGCTGTGCGCCACAGGGTAGATGTCAAACGAGATGATGTCCCCGCCCTTGATGTACTCAGGGTAGTCCTCCGGGTGGTTGGTGCGCACTCCCCTGCCATGCCAGTTGTCCCACGCAACTCCCTGGCCGAGGTTGAGCATCACCGGACGGGTCGGGTCCTTTGCCACCATCTTCCGGTAGTCCTCAACGATGACAGACGGAAGGATGGGAGGGCCGTAGCCGCCTTTTCCGTCCGACTGCGCGTTGTCCGGCTCGTCTCCGTGCATCCAGCCGACGATGATCGGCTCCTTCTCCGTCGCAATGTGCCTGAGTCCCTCCTCGTTCATATCGCAGATGACAGGCATCCCCGCCTCTTTCAGGACCTTCAACTGTTCCTCGGTCGGGCCTTTCCACAGTCCCACATACAGGTTGATGCCCAGCGCCTTGTACTTTGCGGCGTTGGCGGGCGACTGGAGCCACACGGCGATGGGAAAGTAGTTCCTGTCTGACGGAAGTCCATGTTTCCACTTCGCCGGCAAAGCGGGCTGCTCCTGCCTGCCGCTCTGGCTGTATGTGGCGCAGGCGGCAAGAAGGCACGCGGCAACCGGAAGAAGATACAGAGACGCCTTTCCCATCTTCCACCTCCGTGTCATACGACTGGTCTCTTGTACCACCCTGCCAGCCGTGGTGTCAAGTGTTGACCGGCTGAGCGGGAAGGCGTATACTGCGCCGTACGGCGAGGAGCGGATGACGACACATCGGACTGCGTCCGCAGCGCGCGCAGGGCTGTCACGCGGCGCCTGCTGGATATGGAAAAAAGACAGGCAGACAGCCGTTGACTGCCATCTCCTTTTCCGGAGAGAGTTTGTCCTCCCCTCACCACCGGAAACAGCCGTCCTGCGGATTGCCTCACACGACCAGTACCGGCTCTTCGTCAACGGGCGTATCGTCGGAGACGGTCCCTGCCGCAGCGAAATCCCTGTCGCCTATGTGGACGAGTACGACTGCCGCAGATTCCTGCGCGTGGGGAAAAACGCCATCGGCATTCTCTGCCACAGCACAGGGCTTCCCCAGCACGGCAGAAACCTCTCAGACGGCTGCGTGACGCTCTCTCTGGAATGCCGCCTTCGTTCCGGAACGCGGATTCTCATCGTCACGAACACCGACTGGCGGGTATGCGAGGCACCCCACTACGCAAAGCCGGCGCCAAGAAGGTTTTTCGCCGTCGGGTTCAACGAGAAGTACGTTCCCGGCAGAGAACCGTCTGGATGGACAGAAGCCGGTTTTGACGACTCTGCGTGGGAGCAGGCGCAGGTCGTTTCCAGTCAGTTCTCCCGGCTTCTTAGCCGTCCCATCCCGATGCTGAAGTTTTCCTTCGCGAAGCCGGTCGCCATCCGGCAGTCAGGCGTCATCGGCAAACAGGACGGAGTGTGGGGTCTTGCCTTTGACCGGTGCGCAAACCGCTTCCCTGATGAGGCGGCTGTCTTCGGCACCTACCTGTATGCCGCCCGCAGGCAGGATGCGTGCCTGCATTTCGGATGCGACAATTCAAGCAGAGTCCGCCTCAATGGGACTCTCATCTGGGAGCAGGAGCCGCCGGGTTCCCGCTTCGCATTTCACCTCGGCATCCCGCCGGCTGAGCGGAAGGGGATGGTGCGCGGAAACGGGCACCGCTACGAACCCGGTTCAACACGGCTGTCTTCCGGCGCTTCCGCCGGAACTGTCAGGTTGCGGAAAGGTTGGAACCGGCTTACAGTCTGGATATGGCGGCCGCAGGAGACATACGGATTTGAGGGCGCGTTCGTCAGCCCTTCGGCCGGAGTTCCCCCGCCAACCGTCTGTTCCGCGACGCGGAACAAAAACTCGCCTCACACCTGGATGGTGATGCGGTCCGAGTCAGGCATCGTCGGCAAAACCGACGTGGTGCGCACAGTGTCCAGCGATATGCGTCCGCATCTGGAACCGTCTCACCTCTGGGACTGGGACGGATGGAGACCCGCGCCGGTTCGCTCGTCTTCCTCTCTCCTCGCCGGACAGGGGGGCGCAAACCCTTTTGTCATTCAGCCCGGCAGGTTCGTGGAGTACCGGCTCCCGTGCGACTGCGCAGGATTCCTTGAAGTGGAAGCGCAAGGTCCTTCCGGCGCCTATCTTGATGTGACCATCTCTGAGGCGCAGACCCGTCTGGAAGGCGGAAGAGTCAGGTCTCTCTACAACGGCTTGTGGCAGACAGACAGGATTGTCCTGAGCGGCAGGAGAGACAGGTGGCGTTCGCTTGACAGGCGGGCGGGAAGGTATCTCGGCATCGTCGTGAGGAACAGCCGCTCGCCTGTGGTCGTGTATCGTCTGGGCATCCACAACCAGAGATACCCTGCCCCGCATCAGGGGACATTCGCCTGTTCCGACGGAATCCTCACGCGGATGTGGGAGGTCGGCGCCGCAACGGTCAATGCCGCAACCTTTGATGTGATGGAGGACTGCCCGACGAGAGAGGCGGCGCAGTGGACAGGAGACGCCTATCTCAGGACTCATCAGATTGCCTACCTGTGGGGGGATATGCGGCTTTCCGCAAAGGCGGTCAGAGAGATAGCCGCCGACCAGTTACCCGACAGGTGGTCAAGGCAGATGGTTCCCGGCGGATATCAGGACAGGATTGCCGAGTACGCGCTTCTCCTTCCGGTCTGGGTCATCGACCACTACCGGTACACGGCAGACCTCTTTGTCGTGAGAGACGCATTTGACGGCATCAGAAATCTTCTTTTCTACGCGTCGTCCCTTGCAGATGAGCGCGGCTTCGCCAGAAAAGGGAACGACCCGATGGACTGCCACTACATTGACTACACGATGTCGCCTGTCATCAGGCGGTGCGGAGAGCCGCTCCTTGCGATGCAGGCGCTCTATGTGATGGCTCTTGAACAGGGAGCGGAAGCCGCTTTTCTCCTCGGAGAAAAATCCCTCGCCGGCAGATGGAAGGCGATGGCGGAAGGAGTGCGGCAGAAGGCACGGGAGATGTTCTGGTCAGAGAAAGAAGGGCTTTTCTCCGACGGATTGAACGAGGCCGGATGCGGGGACACCTTCACAGCGGTCAGCAACTACTGGGCTCTCCTTGCCCGCATCCCCTCGCCTGCACAGGAAGGAAGAGTCCTTCGGCGTCTGTACCTTTCTCCTGACAGGGAGAATATGGAGTTGTGGCGTCCTGGCGAAAGCGGCTACACGAAGTTTTTCTCGTCAGAGGCACTCCTTTCAAGAGGGCTGTGGCGCGAGACACTCGCCTCGTGGCGCGGGTTCTACGGCACGATGCTGAGACACCCTGAGGCGCAGTGCGCCTTTGAGTGGTGGGACAGGTCCATTCCCCTGAACGCGCCTGTTCCCCGCAACAGCCTGGTCCACCCGTTTTCCATCGGGCCGATGAGGCATCTTGCGTCGCACATCTGCGGCATCAAGTCGGTTCGCGCCGGGTTCCGCGCTCTCCTGTGGGAGCCGATGCCGGCAGATTTGTTGTGGATACGGGCTGAGTTTCCCCTTCCCTCCGGCGCAGGCAGGGCCTCGGTGAGAATGGAGAGACGCAGGTCTGGAGGACGGCATCTTGTCCTCGTCGTGCCGGAGAAGACAGCGGTGAGGGTGAGCAGGAGATACCTCAACGAAGAAGACACGGTTGAACTGCGGAAAAAATGAGGCGCCGCCGGCAGGGCAAAGCAGTCCGTGCGGACTTGACAGCAGGCGCGCTTTGTGGTATAAGAAAAAGGATTAGGGTAAGATGCCAAGCCCCAACAGCAGCGCGCTCGCAGGAGGCGGGTAGAAGAAGTGCTATGTTCCCTTGCTACCGGCAATCGGAAGTTCCGGTTGCCGTTATGACGCTACCAAGAGAGAGGAGGATACGATGCGTATGCGCAGTCGCGGGTTCACCCTGATTGAACTTCTTGTCGTCATCGTCATCATCGCCATTCTTGCCGCGCTGGTTCTTCTCGCCCTTCAGACCGCCTTTACAAGGTCTCACCTGTCCGTCTGTATGAACAACCTCAAGCAGATAGGACTGGCACTGAACCTGTACGCCAACGACTGGAACCAGTGCCTTCCTGACTACGGCAAGTGTCCGCCGAACTCAAACTTTTCCCAGTCAATACTTCCGGCGTACACTGCGACCCCTGCGCAAGGCGGCTGGGAGTTCTATGTGCCATGGGGAAGGACCGGTACCAACGGAGCCACGCCTGTTCTCTTCTCGTGGTTCGCCCTGACGCCTGAATACCTCACCAATGTGAAGATGCTGTTCTGTCCAGGTGGAATCCTCCTTCCCGTGTCGCGCGGCTACTCTGACCATATTGCTGTCTACCGTGAGAAACCGGCAACTCAGGACATGGCCGCGTTGGGCATTACCGACACCTACTCGCACATCCATGTCTCCTACGCCTACAACCCGGGACTGAAGGTGGGAAGGTTCCCTGACACGGAGAGCGTCGTGGTTGCCGACCAGAACACCGCGATGAACGCATCCCCGCCGAAGGCGACATACACCACCGGCAACTCCACTCATGTCTTCAACAGGCAGTGGTGCACGGGCGCGTGGGATGCCGGATACAACCCCTATCTGTGGATAGGCAACAACCCGAGCATCCAGAACCACGGCGCGGGCGGAGCGCAGTTCCTCTTTATGGACGGACACGTGGAACTGGTTCGCACAACGAGAAAAGGCACTTCATACACCACCTTCTGGGGAGCAAACGAAAAGATACCCGGCTGGTACAGTTTGCTGACTCCGTGAGGAAAGGAGGAGACGACCGATGAAGACAAAGAGAGGGTTCACTCTGATAGAACTCCTTGTGGTCATCGCCATCATCGCGATTCTTGCCGCAATACTCATCCCTGTGCTTGCGAGAGCAAGGGAGATGGGCTGGCGCGCCTCGTGCATCAACAACCTCAAGCAGATAGGCAACGCCCAGTTGATGTATCTCCACGACTACGATTTTTATTACAACACCAACAGCCGTCCCTACCCGCCCCTTGATCTTCTGCCGTATCTCGGCGGGAAGACAAATCCTGCGGTTCCCACAGGAGCCGACGGGTATATGAACGAGGCGGATGCGGTGATGGCTGTCTTCAGGTGCCCGAAGGACAAACGGACAAGAACCGCATCAGCCATCCCCCTCACCTACTGCCGCAACGGGCACTACGGAGTCCAGTCCATCAACTACTACCATCCCAACATCTTCTCCGCGGGATGGTATCTGGGCTCTCAAGAGTTTCCCGAGTACTCAAAGACGCCTGCCGGCTATATGATGTGGGCCGAAGACCCTGCAGGAGGGCGGACAATCACCAGCAGTTACACTGGCTGCGACGCGGGAAGTTCCATCATCGTAGGCGGGTGGCCAGTTCAGCAGACACGGACATACACGACAGGCAACAGGGTCTTGATATGCAACTGGCATATGGGGAACTCAAAGAACTTCCTCTACGCTGACGGCCATGTGAGGACGGTCGTCCACGGAGGCGATGTCATAGGAAGGCCGTAGTAACCTGCGGCTGAACCGCACACAAGGGGACTGCCTCTGCGTCCGGGGGCAGTCCCCTTTTTCCTCTCCTGTCTTCCACATCCTCTTGACAGCGCGGGTATTGTGTGGTATAAACACGGCAGAAGGAGGACAACACGCGAGCAACAATTGCGGGTTCTCACTCTGTCGTTCTCGCAGGCGTGCCTCAAACGCCTGTGTCCTTCCGGAAGAGATGCATTCCGACGCCACCTTGCCAGAAGACCGTCCTTTATCTCTTCTCATTCCCCACAGGGAGGGAAAAATGCGGACGCGTATGCGAAGTGGGTTCACCCTGATTGAACTTCTTGTCGTCATCGCCATCATCGCCATTCTTGCCGCGCTGGTTATGTTCGCAATGAAAGCCGCCTTCCTCAAAGCAAACCTGACCCTCTGTATGAACAACCTGAAGCAGATATACAACGGCTTGCAGTTGTACGCGAACGACTGGAACGGCTACTTCCCCAACTACGGCTACCATCCCCGCTATGACGGCACAGGACGCACATACAGCGGAACGAGCACGATTATCACCTATCCGTCGGGAAAGACCGCGTACAGGAACCTTTCGGTTCTCGACCCGGCGGTGCAGGCGGTCTGGCCGGCAGGGGTGACGCCCGTCCTGCTCAACTGGTACCTCTTAACGCCTGAGTATATCACAAACCCGAAGGTCTTCTGGTGTCCGGGCGGCATTGAGTTGCCCTCGCTGAGCGGTAACTACGCCAACAAGACATTCCACGAAGAGCCGGCTGTCGCGGGACAGGCTCAGCCGGGCTTGAACGACACATTCCACCACTACAATGTGAGTTACGCCTACAATCCCGGACTGAGAGTCGCCAGAAACCCGGATGCGGACAGCGTGGTTGCCGCAGACCAGTGGACACGAGGACTGAAGTTCGACCCTGCCAGCACCTGGCCACCAAGCAACGCGTGGAACGGACTCGGACAGCACAACTGGAACCTTCCTGTGGGCAAAGGGTACTCCGTGAGTTCGTTCTCCTGGAATCCTATGCTTGGACGAAGGGACTCAAGCGGCGGGCTTGCGAACCACGGCGCAGGCATCAATGTCCTCTTTATGCAGGGTAATGTCGTCTACTTCAAGTGCGATAACCCCGCGTCTCCAAACTACATAAACATCTACAACGGCGATACGAGGTTGCCCGGGATGCCGGGACTTCTGCTTCCGTAGGATACGCGCAGCCATACACGGAGGAAGGGTATGAAAAAGGAAAGAGAAATGAGACGGTGCGGCTTCACGCTGATTGAACTTCTTGTCGTCATCGCCATCATCGCCATCCTTGCCGCTATCCTCCTGCCTGCGCTTGTGCGGGCGAGAGAGGCGGCGTGGCGGACAGGATGCATCAACAACCTGAAGCAGATGGGAAACGCCCAGTGGCAGTACCTTCAGGATTGGGACTTCTGCTACAAACCGGGAGCGCCGCCGTATCCGCCTCTTGAACTTGTGCCGTACCTCGGCGGGAAAAGCAACATCCTTGTGGCTTCCGCGGCGTCAGGCGGATATCTCGGAGAGAACGACGCGGTGGTCGCCGTCTTCAGGTGCCCGAAGGACAAGCGGACAAGAACCGCCACGAGCATCCCTGTCTCGTACTGTCGCAACGGTCAGTACGGGGTTGACCCCATCTGCTACGACTACCACAACATCCCCGACCCTGCGACCTACTTCCTCTGGAAGGACGACTTCGGCGGAAGCGAGAGGTGGACATACTCGGCGTGGAAGACCCTCGGCAGTTCCTGCGATGTGGGAAGTTCCCGGATTACTAGCACCTGGGCAACAGCCGACCTGACGTTGACAAGGCCAAACCTGCAGACCAACAACGCCCTTCAGATGGTCATCCATATGGGCACCGAGAATGTCCTCTATGCGGACGGGCATGTGAGGTCGGTCTCGCGGACGCAGAAGATAGGCATCCCGTAAAACCAGAAGGACGACGTTGCGAAGCCGCCGGAACTTCTTCTCCGGCGGCTTTCTCCTGGTTCCCTTGACCCTTCTTCTCTGCCGTGAGATGATTACCGTGGATGAAGAGCAAGAGGACAAAAACCCCGCATCCGGCACCCATTGCCGTCTCCCTCCGCTTGGGGAAAGGCGCAAGAACCGTCGTCTTTTCAGCAGCACTTGTTGTCCTTCTTACCGCGTGCGTCTTTGCTCCCTGCCTCTTCAACGGCTTTGTCTACGATGACACCGTCTATGTGACGGAGAACCCTGCCATCAGGGACCTCTCGTGGTCAGGCCTTCGGACGCTGTGGACCTCGTTTTTCTGTTCAAGTTATGTGCCTCTGACGATGACCTCCTTTGCTGTTGACTACCGCCTCTTCGGGCTGGACCCTTCCGGCTTCCACGCCACGAACATCGCCTTCCACTGCCTCAACGCGGTTCTTGCGCTTGTTTTCGTCTACCTGTTGAGCAACGATGCCGTTGTCTCGTTCATCGCCGCGCTCTTCTTCGCAGTCCACCCGCTCAGGGTTGAGTCGGTGGCGTGGGTCTCCGAACGGAAGGATGTGCTCTACGCATTCTTCTTCCTCATCGGGCTCATCTCTTATGAGAGATGGAGAATGTCCCGTCGTTCAGGGTGGTACTTCGCAGCCCTCACATCCAGCATTCTTTCGCTTCTCGCGAAGCCGGCGGCTGTCTCTTTTCCCCTCGCACTTCTGTGCGTGGACTATGTTCAGGGAAGGAAGATTGGCAGAGAGCCGTTCATCCGCCTTCTTCCTTTTCTTGCCGTCGCAGGGATGGGAGTTGTCATCACCATTGTCTCGCAGAAAGATGTTATCCCCGCCGTCATACCGCTCTGGATGGCTGTCTTCCTGCCGTTCAGGGGAATCGCTCTCTACCTTGAGAAGACCGTCTTGCCCGTTCATCTGTCCTGCCTCTATCCCATTCCCGGCTACGACACCCTTGCGAGGGAAGGGTTCCTGAGCATCCTTGCCGTCGGCGCGTGCGGATGGCTTGTCTTCCTTTCCCGCCGGAAGACAAAGGTCGCGGTCTTCGGTTTTCTCTTTTTCCTCGCTACGCTCCTGCCTTCTCTCAAAATAGTGCCGTTCTCCGTCAATCTTGCCGGCGACAGATACACCTACCTGCCGTCCATAGGCCTGTTCTTTGCCGCCGCGGCAGGGTTCCGCCGTCTTCTTGCGTGGAAAGGGAAATGCCGCACCGCAGTCCGCTCTATAACCATCGGAGCGCTGGCAGGAATCACGCTTTTCTTTGCCGCGGTCAGTACTCAGAGGTGCTCGGTCTGGAAGGACGAGGTTACCCTGTGGGACGACGCAGTGAAATCAGCGCCTCACGCAGTCACATACAACTGCCGCGGCATCGCGTACAGTTGGGCAGGGCGGTTTGATGAGGCAATCAGGGACTTCACCACATCCATCTCTCTTGACCGCACCTGCTCAAAGACATTCATTGACAGAGCCGATACCTATGTGCGGATGGGCAGGTTTGCCGAGGCAATCGTTGATTACACGACCGCCCTCACGATTGAAACCACGGTGAAGTCCGACCCGACATCTCTCTTCCGCGCCTATCAGAACAGGGCATCCGCGTATGTCAGGACAGGCAGAACACAGGAGGCGCTTGCCGACTACGAAAAGGCGCTCACACTCAAGCCCGACGACCCGGTGACCCTTTCGGACAGGGGAGTGCTGTTCTTGAGCGTCAAGGAGTACGAGAAGGCAATCGCCGACTTCAACCGCCTCATCCTGCGGTACCCAGACACCGCAGACGCCTACTACAAGAGGGCGCTCTGCCACTACGCGATGGGACGCATCGCCCCCGCGCAGGAGGATGCCCGCAGGGCGCGCACGCTTGGATACGAGGTGCCCGCCAGATTCCTTGAGAAACTGAATATGAGGCAATCCATTGAGTAGCAGAGGTGGACCCGGCCGGAGTCGAACCAGCAACCAAGGGATTATGAGTCCCCTGCTCTGACCGTTGAGCTACGGGTCCATGCTATAGAGGCTCGCCAAGAAGAGACACATTCCCGACGGAAAATGGAAGAGTCCTCTTCACCGTCTCTTTGTACACGACTGCGGAAATCCCGCCTGTCTCAGGCAGCGACGTTTCAGCCACATACCGCAACTCTGTCGTGTTCCCGTCCGATGAGTAACCGAAAAGACGCACCTTAAGTTTCGTTCCCTCAGCGTCCTTGAACACGACCTCTTTTATTATCTCCCGCGGCAGCCCTACGCGCAAGTTGAGGTGACTCTTTCCCGTGCCCCCGACCCGTTCTAGAGAAACGATCTCCGCCTGGTATCTCGTTCCCTTTGCGCCCTCCCTGAAATGGCTGATTCCGAGGTCCTCTGTTGCCGCTTCGCCCGACGGCATCACGCATTCCAGCGTGCCTGAAATCTCCCTGATTGCCTTCGCGGAACGAGGAGGAAAGGAGAGCGCCACTGAAAAGGACAGTGCGTTCCCGTCCGACGATACCTGCACGAACCTGATGGCGCGGTTCCATTCTTCAGGAAGGATCGACTCCCCGCTGTCTGTCGTTGCCGCCTTCAAAACGCCTCCTGTCACCCCCAACACCGGCTTGCTCACCTCTCCAGCGAGCGAGACCCTGTAGAATGCCTGTCCGTCTGGGTCTCTACTGGTGGATACGCCTGTGACGCGGAAACTTTTCGCCTGCAAGAGCGCGCCCGAACCATCTTGCGCATGAGGAAGGTCAATCCCGAGAGAGGAAAGCAGCGAAGGAAAGCTCTCCTTCGCCTTCTCCACCTCAGCCGCGTAGTCAAACCGGGGCGAGAAAGGACCGGCGATCACTACCTTCACCGGCGCTTTCTCTCCGAACAGTTTCTCAACAATGAGAAGGTCGTCCGCAGGAAGATCGAACCCTCCTCCGACGGTAAAGCCGGGAGAGGCGACCGCCTTGCGCAAAAACGCATCGTCAGCCATCATCTCGTCAATCACCTTCACCAACTTCGCGCCGTCCAACTTGATGGTCACCGCTCCGCTCTCCTCCCGGACGAAGTTGTGCGACTCAGCCACGGTGCCCGGAAGGAAGAACCTCGCCTCCTCCTTTATCGTGGAGAAAAAGCCGACAAGCATCGGACGCATCATCTGGTAGGAACTCTTCGCATCCGCCACCCTCTTGCGGATTTCCTCCTCGGAGAACGCGGGCGTCGGCGCGGGAGGCGGTTTCTCTCCGCCCTCCTTCTTCTTTGCCTTCACTTCAAGAACCATCCTGCCTTCACCGTCCTTCGTCACCGAGAAGTTCCCGAACCCGAGGTTGTGAAGTTGCACCTGCGACAGGTCAGTAAAGTAGGCGGTGCCGGAGAAGAAAATCCTTCCGTCCTCTGCGCGGCGGAACGAGACATCTGACCATACCTCGATGCCCCTGGACATCTCAAGTATCTCCTTCACCGCCTTACGCATCCCCGCGTCGAAGTCAGACGGCTGTCTGCCTCCGGAGAAGTCAAGGGAGAAGGGAGCGAAGAGAACCTGCACCTCCATCTTCCCTGTGCCGTCGGGATTGAGAGAAACCGTCTTCTTCTCCTCCCAGCACCCGGTAAGGAACGCCAGCGCAAGGAGACACGCTCCAGCGACCCGCAGCCGTTCCATCTTGCCTCCGTTCCCCTCTTCTTTGAGAGGTCAGCGTTCCGACTCTATCCCCAGAGACAGAGCCCTGAGGTTGAGAGAATGGTACTCCCGCCTCACTGTCAGTTCAAGAGACCTCCTCACGGTCTCCTCGGAAAACGGCAAGAACCTCAAGCAGGCGCCCAGCATCACCACATTGACCGCGCGCAGAGAACCGGCTTTCTCGGCGATGGCGGTGTAGTCGCGGCTGATGAGTTGACCGCAGTTCTGCCTCACGAGAGCAAGGAGTTCTTCAACCGCAGGGTAAGCGTCCGCCCCCCCGGCAGGAACGATGCGCCTTGTGTTCACGACCGCCCTGCCCTCTTTCTTCAGGTAGAAGGAGTACCGCGCCGCTTCAAGCGGCTCAAAGCCGATGAGAAGGTCAGCCCGTCCCGCAGGAACCCGCGGTCCGTAGGTGGAGTTGATACGGATATGGGCTTCCACCGAGCCGCCCCTCTGCGCCATCCCGTGCACCTCTGTCCCCCTGACAGGGAGCCCTTCGAGAAGGCACGCCTGCCCGATGATGTCAGAGAGGAGCACAATCCCCTGTCCTCCGACGCCCGCGATGACGATGTCAACGGGACTGTTCACCCCTGACCGCCTCCCTCTTTGCCGAGTTTCAGAGCGCCTGACGGACACGCCTGCACGCACAGACCACAGGAGACGCACAGGTCGTTGATGACAGGTCTTTTGCTGCCCTTCTCGCGAGGTTCAATCGCAGGGCACCCGAGCGAAAGGCACACACCGCACTCTTTGCAGTCGCCGGCAACCGATACCTTTGCTGTCCGCCGTCTGCGTTCCAGAAGGAAGCAAGGCGCCCTGAAGACCACCACTCGCACGCCTGACGCCTCCTTCACCTTCTTCAGGACAGCACCCGTCTCTTTCACCGCATACGGATTGACCGTCACCGCAAGGTCCGCCCCGCAGGCGCGGCACAACTGTTCAAGGTCAATCTCCTTCCCCTTTTCTCCCCGCGCGGTCATCCCAGTGCCCGGATGCGGCTGGTGCCCTGTCATCGCCGTCGTCCTGTTGTCAAGGATGGCGATAACCTGATTGCCGCGGTTGTACGAGGCGTTGATGAGCGCGGGGATGCCCGCGTGGAAGAAGGTGGAGTCGCCGATGATGGAGACCACCTGCCTGTCCGGCTCCATTCTCGCGATGCCTGTGCCTGTGGAGATTCCCGCGCCCATACACAGGCAGGTGTCAACAGCGCCGAGCCGCACGCCGAGCGTGTAGCAGCCGATGTCTCCGGGAAAGACCGCGTCTTTTCCGAAGGCGCGCTTGAGGAGGAAGAAACTCGCGATGTGTGGACAGCCGGCGCACAGCACCGGTGGACGCGCAGGCAGGGACACAGGATGCGACTTCTTCCCGGCGACCTGCCCGCGTGCGCGGGAGAGGATGTCGCCAACCGCTTCCACTGACAGTTCGCCGTGCCTCGGAACGGTGCCGTCAAGTTTTCCCATAATGGCGATGCCCGGGTTGGCCGTTCTTGCGACTCTCTCCACAATCTCCTCGACGACCGGGTCAACCTCTTCAAGAACGACGGCGGTCTTATGGCTGGCAAGCGCCTCGTGCAGCAGCCCCGCAGGAACGGGATAGGTGCCGATTTTCAGAAGGGAGACGGAGATTCCGGAAATGTCACGGTACTCCCGCGCGTACTCCCACGCAAGGCCTGAGGCGATGACGACAGTATCGCTGCCTTGTTTCCCATCAAACCGGTTGAACCTGCTCCTGTCCGCTTCCTCCTCGCACAACTTCTCCCTGCCGGTGAGCCGCCGGGCCGCCTGCCGCGCGTTGGCCGGCACCATCACATACCTTGCCTGGTCTTTCACAAATCCGCAGGGCTGCCGCCGCTCATCGGGGATGTCCGCGCGCACATCCGACTTTCCGTGAGACAGGCGCGTGACCAGCCGCAGCACCACCGGAAGTCCGAGTTGCTCCGAGAGGGCAAACGACTCGCGCGCCATCTCGTACGCCTCCTGCCCTGACGACGGTTCAAGGCAGAAGACCCTCCCGAAGGAAACATACCGGCGCGAGTCCTGCTCGTTCTGGGAGGAGTGGATTGCCGGGTCGTCCGCAACAACCAGCGCGAGCCCGCCGACCACGCCTGTGTACGCCGCAGTCATAAAGGCGTCGGACGCCACATTCAGGCCGACATGCTTCATCACCGCGCACGCCCTGCCGCCGGCAAGCGACGCGCCGTAGGCGTTCTCGCACGCGACCTTCTCGTTGACGGACCATTCGACGTAGACATCCGCCGGCGCGTTCCCGATGAGGAACTCCATCACCTCTGACGACGGGGTGCCGGGATACCCGAAGGCGGCGTTCAGCCCGCCCGCAATCAGTCCCGCGCCAACCGCCTCGTTGCCGAGCAGATACCGTCGTTCCATAGATGGATATGGTACACCGTGTCAGACCGCCGCGCAACGCTCCGGACTTGACAGCGAGCGCTCATCCTTCGTAGAATTGTTCACTCACAGGGATGCGGACAGACACCTCTTCCCCGAAAGAAGCCGACGGCGGAATGGCGACGCCCCGCGTCGCGGTCGGCTCTTGCGTCCCCACCCGTCGCGTGCGCCACCAACGGAGGAGATATGGACTATTTTGAAGAAACCGCGGAGACCGCCCCGCACAGCCGTCTGCGCGAACTCCAGTTGAACCGGCTGAAGGATATTTTGTCCTATGCGGAGCGCAGGGTGCCCTTCTACCGGACTCTCTTCGGGAAACACAGGTTTTCTCCATCGAGAATCTCTTCCCTTTCCGACCTGCACAACGCGCCGTTCACCACGAAAGCGGCGCTCCGGGACAACTACCCGTTCAGGATGCTCGCCGTACCCCTGTCAGAGGTCGTGGAACTCCACGCCTCGTCAGGGACCACCGGCAAACTCATCGTGGTCGGCTATTCGAAAAACGACATCAAACTGTGGGCGACAGTGATGGCGCGCACCCTTGTCTGCGCCGGCGTGGGCAAGACCGATGTCATCCACAACTGCTACGGATACGGACTGTTCACCGGCGGACTCGGCTTTCACTACGGCGGACTTGAAATCGGCGCGACGGTGGTGCCGATGTCGTCAGGCCAGACCCAGCGCCAGGTCACCCTCATCGGCGATTTCAACGCCACCGTGCTGACCTGCACACCTTCCTACTCCCTCCACCTCGCAGAGGAAGCCCGCGCGATGGGCATTGACCCTGCCGCCTCTTCCCTGCGCGTCGGCGTGTTCGGCGCGGAGCCGTGGTCGGAAGGGATGCGCAGCCAGATAGAGAAGGAGTGGGGACTGACCGCGCTTGATGTCTACGGACTGTCTGAAATCATCGGACCCGGCGTCGCGCAGGAGTGCCCCGGCAAGGACGGGCTCCATGTCTGGGCAGACCACTTCCTGCCTGAGGTCATCAACCCGCAGACAGGCGAGCCGGTTGAGGAAGGCGAGGAAGGAGAACTGGTGCTCACCACTCTCACGAAGGAAGCCCTGCCAATGATACGGTACCGCACAGGCGACATCGTTGCGATGACCTCCGAGAAATGCCCGCACTGCAAGCGCACAATGCCGCGCGTCTCCAAGATAAAGGGCAGGATTGACGATATGCTCATCATCCGCGGTGTCAATGTCTTCCCGTCGCAGATTGAGACGGTGCTGATGAGCATACCGGAGGTCGCCCCGCACTATCAACTCGTGGTTACGCGCGAGAAGTTTCTTGACAAACTCGAGGTGCGGGTCGAGGTCAGCCCGCACCTGAACGCAGACGAGGTCAGGCGGCTGGAGGACCTCAGGGAGAAGGTGCTGCGCGCCATTTCAGGCACGCTCGGACTGTCAGTTGAGGTCTCCCTCGTTCAGCCGAAGACAATTGAGCGCAGTCTGGGAAAGGCAAAACGGGTTGTTGACAAACGGGTGATGTAGGAAAGGAGAACAGGATGGCTGTCACTCAGGTGTCGGTCTTTCTTGAGAACAGGCCGGGAAGTTTGAACGAGGTCATTTCGCTCCTCGGGCAGGCAGGCGTGAATATCCGCGCACTGTCGCTCGCCGATACCGCCAGATACGGCATCCTCCGGCTGATGGTCAACGATGTGAAGAAGGCGGTGCGCACACTCGGCAAGGCAAACATCGCGGCAACGACCACGCCTGTCCTCGCGGTGGAGGTGCCTGACCGGCCGGGCGGACTGGCGCGCATCGTCGCGGCGTGCGCCGACGCGGGGCTGAACATTGAGTACCTCTACGCGTTCGTCGAGAAGAAGGCGCGGGAACGAGCGGTCGTGGTGCTCCGGTTTGAGGACGTGCGCAACGCAGAGCGGGTGCTGGAAAAGTTGGGGGTCAGGCAGTTGACCGAGCAGGACATCGCCGCGCTGTGAGCGGCGGGCAAAAGACCTATGGCAGGAACCGAGTTCTGGGATGCCGGCTTGGAGACGATGCCGCGGGAGCGACTTGAGGACATCCAACTCTTGCGCCTCAACGAGACCCTCCAGCGCGCGTGGCGCTCCCCTTTCTACCGCACGCGGCTTTCCCGGCGAGGGCTAAAGCCATACGCCGACTCTCTCGCCGACATCAGGAAGTTCCCCTTCACAACGAAGGACGACCTCAGGGACAGTTACCCCGACGCAATGGTCTGCGTCCCGCGCGAGGAACTTGTCCGTATGCACGCATCGTCCGGAACGACGGGCAGGCAGATTCTTGTCTTCCACACGAATAACGACCTGGAGGCGTGGACGGACCTTGTGGCGAGGTCGCTCTATATGGTCGGCGTGAGGCGCAGCGACATCTTCCAGAATATGATGAGTTACGGACTGTTCACCGGCGGGCTGGGGCTTCACTACGGCGCCGAGCGCATCGGCTGCCTCATTCTTCCGACGGGAACAGGCAACACCGAACGGCAGATCGGTTTCCTCAGGGAACTCGGCACCACCGTCGCGCACATCACCCCGAGTTACTGCCTCCACCTCGCGTTCGTCGCCGAACAACTCGGCGTTGACCCTGAAAAGGACCTGCGCCTGCGGACGGTCGTGGTGGGAGCCGAGCCGCATTCGGAAGCGACGCGCAGGAAGATTGAGCGCCTGCTGAATGTGAAGGCGTACAACTGCTACGGCCTGTCCGAGATGAACGGTCCCGGAGTGGCGTTCGAGTGCCCATTCCAGAACGGGCTCCACATCTGGGAAGATGCCTTTCTGGCGGAAACCATAGACCCGGAGACAGGCGAGCCGGTTCCCGAAGGTGCGGAGGGAGAACTGGTCCTCACCACCCTGCGGCGGGAAGGGATGCCGATTCTCAGGTACCGCACCCGCGACCTGACCTGCATCGTCAGGGGCGGCTGCGCCTGCGGCAGAACCCACCGGAGGATTGAGCGCATCAAGGGACGCAGCGACGATATGTTCATCGTCAAGGGCGTCAACATCTTCCCGTCCCAGATCGAAACGGTGCTGATGGAGACGCCTGAGGTGGATAGAAACTACCGCATCATCCTTGACCGCGCCGAAGGGCTGGACACGATGATCGTCGAGGTGGAACTGAAAAGGGAGTTTTTCACTGGCGATGTGGCGGCGCTCAGGAAGATTCAGGAGGGGATTGCGGACCGGCTCCGTTCGGTGATACTCGTCAGCCCCGCGGTGGAACTGGTCGAGCCGGGAACCATACCCCCGTCAACCGGCAAGGCGCAGCGCGTCGTTGACAGAAGGAAACTGTGATGACACGACAACTGTCCGTATTTGTGGAGAACAAGCCCGGCAAGGTGAGCCGCATCACGAGCATCCTCGCCAGGCACGACATCAACCTGCGTGCGATGACCATTTCCGACAGTGGACATTTCGGCGTCCTGCACATCCTGACCAACAGTCCGGAGAAGGCGTACCGGGCGCTCAAGAAGGAAGGACTGCTGGTTTCGTTCCGGGAGGTTGTCATCGTGGAGATTCCGGATGAGGTGGGCGCGTTTCACCGTCTCGCGGAGCTGCTCGAGAAGAAGGGCATCAACATCGAGGACGCATCGGGGTTCACGGCGGAAAAGAGATGCCGCGCCGTCATCATCCTGAAGGTGGCGAATCCGCAGATGGTTGAGAAGTTCCTCATACGCAGCGGGTATGAGACCGTGTGACGAAACTTTTTTGTGAAACAAAGGAGGGCGTGATGAGAAGATGGCTTGTGTGCACCGTCATACTGGCCGGCGTTCTGTGGTGTGCGCCGCACGGCAACGCAGACGACGTGAAGTTCGACTGGGGCTACACCCAGCGCGCCCGGCAGGAGTTCTGGCAGGATGTCTTTGACTTCAACAGCGACGTGAGCAAGAACGACAACTTCTTCCGCTTCAAGTCGACCCTCTGGGGCAAGGTTGACTTCTCTCCGCAGGTCTCCCTGTACGCGGCGCTGACCAACGAGTCGCGCTACTACCTCACCTCCCGGCGCAAGCCCGGCGAGTACTTTGACTCAGACGAACTGGTCGTGGACAACCTCTATCTTGACTTCAAGAAACTCCTTGACGGGAAACTGGACATACGGCTGGGCCGCCAGAACCTGTTCATCGGCGGACTGCTCCTCTTTGCCGACGGCACGCCCGGAGACGGTTCCCGCACATTTTACTTCAACGCGCTGCGCACCACATGGAGGGTCACTCCTGCGGCGTCGCTCGATTTCATCTACATAGACAATCCGCGCACGGACATCTACCTGCCGGTGTGGAACGACGAGAAGAAGGCGCTCAACGTTTCGGACGAGCGCGCGGTTGCGCTCTACGGCAGCATCAAGGCAAACGACTGTCTCACCGTCGAGCCGTACGTTGTCCACAAGACGGAAGAGGCGGTTGACGCCGACGGCGACCTTAACCTTGAGACGGTGGGCAGCAGGGTGGTCTGGAGCAGAACTCCTTCTGCGTTGAGGGCAGAACTGGCGTGGCAGTTCGGTGAGTACGACAGTGGAGTCAACCGCAACGGGCTTGCGGCCACGCTCTTTTACGACAGGAGTTTTCCCGCGGCGAAGGGAAAGCCGAAACTCACCCTCGGCGGCATCTACCTTTCCGGCGAGAACATCCCGCAGAGAGGATGGGACCCGCTTTTCTCCAGATACCCATGGTTCAGCGAGGGCTTCGGTCTGTCGCAGATGTACTACTGGTCAAACATCTCATCTCTTCAGGCGGGAGCGAAGTGGATGCTGACCGACAAGGTGGCGCTGGAGATCCTCGAGGCGTATCTCTGGGCGAACGACTACTACGACCACGCGTTCACCAGAGAACTGGCGGGCATCGGTCCCCTGCTGAATACCGGGCCTGACAGGAGCAAGGACCGCGGATTCCTCTCCACTGCGAAGGTCTCGTGGAAAGCGGCAAAGTGGCTTGACACCTATCTCCTTCTGGAGTACTTCCAGCCGGACGACTTCTACGCCCCGACCGCGCAGGACCCGTCGTTCTTCCTCCGCTGGGAGATGATGTTCCGGTTCTAACGGCACAGGTGACAGCAGGGCGGCGGGTAGTCCGCCGCCCTGCTGACCTTCCACCTTTATCCGGCAGAGTTGGAGCCGATGTCAAGGAAGTTTTTGAGCAGATTCTTGCCCTCGTCCGTCAGAATCGACTCCGGATGGAACTGCACCCCGAAGACCGGCACCTTCCGGTGCTGGAGACCCATCACTTCGTCCTCGTCAGTCCACGCGGTTATTTCCAGACAGTCAGGCACCGAACCTCTGTCCACGATGAGCGAATGGTAGCGAGTGGCGACGAACCCCTGTGGCAGGCCACGGAAGATGCCGGCGCCGGTATGCCTGATACGGGATGTCTTGCCGTGCATCAGGCGCTTCGCCCGCACAATCCTTCCGCCGTACACGAATCCGATTGCCTGATGACCGAGGCACACGCCGAGGATGGGAACTGCGCCGGCGCACCGCCTGATGACCTCGCAGGAGATACCGGCGTTCTCAGGACGCCCGGGTCCGGGCGAGATGATAATCCTCTTCGGACGCAGACGCACAATCTCGTCTGCGGTAATGCGGTCGTTCCTGACAACCCGTACCCGCTCTTTGAGTTCGGCGCAGTACTGGACAAGGTTGTAGGTGAACGAATCGTAGTTGTCTATGACAAGGACCATCGTCATATCTCCCGGGAGAGTTCATACGCGTCCATCAGCGCTTTCGCCTTGTTCACCGTTTCGTCATACTCGCGCGACGGCACCGAGTCCGCCACAATGCCGGCGCCCGCCTGCAAGTAGAGAACGCCGCGCCTTGCGAAGAATGTGCGGATGGTGATGCAAAAGTCCATGCTCCCGCTGAACCCGAAGTAACCGACCGCGCCCCCGTACGGCCCGCGCCTCACCGGCTCCATCTCCTCTATGATTTCCATCGCCCGTATCTTCGGCGCGCCGGAGAGCGTGCCCGCCGGAAACGCGGCGCGCAGAACGGCAAACGGCGTGGCGTGCTTTGGAAGCATTCCCTCCACATTGGAGACGAGGTGCATCACATGCGAGTACTTTTCTATGCGCATCAGTTCGGTGACGGAAACCGTGCCAGGCAGGCACACCCTGCCGAGGTCGTTTCTTCCGAGGTCCACCAGCATAATGTGCTCAGCCCGCTCCTTCGCATCCCCGAGGAGTTCTCTTTCCAGAGCGGCTTCTTCCGCGGGACTTCTTCCGCGGCGGCGCGTGCCCGCTATCGGCCTGACCGTCGCCCGGCGGCCGTCCACCCGCGCGAGAATCTCCGGGGAAGAGCCGACGAGCGTGGCGTCGCCCGCTTCAAGGTAGAACATATACGGCGACGGATTCACCGACCGCAGGGCGCGGTAGAGGTTCAGCGGGTCTGTGTCAAGTTTCCTTTCCCACCGCTGGGAGATGACTGCCTGAATGATGTCGCCTGCTTTGATGTACCGCTTGGTGCGCCTGACCGCCTGTTCAAACTCGGTCCGGCTCACATTGCTGCGGAAGCCGAAGGTCCTCGGCCGGACGCGCCTCTCCACCAGAAACAACCGTTCGTCAAGCCGGCTGCGCAACGCCTCAATCCGCGCCACGCAGGCGTCGTAGGAAGCGCGCGCGCTTCGCCGCGGAGCAATGCTATTGGAGATCAGCAGTATCTTCCTCTTGAAGTGGTCAAACACCACAAGGTCTCCGGCGCGCATAAACCAGAGGTCGGGGAACGACAGGTCGTCTTGCGCCCTTGCCGGCAACGTTTCAAGAAACCTGACATAGTCGTAGGACGCGTACCCAACAAACCCGCCCGACAGTTGCGGCAGTCCTTCCATCTGCGGCTGGCGGAATGAGCGGCACAACTCTTCAAGCGCCGACAGCGGGTCCGCCCGCTCACTGACGGTTCTTGCGCCGGTGTCCGTTTCAAGGAACTCGCACATCCTGCCGGAACTGCGGAAGACGACCGACGGCTCGGTGCCGATGAATGAGTATCGGCCGGTGCGCTCCTCCTGCTCCGCGCTCTCAAGGAGAAAACTGTGCCTTCCCCGCCTGATTTTCAAGAACGCGGAGACGGGGGTTTCAAGGTCTGCGAGGATTTCCGTCCAGACAGGCACCACTGTGTACTCGCGACACAGCCGCGCAAACTCTCTAAAGTCAGGCCGGACTGTCACCGTCTCTCACCAGAGTGATGGCATCCTGCGGGCACAGTTCAACGCAGGCGCGGCAGTTGGTGCACGCCCTTGGATTGACGACCTGCGCCTCGGCGCCGGACATCTCTATGACCTTCTCCGGGCAGGCGTCAGCGCAGATGCCGCACCCGATGCACCGCGTCTGTTTCACCGTGGGATAAACCTGTACGCGCGCGGTCTTCATACCGGTAGGGATATACTCCAAAAGCCGCAATCTGTCAACGGCTCCATTGCGTCACAGGACATCGGGATCGGCGGTCACCTGCGCCTGCGCGGTCTCAACAAGAGACACCAGAGCCGGACAGGGCGCCGTGTCAGCCAGTTTCAGCAGGTACTTCCACGCGAGCATTCCCCGCGCACTGCGTTCGGGGCCGTCGTAGAACGCCGTCACTCCTGCCCGACGAAGCGTTTCTTCAATGGTGCGCTTCCTTTCCGACAGCACCGCCTCTCCCCTGCCCTTCACATCTATCCTGACCAGAATCGAGAAGGGCGGATACGACATCTGTCTGCGCACCTCTTCCTCGTGCCTGTAGAAGATCTCCGGGTCTGACGCGGCAAGAGCCCGGTAGACCGCGAGAGACGGGCTTCTTGTCTGTATCACGCACCGGCACCGTTCATTTCCCGCGTTGGCCACGCACTCGTTCGCCAGCAGGAAGAACCTCTCCTCCGCCCTGAAGTCGGGGACTGACAAAAAGGTGTCGGCGCCCGGGAACAGGATCAGCGACGGTTTCAACACGGGCAAAAACGCAACGACCGCCTGCGTGCCGAAGACAACCTGCGTCCCGTCCGGCACCGCAGCCCGCTCCGCGGTTTTCAGCGCGATGCGCACATCGGGATACACCGACGAGACCGCCTCGTACATCCTCCTCAGCCCGAAACTCTTCTCGCGCACCTTCCTGCTTCCGCACGCGGGGCAGACGGTCTCGGTTTTCACCGTCCTGCCGCACCGCCGGCAGTACGACTGCGTCCCCTTTTCTCCCGAGACAAGCGCGTATCCGCAGTTTGGGCAGGAAAACCTCTGCCCGCACGAGCCGCACACCGGCAACGTGCATGCGCCTTTCCTGTTGTGGAGGACGGCTACCGTTTTCCCCTCAAGCAGCGTCCGCTCAAACAGGGAGAGTACTTCGTCACTTAGAAAGCCCATCGGGTGGTCTGTCTTCCCGCGCCTTTTTCCGAGCGGGACAATGTGGAAGGACGCGCGACCTCCTTCCCCCGCCACGACGGTGCGGCACCCCGCGCCCGCCGCAAGTCGCTCCTCAAGAGAAAGAGCGGCATCCGCGACAACCAGACGGATGCCGCGGCGCTGGCACCGCCACCTGGCGACTTCAAATGTCCGGTAGCGGGGAATCTGCTGTTCCGCGTGACCTGCCGAAGACGCGCCTGCGACAACGACGACTCTGAGGTCCGCAAGAGGGCAGAAAGCGGCCAGTCGGGTGCCAACAACCAGCGCGCCGCCGACCTTCATCATCCGCTTCCATAGCCAGATGCGTTCGCCCGCGGGAAGTCCTCCGTGGAAGAGGATGACGCGGTCGCCGAACGCCTCCTTCAGAGTATCCGCGCACGCACAGGCGCTGTTCAGTTCCGGAAAGAGGAACAGGCCCGACCCCGTGCCCGCCTCCTCTGCAATCTGTCTGTACGCATCCTGAGCCGCCTGCGGGCTGCGTATCAGAAGGCACACATACTCAAACGCCCCCGGTGACGCCGCCACTGTCTCCGCCACCGCAGGCGACGCCTCGCGCTCGTGATTCCTTGCGCAACGGGCAAGACCTTTGCTGAGCGCGGCAAGCGCCTGCCCGAGGGAACAGCACCACCTCAGGGAGATGAACCGCGCGAGGTCAAGGAGTTCGTCGGTCAGCACAGGTTCGGAGTCGTAGACCCGGGATATCCGGCGGTAGGTTCTGCCCTCTGCCGCGGGAACAGTACGGCACACGCCCGCAACCCACCCCGCAAGCCACTGCCTGCCGAAAGGAGCGCGCACCCTCATCCCCGGACGCAGGTCCGCGCCGGCGGGCGGGAGATAGTCGAACGCGCGGTCAAGGGGAAGGTCAAACACCACAGGCACCACGGCAACAACACTGTCTTTCTTCATCTCCTGCCGAGGCGGACCGCGAGTTGTCGTATGTGCGAGGGGGTCGTCCCGCAGCAGCCGCCGACAAACCGGCAGCCCGCCTCCGCCATCCGAAGGCACGATTCGGCGAACTCCGCCGGACCTTCGGGATACCTGACTTCGCCGTGTGTCATCTCAGGTATGCCTGCGTTCGGCTTTGCCCACAAAGGTATGCGGGTCAGGCCGGCAAGTCGCGTCACGATCTCCGCCATGCGGCCGGAACCGACTCCGCAGTTGACGCCGAGCACGGGGATATGCGCCTCCTCCGCCCATCTCACGATCTCTTCAAGCGACTGGCCCATCACCGTGCTGGCGGCGGGGGTGTCCGCAGGCGTGACGCAGGCAACCACGGGCAGCCGGCTTGCCTGCGCGCACGCGGAGAACGCCACTTTGAGTTCTTCAAGGTCAAAGAATGTCTCAAGGAGCAGAAAGTCAGCGCCCGCCTGCGTGAGCGTCTGCGCCTGCTCCGCAAAGGCGTCAAAGGCGTCCTGCCGGGACAGTGCGCCAAACGGCTGGAGGAGTTCTCCAGCAGGTCCCATATCCCCTGCCACAAGGAGTCCGGGGAACGACTTTTTCGTCTCAGAAGCGATGGCAACTGCCCGCCTGTTTATCTCTCCCGCTTTCTCCGCCAGTCCGTACCGCGCAAGCCGGATGCGGGTTGCGTTGAAACTGGCGCTGAGCACTATCTGGCTCCCCGCCTGCGCGTACTCGGTATGGATGCGGCTGATGAGTTCTGGCCGGGAGAGCACCGCCTGTTCAGGAATGATGTCAGCATATCCGAGCGAAGCGAGATACCTGCCGGTGGAACCGTCTGTCAGCACCACCTCGCTTCCGGAGACGAGTTGCTCGGCAGTCATCGTCGCGTTTCCTCAAGAAGCAGCACATCTCCAAGCCCGAACGGCAGCGTTGAGTAGGCGTCTGTCCATTTCCGGGAAAGCCAGCCCTTCCCTCGCCTGAACGACTCTGGACCGACGCCCTCAGGGTTCGGTTCGCTCTGGTGGTGAGGACCGAGAGGATTGCGCAAACTTGAATAGAGATGGACACGGATGCGGTTTTCTCCCGGAGTCAGGAGGTCGGTCACCTCGCACCGGTAGGGCGGCAGACACACGGTGCCGGCACTCTTCCCGTTGACGATGACCTCCGCGGTGATCGCGTGGAACGGTCTGAACTCAAGGAATCTGCGCGCCTTTCTGTCCGGCACCGTCAGCGCGGTGTCGCACACAAGTCCGCCGGCATAGAACGGATACCCCTGCAGGTTGATGTCGCCGGGGAGAATCTGCCTCTCCGTGCACAGAGCGAACCCCCTGTGGAAGTAGCCGCCTGCCTGCGAAACCGTGCGCCGCACGCGCACGGAGAAGTTCCCCGCAAGGAAGATGTTCTCCACCTCAAGCCCGTCCGGCGTGAAGATGAGGGTTCCCTTTTTCTTCGGAGGAACGAAAACGGTTTCCAGCACGATCTCGTTGGTTCCCACCTTCAGCACGCCTGCGGGAATCTGGAGAATGGTGAATGCCTCGTCAAGCCAGCATCCCGCCGGTTTCTTCGGTATCTCCCTGCCGTTGCACCTGATGTGGTACCGCTCTCCCTGCTCGACGATAAGTTTCACCTCCCTGCCAGCGAATGACCTGTCAACGACGAACGGGAAGAGAAGCGCTATCTTCTTCCTCCTGCCCTCTTTCTCAAGTTGCTCCTGCACCTCCGCGGTGAAGGTCAAAGGCGACCATCTCCTTCCCGTCCGCACACGGCAGAAGTCAAGCACCAGCAGGTTGTCCCTGTCAGGCGAAATCTGCCATCCCCCGACGCTGGTTTCCTTCCACCGCGCGTCCCGCGGCTTCTTTGCCGCCGCGGGGCTGCCCGGTTCAACGAGGAGAAGATGGGAACCGACCGGCGGGAACTCAAGGTCTATCGTCATCTTTCCGTCAGCAACCTTCGCAACAGGAATCTCGCGGATCTCTCCCGTGAAACCATCTGCCTCAGCCACCTTTCCCTTCCCCGGAACAGTCACGCGCACCTTCACCGTTTCTTCCAGTGAGGTGTTGGCAAGGAAAAGAGCGGTCGTCTTTCCGTTGAGACGCCTTCTGATGAGGTGGATGCGTGGAACCGGTTTCCCGTCTCTGTCGCAGACCGTCACCTCGCGGGATTCGGCAAGGAGGTCTGCCAGTTCCTCCACCGTCTCGCAGAGACGACACTTTTTCTTCAACGCCGCAAGCCGCCGCCCGGCGGGCCTGCCTTCAATCAGGGACGGGAACTGCCGGCACGCAAGGACTCTGCCTCCCGAAGAGGCAAACGACTCGAGCAACGCGACGGTTGAGGCGCGAAGGGTCAACGCGGGAGGGATCACCACCGCGGCGTATCTCATCTTACCCACGCGCACAACGCCGTCGTCTGCCGAGGCATGCCGTTCCATAATCGCCTCGCTACCGAAGTCGTACTCCACCTGCCTTTCAAGGAGCGACTGCGTCAGGGACGCAATCTTCTCGTCGTAGCGCGTCAGGCGCGGTCCCGCAAAGAGGCACCACGCCGTTTCAATCGGATGCACCACAAGCACATCGGCAACAGGCGTTCCCTGGCTCAACAGGAAGTTGACGCGGCTGAAGTAGTCCTCAAGCGGCTTCGTATGCTTCCAGTACGGCTGGTGATGGGAAATCGTCGGCGGATAGTCCTTCTTCCTGCAGCCGCGCAGGGAGTACAGGTAGAGGTGCGGGCAGAACAGGTTCACGCCGAGGCAGATGTGCCAGTCGCCGATCCACTTCATCTCCGCCCTCGTGAAGTTCTGTCCGGAACAGCCGTACAGTTCCGACAGAACCCGCTCCTTGCCCAACTGATGAGCCACGGAGGAGCACTGCTTCAGGGTCAGGGGATTGTTGATGTTCCGGCAGAGATGGTCAACACCTGGCCACTGCATCCATTCGTAAAACGCCATCGCCTCGCCGATAACGGCGACCTGCCTGCGCAGGGTGTCCTCTTCAAGGTAGTGCCCTGTCAGGGCAATGCCGGCGCCTTCGCACCAGTCGTGAATCTGTTTGCCGAAGTTGACCACGAACAGTTCGGAGAGCAGCCGGTAGTAGTCGTATCTGACCGCCTCGCACCCTTTCCGCTCCTCAACGAGATCTGCGACACGGTCGCGGATGTCGTAGCCGTATCTCGCGCAAAACTGCCGGGCGAACCCCCTTGTCCACGGAAGAAGCCATTCCCCTTTCTCGGGATTGGCTGTCATGCCGATGCAGTAGTTCGGCTCATCCGTGAAGATAGCGGGAACCGTTTTCCCGAACTCGCGTCCGCACCACTGTCTGTACACCTCGTGGGTTGAGGAGATGAACGACGCAACCGATTCCGCCGACATCGTGTCAAGATACCCTTTGCCGTTGAACCACGCCGCGTACCGCGCTCCTCCCTTCGGGCTTCGCAAGAACTCATAGGAGAGTTTCCCATTCCGACGGACCACATGGAGGTACCACATCCGGTGCCGCGGGTTCTTCGTGACAATGCCACCGGCAAACCCGCTTGGCCACCGGTCTTCGTCGTACAGATAGGCGTACATCCCGTTTCTCTTGCAGTGGTCAACCGCTGCGAGCACCGCTTCCTTCCACTGCCTGCCGAGGTATGGCGTGACCAGCCCGATGCGCGAGTGGAGGAATGCTCCTCCGAACCCCCCTTCCTTCATCGCATCAATCTGCTGCCGCACGCGCTCAGGTGTCATCACCTCGTTCCACGACCAGAACGGAGCGCTCCGGTATACCGCGTCCGGACTCCTGAAACCATCAGCCAGTTTTCTGTCCATCATCCTCCCTTTCGTTTTCGCGAAATGCCGTGAACAAGGCAGTAGCACGAACTGCCCACCACCCGTGGATTGTATCCGCCTTCGAGCACAAAGAAAAGAGCCGCAGGAATCTTTCCTATCTCCTTCCCCATCTCGTAGTAGTCCCTCTCGATGAGAGGAAGGCGAAGGAGCGGGTCCGCTGAATGCCCGTCGAAACCGGCTGACACCCCGACGACATCCGGACGGAACTCCCTGACAACCTCCACCGCCTCGTCGAACGCACTGCGGTACTGCTGCCTGCGGCAGAAGGGAGGCACAGGAAAGTTGTGGCAGTTGCCGAACGACGCGGTTCCCGTCCCGGGGAACGCGGGAAACTGATGGACGGACGCGTAGACAACCCCCTCGTCTCCCCTGAGAATCTCCTCGGTCCCGTTGCCGTGATGACCGTCAATGTCAAGCACCGCAACCTTCTTTCCGGCAGCCCTCAGCCTCTTCACCGCAACCGCCATCGTGTTGAAGTAGCAAAACCCCCCGAGGGTGCGCCTGCCCGCGTGGTGGCCCGGCGGCCTCCCGAGGGAAAAAGCGGGTTCGCCTTCCAGGCACAGTTCCGCAGCCGCAATGCCCGCCCCGCAGGAGAGCGCTGCACACCTGTAAGCGGCAGGGCTGTTCGGGGTATCCGGGTCGAAGAAACTGTTCTCCCTCACCATGCGAACCAGTTCGGGAGAGTGGGCGCGCAGCAGGTCCTCCTCGGCGCATGGCGTCGCTTCCACGAACCTTCCCGCCCGCTTCCTGCGGAGGAAACTGACGATGGCGGACACCCGCTCCGGAGATTCGGGGTGCCCCGGTTCGCGGTATGAGAGGAACTCCTCCGTCCAGACGAATATCACTGGGCTTCCCCCGGAAGAGAAGGCATCAGCGGTTCAGTGACCCCTGTGTCCTGCCGCGCCTGCTCCGTTTCTGCCCGGGTTTCTTCCCGGACCGTCGTTTCTGTCCGCACCCCCTGCGTCCTTGCGGGCACTGGCTTTCCCTTCTCGTATCGCTCGCTCTCCTGCGGTCCCAGAAGCGCCTGCTTTGTGTAGGTGCACGAAGGGCTCCAGAGAAGCCACTCTCCCACATCGTTATCGTAGAGCGCCTGGATCTGCGCCCTCACCTCTGGCGCGCCGTACCGCCAGCCAAGGGAGAAGTCCTGCAGAAACGGCCTCAGTTTTTTCGTGCCGCCAAGGCGCGCAGCCGCGTCGGCCATCGCCCGGGAAACGGTCAGGTACGGCTCGCGGTTGGGGTCAGAGATGCCGTAGTTTCCCCGGCGATAGTGCGACGGATAGACCATCGGGCTGACCCAGTCGACGTGCTGCGCCATCTCCTCAAGACGCTGGCCGATGCCCATATCGTGATTCACCGTGGTCGTCAGCCCGAACACATCGACGGAAAGGTACGCCCCCTTCGACTTTATCCTGCGCCGCGCCTCACGCAGAAACGCCGCAATGGTGGTCGCCGCAGTCGTCTCATCGTGAAGCGTGCCGTACGCGCAGGCCTTTGTGTCTCCGTCCGACGGGAACCTGACATAGTCAAACTGAATCTCGTCAAACCCGATGTCGATTGCCCTGTCCGCAATGTCGTACAGATACTCCCACACCTCGGTGCGGTAGGGATTCAACCATGTCTTGCCGCGATGGTCCCGCCAGAGCCCTCCCTTTATGTCAACAACCGCCCACTCCGGCTTCTTCTTCGGCAGGTTGCAGTCCTTGAACGCGACGATGCGGCCGACCGCGTAGACGCCCTTCCTCTTCGGGGAAGCAAGGTAGCCCGCAATGTCCGGCATCGCCGCCACATATGTCGCGTACTTTTCGGCGGACGGCACGCCGGGCAGGTAGACATCTCCTTCGACCTCTTTCAGGTCAATGACAACCGCGTTCAGTTCCGTCTCGTCAATGAGCCGTTCAAGAGCCGCGCGCCGGGACGGGGAGCCCGCCACCCAGCCGTTGAGATGGATGCCGCGCACATATTTCGGTTTCACCGGCTCCGCCCGCTTCGCGGCCGGTCTCACGAGAACCCGCGTGCCTTGTGCGCCAGAAGGCACACGGCGCTCAATCTCCCTCACGAGGAGAATGCTCACCGCCGCGCAGGCGCACAAAAGCAGAAGGAGACACAGCGGGAACAGGCGGCGTGTGCGCCTTGCGTCCTGTTCGCGAGGCAACTCAACCCCATCAGGCAACCTCTGTTTCTCGTCCATAGGTGACCGAGCATCTGCGGCGGATATTGTACACCTCTACGCGAGGAAAGGCGAGTAGCGACCTGCGGCGCCTCCGGCGTCTGGTGCGCGGATTGCTTTCCGTGCTACCATCTTGAGATGAGTCCAGCGGCGATTCTCGGAACCTCTTTTCTCATCGGACTGTCAGGAGCCGTCTCGCCGGGGCCGGTCTTTGCGGTCACCGTCTTTCAGTCCTTGAAGAAAGGAGCGATGGCAGGGCCGCTCATTGTGCTCGGCCACGGTCTCCTTGAACTGTGCCTCGTCATCGTTCTTGTGGCCGGATTGGGCGACTTTCTGAGAACGCCCGCGGTGATGCGGACGCTTGCCACCGCCGGCGGCCTGCTCCTCGTTGCTTTCGGCATGCTGATGATAAAAGGAAGCAGGACAGCGTCTCTGCGGACAGATGAGACCGCCCGAACGGGTTCTCTCATCGCAAGCGGTGCGGCGGTCAGCGTGTCCAATCCGTACTGGGGCATCTGGTGGGCAACCGTCGGACTTTCCTATCTCGCGCTCTCCCTGCCGCGCGGCGTTTCAGGCGTGCTGCTCTTCTTCCTCGGACACATCCTTGCAGACCTCGCGTGGTACACGGCTGTCTCGTTCTCCGTCAGCAGGGGCAGACAGGTCTGTCCGCCTTCGGCGTACCGCGCGCTCGTTGCGTGCTGCGGCATCTTCCTCGCAGGGTTCGGCGCCTACCTCATGCTCAACCCGCCCGTGTGAGACCTATGCCGCCTGCGCCTTCTGCGCGGCGAACTCGTCAAGGAACACGCGGACTGCCGCGGCGACAGGCACGGCGATGACGACGCCGGCGGCGCCGAGAAGTTTGCCGCCAATCAAAATGGCAACGATGACAAGCACAGGGGAGAGTCCGACCGCTCTCTGCATAATCCTTGGGACGAGAAACGCGTTTTCAACCTGCTGGACCCCAACATACGCCGCGGCAACCGCCACCAGTTTCCATATCGGAACTCCAGAACCAGCGGCGACAAGGAGCGCGACAAGACCGGCGGCAATGGGACCGGCGACAGGGACTATCTCAAGGAGACCCGAGAGGATGCCGACGACAACCGCGTACGGGATGCCGAGCAACGCAAGGATGGCGGTATCGATGCCGGCAATGATAACCATCAATGACGCCTGCCCGGCGAGCCAGTTTCCGAGGATTCCGCTGCACCTCTTCACCAGGGCGATGCCGGCGTCCCTGTGCCGCGCGGGGATGAACTCCGAGACGACGCTGCTGACGCCTCCGTCTTCCGCGAGGAAGTAGAAGGCAAGGATGAGGATGAGGATGCCTGAGGCGACCGCGTTGAGCATCGAGAAAGCGGCGCTGACCACCCTGCCGGCCGCGGCGGCAAGTTCCGAGGAAAACCTCTCAGCCGCCTGCCGCAACATATCGGAGAGCGGGGTCTGCCCGAACTCCGAGAGCCGGCTGGCAAGAAGCGGGAGTTTCTCAATGAGGGCGGACGCCTGCGCAACCATCAGAGGCACGACGCAGTAGCCGGCAGCTGCCAGCACACCGATGACGAGAGCGAGGAACAGGGATACGCCGAGCGGACGCCGTATGCCCCTGCGCTGCAGCCGGCCGAGGAGCGGGTCAAGCGTGATGGCGATGAAGGCGGCGATGGCGACGATGCCAACCACGTCCCGAATGAGGTAGAGCAGGTAGCACAGCAGCCCCAGGCCCGCACACCGCAGAAGGGAACTGAACGACACATCAACGGAAAGTTTCTCCCTGCCCGCTTGCGCCATATCCCTCCCTTCCCTTACGCAAAACCATCATACGGTTTTCCGCATCTCCGGTCAACTCTCCATTGACGGCATCAGGGCTTCACTGTATCCTGTCCGCACAAGGAGGGCGCATGCGGTACACAACGCTCGGAAGAACAGGACTGCGCGTCTCGCGGCTCGGGTTCGGCGCGATGCGCCTGCCGATGAAGGCGGGTCATGTGGACCGGGAAAGGGCTGCGCGCGTTATTGAGCGCGCCTTTTCTCTTGGGGTGAACTTCATCGATTCAGCCGTCGGCTACTGCGGAGGGGAGAGCGAACAGGTCGTCGGAGAGTGCCTGAAAGGCAGGCGCGGCGGCATCGTCGTCTCAACGAAAAACCCCTACCACGGAGAAGACGGAAAAGAGTGGAGGAAACTTCTTGACCAGTCCCTCAGGCGGCTCGGCGTTGACGCGATTGACTGCTACCACCTTCACTTCCTGCCGTGGGCCGATTTCTCGGGACCGATGAGCAAGAGAGGCGGACCGAGGTCAGAAGCAAGGCGAGCGCTGAGGGAGGGGGTCATCCGGCACCTTGGATTCTCCAGCCACGACACGCCGGACAACATCCTCAAACTGATTGACACCGATGAGTTCGATACGATGATTGTCCAGTACAACCTCCTTGACCGGAAGAACGAGAAGGTCATTGAGGAAGCGGCTCGCAGAGGGATGGGCGTCATCATTATGGGTCCTGTCGGCGGAGGCAGGCTCGCGTTCCCCTCGCCGACCATCGCCTCCCTTCTTCCGGCAGCGCGCAGCACCGCCGAGGTTGCGCTGAGATTCGTGCTGTCCAATCCGAATGTCTCTCTCGCGATGTCAGGGATGAACACCGTCCGCATGGTGAGGGACAACGCCCGGGTCGCAAGTATGGAGGAGCCGCTGACGCAGACGCAGCGCAGCCGCATCGTTGCGGCGCTGGACCGGCTCCATCACAGGAAAGACCTCATCTGCACCGGATGCGGCTACTGTATGCCATGTCCGCACGGGGTTGACATCCCCGCAAACTTCGCCCTGCTTGCCTATGCGGAGGTGTTCGGCCTGAGGGAACTTGCCGTCAGGAGATACGCGCATCTCGGAAACAGGAAAGACAGGGATGGCACACCCGTTCCCGCGTGGGCTGTCTCCTGCCGCGGATGCGGGGCGTGCGAGCCGAAATGCCCTCAGCGCATCCCCATCAGGAAGAGGTTGAGAAAAGTCCACAGGACGCTTTGCGCCAGGCCGTCACCCGGCAGACGAGGGTGACACGCCGTTTTCCTGCCGCGGGACGATTCCGGACGCAAGCACGCAGAGGAGCGGAAGAAGCGGCAGCGTGTACCGCGCAAGAGGGAACAGCGCCGTATGCGCAGCCCAGAAGTAGCCGATGCAGAGGAGCGCGGTCCACACGCCATCGGGAACCGGGCGGATTCGCGCCGTACGAGCAACTCCTGCGCCAGCGAGGAGAAGGAGACAGACCAGCATCAGCCCTGTCTGTTTCTCACGCGTCCCGGAATCGGTCGCGAACCAGAATCTCGCCGCCTTGACCGCGAACAGTTTCAGGATGCCAGGTACACCATTTTCCTGATACAGCGTCCGGTAGTTGTACAGCCCGATTCTCCAGAGGTAGCTGTCAACCGCCTTCGGCGACTCTCCCAGCCGCGGGACGACGCTGGCAGGCGGGAGGGTCATTCTCGCCTCCACCTCTCCGCGCGGGCCCAGATACGCGAGGGACGACCCCCTCAGGAAGTTGGAACCGCTGTTCGCGCAGGTCGGAATGAACTCCCGGAAGACGACCCAGTTGCGCGCGGTCCACGGCGCAATCCCCGCAAGGCAGCCGAGGCAAAGCAACGCCGCGTGAGCAAGAGCCCTCCGCGAGAACCGGCATCGCGCCACAAGCCACACCGACAGGACTGCCGGCAGAAGCAGCGGGGTTGACCGTATCAGACAAGTCCATCCCAGGAGGACGCCGGCGCAGAGGAACAATCCTGCCCGCCCGGTTTTCATCCCTGCGAGAAACACGACCAGCGAGAGGGTGAAGAAAAGCACAAACAGCGTTTCCGGTCCGACAAGCCCTGACGCGTAGACGAGAAGCGGGTTCGCCGCAATGAGGAAACCCGCAAGGAGCGTGCGACGAAGGCAGCAGAATGTCATCTGCGCGAAAAGCATCGCGAGCAAGACCGTCACGCAGTCAAGCACCGCCTGCTCAATACGCACCGCGGGAAAGTTCCTGCCGAAAAGCGCGTATGAACCCGCAAGGAAGAGGGCAAAGCCCGGACCGCGCGTGTGGTCCGGCTTCCCGTCTCCGCTGATGAACCCTTTGCCCGAGAGAAAGTTGACCGCCATCGGGTCGTACTCCGTCTCCGTATCGGGAGGCAGAGGAGTCTCAGGGGTTGCCGCAATGAAGGCAAACCGCAGAAAAAGAGCAAGGACAAAAGGAACGGCGAACACTGCCTTCCGTACTCTCATGCGCGGCACCTGGGAAGAAACAGGGGAACGCGCACAATACCTGACCGGTGCAAGAGGTACTGAACGAGGACGAAAAGAGTTCTCATCCCGTAGACAGCGCTCCTGCGGAAGTTGATGGACGACGATTCGGGGAAGTATCTGGTCGGCATCGGGATGTCACCCACTTTGAAGTTGAAACAGACCGCCTGGCAGAGGAACTGGCTGTCAAACACAAAGTCGTTCGAGTTGCGCTCAAACGGAATCGTTTCAAGCACCTTCCTTCGATAGACCCTGAATCCCGAGTGACACTCCCCGAGGTTCTGACCAAGAATCAGATTCTCCACTATGGTGAGAAACCTGTTGGCGAGATATTTGTAGAGAGGCATCCCTCCGGCAAGGCACTCCCTGCGCGTGCGGACGCGGTTGCCGAGCACCATGTCGCAGACGCCAAGCCGGACAACCTCAACCGCCACAGGGATGAGCCGGCTGTCGTACTGGTAGTCGGGATGTATCATCACGACATACTCCGCGCCCCGTTCAAGCGCAAGCCGGTAGCAGGTCTTCTGGTTTCCGCCGTAGCCGCGGTTTTCAGGATGGACGACAACCATCAGACCGAGTTCCCGCGCGCGCGCCACCGTATCGTCGGTGCTTCCGTCGTCCACGAGGATCACTTCATCCGCGCAGTTATCCGGCATCTCCGCCACAGTCGCTGCAAGCGTTCTTGCCGCGTTGTAGGCGGGCATCACGACGACAACTTTCCCTTTTCCCTCGCTGCGTGCCACGCTCATTCTTCCCTCTCGCCCGAATGGAGTTCCACCTGCTTCCTCAGAAAAGCGACTTCCCTGCTGAGACGGTGAATCTCTCGGAGGTATACGATGAAAAGCGTCGCACACATCAGCAGGATTACGGCGGTTCCCCACAGAGACCCGCCCCTGCCTGTCCTGCCGCCGAGCGCATCAAGCGTGCCGTGAAAGAAGAAGATGTCGGTCAGCCCCGGCTGGTGCCATTCTGCCCTGTACGGAAAATGGGAGCCGGCTGCATATGCCGCGAGTCGAGGAATGTCGGGCGCGACCGCCCACAGCCCGCCCGCCGCCATCGCAAAGGGAACTGCTGTCAGGAACCTCGCAGACACTCTGCCCCTGCGCGCCGCGTAGATAGCAGCGCTTGTGAGAAACGGCGGCAGCATCCCGACCGCAATGTGGGCAGGAGGAAGCATCAGACCACCTCCTTGCTCGTCTCCCAGAGAACCGTCGCCTTCCCTCTCAGGTAGAGGAAAAAGGCCGCAACTGTCATTGCGTTGAACTCCACAAACACCGCCGCCGCGTGAAGCATCTGCGCGGGCAGAGCCGCTGCGGACGGCTGTTTCCTTCTCATCAGAACTGTGCCCGCAGCGCCGGCCGCGTACCCCGCCGCCTGTACCAGAAAGAGTATCGCATATGCAGGGTGCCTCGCAACACACGCGGCGTTTGAAACGAAAAGAGCGGCAAGGAAGACCGGCAGGAAAAGACGGAAAACCTTGTGGGAAAGAGTGTGAAACCACGCGGGATTCACCCACGGAAGGAGCATCTGCGGATACCGGAAGAAGTACTGGAAGTTGCCGGCGATGGTCCGTACCTTCCTCACCCGCTCAACAGACAGGGGAAAGGAGATATCGCGTGCAACCGCGCGGGGCTCCACGACCGAGAAGAACCTTTTCCGCAGCAGTTCCATCGGCAGGAAAAGGTCGTCGAGAATCATCTCCGGCGGAAAAGGGACGAAGGTTTCTTTCCTTACGGCGTAGATGGAGCCGCACGCGCCCGGGACACTGCCCAGGCGCGATGCCTGCTGCCTCACGAAATCGTCGTACCTCCGGTAGATGCCGTCTTTTTCCTCTCTCACAACACCGCTGACCACTCCGACGCGGGAATCGGCAAAAGGACGCACCAGATATTTCAGCGCGTCAGTGTTCCACACCTGCCGGCAGTCGGCGAAGACGAGCAGTTCCCCTCTCGCTTCCCCTGCGAGGTCGTTGAGCACTGATGGCTTCCCGCGACGCGAGGGAAAGGAGAATACCCGAATCCTGTTGCCCGCATACTTTTCGAGAATGCGTGGCGTCCCATCCGTCGAGCCGTCTGAACCGATGAGGATTTCCGCCTTCTCCGGGGGATAGTCGAGCGCCAGCAGGTTCTCCAGTTTCCGCCGGACTGTGCCTTCCTCGTTGTATGCAGACACAAGGATTGAGACAGACGGGACAAACTCATCCCTGCTCCTGATGCGTTTCGCAAAAAAGATGCCTGCCAGCCACGTAAGCAGCGGATAGCCGCCAAGCGTGTAGAAAACCGCCGCGACAGAGAGGAAAAACACCGCATCCACTATTCATCCTCCCCAAGGATGCGGCGTATCTCATCCGCTTTCTTGTCCCATGTCTCTGACCTCATCTGCTTTCTTGCTGCGGCGCCCCTTTCCCTGCCTTTGGGACCAAGCGCCTGCCTGATACCTTCGATGAATGACTCCGTGTCGTTCGCTATCCAGCAGAACTGCCTGTATCTGCGCACCTCGGCAAGGTCTGTGGAGACAACCGGAAGCCCGAGCGCAAAGTACTCTTTCAACTTCACCGGATTGGTCGCCTCCATCAGTTCAGGCGACATCCGGTACGGAATCAGGCCGACATCAAACCACGCCGCATACTGCGGCAGCAGACGGTACGGCTTCTGCCCGAGGAAACAGATGTTCGGCAGCGCCAGAAGTTGGCTGACATCGGTAGAGACCTTGCCGATGAGAACGACCGTTGCGCGAGGAAACGCCTGCGCGACAGATTCAAGGAGGTTGAGGTCAACCGTCTCCCGTATCCAGCCGTAAAAGCCCAGAAGCGGCGTTCTCAACCCCGCCAGTTCAGGAGGAGGAGAGCCGCCTCTGTCAGCGAAGAATATCTCGCTCACTCCGTGCCGCACGAGAGAGGTACGGGGGTTGCGCCTCTTTTTGTCGGCATAGAGAAAGTCAGAGGTCGCAATCACCCTGTCAACCTTCGCAACAAGTTCGGACTCTTCCCTGCAGATTCGCTCTCCGTCAAGGTATGCAAATCCGCGGAACAGGTCTGTGCAGTAGTAGAGACAGTGGCGTTCTCCGAGCATACCCACCAGATGCGCCGTGTTGGGAAGGAACGTCCACAGGTCAAAGTTCCGGATGCCAACTCTTCGGGCCGCACGGCGTACCGACCACCTGAGGTATGCTTCGCCCGCTCTTCGCAGAACCAGAGGACTGCAAAACCGCCACGCGACGGGGGTGAAGACAAAGAGGTTGGGCAGAACCTGTCTGGCTCCGGCGAGATGCTCTTTCAGTTTTCTGACGATTCTGCCAAGGTCTTGCCCTGCCCTGACATCGGGACTGCGCATTCCGATGGAGTTGACCCACAGCACCTTTCGTGTCCGGGAGAACTCTACCATCAGATGGTGGTTGCTCGTCCAGTCGCCTGACCACTCCTTGGAGAGAGCCACGATGTCCGCGTTCTTCTGCCTGCCGCAGACCGCTGACCTGAGGATGTCGTGGACAACCCGCGCATTCTCTTCCCATGAGAAACACGACGCCGAGGAGGAAATCCGGTCAGCGTCCCACAAACGGCTGAGGGCTTCCGTCAGTGCCTTTGCCAGCGCGTCTGCATCGCCGGCAGGCACAAGGATGCCAGTGGCGCCTTCCCGCACGACTTCAGGGATGCCACCCACTCTCGACGCAACGACCGGCCTGCCGCACGCCATCGCCTCGAGAGCGACATTTGGCACCCCTTCGCTGAAACTTGGAAGGCACAGCGCGTCCGCCGCTCCCATCCACAGCGGTATCTCGTCGTGAGGCCTCTGGCCGGCGTACGCTATCCTGCATCCCTGCCCGTCATACGCCGCTTTTCGTACAGTTTCTGCCATCGGCCCGTCTCCGACAAAAACCGCCGTCAACTCAGGCAGGGACATCTTTCTCAGCGCCTCAAGAAGAACGCCCACCCCTTTTGTCCGGAGAAGATTGCCGACGAAGATAACGACCTTGCCGTCAGAGGGAAGTTTCAATGCCTTGCGACACGCGACTTTTTCCCGTGGGAAGAATCTGCTCCTGTCAACCCCGTCGTAGACAACCTCTATGCTGGCAACTGCCCCCAGCGACTCCAGTTTCTTCTTGAGGTCTTTGCTGACGGCAACCGCCGCGGACGCACCTGACAATACGCCCGCCAGCCGCCTTCTGCCCAACGCTGACCGAATCCCGAGGTTCACATCGGTGCCGAGCGCCGCCGCCACAAGAGGCACGCCTATGCGCTGACATATTCTCTCCGCCGCGCACGCGTCCGGTATGAGAGGATTCGCATAGACCACATCGAAGGCAAACTCTCTGCGGAGCGCCGCGCAGGTTGTTCTCACCGCCAGCGCGATGAAGAACGGGTGGAGGCATCTGCCGAGAAAGGGGATGCTGAGATACTTCGGGTAGAAAACCTCAATCCCGTCCCAGACCTCGCGCTCGCACAGAGGAAAAAGCCGCCGGTAGGGCTTTCGCTTCACGAACGGAAACCACGGACGAGGAGAAACAACCTTTATCTCGCACAGCCGGGCAAGAGCGGCTGCCTGCTGTCTGTTGAAGGTCGCCTGATGCGGCTCTCTCTTCCCGGGGAACTCCCTGCTGACCATAAGGACTCGCAGGACAGACATTGTCGTCTTATCTCGGGAACCACGCATACATCTTCCCCTTCTCCCGCACCATCCTGTATCCCGGCTCTATCTCCCGCACCATCCTCTCAAGCACCTCAGGGTCGTCCGGAAGGTGGTAGGAACAGAGAGACAGTTTCGGACGATACCGCCGGATGGTCTCCCGCGCCCCTTCCAACACCTTCCGCTCCATCCCTTCCACATCCATCTTGATAAAGTCAACGCGGGACACCCCGCGATCTCTGACATACGCGTCAAGCGGAATCTGCGGCACAGACATCTCTCCGCCATCTTTCTTCCTCGCTCCAGAACGGCTCGCCGGACCATCACCGAACAGAGTCAACCGCCCATCGCATGCGCCGAGCGCCATCGGCACCGCGGCAATATTCCGACATCCATTGTGTCCTGCGTTCCGCCGTAGATACTCACACGCCCGTCCGAACGGTTCAAAGGCATATACTTTCCCCTGCGGACCCGCCTTCTTTGCCGCGACGACAGAGAAAAACCCGATGCTCGCGCCCGCATCAACTACTATGTCGCCCGGTTCCACTATCACCTCCTTACGCTCATACGGCCCCTCCTTTGAGAAAAACCGCGACGGAGAACCGAAGAGGGCCGGATACACAATCTCGAAGTACTGGTGGACGAGGTACCATCTGTCAGCGCGCAGGAACTCGCGAGGAACTTCCATCTGGATAGCGCCAAAGTCGTAGAGTACCTCCTCTTCCGTCAGACGAACCGCGAACCATGAGATGAATCGCTTCAGCGAAAAACTCGTCGGCAGAGGCGACAGGGCGGACAAGAGGAGCCACGGCACTTTCTTCCCTGAAAGCGTCAGCGCTCTGGCCGCATCGGCAACCATCATTCCTCTCAGGCGGAGATACTGCCCCGCGCGGCGAATCATCAGAACCGGCCTCCTCTCTCACTTTGACATCGCACGGACGAACGCTCCCTTGCATTCAGACCTTCTGCTATCTGCCTGTACAGGCGCCGGTACCCCTCTACCATCGTTTCCAGGCGGAACCTCGCTTCAACCGACTTCCGCGCCTGCGCGCCGACACGCACGCGGAGTTCTGGTTCTGAAAGAATCTGCGCAAGCCGGCCAAGGAGCGCCTCTCCAGAGTTAGCGCTGAACAGAAAACCGTTGTCTCCGTCGCTGATAAGTTCCCCATGCGCAGGGATATCCGATGCAACCACAGGAACCCCGCAGGACATTGCCTCCAGCATCACATTGCTCATCCCCTCCGAACGCGACGGGTGAACAAGCAGGTCAAGCGCCGGATAGATGCTCTCCATATCGGTTCTGTATCCGAGGAAAAAGACGCGTTCCGCACAACCAGTGCCCTCGCTGAGTTCCCTCAATCTTTCTCTTTCCTCCCCGTCTCCGACAAGAACGACGGCGACCTTTTCGCATCTTCTTCTCAGAAGCGGCAGTATCCGCACCATCATGTCGAACCGCTTGACAGGGTTCAGCCGCCCCACGAGTCCGAGCAGAACTGCGTCTTCCGGCAGGTTCAGTTTTCTGCGGCAGGCACAAGGATCCGCAGGCGCAAACCGTGCCGTGTCAACACCGTTAGGAATCGCCCTCACCTTCCGGGCCGGTATCCCCGCACACCGTATCAGGTCGTTTCTCATCGTCTCAGACACGGTTTGAAAGAGGGCGGTGCGGCAGGCAAGGAGGCGCCTGAGGATTGCGTACTTCTTCTGCGGATGGAGGGTGTACAGGTCTCCGTGCTCTCCCGCGATAACCGCCGCCGATGTACCCACCGATGCGGATACGGCGTAGAAGTGGCATCCGAATGAATGCGTGTGGACAATGTCCGCGCCTTCTCTCTTGATGAGACGTCGCACCGCGCGGGCGATGCGCGCATTCTTCCCCGGCTGGCGGCGGAGTTCATATACAGCCACTTCCGCAGGCAGGCATTCCGCAAGCGCCCCTTTCGCGTCAAGACAGCAGACCGAAAAAGCAAACTCATTGCGAAGGCCGTTGACGACCTTGACCACCCCTTGTTCCATTCCGCCAGGACCAAGCGTGTTGAGAAGGTGAAGGATTCTCGCTCTCATCCAATCATCCGAATGAGAAGATGCCACACGACAATGATGCATCCCGTCAATATCCCCACCCTGCACAGATACGCTGCGGCAAATCCCGTCGAACTCAAAGTTCCTTTACTCTCATCTTCAAACCGCCTCACACCGATTCTTTGTACTGCCGCGGCAAGACCGCAGGCAATGAACAGCGTGATGTACAGCCCCATCGTCGCAAAGAAACCGGTCATACAGTACGCAAGCAGTATCCCCTCCACCGTCAGCAGATACTCCTCCGACACCGCCTGCTCTTTCATCAGAAACCGCACCCCCCGGAACGAATGGAACAGAAGCCCTGTCCAGAAGAACAGACCTATCAACCCCATCTCCGCAGCAACCTGCACGAACGAACTGTGAGGGGCAAGACGGAAGTGAACAAGATACTGACCGTATCCGACTCCGAACAGGGGAGAACTCTTCAGCATCAGGGAACCCGCATACCATGAGTCAATCCTTCCCACAATCGCCATATCCCCGCGCATGTCACCAAGAGTGCCCATCCGGACAACTTCATACTTCATCAGGAGGAACACGCCCGCCGCCGCAAGAACACCCGCAATCCACCTCACCCTCACGCTCCGCTTCTGTACCACCGCATACGACACCACCACCAGCATCGCTATCATCCCCCCCCGCGACTGCGTCAGCACCACTGTCAGCCCGAGCACCAGAAGCGCCAGCATACCCAATACCCGGCACAGCACACTCCTCTGCCGGAAACCCATCCATATCCCCACAGGCATCGCATACACCGCCGCGTACGCAAGATAGTTCGGATTCATGAAAATCCCGGGACCCTGTATCCTGCCCTCCCCCACCATCCCCACATTGAACACATCTATCCCCAGCGGCAAAAGGCACGCAAGCCCGCACATCACTGCCGTGAAGAGAAGCACAGAACACAGAAACCATCCCAACTTCCTCTCGCTGTCCAGCACAACCGCCACCATCACGAAAAAAATCAGGTTCTTGACCATCTCAATGGCGACTGCCGCGGTCAGCCCAAGCCACCGGACACTTATCGTGGACAGCACCGCCGCAATCAGCAGACCGCACATCCACCAGTCAACGGAAAGAAGGGGAAACCTCGTCGTGTGCCGCCGCGCCTCCTTCAACACCCACGCCGCAACCGTGAAAAACATCACCCACACGACAAGCCGTCCTTCGGAAAGAAAAGGAACAAAATCCTGCGGCCGGATGTAGATGAGAACGCTGAAGAGTATCAGCCCGACGAGATCCATCTACTATGCCTCCCTGCCGGGTCGCACCGCGCAGGCATCAGGCGCCCGGCGTCCTTTCAGAGCCCACTCCAGAGCGGTTCTGTGCCATCGGAAAGCCATCCTTCTGCCGAGATTGAGCGTGAGCAGAAACGCACTGATAATCCCGACACCCAGGCGGTACAGCACTGCGGCAAGAAGGCCTGAGTGCTTCCTGTAATAGAGGAAATGGGAATGAAGATGTTCGCGCCTGGTTCCATAGGGGTTCTGGAGTCCGCTTCTGTCCCCGTGGTGAACGACCTTCGCTTCGGGAAGATGCCACACCTGCCATAGGTTCTTTCTCATTCTGGCGCAGAGGTCGTGGTCTTCCGCGTACAAATGGAATCGCTCGTCAAACAACCCGACATCTTCAAACGCTTCCCTGCGGACAAGCATACAGCATCCGGAGACCGACTCAGCGACCGTCGCCTCCTCCATCCGTCTTGCTGGCGCACAGAAGCGACTGCACAAAGGCATCCGCCGGGCAAGCGCTCCTATCCCTGTCAAACGCAGAAGTTCTTCGGAGAGTCGGGGCAGCCGGCGCACGCAACTTTCATCAAACGTCATCCCGTCTCCTTGAAAAACGGCGGGTCCAATCACCCCGCATGCGGGATGCGTTTCCGCGAAACGGATCATTGCGCCAAGCGATTCTGGCAGGACGACCGCGTCAGGGTTCAGAAAAAGCAGGTATCTGCCGGCCGTCTGTCTGTACCCTTGATTGCAGGCGCGGCTGAAGCCCGCGTTCTCTTCGTTCACAATGAGATTCACGCGCGGAAACTCCTCCCTCACCATCTCCGCAGTGCCGTCATCAGAGCAGTTGTCGACCACGACCACCTCTTTCTCCAGCCCAACACCTTCGCATTCAAGCGACGCAAGGCACTGCCGCAGAAGACCCCTCACCCGCCATGACACAATCACAATGCTGAGGTCGCATTCGCCGGGTTTCTTCGCCGGAGATGTCTCACACATCTTCTTCTTTCGAGAACAGACGCCCCACACGGGGTCCGAGCAGTTGCCTGCACCTCCTCAGCGCACTCCGGAAAAACGCGGGCAGACGCGGCGAGAGCCGCTGCCAGTACAGTAGCACGCAAAGACGGCCCGCCACCGAAGGCCTGAGGAAATCCCCCATCGTGACACGATCCGTCCGCCTCCCCCTCAGGACGCAGTAGAGCCGCAGACGAGGGGTATCCGTGCGGGCGTCCGCCCGCTTTCGGGCTTTGAGAAACACGCCGGGTTTGCAGGGGTCGTTTTCCAGCGCTTCAATCACGCAGTCCCCGAATATCTCGCGCATATCCTCTTTCTCATACCGCCAGAAGTCAAACGGGAACCCGTGGTAGGGGAATCCGCGCGACCGCGTCGTGACAAGGATGACTCCTCCTTCCGCGCACACGCCCTTCAAGTTGTCGACGGCTACCCTCCAGTTTCTCACATGCTCCAGAAGTTCGGTGGCTATCACGACATCGAAGGTTTCCCTGCCAAACTTCCTCACGAGATTCTCAACCCTGCACAGACAGTCGACGCCTTTCCCGGGGATGATGTCTACCCCGACATACTGTGACGGTCCGCAGGCCTCAACGAACTGCCGTACGCTTCCGTTGACATCGCGGGCGCCTACCTCGATGACCTTTCTGCCGGCAATCTCCTGCCGGAGAAGCGTCCTTCTGCCAAACTCCATACATGTCTCGTGGCACATTGGGGTTTTTCCTGAATCCGTTCTGATGCCGCCCTCGTTCATTATGCCATATATCGGAGTTTCCTGTCGCCTTTTCGCCGGGAGAGAACGATCAGCGGCAGCATGCTCGCGCAGAACACAGCGGAACCGCCGCCGGCGACAAGGACGAGTTTCGCCATCGAGGGCACAGGCACGGGCTGAACCCAGACGCAGTAGAGGGCAAACGGCACGCTGCATATCAAGGGGGAAAGGAAGGCGCCGCGCAGGTACGCGGCGGGACGCAGGTTCAGCAGTCGACAGACGGACAGCGGGATGACGAAACTGGTCAAGAGGCGGGGAACAGCGGTTCCCACCGCAACGCCTTCAATCCCCCAGAACCGCACAAGAACGACGCTCAGAAGCAGGTTCGCCGCTGCCTGCACAGCGGTCAGCGTCGCCAGCAGTGTGTGCTTTGCAAGCCCGTAGAGTATCGCGCTTGAAACCCCCTGAGACAGGGCCACAAACTCAGGAACGGTCAAGATGACGAGGATGGCGTAACTGGACACATATTCCTGCCCCACCCAGACGCCAATGAGTTGCCTGCCAAACGCGAGGAGCAGCCCGCCCAGAAGCAGGGTTGCCATCCAGCAGTAACGGGTCCCCTCAATCAGCAGATGCCGGTTTGCCGCCGTGTTCTTTCTGGCGCTGAAACCGCTTGCAACTGGTATCGCCAGCGCAACCATAAGGGAGAGCGGCTCCCTCATGTACTCAACGAAGCGGCTGCCGACAGAGTAGAAAGTGATGGCCGACGCGGGCAGGAAGATACCGATGACCACAGAGTCCGTGTAGAATATGAGCCGCTCTGAGACGACAACCGCAAAGACAGGAAGCGCGTAGACAAGAATCGTCCGGAGATTCCTCCACTGTCTTTCCTGAGGAAGCAGCCCCAACGCGGGTCTGGCAAGAAAAGCGGTCGCATACCCGAAGCCAAGCAGTCCGCCGAGGACGCTGCTCGCCGCGGTCACCAGAGAGAGAGCCACGATGCCGTAGCCCCGGGAGAGACAGACGACAGTCAACAGCGCGCGCACGCACACGACCGTCGTATTGATTCCCGCCTCGATGTCGTACCTGTTCCATCCCTTCACCACGCCACGGAACACGCTCAACGGGAAACCAAGGGACAGCGAGGAGCCAAGAATCAGAAGGACAGTTCGCACATCAGTCCTGCTCACCGTGCCGATGTTGAACACCGACGGCGCAAGGAACGCAAGAAGCGCGGTCACAAGAAAAGAACCAATGCCGATGAGCGTGTAGAGAGAAAAGGTTTCGGAGATGATGCGACGCAGTGCGTCCTCATCGCCCTTTGCCCTGTATTCCGACACATACTTGACGACGGTGATGTTGACGCCCATATCCATCAGGCCGAGGTAGCCGGTGAGCGAACCGACCAGCACCCATACTCCGTACGCGTCATTGCCAAGGTGCCTGATCACATAAGGAAACAGAAAAAAACTGACGACGCCGGATACCAGATAGCCGGCATAACGCGCAACCACATTCCTGAGAATCTCTCCCCGGAGAGTCATCTTCTTCCTATCGGTGGTTCATGCTCGCCTATCCTGCAACACAGTGCCGCAACGCTTTTCCCCGGATGAAACTGCCCCGATGCCGTCCGGAGAACTCCCGGCAGGAGTTCAGCGCTTCATCCTGCCGACCGCCCTGCGGGCGAAACCTCTTGGGTTTCTGAAAAGCCGGACGGCAATCCTGCGCGCCTTTCGGACAGGCGAGGTGTTGTACCGCTCCACATTGGCAAGGAACCGTTCGACGAGCGGCCGTATGTCGCCTCGCATGCCGAGCAGGCCTGTCTCAGGCGACTGGTGGAACCAACTTTCCCACGAAGGCGCCCGATGAATCAGGCCGAGGTCGAGGAACTGGTCGTAGATTCTTGTGCCCGGATACGGTGTGAGGATGCTCGCCACAATATGGTCAGGGTTCAATCCCCGCGCGAACGCGAATGTCTGCGCTATCTCCTCGGGCGACTCGCCGGGGAATCCGACCATCGCGAAGACAGTTACATTGATGCCGTGCCTGTGCAGGAGACTGACCCCGCATTCCATCTGCTCCCTCGTCTCGCCCTTGCGGATATCCGCAAGGATGCGCGGACTCCCGGACTCCACGCCGATGCTCACGCCGATGCATCCCGACCGCTTCATCGCCCTGACAAGTTCGTCATCAAGACAGTCAGCCCTTGTGTCGCATTGCCAGGTGATGGCAAGTCCTTTGCGGATGATGCCTTCGCAGATTTCCATCGCCCTGTCTTTCTTGAGCGTGAATGTGTCGTCCCTGAACTTGATGTGCGTCGTCCTGTACTTCTCGCGGACAAGAGAAATCTCATCCAGCACGTTGCCCGGCGAGCGGAAACGGACCTTCCGCTTCCAGATGCGCTCCGATGCGCAGAAGGTGCAGGCAAACGGACATCCTCTGCCTGTCATCAGAAGACCGTAGGCGTCCGGGGAGTAATGTTCGCGAGAGAGATGGGCGTCGCGTTCCAGAAACGGGAGGCGGTCAAGATCGTCGATGAACGGCCTATCGGGCGTGTGAACCACGGTGCTCCCGTTCAGGTATGTCAGTCCCGCAACATCGGAGGGAGATCTGCCTGCCTCAATCCGCGAGAGAAGTTCGGCAACGGTTATCTCTGCCTCTCCCCTCGCCACATAGTCAAAACAGCCCTCTCTGGCGGTTTCTTCCGGCAAAATTGTCGCGTGAGGCCCGCCCGCCACAACGACGACTCCCGGCAGTTTCTCTTTCACAAGCGCCGCAATGTTGCATGCGGAACGGTAGGCGCCGGTCGTCAGGGTGATGCCGACGACATCCGGACTGAATCCGGCGATGTCCGCCAGGACGCCCGCCCAGAGAGGATGGGTCAGATCTCTGAGCACCGCGAGGTACTTCTCGTAGTTCCCGTACAACTGACGGTACTCAACGCCTGACCTCCCTGAGGTATCCGCGTTCAGAACCGCCGCCGTGTGGCCGTTGCTGTTCAGGAAAGACGCGAGGGACGACAGACCAATGGGAATTTCATTCAACCCGCTTCCCTGCAGGCAGTACCACGGCGGCTTGACAAGGACTACGCGCATTTTTCCCTCTTCTTCCCGGAAGTCCCTGCCTGAACTGCCAGCAGGTCGGAAAACCTGCGCGCCATCCTCTCCGCCACGATGTCCCAGGTGAAATTAGCGAGGACGCGCTGCCTGCCCCTTTCGCCCATCTCGTCGGCAAGGCGCCCGCGCTCAAGGAGCACGCACAACTTCTCCTCAAGCGCACGAACATCTCCCGCGGGCACGAGAAAACCTGTGACGCCGTCCTCAATGATTTCAGGCACCGCCTCGACCGAAGTTCCCACGCACGGGAGGCCGTGCGCCATCGCTTCGAGGAAGACAAGCCCGAACGGCTCCTGCAGGGTGGGGAGCGCAAAGACTGATGCTTTCTCGTACAGACGGCTCATCTCCTCGACCCGCACAGGTCCGACCACCTCAACGGATGAGTTCGCAACCGGGATGTCCCTTTTCTTCGCACCCGCAATTATCAGGCGCGCCTCCGGGATGCGGTTTCTCACACGGACAAACGCGTCAAGAAGAATGTTGCCTCCCTTCCGGGCGAACTCCTTGCCCACAAAAAGCACTGTCTTGAGGTTCTCTTTTCTCTCTACAGAGTCCGGCAGACGCGCAAGGTTCGGCCCCGCACCTGCTACCACGACTTTCTCCTCCGGCGCGCCATAATCGGCAAGAAGCGACTGCCTGACAAACCCGCTCATCGTGAAGATTGTGTCTGCGCAGAGAAACACCTCTGCCTCCATATCCTCCCAGCGCCTGCTCATTCTCGCAGGGGAAGGAAGACCGGGCATCGGCTGGTATCGCCTGCTGAGGGCGTATGTATGGTCGATGTAGAGACAGTACGGCCGCTCCGGTTTCCTGAAAGACGCCGCAAACAACGCCCCTGACTGGAGGATGACCTCGTAGGTTCCCTTCCGCCGCTCAAGCACCCGCTCCGATTCCTCCGTCATCAGACGAAACGCATAGTCGGTCCTCTTGAAGTACTTCTTCCACTGCCTGCCGAACTGCCGGACGGCAAGGCACGCGTTCAGGACATTCTGCGGACGCAAGGACGGCACCTTCAGCCCCGGATTCCGGTATGTGACCCGTTGTGCGACATTGACGACATCCACCTCAATACCCCTTCTGCGCAGGGCGTCGCTGAGAAACCTGATGACATTCGACTGCGACCCGTAGGTCAGATAGAGCACTCTCATTGGAGTCACTGCTCGGTGCAGAACGAAGGTGCTGGAAGAAGGAAGTTGCGGTAGTGTCCGGGATTCCCTGTCTTCCCCGCCTCGGCCGCCTTGATGATATTGTACAACTCCCGGGCAGTCACATAGTGGAGACAGTACCTTTGCCCGTCGTTGTACTTCTCTTCCAGAAACGAATACATCCTGTCCGCCGACGCCCCAAGGCACACATCGCGGCACCCTTCCCACGCGCCGTGCGTGTGTACCTTGACGATAATCCAGTCAGGCCTGCCGCGTACGTGGATGCCGCATTCAATCCAGAATCGTATTGCGCCGGCGTCAACGGACGCGCTGTCCCTCAAATCTCCCCACTCGATGGATGGCCTGGGCAGGATGCCTTTTTTGCGGAAGCGGAAACCGAGAGGACCCTGCACGATGAGCAGGTCGCCTGACTCGTTTCCTCCCACACTCACCTCTATACCAGTATCGTACGACTTCGGCTTCTCAGGGTCGTCTGTTGCGTAGAAGACCGCATTGACCATTTCTGGCTGAGAGCGGTACAGCGACGGGAAGGTGAAATCCGCGTAGCAGCCGGTTGCTGCGAGAACCTGCAATTCGTTGTTGATGCCGCACAACGCCGGACCCCTTGAATTGTCAAGCGCCCAGTCGCCGTGAATGAAGGCATACCTTCTCCTGCCAGATGAATCGCGGGAGAAGACGCCGAACCTCCCGTACGACTCCACCGCAGAAAGAATCTTCCACGCAAAGGTGTCCGGAGTGTCCGGAAAAGGAGCCATCCGGGTGTGGTGAAGATGGAGTTCAATCTCTCCCAGACCCTGCCGGCACAGTTCTGTAAGTCGCTGGAGGTGGTCGAGGGTGTCGTAGTGTGGCGGGAAAAACCAGGTGTGCCGCGGAGGCATCCCGTCCGCGTCCCGGTGGCGGGACGCCAGTTGAGGAAACTGCTCCACCCACGCGCTGACGCGCCGCCTCTGGACTCCGGCATCCGCCTCTCCATAGCCCGGTTCAAAATGGTCGGCAACGCAGAAAAGGACATGCGTAGCGCCGACAGGAGGGCACACACAGAACCGCCGCCTCACCCTGCAGGCAGCCCACGGCAGGACCCAGTGACCTATCTCCCGACGGGATTGGGGAGAAGCCCCCCTCATACTCCCTTCCCCGTGAAGACGATACGCACTGTCCGCAGGAGGATGAGGATATCAAGGTGCAGGGACATATTCTTCAGGTAGTAGAGGTCAAACTGCAGTTTCCGCCTGCTATCTTCAACGCTGCCCGCATACGGGTAGTTAACCTGCGCCCAGCCGGTGATGCCCGGCTTCATCAGAAGACGGTCATGGAAAAACGGAATCTCGCCGGCAAGGTGCGCCACCAGTTCCGGCCGTTCGGGCCGCGGACCCACCATGCTCATTGAACCGCCAAGGACATTGAGAAGTTGAGGCAGTTCGTCAAGACGCAGACGCCTGAGGATGCGGCCAACCATCGTGACACGGGGGTCGCCTGCTCTCGCCCAGACAGGGCCACTTTCCCTCTCGGCGTCCTCGCGCATTGTTCGAAACTTCAGCAGGCAAAACACCTTTCCGTTCCTGCCTGACCTCTCCTGCCTGTACAGAACAGGACCTCGCGAGTCAATCTTGATGGCAGCGGCAATGAGCGGCCACAGCCAGCAGGTGATGGCAACCAGCAACGAGGCGACCACGATGTCGAAGAGACGCTTGATGCGGTTCATATGAAAGAGGGACGGACGCAGAGACGCTTCAAACAGGTATCTCTCATCCACAGCGTCAAGGGGGACCTCTCCTGTTAGCCGCTCATACAGTTCAACTGCGTCAATCACCTCCACGCCCGCAAACCGCGCAGCGCGCAGGTGTCTGCTCACCTGCACCGGGTGCGCCTCTATCTGAAGCGCAACCGCGTCAGCCCCACTGCCGATGAGTTCCTGCGCCACCTCTTCTTTCCTGATGACTTTCTTCACCCGGTAACCGAGGTACGGATTCGCCGTGATGAGCGCGCAGAGCCGCTCCGTGAGAGGTTCTCCCTCAACGAGCAAGAGCCCGCGCGCGAACCCGAACCGCGCCATCGCCCCGGCGAAGCACCATCGCGCCATCCCGACACCCGCGCTGACGAAGAGAAACAGGAGGGCCGCGACGCCCCTGCCCGCCGGAGAAGTCATCCAGACATACGACACCATCACCAGCATCAGAAGCGAGAGCGCTGTCCCCCCGGCGCTGAGTCCCAGCAGACGCGGAAACGCGCCGAGTTGCGCCACATCGTACAGGCCAACGACATAGAAGGAGGGGAAGCACAGCGCGAAGAAAAGGGACAGGACGAAGGCGTTTCTGAGAAGATACTCCCCCGCGTCAGGTCCAAACCTCAGCCAGAGCGTTACGCCTATGGACAGGAGAATGACAACCGTGTCGACTGCGGCAAGAACCGCCTGCCACTCCCTGCACGTTCTTCGGTTAGAAACCATATCGCATTCCGAAGGAAGAGAACAGCGACTCCGCCTCTGCCCTGCTGTACGGGGTTACCCTGATCGCCTGCGCGCACAGTGCCCGCGCCTGCTCTGGATTCCTCGGGAGAGACAGCGCCGCAAGGTTTATCAGCATCTTTGAACCGGTAGGGTTCAGCCGGGCTGCCGCCGCAATCCGCCTGTCTGTCTCTTCGGCCGGGTCTCCTGCCGCGTCTCCCGCAAACGCGAGGTAATAGGGAAACCGCCAGTCAGCCGGATGCCTCTTCCACGCATCCTGAAATACCTTCACCGAGAGCGTTGCGCAGGTTCCTCGCGGCAGGCCTTCCATCACCTCCACCTTCCATCCGTCTTCAAGGAGAAACCTTCCGTAGGCGCACGCTGCGACCGAGTCGCCCGGACGGATGCCGTACGCTCTGCGAAGAGCAAAATTCCTGGCGAACGCCGACGCGGACCTTGCGCTCCGCCAGAGCCAGAAATCGCCCGCGAGCATCTGAGCGCCGAAGAGAACCATCCACACACCTGCCGCGAGAGAAACAATCCTGCCCGCAGGAACACGGCCTTTCGCGCTCGCTAACTGGACAGGAACGGTGCCGCGCGAAATGACACCAAGGCAGAACGCCGCGGGAAACAGAACCGATGGCACATGGAGTATGTAGTCCGCGCAGGACTGGACTGCGAGCGGCACCAGCACAACAACGGCATAGGCAGTCCCCGCACCCCTCCTGCCGGCAAGGAAGCACGCGAGGAAAAAGCAAACGACAAGCGCGGCTCCAGTAACACCGGTTTCCGTGAGCAACTCCACATACTCATTCTCCGGGTGTTCAAAAAACCGCCGGTAGGTGTTTGTCTTATAGGCGGGATACACCGTTGCAAACGCTCCGGCTCCAATGCCGATAAGAGGGTACTTCTTCCAAGCGGCAACGGCATCCTTCCATACCGCCAGACGCATCTCGGCGGTCACCTCTCCAGAAACACTGCGAAGCGATGAAACCCTTTCAATCACCTGCTGGCGACCGAGCGCAGCGACCAGCACCGCCGCAACAATCAGGGCGCCAACGCTCGCGATCAGCGCAAGCCGGTTTCGCGCAAGCGCCCACAGGAAAAAGACCGCCATCATCGCAGCCCACGCAACCATTCCGCTGCGCGACAGCGAAAATGCCGCTCCTGCCGTTGCCACCGAAATAAGAAACGGCGCCACGATGGTCAGCCGCACCTCTGCCAGCACTCGCGCGATTCTCAGCCGCAACCTTTTCGTTTCGCCGGCATACCCTCCCAACCGGCGGGCGAGAAGCATCGCCCACCAGAGACAAAACCCTATTGCGCAGTTCATATAGGCGGCAAAATGGTTCCGGTTCACGAAGGGACCGACAGGATGACCTGATGCAACCGGTCTCAGCCAGTACAGCTTCTTCGTCGGGTAGAATACTCCTGCGAGTCCAACGCATGCCGCCACGATTCCTGCCACAGCAAGAATGAGTATGATCCGGTATCTTGTCCGGTTTCCCGCCTTCCTGCCCGCGGCATATACGACGAAGGCGCACAAGAAAAGAAGAAGGGATGTCTGCGTGGCGTCAGGATGAAGCGACAGACTCACCCAGGCGCCTGCCGCGCCCGCCTGACGGTAGAGAAAACCGCGTTCGGGCGAGAAAAACTCAACGATGCCGTACGGCAGGCGGATCTGCGAGGCGACAATCAGAAGAAAGAAAAGCGCGGCCGGATACAGCACTGAACGCGGCAAAGACAGCGGGTTTTCCCTCGACGCCCACGCAATGAGGCCTGCGCCCGCGCAGATGCCGGAAACCGCCTGGGCCCAGCGTTCAAGGCCGCCAAAGAGGGTGAGAGAGAAAAGGCAAAGGAAGAGAACAAGGCATTCAGGCAGGCGCGCCTCTTCCTTTCCGGTGCGTTCCATAGGTGTACCCGTAACGGTACGGATAGGTTCGGTACTCCCAGTCCTGCGGCCGGACATTGTTGAGAACGACACCGGCAACAAGCGCGCCGCGGTCCGCAAGATTCCGGAGCGCCTGCCTGACAAGCACTCTGCTTGTCTGAGAGCCCCGCACGACAAAAAGGGCGGCACTGCTCATCAGGGAGACCACGACACCGTCGGGGACCGCGATGACAGGCGCCGTATCGATGATAATGCGCTGGTACTCCTCGGAAAGACGGGCAAGCAGTTCCCTCATCTTCACGCTTGACAGGAGTTCCACAGGGTTCGGCGGCGACTCGCCGCACGGCAGCAGCGAAAGGTTGGGTATGCGGGTCTGCACAACAGACTCCTCAAGCGACCTCTGGCCGGACAGCACCGTTGAAACACCTCCGTCCTTCTCCGCGCCGAAATAGGAATGGAGGATGCCTCTGCGCAGGTCAGCGTCCACGAGGAGCGTCTTCGTCCCCATATAGGCGAAAGAAACCGCAAGGTTCAGCGCAATCTGCGTTTTCCCTTCCTGGGGAACCGATGAGGTCACCGCAAGAGAAGAAAGCGGGCGCTCAGACGAAAGAAAAAGGATATTCGTCCGCAGGCGCCTGAACGCTTCCAGTGCCGGCGTCCAGGTCTCAAAGTCAAGAATCTTCTCGTCGTTCGTAGCTTCCCATCCTGCATGTCGGGGAATGACAGAAAGCAGGGGGATGTCGCTGATCTGTTTGAGGTCTGCTTCAGACCTGATGGTGTCGTCGAGATACTCCAGCATCGCGGCAAGACCGAGCCCTGTTCCGAGCCCTATCAGGATGGCAAGCGCAACAGTCCGCTTCCTGCGCGGAGAAACAGGTTCGGGCAGGATGTGCGGCGCTTCCAACTGGGAGATCTTGACCACCCCCGATCCGGAAGCGAGGTCAATCTCTTTCGCGCGCTCAACGAGCAGGAGATACAGTTTCTGCTTCCGTTCAATCTCTTTCTTCAGGTTCTCGTACTCAGCCGCGCTGCCGGAAATGGACGATGCCCGCGCCTCCGTCTCCTTCAGCGCGCTTCGCACCGCTGTCTCCTCCATCTTCAGCGCGCGCAGGCGCGATTCAAGGAGCGACCGCAGACCCGACACCTCCTGCTGAATCTGCCGCTCAATGTCGGCAAGATTCTGTTTCAACGCGACAACTTTGGGATGCGTCTCCCGAAAGACAGAGAGTGCCTTCTCGAGTTCCGCGCTCAACGCGCTTTTCTGACGAAGAAGGTCACGGTACACCTTCAGGTCGGCGCTTGTGATGGCGTACAGCGAAGCGCTTCCCTCCGTACCGCCTTCCGCGGCAGAAGTTTCCGAAGACACCGGCTGAGGCGCTCCCTCAAGAACCAGAGGACTTGCGCCTGACTCCAGTTCTGCCATCTGCATCTCCGCGACCTTGCGCTGAGTCGCAAGGTCGGACAGGCGGATGCGAAGCGCCTCTGCCTGCCGCGCGGCAAGGTTGCCAAGTTCGCCGTAGCCGATAATGCTGTGCCTGCGCTCGTACGCCGCAAGCCGTGCTTCATCCTGCCGCATCTCTGCGGCAATCTGGGAAATCTGCTGTGTCAGGTCGCTCAACGCCTCCTCTGCGCTCTGACCTTTCTGCTCTTCCTTCAGGGCAAGCGTCTCCTGTATGACCGCGTTCGCGTAGAAGAGCAGATAGTCTGGGTTCTTCCCGTCGGCAGTCATCTCCACAATCTCACCGGGACGAAGACGGAACCGGAGTTTCGGAGCGCGTTCAGGTTCTGGAAGAAGACGGGACCATCCGCTCTCCTCGGCCCTCTTCAGTACCCGTTGCTTGACCGTTTCGCTTCCGAGGAGCTCCATCTGGGCAAGGACGTACTGTCCGCTACTCTCCTTGTACACCTCACGCAAAGGCAGGTTCATCCCTGTTCCGAACTGGAGTTTTGCGGTGACCCGCCAGACAGGAGGTTTCAGCGCAACGTAGAGTACTGCAAGGCACAGCGCTGCAACGAAGGGGACAAGGATGACCAACCACCGTCTCCGCAGCATATGGAGTTGTGCGCCGAGGTCTACTCCTTCACTGCTGGCGTGTTCCATCCGTTTTCCCCTTTTCAATCAGGGTCAGAAGTTGAAGAAACTTTGAGGCACGACAATCCAGTCGCCGTCGATAACCTCCACATCCTCGTCTATCCTGCCCTCCCTGAGGATGCGAGCCGCGTTAATCACGCGTTCTGTCTTTTTCCCGTCAGGTCCCACCCTGACAAGTTTTACCTTGCGTACAGCAGCGAACTCAGTGAAGCCGCCGGCAAGCACAATCGCCTTGCCCACTGTCATCGCCTCATCGTCGGGAATCCTGATAACGCCCGGTTTCGCCACATGTCCAACTACATACACCTTCCCTATCTTCTTCGGAGGTTCGGGGATTGCCGCAGGCGCTGAAACAGCACCCGGGGTGGCGGCTGGCGGCGTTTCTACCGCGACTGGTAGAGTCGGGAGAGGAGCGCGTTCATAGAACAGCACGGTGACGGTTGCCTTGCGGAAGTAGTCCTTCTCGAGTTTCTGCCTGATGGTTTCCCGCACTTCCTCAATCGTCATCCCCGCGGCGGACACTTCGTTGATGAGCGGCAGGCTCAGCACGCCTGCCGCCGAAACCGACACAATGCCGCCGAACTCAGGGTCCTCGGCAAGCCGCACAACAAGTTTGTCGCCCGGGCGGATCGCCGTGTCTTGCCGCGTCTCGGATGTCAAAGACACGCCGCCGCGTTCCTGGCCGTTATCTCCGAAAAGCGGAAACGCCGCGCATCCCAGAAGCCATACGCCACACACGCACATCCGTTTGATGGACATGAGGAACCGCCGTCGTTGGGGAAGACAGCGCGCGGCTGGCAGCAACCCACTCCTCACCGCGGCCGTACCCTCAGAAGTTCCACTGCAAACCTGCTTTTACTACATGCTGGTCGAAGTTCTCATCGTAGGCGCTTGAGCTCTGCCAGTTGTAGTCGTACGAAAAGAAGAACCTTGACGCGTTGCTCAACTGGTAGTCGCCGCCAAGCCCCACGCTCCGGAAAATCGAGCGGGCTCCCTGAGGAGCAACAAGATAGAGTGAGTCCTCCGCCCTGCCGAACTCATACTTCGCGCTCATCGAGAACTGGCTGGTGAAACGGTGCGTCAGGCGATAGCCGAACATCAGCCATTCGTAGAAGTTGCCGGTCGCGTATGCGTTCTCCGGGCCGTAAGTCAGCGAGAAACTCTGGTTTGTCAACGGAGTGATTCTGTGCGTCAGGCTGCCGTTGAGAACTATCCCCTCGTAGTCCTTGTTGTCTACAACCGCGGTTCCGTTGTCGTCAAAACTCATATCCTCGTACCCCAGCGCAAACCGTCCGCTCAGGTTCGGAGAAACCCTTCCCTGCATCCCGACCTCTATCCTGTTGCTCTCGCTGTTGTTGAAGGTACTCCTGTAGGAATCGCTCCGCTCATAACTGTACCTGGCAAAGACGCTGGACGCCTGTCCCGTTTTCACCTCGAGTTCAATGTACGGACTGTCATATGTTCGGGAACCCATCTTGAAAGTGTAGTCCTCCGCGACTCTGATGACCCTGTCGTATCCGAGCCCGACGCTCATCCTGCCGAGGTCCATCAGTGCGACAAACCCGACTGTGTTCGAGTACTTCCTCAAGTCATCTGCCGGCTCCTGCCAGTCAAGAGGGTCTCTGCCCGACGGGACAATTGACCTTCGGAAATGCTCGTGGACGTTCAGCGTGAACCTGTCAAACGCGAAGTCAAGATTCGCCGCAAGGGAACCGTCAAGCCCGTCAAGGGCGCTCTGGTCCCAGCCCTTGTGTCCTGCCAGAAGCCCTTCTATGCTGAACGAGTGCCTCTGCGCGAACGGCACAAGGTAGCGGAGGCCCACATTTGCCTCAAGGAGAATATCAGACCTCTCGTCATTCGGGTCATTCAGCCCCACATTGTCGTCAAAGGCAACACTGAACCCGGCAGACAGGTAGACCTTTCCGGGCGCAAGCCGCATTGTCTCCTGCTGCGCCGCACCCGGCACAGCCCACAGGGCAACGGCTGCGCACAGTATTATGATATTTCTGACCGTCGCGTTCATCGCACCCTCCCCGTAATCCTGCTCCAGTTCTACTGCCTCGTTCCGCTTACGGCGTGCCTGCGCTCGCAGGACGCTGGTCGGCAGGCGCCGCAATGCGCCAGTAGGGCAACGGTTTCTCGCACCCGGTGTAGCAGGCAAAGCCCGCGCCTACGGGACGGGGATTGCCCTGCGCATCGGTATACCTTGCTCTACCGGCAGCGACATCAATCCGCAGCGTACCGTCAGCGAGATATGTAAATGCGAGCCGGCATCCCGGCTCAATGGCAAATGACATCCCGTTCGCGAAAGAAACAAGAACTGTTCCGCCCGACGAAGACGGCAGATCCAGGTATTCAAGATACCCTTCTGCGTTGAGTTTCAAGACGATGGACGAACCCTCGGGGACGGAGATGCGGACCGAGCAGGAGACGAGAAGGTCAAGCGTGCCTTTCACGGAGGCGAGAGTCACGGTTCCTGCTGCCGGGTCAAAAGACGCTCTCCACGAATCTCCTGAAGGCAGAGTCACTGCCTGCTGATTCTTCCCGGCTGACAGTTGTACCCTGCCGTCAGGCGGGTACGAAAGCAGGGGATTTGCTCCGCCCCGGAGAACTTCGACATAGGCCGCCTCGCTCAACGAGAAGACAAGCAAGACACCGGCGAGACAGAACGCAGCCGCTTTCTTCATAACACCCTCCCCGTTCACAAAGGACCTCGTTCTTGTGGCATTATACTACACTGCGCGCATTTGTCAAGGGAAAAATGCATTGCGCGGTATCATGCGGCTCTCTTTCGGTACGAACGCGCAACGGTGACAAATCTGCGGAAGGTTCCTGCCAGAGGACTCCGAACCGTTCCCGCCTGCGTCCGCAGGAATGCCTCGGGCGGGTGAAAGTACGCTCTTACGAGGGCGTATCTGAGAGAAGGCCGACGGCATTTGAAGAGATAGTACAGGTGCTGCGAGAACCGGCTTCCCTGCGCCGCCCACCCGACAAGAAAACGCTCAACTCTCCTGCGACAGGCAGCGGACAGACGGTTGAGCACGCGCAGGGGAACCGGACTGCTCAGCAAACGGCACGCGGTCTGAAGTACCGGAAGAACCGGAGCGGCAGCATCAAGGAATAAGGTTCTTGCGAGGAACGCATCCCAGTCAAAAGCCGCCTGCTGTCGTATGAGAAGGTCAACATCACACACCGAGACAGGCCGCAGGGGGATGTGGAGGATGCCTGCGTGAACGCACAGGTAGAGAAGTTCGTCCTCCGGCGACATCACGCTGATGCCGGCAAAGACGGGATGCGGCAGAGACCTCTGCCAGATGCCGGCCATCTTCTCATCCATCACGGCAGGATTCAAGTCCTTCCCGAAGTACTGGAGCCGGTCGTGAATGTCTATGGATACGCGGACTCTGGCGTCCGCAGGCGTCCACCAGGTTCCCGTCTGCCAGAGGTGCGCCCGGAGAACAGGGTCAAAGTTCTTCACATGTTGCTCCGCGCGGAGATAGCCACGCTGTGCCAGAAGCCGGTTTGCCTCGTCAAACCTCTCCCGTGGCACCAGAAGGTCAATGTCTGACATCTGGCGCATTCCGTCGAAAGTGTAGACCCTCCTGAGAAGAGACATCCCCTTCAGCGCAATGAGAGGGATGTCAGGGGGAAGGATGTCCCTTACCACGGAAAGTTCGCGGATAAGACAGAGAGAACGGGAGACGGTTGCGAGGTAGTCCTTCCTCAGCCGGCAGATCGCCTCCCCCGATATGTCCAGTTGTTTCGCCTGCGAAAGACGCACATACAGAAGACCGGACAGTCCGTGCATTTCGGCAAGAACGACGAGAAAGTCAGGGTCAACCGCTTTAGTTCGGGCAGGACCGGCTGAAGACAGGAAAGGGCCAAGGATGGAAAGGGCGCCGCAGTATCCCGCAGAACAGGATGTTCTCACTGTTTCTCCCCGTGACCGGCATATGATACCACGACCGCCAGCATCGCACGACCGTGCGTGCCGGTGATGCTATAATACGGGTATGCGCGATGTCGTCATCGCAACAAATCTGACAAAGAGATATCCCCTCACGAAGAGGTACCGGGATATTTTTCTTCGTCCATTCGCTTCCACCCATTTGACCGCACTCTGCGATGTCTCCTTCATGGTGGGAGAAGGAGAGGTGTTCGGCATTCTTGGCCCGAACGGCGCGGGCAAGACAACCCTCCTGAAACTTCTTGCCGGTCTCCTTCTGCCCGATGCGGGCACAATCATCATCAACGGCAGGGATATCGCGGAGAGCGAACGCCACACGAAAGAGTCGGTCGGCTATGTGGTCAACGAGGAGCGCAGTTTCTACTGGCGTTTGACAGGCAGGGAAAACCTCTCCTTCTTCGGCACGCTTGAAGACCTCTCAGGAAAGGTTCTCTCCCGGAGGATAGAGGAAGTTCTGGAACTGGTCGGACTGACTGCCGACGCAGACAGGATGGTGAAGGATTATTCAACGGGCATGAGGAGGCGACTTGCCATCGCGCGAGGACTTCTCCGCAATCCGTCCATCATACTCTTCGACGAACCGACCGCAACACTTGATCCAAAACTCTCATCTTCCCTGCGCACATTCATCCGCGAAACGCTGAGCAAAAAGGAAGGCAAGGCCGTTTGCCTTGCCACCCACAATCTTTTTGAGGCGGAAACCGTCTGCGACCGCATCGCCATCCTCCATAAAGGACGGCTCCTTGCGTGTGGCGCGCCCCCCGACCTCAGAAGCCGCGTTGCAGACCAGTGCGTGGTTGAACTGACCGTGTCCGACAGTCCGGGTGAGGAAGAGTTGACAGACGCCGCGAGGCAGTGCGGATGGGCGCCGCTTTCCTTTGTCCGGGAACCTGGCAGAATACGAATGAGAGTCGCCTATCCTGAAACCCGGAGAGACCTTTCCCCTCTCGTAAACGCCGTGTCTCTGGCAGGATTCTCTGTCTTTGCCTGCCTGCCTGTTGAACCGTCTCTCGAAGAGGTGTTCCGCAGGTTCACCGAGGAGTATGCCGAATGAAAAAACTCCTCGCCTTTCTCCGCAGGGACATACAGGAGCAGATGAGTTACCGGGCACTTTTCCTGCGGGACATTTTTGGCACTTTCTTCTCCTGCCTGACCTTCTTCTTCCTTTCCCGAATCATCGTGAAGGGAGATGTCCCGTCTCTCTCTCCCTACGGAGGGGACTACTTTTCTTTCGCACTGGTGGGCATCGCATTCGCCACCCTTGAAGGATGGGCGCTCTCTTCGTTCACGACCACCGTGTCATCCGCCCAGCAGACAGGCACGATAGAAGCACTCCTTGCCACCCGCACGCCTGTTCCCCTCATCCTTGTCGGTTCGTCCCTCTATCCGCTGCTCCGCGGAATCGTTGACATCGCCCTCTACCTCATCGTCGGCATCCTCGTCCTTGGAGTCCGGCTGCCGCAGGCGAACATACCCGCGGCGATTGCGGTTCTTCTGCTTTCTCTCCTCGTCTTTGCCGGGGTCGGGCTCCTTTCCGCGGCTTTCACAATGGTGTTCAAGAAAGGGGACCCGTTCACCTTCCTGCTCAATATGCTGTCGGCAGTGGTGAGCGGGGTCGTCTACCCTGTGGCAATCCTTCCTGCCTTTCTCAGGCAGATATCCGTTTTCGTACCCCTCACCCACTCGCTTGAAGCGATGAGACGGACGCTTCTTTCAGGCGCACCCCTTTCAGAGGTGGGAGACAGCATCACCGCACTGTGCGTGTTCGCTCTCGTGGTGGTTCCTTCCGGGATTGTCCTCTTCGGCAGGGCGGTAAGGCGCGCCAAGAGGGAGGGCACCCTCACCCAGTTCTGACAGGGCTATGCCGCGATTCCGATGGCGTGCGGATTGCCTTCCTCTGAGTAGTGCACGAGGCGGAAGCCACCATCCGCAAGTTCAGACGCAATCTCTTCCCTCGTGAAGTAGTGGGCATACCCGTTGAGGTTCAGTGAGTCGCCGAAGACAATCTGCTCCCGGCAAAGAATCGCCCGCACCGCGCGCGCGGTCAGATAGGTAACCTTCAGTTCCAGCCGGCTTGTGTGCGCGACTGAAAAGAAAGAGACGAGAATCGGAGAACCGTTCCTGCACTGACTTCGCATCTCTCTCAAAAACGCTATTCTGCGGTCGCGTCCCTGCATATGCGTATAGCCGCCCCAGCCGACTATCAATCCGTCATATATCTTTCCGGATTCAGGACAGCGGTCCGGCTGAGCGAGAGAGTATCTTGCGGGCATCCCTTCTTTCCTGAAGAATCTCTGCGCCGTTTCCACCAGCCGGGGATTGCAGTCAAACCCGTCTGCCTCGTATCCCTTCTTCCGCAGGGCGAATACCTCCCTGCCCCCTCCTCCAGCGGCGACAAGAATGGAGCGGCATGAGGAGAAGTACTTGCTCACCGCTTCCTCTTCCCAGTCGAACAGCCCTTTCCTGTTCCAGTCCGGTTTCGTGTAGGAACCTTTTCCTCTGCCGTAGGTCTTTTGTCCCGCCTGATACATCTCTTCCCGCGAAAGTACACCAAGCCAGACACCGTGGAAACAGGCAAGGCACACATGCTCGATGCGAAACAGGACAAGCATTCCGTGCTGCAAGAACCTGTCTGAGGCGAGAAACATCCGTGCGAGTGCGCTCATCTGTTCTGCCATTCTCCTCCGTTTCTGTTGCTGAACCATTGTACCACACAGGGGTTGCCTGATACCGCGCGTATACCGTATACTGACAGGTTCTGTCCTGCATAGTACTGTCTTGTGGGAAAATCGCTGGCAAGGACACGGAAGGAGGAGACCCGTATATGGAAAAGAACCAGTATGAAACACCCGGTCATACGGCTCGGCGAACTGGGAAAGGTTTCTGGCGGAGGGACCGACTGCACAAACGGGAGCGGAGTTGCGGGCAACTGCGCGGTGGCAACTACCCCGAAGGCGGGGACAGGTGAATGGCAGTCCGGAAATACCGCCAGCATGAAATGTATGGCCGGCACTATCGTCACATGAAGGAGCGCCCCTTCATTCCTCTGCCCAACGCGGGCGCTCCCGCAGGCCTGATTTGACCGTGTCAAGGTCCGTTGTGGCAAACACCCGACGAGCAGGCAGCCTTCTTCAATTCAGACATCCCAGACACATGGCACCCATTGTCCGACTTCGGCAGGCAATCCTCATGGCCGCATGGCAGTCCAGATGGCCGAAGGAACTTTCCCTTCCGCAGGTCTCCTCGCCGGCAGAGCACCGGGTCACAGCCAACGGAGATAGACAAGGCACATACGCCGAATGCGGAATAGGCACGCATCAGGCAAGAATCCGGGAATCACTACCGCAAGGCCGTTCCTCCGTTCCCCTGCCCAGAGGCCATGCCGCGCCAACTATTTCAGACAACCCCGGATCTCAGGCGCAACTGTGGAAACTCCTCTTGACAGGTATTTCGCTATGTGATATGCTTCCTTCGAACGAAATGGGCACGGACACTTATGGAAAAGACCGAAAAGAACCGGTACAATAGGCCCTCAGTCGTGTTGCTTGGACAAATGGCGAAGACAGCGGGTGCAGGCGTTTGCAGTACTGGCAGCTTTGCTGAGGGACAGTGCACACTTGGTTGCCATGCAAACTCAGCGTGCAAGAACGGAGATTGCGCGAAGGGAGGGCAGTGCCTCACCGGTTCTCTGGTTGTGTCGTAAGAGTTGCCCCTCGTCCCCGACAGTGACTATTCGCACGGGGGGTTCTGCTTTTCGGAAGAAAACCGGAGCCCCAGGAGGGTCCTATGGAACCCGGTTCTCCCCTTTGCCTCAATTATTGAGGGAAGAGTTTGACGACCAGAGTTTTTCAATCAAGTCAGCCGCCCCAGCCGTATCCGGTTACAAAAACTGTTCGGCGCACCACCGATTTGACAAGAACCCACCCGTCAGGGTATAAGTTTAGGGAATGCAAAGGAGGGGAAATGGGGACTGAAAGCAAGTACGAGACGCCTGTGGTCGTGCGGCTCGGCGAACTGGCAAAGGTTTCTGGCTGAGGGACCGACTGCACAAACGGGAGCGGAGTTGCGGGCAACTGTAAATCGGGAACCACGCCAAACGCGGGGACCGGTGAGTGCGAGTCAGGGAACACGGCCAAAATGAAGTGCATGACCGGAACCGTCGTCACATAACGCGTCCGGGTTCCATCTGACCCGGCGGGTGGGTGTTGTATAATCGCGCCGCGAAAGCAGCGTGAATCCATATGAATCCAGCAGAATGTCCTGTCCCAAACCCTGCCGTGGTGCTGAGGGAAGAGTTTGACGACTGGGCAGTCCTCTTCAATCCTGATACCGCAGATGCCGTCGGCATCAATCCTGTTGGTGTGGCGGTGTGGAAACTCCTTGATGGCAAACGAACGATAGAGGAGATTGCCGGAGAGGTGGCCCGTTTCTTCACAGATGTCCCCAGCAACGTCCTTGACGAGATATCGTCTTTCATCACGCAACTTGCGCAGCACGGGTTCGTTGGGTTTGAGCGGAAAGACCCTCCCTGATGCCTGACAAAAAGCCCGGCAGCCGCCTGATGCGGACTCCCCGCTCGGTGGACATTGAGATTACCTCGCGGTGCAACCTCAGGTGCTCCTACTGTTACTTCTTCTCCAACCCTGCCGTTGACTACCGCGACCTGCCGACAGAAGAGTGGCTTTCCTTCTTTAGCGAACTTGGCTCTCTTGCAGTGATGGATGTCACCCTGCAGGGAGGCGAACCGTTCATCAGGGAAGACCTGCCTGAACTGCTTTCCGGCATCGTGCGCAACCGGATGAGGTTTTCCATCCTCTCCAACGGCTCGCTCATTGACGACGACATCGCCGATTTCATCGCGAAGACAGGACGGTGTAACTCCGTACAGGTCTCTGTTGACGGTTCCTGCCCGGCGGTTCATGACTCCTGCCGGGGAAAAGGGTCGTTTGACGGAGCGATGAGAGGCATCTCTGTGCTGAGGCGGCATCGCATCCCCGTCTCTGTGAGGGTGACCATCCACAGGCAGAATGTGGACGACCTTGAAGAGATTGCGCGGCTTCTCCTTGAAAAACTTGACCTACCTTCGTTCAGCACAAACTCAGCCGGCTACTTCGGTTTCTGCCGCGTCAACGCCGAAAGAGTCCTCCTGACCGTCGCAGACAGGCAGAAGGCGATGGAGACGCTCCTTCGCCTTGAGGAGAAGCACCCCGGCCGCATCACCGCCAGCGCAGGTCCTCTTGCGGAAGCAAGGATGTGGCGAAAGATGGAAGAAGCGCGAAGAGAAAACCTGCCTGCCTTTCCCGCAGGAGGGCGTCTTTCCGGCTGCGGGTGCGCGTGGTCAAAGATTGCGGTGCGCAGCGACGGAGCAATCGTTCCCTGCACGATGCTCAGCCATATCGTCCTCGGATACATCAACAAAGACCGCCTTGCCGATGTGTGGCGGACGAGAGAGGAACTCAACCACCTCAGGTCAAGGAGCAGTGTCTCTCTTTTGGAGTTTGAGTTCTGCGCCGGATGTTCTTACCTGCCCTACTGTACCGGAAACTGTCCGGGTCTGGCCCACACCCTTGCCGGAAGCGTCAACCACCCGAGCCCTGACGCCTGCCTGCGGAAGTTCCTCGATGAAGGAGGACATCTGCCATGACAGAGACAAAGGGACAGGTTCCTCTCCTGAGCCAGATATACTTCTACCTGACACAGGGGTGCAATCTTGCCTGCAGACACTGCTGGCTTGCGCCCGGATACGACGCTGATGCAAAACGGTATCCGGTGCTTCCGACGCCACTTTTCGCCAGGGCAATAGACGAGGCGATGCCGCTTGGCCTTGAGGGCGTGAAACTCACCGGCGGAGAGCCGCTTCTCCATCCTGACTTCCTCCGCTTGGCGGAGATTGCCGGAGAGCGCAACCTCCGCTTGGTCATTGAGACAAACGGGCTGCTCTGCACCGAAGAGATTGCCAGAGCGGTCGCGTCTCTCCCGCACAGATTCGTCTCCGTGAGCATTGACGGCGCCGACGCGGAGACCCACGACTCAATCCGCGGGGTGGCGGGTTCTTTCCAGAGGGCAACTCAGGCGGTCAGATTCCTTGCCTCAGCAGGACTCCGGCCGCAGGTCATCTTCACGGTGATGAGAGCAAACGCGGGACAGGTTGACACCATCGTCTCCCTTGCCGAGGGACTCGGCGCCGGTTCTGTGAAGTTCAATGTGGTCCAGCCCGCCGCGCGGGGCAGACGGATGCGGGACGACGGAGAAACCCTTACCGTGCCCGAACTCATCTCGCTGGGCAGGTATGTGGAAAAGGAACTGTCCGCAAGAACCTCCCTCACCCTTTTCTTTGACTATCCCCACGCGTTCCGCTCGCTCTCGCGGATTGCCTCGGGAGACGGCTGCGGAGTGTGCGGCATCCTCGGCATCATCGGCGTCATTCCCTCGGGCCACTACGCCCTGTGCGGCATCGGCGAGCATCTGCCTGAACTGACTTTCGGCAGAGTTGGAGAAGACCGCCTTGACAGAATATGGCGCGGTCACCCCCTGCTGACGCTCCTGCGCGAAGACCTGCCGGAACGCCTTGAAGGCATCTGCGGAAGATGCCTGATGAAGCACAGGTGTATGGGAGCGTGCGTCGCGCAGAACTACTATTTGTCGCGAAACCTCTTTGCTCCGTACTGGTTCTGCGAGGAGGCGGAACGACAGGGACTCTTTCCCTTTTCCCGTCTCGCAGCGAGGAACTCCACGCTGCCGGAAAGAGGATGACATTCCGCGGCGGTCTCCCTGCCAGTACCCGACGCCCGGATAGAAACCGGACACAGAGATTCTTCGTTTCCTACGCCGGCTCGTCAATGTACCCGCTCCTGCGTGAACCGGAGATTCTGGAAGTCGTGCCGTACGCGGGTAACCGCCCCGCGCCCGGAGATGTCGTCGTGTTCAGAAACCCTCTCACAGGGAGTCAGACCGTCCACAGAGTCATCCGCACCACACGCGACGGCTACCTCACGCGCGGAGATAACTCACACAGGCCTGACCCCTTTGTGCTCAGCGAAGCAGACATTCGCGGCAGAGTGGTTGCCGCGTTATGCGGAACCCGTCGGAGGATAATCAAGGGCAGGCGAGCCGGACTGATGCAGGCAAAGGTTCATTCTGCCCGAAGAGTCTGCCTGTCAGTTTTCCTCCCACTCCTCAGGCCCATTTGCCGGCGCGCCGCCCCGGGGTGGCTGAAAACGATTGTGCCGCGGGGGATGAGGCTGAAAGTCGTCTTTTTTGCCGAACACGGAAGGAGAACGCCGAAACTTCTTGTGGGAACGACGGTCGCCGGCTGGTATGACAGACATCAGCATCGCTGGGTCGTCAGGCCGCCGTTCTGGCTTCTGGTTGACCGGTTCTCTCTTCCGCCTGTGGAATACGGAATGTCTCTTGCCGGCAGCATCTCCATCTCCCTCTCAGGGGAAGACGAGGAGGCAGACAGAGTCGCGCGGCGCCTCAGCGCGGTGATGAACCTTCCACCCATCTCTTTCCTCCCGCCGGGGTGCCGGCAGGTGCGCGTTTCGGTTGAGCACACCGTGCGCAGACCCGTTGTCGGCTTCCCGTCCGTCATCAGCGAAGGCGCGCTCGTGAAGTGCGTCCTGCCGAAGTACGGCACGGACAGGGACGAGGAGATTCATCTCCAGCAACTGTCAACCGTTCTGGCAAGAATTGCTCACGACCACGGAGGGGTACTCCTTCACGCCGCACTCGCCGCGAAGGATGATGCGGGCGTGCTCTTTGTCGGTCCGGGAGGCGCGGGAAAGACGACCGCCGTCAGCCGATTGCCGTCGCCGTGGCTCTCCCTTTCCGACGACGCCTGCCTTGCGATTCCAGACGCCGAAGGGCGCTGGCTCTGCCACCCGTGGCCCACGTGGAGCAGGTTTCTGTGGGGTGGGAAAGGCGGAAAATGGGATGTCTGCCGCTCTTTCAGCATCGCGGGCATCTTCTTTCTCCTCCAGTCAGATACCGACGGCGCCGAGCCCGTCGGCACAGGCAGGGCGGCAGCGCTCCTTGCGGCGTCGGCGAGTCAGGGAGTTCCTCCTGTCTTTCTCGGCTTCGCCGGGGAACAACTGAGGAGATGGAATACCGGCCGGTTTGAATCGGTCAGCCGGCTTGCCGCGTCCGTTCCCTGCTTCATCCTTCGCATTTCGCTGACAGGGCGTTTCTGGGAGGTTGTCGAGAGGGCTCTTGAAGGGGATTGACCCTGCGAGTGGGAAGACGTCTCTGGCGGTCGACCGTCAGACGCCGGCATCTCTGGACACTCTCTTTTCCTGCGGCGGGTTGACAGAAACGGGGAAAAGGCATATGTTTCTCCGTGTCAACATACCAGAAGGAGGTCTCGTATGGCACGGGCAGTTGGACGGTGCATGAAATGCCGTGAGAACAAAGAGTTTGAGGGGCAGGAGGTCATCAAGGATACCAAGCGCGGTCAGGTGAAGTTCATCACCGGACCCTGCCCTTCCTGCGGCGGCGCTATCTGGAAGATTATCGGCAGGATACTGAAGAAGTAGGCAGAGCCACTCTCCGTGCAACGCTGCCCACGGCACCGACGGCAACCGACTCCCGCGCCGCCGCAAGTTCGTCTGAAGCGGGACGAGGCCTGACTGAAAAGCGGCAGAACCATCCGCGGCGGATCATCAGCAGCCGCGCCGGGGTGGCGGAACGGCAGACGCAGGGGACTTAAAATCCCCTGGGGGTCTCTCCCGTGAGGGTTCGACTCCCTCCCCCGGCACCTTCTTTCCCCTTCGCAAGGACCACGGCGCATAAGGTACAATCACAGCCATGCAGGACAGTGCCGTGACGGTTGCGTCCGCAACCTGTGGCTTTGAGCGGGAGCCGCTCATCAAGCCGTTCGGATTCAAGGGAGCGTACTGCCGGGAACTCTGGCAGACGGCGACCCTCGCGCGAAGCACCTCGGGGCAAAAAGGACTTGGGCTTTCCACCCAGAGTCCGTTGTGGGCAGACCGCCGCGTCTTCGATGCCTTCGGGGAAGAGGGCGCACATCACCTGATGTTCGCAGTCCACCAGACAGCGGTGAAGATGCTGGCTGGCTCATCGTTTTCCAGCCCGGCCGCTGCGATAGATGCCCTGGTACCAGAACTGCTCGCATACGCACGCCACATCGCCGGCGTCGCGGACCTGCGCGCCGCATTCGTCCTCAACGCACTTGTCGGAGTGGACCTCGCGCTCTGGACGCTTTCCTGCCGGCAGCGCGGGATCACGACATTTGACGAACTGATTCCCCCTGAGCACCGCCCTGCCCTCTCATACCGCCACAAAGCCCTTGCCTGCATCTATCTGGTCTCGTACGACACGGCTGCGGAGGATGTGCGCAGGGCGGTGAGGGAGGGGGTCTGCTGCCTCAAGATAAAGATAGGCGCTGACCCAGACGGGAGCGCAGACGCACAGAAGATGGTTGACCAGGACGCCCGCCGCATTGCTGAGATTCACCAAGCCGCAGAGGATGCGGAAACGCCGTTCACCGCAAGCGGCAGGGTTGCCTATATCCTTGACGGCAACGGGAGGTACGGCACGAAGAACCTGTTGCGCCGGCTCCTTGACCGCTGCCGCGGCGTCGGCGCGTATAGCCGCATCATCCTCGTCGAGGAGCCGCTTCCTCCGGAGAACGAAGAGGATGTCTCTGACCTCGAGGTCGCCATCGCGGCAGACGAAAGCGTCTGCTCCGCGGATGAACTCGGGCGAAGAGTGTCGTGCGGCTACCGGGCCGTGGCGCTGAAGCCCGTCGCGAAGACGCTGAGCATATCCCTTGATATGCTACGCGAGGCGCACGCGGCGGGAATCGCCTGCTACTGCGCCGACCTCACCGTCAATCCGGTTCTCACCGAGTGGAACCGGAATGTGGCAGCCCGGCTGGCGCCTTTGCCCGGGATGCGCACCGGCATCCTTGAGAGCAACGGCACCCAGCACTACCGCAGGTGGGAACAGATGGTCCGGTTCCATCCTGCCGCCGGCGCGCCGTGGACGACTGTGCGCAAGGGACTCTTCTGCCTTGACGATGCCTACTACCGGGCTGGCGGCGGCGTCTTTGAGATTCCCCGGCACTATGCGGAACTGGTACAATAGTAGCATATGAACAGACGGACAAGGGTTGCTGCGTCTGCGTTTGCCGCGTGTGTCCTTCTGGCGCTATGCCAGAAGAACGCGGGTGCAACGGAGCGGCTGGTCATTATCTCGCCTCACTGGGAAGGAGTGGGGGTTGAGGTGACGCGCGCGTTTTCGCAGTGGCACCGGCAGACCTTCGGGACAGATGTCTCCGTGGACTGGATTGACCAGGGAGGCACCTCCGACGATGTCAGGTATGTCGTCTCGCTGTTTGCGAAGAATCCCGACGGCATCGGCATAGACCTGTTCTTCGGCGGAGGGATGGACCCGTTTCTCAAACTGAAAGGGATGGGATATCTTGTCCCGTACCGGGTGAGCAGAGAGATACTCAAAGGGATCCCGCCTTCCTGCGGGGGGATTCCCAACTACGACAGCCAGTACTGCTGGTACGGAGTCGTGCTGTCCAGTTTCGGCATCCTCTACAACAAGAAGGTGCTGTCGTTCCTCCATCTGCCTGTCCCGCAGACATGGGAAGACCTTGGCAAAGAGTGCTACTTTTCATGGGTGGGAGCAGGAGACCCGCGCAACAGCGGCACGATGCACATGATGTTTGAAATCATCCTCCAGGCGCAGGGATGGCAGGAGGGGTGGAAAACCATCCTGTCGCTGGCAGGCAACACAAAGGCGTTCTCGGCAAGCGCCAGCCAGGTTGCCAGAGACACAGCCATAGGAGAGGTTGCCGTGTCGCTTGCCATCGACTCGTACGCGCTGGACCAGATACAGACAAACGGCTCCGAGAATATGGGGTTCGTCCTCCCTCAGGGGATGACCGTCATCAACCCGGATGCCATCGGCATCCTCAAGGGCGCGCCCAATCTGAAGACAGCCCAGCGGTTCGTCGAGTTCGTGCTGTCTCCGGCGATGCAGAACCTGTGGATGGTCCCAAAGGGGGCGCCCGGCGGACCGAAGGAGTTCTCGCTGAACCGGCTCGCCATCAGGCCTGACGCCTACCTGACACCGGGCATCACGTTCCGCGACCTCAATCCGTACACCTTTCCCTCGTCGTTTTCGTTTCAGGCGAACCTCTCCGCCGCGCGCTGGGCGGTCTTCAACGATATGGTCGGCGCATGCGTCATTGACTGCCACAGAGAACTGAAGAAGGCATACGCCGCGCTCAGGGGGAAGAAGGACAGGCGGCTCAGGGAGCGGTTCTTCGAACTGCCGTTCGACGCAACGCTCCAGAAGCACTACTGGGACAACTGGAGCGACGCCGGCTTCCGCAACCGCACCATCGCCCAGTGGCAGAACTTCTCGCGGAGAAAGTTCTCGTCAGTCATCCGGCAGGCGAAGTTCTCGCTGTGAGGCGTTTCTGCTATAATCTCTGCTATGGAACGAGAGATTCTCAGATGCGAGCACCTGACGAAGAGTTACGGCGACACGCCAGTCCTGCGCGGCGTCTCGTTTTCGGTCAGGGAACGCGAAATCTTTTTCCTCCTCGGCCCGTCCGGATGCGGCAAGACAACCATCCTGCGCATCATCTGCGGATTCGTACCGCCTGACCGCGGGAAGGTCTTTCTCAGGGGAAAGGAAATCACGGACCTGCCCGCGCACCTGCGTTCCGTCGGACTTGTGTTCCAGAACTACGCTCTCTGGCCGCATCTGACCGTCCGGGAGAATGTCGCCTACGGGCTGCGCGTCAGGGGGGTGCCTTCCCGGGAGATGAACGAGCGGGTGGAACGGATGCTGTCCATCACCGGCATGCTCTCCTTTTCGCACCACTATCCTTCCCAACTGTCCGGCGGGCAGCAGCAGCGCGTGGCGCTGTGCCGGACGCTGGTCATCGAGCCGGACATCCTCCTCCTCGACGAGCCCCTTTCCAACCTCGACGCGAAACTGCGGGAGACGATGCGGGAGGAGATACGCAGCATCCAGAAGACCACCGGCGTGACGATGGTGTATGTGACCCACGACCAGAAAGAGGCGCTGTCGCTGGGCAACCGCGTCGCGGTGCTCAACGAGGGGCAGATTGTCCAGACAGGAGCGCCCGACGAACTGTACTTCGAGCCGGCAAACGAGTTCGTCGCAGGATTCATCGGGACGATGAACTTCTTTGACGGCACGGTGGCCGGAGAGCAGTCAGGCCGCCTTGTGGTTGAGACGCAGGAGGGCGTCTTCCTGTGCCCGAAAAAGACGCAGGCGCAGTCGGGACAGAAAGTCCGGGTCGGATTCCGGCCCGAGGTGCCACTGCTCAGGGAGGAACAGTGCAACACAATCCGGGGTGTCATCAACGGCGTTGACCACAGGGGAGAACTGGTGCAGGTGCGCATCGAGACGCAGGCGGGCAACCGCCTCGTCCTCAACTTCCTCGCAGACCGCACGCGCACCTTCACCCCGGGAAGCAGGGTGGTTTTCTCAGTTGCGCCAGACCATCTCCTTGTCTATCCAGGATGAATCGCGCGCTCTACATCTTCTCGTTCCTTTTCCTGACCGCGTTCCTCGTGTTCCCCGTGGGGTACATCTTCACGCAAAGTTTTTTCCTGAACGCAAGACCGTCGCTCGCCGTCTACGCGGCGCTGTGTTCCAACGACCTTGTCAGGGAATCGCTCCTGAACAGTTTTCTGCTGGGCGCGGTCGTCACGGTTCTCACGGCCGTCATCGGCATCCCGCTGGCGTTTCTTTTCGTGAGGTACGCGTTTCCCGGGAAAAACCTGTTCCGGGTCCTGCTGTTTTTGCCGCTCATCGTCAGCCCGTTCGTCGCCGCCATCGGTATGAGGCAGATGCTCTCGAGGTTCGGCTCGCTCAACCTCGTCCTTCTGAAACTTCACCTCATCAAGGAACCCGTCTCGTTTCTCGGGTCAGGATTCCTTGGCATCGTCATCCTGCAAACGCTCCACCTGTTCCCCATCATGGTGCTGAACGTGTCCGCCTCGCTCAACTCGTTTGACACCTCGTGCGAGGAGGCATCGTACAACTGCGGGGCGAACTTCTGGACCACCTTCTTCCGGGTGACGCTGCCCCTCCTTCTTCCCGGTCTGTATGCGGCGGCGTCTGTCGTCTTCGTGTGGTCGCTGACCGACCTCGGCACACCGCTGGTCTTCGAGTATACGAAACTGGCGCCCGTGCAGATATTCAGGTCGCTGAACGACCTCAATGTCAATCCTGCCGGCTACGCGCTGGTGGTGACAGTGCTTTCGCTGACGCTGGCGCTGTTCGCGGTCACAAAGCGGTATGTGGAGAAAAGGCCGTATGTCACCCAGAAGACACAGGCGACATTCGTCGAGAAACAGCTGCCTGCGGGCGCCCGGCTGCCGGTCCTTGCCGGTCTGTTCCTGTTTTCAACCCTCTGCCTCGCCCCCCACGCGAGCATCATCCTGACATCCTTTTCGGAGAGATGGTTTTTCACCGTCCTGCCTGACAGGTACACCACCGCCTTCTACCAGACCGTGTTCCATCACCGGCTCACGACCAGCGGTTTCGTCAACAGCATCCTCTACAGCAGCGGCAGCACGGTGGTGGACCTCTTCCTCGGTTTTTCCATCGGCTACATTCTCGCCCGCACCCGGTTCCGCGGCAGGTTCATCCTTGACCTCCTTTCGATGGCACCTCTTGCGATACCCGGCATCGTCATCGCGGTCGGCTACCTTTCGTCGTTCGCCAATACCCCCCTTGACCCACGCGTCAATCCCGTTCCCCTGCTCATCCTCAGTTACTCGGTGAGGCGCCTGCCGTACCTTGTGAGGTCCACCTACGCAAGTTTCCAGCAGTTGAGCGAACACCTCGAGGAGGCGTCATACAACCTTGGTGCAAGCCCCAGGTACACCTTTCGAAGGGTCGTGCTGCCCCTTGTCAGCCCGGGACTGTTTGCAGGGGGCATTCTGGTCTTCGCGTTTGCAGTTCTCGAGGTGGCGAGCAGTTTGATTCTTGCCTCGCGCGAAAGATTCTACCCGCTTGCCAAGGTCATCTACGCGATGGCGGGACGGCTCACTGACGGACCTCAGGTTGCGAGCGCAATGGGCGTGTTCGGGATGGTGCTCATCGGCCTTGCGTTCCTCGCGGCGTCAAAACTGGCGGCCCGCAGAATCGGTGAGTTTTTCCGCATCGGATAGGAGGCACAATGGTCCCGACTGTACTCGGCAGGAAAGAGTATCTGGATAAAGTGACCGCGTGCTATCTCGGCAAATCAATCGGAGGCACGTTGGGCGCGCCGTGGGAGTGTCTCAGGCATACCCACGACCTTGCCTTCTACACTCCTGTTCCCGAAAAACCGGCCCCCAACGACGACCTCGACCTCCAGCTTATCTGGCTCGATATGCTGGAAAAAGAGGGGCTCAATCCGTCGGTGAGAACTTTCGCCGAATGGTGGGCGCGGTACGCCAGCGCCTACCCGTGGAATGAGTACGGGTTTTTCATGCGCAACTACGACCGCGGACTGCGGCCTCCTGTCGCGGGATGCTTCGAGAACTACTATGTGGACGAGATGGGCTCGCCCATCAGGAGCGAAATCTGGGCCTGCCTCCACCCCGCAGACCCGCAGCAGGCCGCGTTGATGGCGTGGAAGGACTCGTGCCTCGACCATGCGGGCGGCGAGGGGATGTACGGCGAGATGTTCTGGGCGGCGGTGGAGTCGGCCGCGTTCGTGGAACAGGATCCTCTGACGCTTGTCAGCATCGGACTTTCAATGATTCCGCTTGCCAGCCATGTCGCCCGGAGCATACGGGAAGCCGTGTGGTGCTGGCAGCACGGCAAGACATGGGGAGAGGCGAGGGAACGAATCGCCTCAAGGTTCGGACACATCCAGCCGTGCAACGCAGTTCCCAACCATGGTTTCATCATCATCGGCTGGCTGTACGGGAAGACCTTCGGGGAGAAACTCTGCAAGGCGGTGAACTGCGGGTACGACACCGACTGCACCGGAGCCACGCTCGGTTCCCTCCTCGGCATCCTCGGCGGAACAGACGCCATACCGCAGGAATGGGTCAGGCCGGTGGGCAGGGCTATCGCCCTTCACCCCTTCACCCGCGTCCCGAATCCGCCGCGCACCGTTGACGAACTGGCGCGCCGCGTCGCCTGCCTCGCAGAGAAGGCGGCGGCAGGAAAACCCGGTGTCTCCTTCGGAACGCGGACATCCGTCCTTGCGGACACAAAAAGTCGCCTCTTTTGCGCGGGAGACGCGCTCTCGGCACTCAGGCAGGATACCTCCGCGGGGGTGGAGCTTCTCAACGGAGAAGAGGTCTGGCTCCACTATCTCGGGGAGCCGGTCATCAGGCCTGGCATCGCAAAAGAAGTGGAGGTCTCTTTTCCGTCTGGCGACGGAACGCAGATTGACCTTGCCGTTCCGGCCGGATGGCGCTGTGAGCGCGTTGGACCGTCCCGGTTCCGGATTCTCGCCAGAGACCCGCGCCGCGTCGCGGGACGCAACCGCCTGACCGTCACATGCGGGCGCGGAAGGGTCTCCTTCACCATACTCGGGCCGCAGGAGGCGCAGGGCTTCCCTGCCGGGGAGAATGTTTCCTACTGCCCGGTGTGCAGGGGACGGGTCGGGTCGTGCCTGTGCCGGAAAAAGGGAAGACGAGGGTAGACAGTTACAGGACTGCGGCGGCGTCCTGTGTGTCAATCCAGACAGGGCTGGTCCACGCCATCCCTGGCCATTCAAGCGGTTCCTGCACGACTCTGCCGTAGTACATACACGGCGCTTCGACCGTATCTTCGAAGGAAAGGCACGCGTCCATCGTTTCAGGACGGGGAGCGACTGACGCAACGGTGTGAAAGCGCGCGTCCCTGCCGAATCTGAACCTGAGAATCTCAACGCGCAGGAGCATCTCGGTTGCCCACACGCTGAACGAGACGGTCACCTTTTCTCCGGCAAGCCGTTTCCCTGACTGGCCCATCGGGATTCCGTCGGCGGAAAAGTCAATCAGGATGCGCTCGCCAGTTGTGGCGTAACACCGCCTGTGCCTCACCGCCTCAAAGACGCCTTCCCTCGTCAGTTCCTCCGCCCAGACGGCGGCGATGCCGCCGTGCCTTCTGCCTCCCTGCGCAGCGTGGTCGTCGGACGAGGCGATGACCCCGAACCTTCTGCCCATCATCCACCAGTCCTGACAGTAGTGGGGACCCGGCACCGACGCGTTCGCCCTGCGCTCCGGATTCCGCATCCGGTTGACCTCGTACGCAAGGAGATGCTGGGGATTCCAGCACTCGCTCTGTCCGTGGTGCGAGTATATCTCCACGACTGGTCTGAGTCCTCTGTCGTCGCAGGCGTCCACGCGAATCGCTCCTCGCCCTGCAGCAGGGAGGTCTCCGAACTCAATCCCTGTGTGGTGGGGGACGAGCATCACTGACGAAGGGTCTGCGTTCGCAAGGAAGGCGAAACTGTTCGGCGGCTCTGCCTGATGCCCTGTGCGGAGCGCACGATGCCTGCGCATCGCCTCTGCATTCAGAAAGTAGGCGTTGTGGTGCCCGGTGAGTTCCCGCGGATTGCGCTCATCTGACAGAAGGGTGACAAACCGCCCCGGTTCGTACGCCTCTTCAGCCCACCGGATGAGGATACGGTACCCTTCGGGTCCCAGCGACTCCCAGTGATCTGCCGCGGCGGCAAAATCAAGCCCGCTCACCTGCCGGCAGTAGCGGTACGGGTCTGTGCCCTGCCCGTCGTGCGAAAGCCTAGTGTGGATGTGGATGTCGCCCCAATACAGACGCCTGCGGTCCCGGCAAACTTTCACCGGATTTGACCTCACCCCGCCGAAGAGAAACCTGAACACACCCTCTTCCCGCATCTTCGCGCGCACCCGCACTGCACCCGTGAAACTGATGCCCTCTGCAACAACCGCGCCGTCCGAACGCGCAAGTTTCTTGTTGCGGAACCTCGTGGAGGAAAGGTTGTCAAATCGGTCAAGGGAGACGATGAGCACCTCGCACTCCTCGCCCGGGGTGAGAGTGGACGGAGCGATGACACGAAAGGTGCGGTGAGGGCCTCCGCGCACGGTGAGCACAGGCGGTCTTGCCGGTGCCTGTCCGTTCACTCTGACGAAGATCTCCTCGCTTCCCGCGATGTACGGAGCCATCGTGCGCTCGTACCGTATCTCAACCGGCGCGCCGGCAGGGATTGCCCCTTCGGCAAGCACCGCGGTGACCAGCCGTCCGTGGCGCACCGTCCCTTCGGGAAATGTCAGGTGCCTTTTCTCAATGGCAACGGAGAACCTCGCCCGGGGAACGGAGGGCGCGGCAACGGTGATGTAGTGGTCTGCCGACGGATTGTCGCACTGGACCTGCCGCGTGAAACTCGGGCCAGTCACCACAAGCCAACTGTTCGGAAACTGCACCTCAATCCTGCTGCCTGCCTCAAGGCGGGTATCCGAGGTCAGGATGAGCCGCACGCTCGCGGGTTCCCACGGCGAGAAGACCTTCCGGGGTCCTCGCACCCGTATCATTGCCGCTTCTCCTTCCAGAACGCGCCAGTCAGTTTTGCGAAGTTCTCAAGAATCGTCCTGCCGTGGAAAAACGGTTCTTCGTAGTACTCGGGATGGAACTGGACGCCGTACAGCGGGCGCCCTTTGCGTTTCATCGCCTCAATCCGGCAGTGTCCACTCGACGCGAGAAGGTCAAATCCGTCAGGAAGTTTCTTCACCTCGCAGAAATGGGAACACCTCAGCATCATCCGTTGCGGCAGACCACGGAAAAGAGGGTCGTTCGCGCGCCGAAAGACAGGATAGAACCCGTCTGCCACAAGAAAACCGGACAGGTCGCACGAGGCAACGCCCTGCGCGCCAACCGGCTTGCGCGGCACATCTTCGTCCGGGCGAAGCCGGCGCATGGCAAGGTCCCTGAACCGCTTCACCCTGCGAAGGTCCGTGTTGAAACACCAGCCGAGTATCTGGTGGCTGCCGCAGATGCAGAGGACCGGCAGGTCAGCGCGATGGAGGACCTCGTCAACGCCGAAAAAGGAAGAGACCTTCCTTTCCGCAAGGTATCCTCCGAACCCGCCCATTACAATCGCCGATGGGGACAACTGGCGAACGACGCGGAGGTCAATCTCCTCGTAAGGAACGATGAGGCACCTCTCGCCGGACGCGGCTTCAAGGCGCGCTTTCGTGCGGCCCTGAGGGCCGTTACGGTAGTAGTCGTCCTTCGTCTGGAAGGATACGTACAGGTACATCGGCGTCCCTTTCGAGAGTCTCCTGTGAGATAAAGGTATCACGGACGCAGGAAGACCGCAAGAAACTCCGACGGCGCGTCTGGAAGGCGGCGGCCGCGTGAGGTACACTGTCCGTGCCGAGCATACGCGTTTCGGCGGGAAAAACCGCATCAATGCCAGAAGGAGGAGGAGATATGCCGGGGAGATTCCTTTCAGAGGAACGGTTCGAATGGATACGGCAGCGCGCGTCTGAAGGCAAGGCGCCGTGGCCTGCCGCGCGGGCGCAGACGCTTGCTGCAGCAGAAGAAGCCCTCGGACAAGAACCGCTGAGCATCCGCGACAACGGAGGCAGCCCTTTTTTCCGGCAGGACGCGGCGTACCTGAAAGGGAAAGACGGAGTGAAAGACGAGTCGGCGAACCACCGCAGTTCCGAACTGGCAGGACGGACAAGCCGTTCGTGCCTCGCCCTCGCGGTGGCGTACCGGCTGACGCGCGAGGAGAGGTTTGCGGAAAAGGCGCTGGCGCTCATCCACGCGTGGTGCATCAATCAGAACACCCTGATGTTTCCCACCGGCTTCGTGGTTGACGCGTGGACTCCGGGTGGACAGTATGGAGGCGACATCGTGATGTTCGCGTCGTTCCACGACCTGTTTCTTGCCTGCTACCTTCTGTCCGGATACCCGGGGTGGAACCTTCCTGCCCGCGCAGCGGTCAAGAGGTGGGTGCGCGCGATGCTGGAGCCGCAGCGCAAAACGATGTTCTATGAAGGCAGGGAGATGTACAACAACTGGGAGGATGCACGGCTTTTGTACCTTGCGAAGGGAGCGCTGTTCCTTGACGACTGCGACCTTCTGCTTGAAGTGTTCGAGAGGTGGCGCACCATCCTGCCGATGAAGATGACCGAAGATGGGCAACTGCCACGGGAGACGATGCGCACCCGCTCAATGCAGTACACCCTTTTCGCCCTTGATTCAACGACGCAGATTGCGGAAATCGCACGGCAGCACGGCATAGACCTTTACGACTGCACTGTCAACGGCAGGTGCCTGAAAAAGGCGCTGGACTACGCCGCGCACTACCTGCTCCATATGGAGGAGTGGCCGTTTCAGATGATAGCGCCGCTGACGCCCGGACCGGACGCTCAGCACAGGATGGGATGCTTTGAGATGGCGTATGCGAAGTGGAGGGAGCCATCCTATCTTGAGGTCCTCGACGCCTACGGAGGCAGACCTCTGCCGGGCCACGCCACGCTTCTTTTCGGCGCGGACTGACCTGCGCCGGCCATCCGTCAGCGCTGCTCGACCCGCGCCTTCCCTGCGCTGGCGTCGGAGAGGGCGGAACTCTTGAGAAACGCCCGCGCGGATTCATCCTGCTTCAGATACGCGTCCCAGAACCCGGTTGTCGCCGCGGTCACCCATTCAAAGATGGCTGCCTGCTCTCCGGCGCGAAACCGCAGCGCACCGTCGGCTCTGCCGGTGAACGAACCGTGATGCGCACCGTCAATGAACAGGAAGTACTTGTCTCCCGGCGGAGACCTGTCAAACGGCTCCCTGCGCCATTCCGGCGGCTGTCCCTTTGCCCCGCGGTCAAGGGAGCCGGTCACGCACATCATCGGTAGACGCAGGTTGTCCCACGACCTGTCAAAGAGACCGCCCTGGCCGCTGCCCTGACCGGAAAGTTGAAGGACCGCCTTCACCCTCGGGTCAGCGTACGAGCGCGGCTCCCTGTCTCCCGGAAACTGAATGGTGGCCCCGGCCACTACCTGAGCCGTGTAGGCGCCGAGCGAATGCCCTCCCACACCCACCCTGCCGCGGTCAACGCTGTCCGAAAAACCCGGGAGTTTTGCCAGGAGCGCATCAAGCGAGTCAAGAACGAACGAGATATCGAAGCATCTGTTCACCGCAAGGTCCCGGTCTGTCAGCGCTCTGGCAATGAGTTCGGTCACTCCGCCGACAACCTTGCCTGAACTTCTCTGCAGTTTCACCGAGTCGTCGTGCGTGGGGCACAGCACGACATAGCCGTGACTTGCCCAGTGAGACACTATCGCAAACTCCGCGTCCCCTGAACCGCCCGCACCATGGGAAAAGACGATGACAGGATGCCTGACCGCTGTTTCCCCGCGCGTTCCGTCAGTCCGCACAGGGTAGTACGCTGAGACCAGGAGGTTCTTCTGTCGGCGGCTGTCTCTCAGGAGGATGTTCTTCTCCGCACGAACCTGCCAGGTGCCGGCACGCGACCACGGGGACAGGGTCTGGCAGGGGAGAGACAGAGGGCGGAAAGCCGCACACGCGAGCACGCCCACCATCACCGCCTGCCTGACTGCGTCAGACGGGTTCACTGTCTGCCTCCTTCGCAAGCGCGACAGCGCGGCCGACCGCCTCGGCGGGCGTTGCGGCGAGTTCAGGCACCCTTCGAAAAACCCTGCGGACATCCTGCCGTGACCAGAGGTCTGCCACGCCATTGCTTCCGGCAAGGACGACAACCGGCTTGTCAATGCCCATCGCAAAGGCGAGTTCGTTCAGCGTGCCCCACCTCCCGCAGACGACAATCATCGCGTCGCAACTCGACACAAGGATGCTGTTGCGCGCGTAGCCGATGCCGGTGGCAAGAGGGATATCAATGAACGGATTCGCCTTCTGCCTGCCAAACGGAAGGATGCCGACGGTAAGCCCTCCCGCTTCCTTCGCCCCGCGGGCTGCCGCCTCCATCACACCGCCAAGCCCGCCGCACAGAAGCACGCATCCCGCCAGCGCAATCTGCCTGCCGACCTCTTCCGCCGCACCGAGCACTTCCCGCGTGAGGCGCGGGTCTCCCTCGTTGCTGCCGGATACGGCGATAAGCGTGTTGCGCATCCCTGTCTCCTTTCCCAGCATTATACTACACCACCGGTCGCTTGACGCAGCGCTTTTCTTTGCGGTATAATAGGATATGAGCGAGACGATGGCCGAGATTGATCTGCTCATACGCTCGCGCCATCCCATCCTCTACATTGTCTCCTGGGAGGAAGACCGGGTCAGCGAGGCGGTCTCTCGCGTCGCCGTTGCCAGAGGCAAGAAACTCTTTGTGTGGACTGTCGACAGGGGCATCCTTCCGTACGGCACCCCCTTGAGAGCGAGAAGTTGTTGTCGACCACCCGCGACCCCCTCGCCGCACTCGACTCGGTAGTCAAGCATGCCGAAGCGGCCATCTTCGTCTTCAAGGACCTCCACCCGTTTCTCGCCGAACCGGCGGTCGTGAGGAAACTGCGCAACCTCGCCTACGCCCTTCCAAAGAGTCACAAGACCCTCATCCTCCTCTCTCCCCTCCTGCGCCTTCCGCCGGAACTGGAGAAGGACATCACGGTGGTGGAGTTCTCCCTGCCGTCCATCAAGGACCTTGACGCGATGCTGTCCGCCATCCTCGCGCAGGTGAAGGACAATCCGCAGGTGCGCATCAACCTGACGCCCGACGTCAAGGAACGGCTCCTGAAAGCAGCCCTCGGGCTCACCCTGCAGGAAGCGGAAAACGCCTTTGCGAAGGCGATTGTCCTGAACAACCGGCTTGGACCCGAAGAGGTGCAGGTCATCCTTTCCGAGAAGAAGCAGATTATCCGCAAAAACGGGCTCCTTGAGTACTACGAGTCAGAGGAGCAGTTCGAGGATATCGGTGGACTTGATGTGCTGAAGAAATGGCTGGTCACGCGGAGCGTGGCTTTTTCCAGAGAGGCGCAGGAGTTCGGACTCCCGCCGCCCAAAGGCATCCTCCTCCTCGGCGTGCAGGGATGCGGCAAGAGTTTGTGCGCCAAGGCGGTCTCATCCCTCTGGTCGCTGCCGCTTCTGCGGCTCGATGTGGGAAGAATCTTCAGCAGCCTTGTCGGCTCGTCCGAAGAGAACATGCGCAAGGCGATACAGGTTGCCGAGTCGGTCGCGCCGGCAATCCTCTGGATTGATGAGATTGAGAAGGCGTTTGCCGGCACCCAGAGTTCCACCTTCTCGGACGCCGGCACGACCGCCCGGGTGTTCGGCAGTTTTATCACCTGGCTCCAGGAGAAGAAATCGTCGGTGTTCGTCATCGCCACCGCCAACAACATTGAGCAACTCCCGGCGGAACTCCTTCGGAAAGGAAGGTTTGACGAAATCTTCTTCGTGGACCTTCCCCGGCAGGACGAACGGGAGGAGATTTTCTCCATCCATCTTCGCAAGCGGAAGCGCGACCCGAAGGCATTTGACCTCCCCGCGCTTGCCGCCGCAACGGTCGGATTCAACGGCGCGGAGATTGAGCAGGTCATCATCTCCTCGCTGTTTGACGCCTTTCAGGCGAAGAAGGAGTTGACCAGCGACACTATTCTGGCGACGGTGAGGCAGACGGTTCCGCTTTCCGTTACGATGAAGGAGACGATAGACGCGCTGAGGAGTTGGGCGTCCACACGCGCCCGTCCCGCATCGTCTCCGGGACAAGCGGAACATATCCCGGATATTGGCAGCAGGCCGCTGGAACTGTAAGGAGGAACAATGAGCGCCATCTTTCTTATCACGCCCCTCGTCTCAGCCGCCTGGGGTTCTCTTGCGGGCGCCATTGCCGGAGCGGCCGCTGCAAGCGGGTTTGTGCTTGCGGGACGGGAAGCGGCCGCTCGGGCTGATGCGCAGGACAGACAGAGCACAAAGACCGTGATGCTGGAGATGAAGAATAGCAACGTGGTTGGAGAAGCGATGGAGCGCGAGGAAGAACTGGTGTACGAGAAGGATGGCGTGACGGTCAGCTTCCGGAAAGACCTGCGGGGCAAAGTCGGCATTCGGGTCTGCGGAGAGGGGAAGACTGAACAGGAACTCAGGGAGATAGGCGCGGAACTGAGCCGCCGCGTCATCCAGCAGTTTGTGAAGCACAGGATTCTTGACGAACTGGTGCAGAAAGGGTTCCAGGTCGCCGAGGAAGAGGAGGCAGGACAGCGCATCCGGCTGACGCTCCGGAGATGGAGGTGATGATGCCGGCACGAGAAGAGATAGAGATTGAGATAGACGCTGACGGCGAGGCGCGCGTCCATATCAAGGGCGTCAAAGGCAAGAGGTGCCTTGAGTACGGAACGTTGCTCGAGCGCGCCGTGGGGAAGATTGTCTCAACGGAACCGACGCCTGACTACTACGAACCCGACTTTGACGCGAGCATCACCGACAGGGCGCAGAGGAAGACGGCGCGCTGAACACTGTCATCGAACTATGCGCTGTCCATTCTGCGGATTCTTGAATCAAGGTTGCGCGGCACGATGCGTGAGGTGCTCTTCCATTCTTGACACTTCTGCTATCAGCCGCGTGGAACCTCCCCGCTCCCGGGCGCCATTTTTTCTGCGACGGATGAGAAGCGTCCTGCGGCAGAGAGTCCGCGTCCGGATTCCTCTTCCGCCTGCGCCGACCGCACACCTGCTGGCAGCGGCGGCGGCTTCATTTCTCGCTCCCGGACTCGGACAGATGCTCGCCGGCAGAAAGGCTGCTGGACTGTGCGCGATGGTCGCAACCGTCGGGCTCGCGGTGCTTGCCTTTCCGTTCGGCACCGGCTGGCTTTCCTCGCTCCTTCTGATGTGCGCCCTCACCATCCATGTGTTCAGCGTGATGATGCCGCTGGCGCACCTGCCTCCGCTTCGGGGCGCGGGAACGCAGATGGGTACGTCGTTCCTGCTTGTGCTCTGCCTCGCGGGATACTACAGGGCGGCGAGCGCGGCGGTCACGAGCATACGCGGATACCAGATAGAGGTGGTGTCCTCCCGGTCGGCGCACTCAGTGCTCCCGCCGGGGACGGCCTGCATCGTAGCCCCCCGCGCCTATGACTCATCGCTGCCTGCGCGCGGAGACATCATACGGTTCTACGTGAATGAGTGGCAGCCGCGCAATGTGGAACGGGTCGTGGGCGTCCCCGGAGATATCGTCGAGGTTCGCGGCGGGATACTCTACCTCAACGGCAGGCGGCTGGGAGCGCACGAGTTGCCGCTGGCGCGCTTCCCTCTCTCCAGAGATCAGGCGTATGCGGTTCCCCCCGGCGCCGTGCTTGTGCTGCTCACGAACCTGGAGATGCGCCCTGTACCGTATCGGGCAATCTCGGGGAAGGTCGTTGCGATCGTTGACCCGAACCGGTTTGCGGGATGGGCGAGGAGGCGGCTGCCGTGAGCAATCCCAGGAACCGTTTCGGATACCTTGAGTTTCCCCGAGACGCGGACACCCCTGTGACGCGTGTTCCCAGAGAGGAAACAGGTGCCGGTCATCTTGAACTGGCGGAAGAGTTGTTCTCCGAGGGGTACTGGGAGCCGGCGCTGCGGGAGTACTCACGGGCGATCAGGTATGACAAGGGTCTCATTCCCGCGTGGGTGGGACAGGTGCGCTGCCTGCTTGAGATGGAGGAGGTTGACGAGGCGTTCATCTGGGCGCAGAACGCCCTCTCGTGGTTTCCGCGGTCCGCCGACCTTCTGGCGGCGAAGGCGCTGGTTCTCAGCCGTCAGGGAAACACACGAGAGGCACTCGCCTGCTCCGACGCGTCGTTCGATGGAGAATCGGAAGATCCGTTCAGGTGGCTTGTCAGGGCGGACATCCTCTTCGCGATGGGACGCCGCGCATCTGCCAAGAACTGCGTCGACCGGCTTGTGGCAGAGTACCCGGAGGACTGGAAACTTCTCCTGTCCATCGGGAGGATCTATCTGAGGCACCGGCTCCCCGCCGAGGCGCTCGCCTACCTTGACAGGGCGGCGCACAAAAATCCCTCGCAGGCGTTTGTCTGGTACCAGATGGCGAAGGCGTACCGGATGCTCCATCTTCCGCGCAAGGCGAAGTTCTGCTGCGAGCAGGCGCTGACACTGAGGCCGTCGTTCTGCGAAGCGCAGGAACTCGCCCTGTCAAGCAGGGAGGTGCCATGCGTCGTGGCAACCGCCTGCCTGACACCTGCGGACAGGGCAGTCCTTGCCGGACTGCGGAGGTGGCGGGACGAAGCTGTGTGCCGTTGCGCCGCTGGCAGGATGTTGCTTGCCTTTTACGAACGGACAGGTCCGCCTGTCGCACGTATCTGCCGGCACAGCGCGGCCCTGCGCAGGATTGTGCGGACGCTCATTGTCGGATGCGCCTTCTTCTTTCTGGAAAGGAGCGCTGATGGAGATACACGACCTTATCAGGGCAGCCATTGAACACGGCGCGTCAGACCTCCACCTTGCGGTCGGCATCCCGCCGAGCATACGCGTCAACGGAGAGATCCTTTTTCTGGACAGACCCGTGCTGACACCCGAAGAGAGCAGGCGGCTCACCTTCCAACTTCTGACGGACGCCCAGAAAGAGCGGTTTGAACGGGTGAAGGAGCTTGACTTCGCCACCGGCGCGGACGGCCTCGGACGGTTCCGCGTGAACGCGTACCGCGCGCGCGGGTGCGTCGAGTGCGCCCTGCGGATGATCCCCGTGCAGGTCAGGTCCCTTGATGAACTCGGGGTGCCACCCGTGGCGAAAGACCTCGCGATGCGCTCCTCGGGACTCATCCTCATCGCGGGACCGGCGGGGATGGGAAAGACAACCACCATGGCGGCAATGGTTGACCACATCAACGAGCAGAAACGGTGCCGCATCATCATCATCGAGGACCCGATTGAGTACCTTCACCACCACAAGAAAAGCGTGGTCATCCAGCGAGAAGTCGGGCAGGACCCGGAGAGCGACACGCACTCGTTTGCGGCAGCGCTTGTCCATGCCCTGCGGCAGGACCCGAACGTCGTCTGCGTGGGAGAGATGCGCGACCTTGACACCTTTTCCATCGCGCTCACCGCGGCGGAAACAGGCCATCTTGTCCTCGGCACTATCCACACCCAGAACACCATCCATACCATCAGCAGGATTGTGGACGTCTTCCCGCCAGCACAGCAGCAGCAGATCCGCATCCAACTTGCGAACTGCCTTGGGGGAGTCATCTCCCAGATTCTCCTGCCGAAACTGTCCGGAGACGGCCTTGTGCTCGCCACCGAGGTGATGGTGTGCACGCCTGCCATTCGCAGGATGATACGGGAGAATAAACTGGAGCAGATGATGTATGCGCTTGAGACAGGGTCTGAACTGTGTATGCGGACGATGGACTCCTGTCTCCTTGAACTGTATGAAACAGGGGTCATACACTACGATGTCGCGGTTGCAAGGGCGGTTGACCCAAATCGGTTCCGGCAGCTTCTTGACAAAAGGGCGGACAAGTGACCGCGCAGCCAGTGCTCACCATCCACCGCATCGTGGACGCAAGCAGGGCAAACGGACCGGGCGTGCGGGCAGTCGTCTGGGTGCAGGGGTGTACGCTGAACTGTCCGGGATGCGCAAATCCCGAAACCCACGACCCCGCAGGCGGCACGCGCGTGCCCGTGGCAGCCCTCGCGGAACGCCTCTGCGGGATTTCTTCGAAGATTGAGGGCATCACCGTCAGCGGCGGAGAGCCGCTCCAGCAGGCGTTCGCCCTTACCGCGCTGCTCAAGGAGATCAGGAGACACACCCGGCTCTCCATCCTCCTGTTTTCCGGCTACACGATGGAAGAGATAGAGGCGCTGAACGCGGGGAAAGAGGTGCTCCGCCTCGCCGATGTCCTCATCGCCGGCAGGTACGACCGCGCCAGGCGCGTCGCCAGAGGGCTCATCGCCTCGTCAAACCAGACAGTCCACTTCCTCACGCGCAGGTACGGCCCCGCAGACCTTGCGGAGGTCCCGGAAGCAGAGGTTCTCATCGGGCCGGACGGGTCCGTGCTGGTCACGGGCATAGACACTCCGTCGCTGTCTGTCAACCATCCATCGCCCTCCGCCCCCGCCGGAGGTGCCGCGCGCAACCGTTGAGGAAGAGGGCTTCTTGTGGTATCCTGTCTCCCCAGGCAACTATCGTGGGAGGAAGGATGAACGACTGGGTATCCCAGCGCGCGGCGCGTATCAGGCCGTCGGCAACGCTGGCAGTCAACCGGAAGGCACAGGAGATGAGGAGGGCAGGGCTTGATGTCATCAACCTGTCTGTCGGGGAGCCGGACCACGACACTCCTGAACTCATCAAGGATGCGGCGAGAGAGGCGCTGGCCGATGGCTTCACCAAGTACACGGAAGAGGCGGGGATGCGGGAACTCAGGCAGGCGATCTGCGAGAAGTTCCGGCGGGAAAACGGGATCCCGTGCGAACCCGACTCGATCGTCGTGTCCAACGGAGCGAAGCACTCGCTTTCCAATCTGTTTCTCGCAATCCTCAACCCGGGCGACGAGGTCATCGTCCCCGCGCCGTACTGGGTGAGTTATCCGGCGATGATTGAGGTGGCCGGCGGCGTACCTGTCATCTGTCCGTGGACAGACAGGTTCGAGCCGGACATTGACGAGATGGCGCGTCTGGTCACGAAGAGGACGAAGGCGATTCTCGTCAACACCCCCTGCAATCCGACGGGCGCCGTGTTCTCCCGCGCAACGATGGAAGCGGTTGCCGAACTTGCACTGACGCATTCCCTGCTGTGCATCGCCGACGAAATCTACGAGAAACTTGTGTACGACGGGGCGCAGCATATCAGCATGGCAGCGATCGGCAAGGAGATTGCGGAGAGAACCGTCACGGTGAATGGCGTGGCAAAGACATACGCGATGACCGGCTGGCGCATCGGCTACCTGACCGCACCGCCGGAGATCGCCTCAGCGTGCGCACGGGTTCAGGGACAGACCACCTCCGCTCCCTCTTCCATCTCGCAGAAAGCCGCACTCGCCGCCCTGCGGGCAGGGCCTCAGGTGTACGAAAAAATGGTCGCCGATTTCACGGCGCGGCGCGCGTTTCTCCTTTCCTCGCTCTCACCCCGCATTGACATGGTCACGCCAATGGGCGCATTTTACTTCTTCCTCAGGTTCGGAGCGATGCCGTCTGAGGAGTGCGCACGCCGCCTTCTTGAGGAGAAGCAGATTGCGGTGGTGCCGGGAAAGGACTTCGGCGCAGACGCGTATGTGCGCATCTCATTCGCCGCCTCGATGGATACCCTCAGAAAGGCGGTTGAACGGATGAACGAGTTCGCAGGGGAGGTTGTATGAACAGGCTGGCCGTGCTCGCGATGGTGTGCTGCGTCCCTGTGCTGACAGCCGCCCAATCGCCGCCAGAAAGAGGTGATGCCGGATTCGTCTACAGGTTTTCCCGGGAGACGCCTGTCTCCTACCGGTTCACGGCAGACGGCGATGTCTCGTTCGGGTACGAGGGCACCGGAACCGAGACGCTCAAAGTGAAGATGTCCGCGGTGCTGCCCCTTGCGCTCAAGGACGCGCGCGACGGCGTCTTCTCGATTGAGATTGCGCCGAAAAAGACGAAGATCCAGGTGAACGACACCATCCTTGAAGACCTGACAGGAGCGGAATCTGTGTCAGCCGCGCTGACAGCCGTTTCTCTTTCTCTCGCGGACAGTGGCAGGGTCATCACGACAGAGGACCGCTCTGCCGGCATTGTCAGCATCGGCAAACTCCTCTGCCTCATCCCCGCATTCCCTGCGCCGACTCTGACCCCCGGCAGGAGGTGGAAGCAGACCGTCTCCGCGCTCAGTTTCCCCGGCATTCCGATGCCGGACCTCGAGTTCTGGTATGTGTACGACGGCATGAAGCCGCAGGGTGCTTCGTTCACGCTCACCGGCGACCAAATCATCAAACAGACGAAGAGACAGGGCGATGTCGCGGTCACGATGAACGGACGCGCCAGGGGAGCGGGAAAACTGTTCTTCAGCACGGATCAGGGGAGGATTGAACAGTCGTCCGGCACCATTGACCTGAACCTGCGTGTCATCTTCGGCCTGCCTCCGGTGCCCGGAGAAAAGGGCGGGCAGTCACTGCCAATGACGGTGAACATGAAGATGTCGTACGGACTGACGCGGCTGGACCAGGACCACTGAGCGCAGCCAGTCAGGCGGGGACATCCTCCATCTCAAGCGGGCTCGTCGCGCAGACGGCGCGGGCAACTTCCAGCAGCAGTCCCAGCGCGAGCATGCTGGCGAGCAAGGACGACCCGCCGACGCTGCAGAACGGCAGGGTCGTTCCCTTGGGTGGAACCAGCCGCAGGACGACTGAGGCGTGCAGGAGGAACTGGATGCCAAGCATGCCGCTGAGCCCGACGGCAAGGTACCTCCGGAACTGGTCCTCCGCGAGCGTCGCAATCTCGAACCCCGTGAAGACAATCACCGCGAACAGGAAGAGAATCGTTCCGGTCCCGACAAGCCCCATCTCCTCGCCGATGACCGCGTAGACATAGTCCTTGTGCGCCTCCGGCAAGAACCTCAGTTTCTGCGCGCTCTGACCGATACCGGCGCCGAGCAGTCCGCCGCTGCCGAGGGCTTTCAGCGACTCATTGCTCTGGTACGCCTTACCGTTTGCGTCGGCAGACGGGTTTAGATAGATGGTGATGCGTTCCATCCGGTACGGGAACAGAAGGACCAGCCCCACCAGCATGCCGACGAACACGGCCGCCATCACCGCCATAAAGCGCACCGGAAGACCGGCGACAAAGAGCATCAGCCCGAACGCGCCGCAGATGATGACGAATGTGCCGAGGTCCTTCTGTACCTGAAGCAACCCCATGATGACCAGCAGAAACGCGACCGGCTTGACAACGGTTTTCCATGACGACAGGTCGCTCCTTCTCCGCGCAAGGTAGTCAGCAAGGTAGCAGACCATCGCAATCTTGACGAACTCCGCCGGCTGGAGAGACAGCCCCGCACAGCGAATCCACCGGGAGTCCCACGCCACCGCAAGAAGCGCTATCGACCCGAGCAGAAGAAACGGCGACAGGAAAGGCAGGCGGCGCAGGAATCCTGTCCGGCTCATGCCCCAGATGCAGGCGACCCCGAGCAACATCCAGCACAGATGCCGAACGAAGTAGTAGGCCGGGCTGCCCCGGGAGATGGCGTACATCGCGCTGGCGCTCAGCACCGAGACGCAGCCGAACATCACCAGCGCGACCCCCGCGATGAGAAGCCGGCTATAGAGCCCGGACAGCCGCTTTATAGACATTGCCCCGCTCCCTGTAGTCGGTGAACATATCGAACGACGCGCATCCCGGTGACAGGAGGACCACGTCGCCGGCAGCCGCGACGCGGCGCGCCTCCGCCACCGCCTCCTGCAACGTTGCCGCCGTCTGCGCCGGCACACCGGTTCCCGCCAGATCCCTTCCAATCTGT
>Ga0073932_1000200_pt1 | contig 158474 bp, 141 predicted proteins | sample DewCreD2012metaG_FD_76967 | JGI IMG/M metagenome (GOLD analysis project Ga0073932, IMG submission 76967) | Hot spring sediment bacterial and archeal communities from British Columbia, Canada, to study Microbial Dark Matter (Phase II) - Dewar... ... | reverse complement strand
CCCTCTGTCCGCCTTCTGCCTCCTGCGCCTTTCCGCGGCCTTCTCCACAGCGAAGGCGGGATTCGAGCAACGCCGAGTAACGGAGCGGGAGAACGCAACGCAGGGTGCGGGACGCGAGGGGAAGCCGGAACTGACCGCAGGGGATTCCGGAGGGGCCTCCCCCGCGGACAGCCCCGTCGCGGTGCCTCTCGCGAAGTTCCCGAGGCAAGCCGAATCCCGCCTTCACCCTCCTCTCCTCACCAATTCTTCGGATCCATCGCATTTCGCAGCCCGTCTCCCAGAAGGTTGAAGCAGATGACCGTGATGAAGATGAACATCCCCGGCATCAGCATCCACGGTGCCATCGTGAGAATCCGCAGGTTGCCGATGCACACCGACAGCATATTGCCCCAACTCGGGTAGGGTTCCTGAATGCCGAGTCCGAGCAAACTCAGCGCCGACTCTCCGAGGATGTATCCCGGAACTGACAGCGTCAGCGCGGTGATCGTGTAGGAAAAGGTGTTGGGAATGATGTGCCTGACAATGATGCGCAACGCAGACAGACCGAGCGCCCTGCCTGCGAGGACATACTCCTCCTCCTTCAGAGACAGAACCATCCCACGGATGACCCGCGCGAGACCTGCCCACCCGATGCAACTGAGGATGACGACGATGAGCAGGTAGACCTGCAGGGAAGTCAATTTCGGGGAGAACGTGGCGCGCAGCGCCAGCATCAGGTAGAACGACGGGAAGGTCATCACAATCTCCACCAGCCGCATCAGAAGCGTGTCAACCGCTCCTCCAAGGTAGCCGGCGATGCCTCCGATGATCAGCCCCAGCGCAAAAGAGATGGAGACCCCCAGCAGTCCGATGGAGAGGGAGATGCGTGCGCCGTGGATGACCCGGCTGAAGGTGTCCCTGCCGTGCATATCCGCGCCGAAGAGGAAGAGCGTGGCGGGCTCGTCAACGCCGAAGAGGGCGCGGTTGAGCGGGATGCCGAGCATCCTGCGCCCCTCCCTGCGGACCCACAACCGCACGGGATAAAGTTCAGAGGTATCTTCCTCGTACTGCGCCAGCGCGTAGTTGGTGCACCGCACCCGGTAGACGAACGGGCGAAGGTGGAAACGGCCCCGTGCGTCCACAACGTGTATTCTCGTTGGGGGCGCGAGCGAGTAGTCGCGCATCTGGAGGTCGTACGGGTAGGGAGCGACAAGGTCCGCGCACAGCGCCGCCAGATACAGCGCGACGAGCACCCACAGCGACCAGAAGGCAAGCGGGTTCGCCCGCCTCAGCCGTCTCAGAAAGGTCTTCATCTCAGCCGTATCCTCGGGTCAGCCGCGGCAAGAAGGATGTCGGCGACCAGGTTGCCGGCGACAAGGAGCACTCCGCCGATGAGCAGAGACGCCATCACCACATAGAGGTCGTGCGCAAGAACTGCTTCAAGGATGAGCCGTCCCATCCCCGGCCAGTTGGTCACAATCTCTACCAGCGCGGCTCCGGACAGCAGACCCGACAGTTCGTACCCGAAGATGGTGATCATCGGGTTGATGGCGTTGCGCAGGCAGTGCCTGAACAGCACGCGCGTCTCCGGCAGTCCCTTGGCGCGCGCGGTAACCACATACGGACTGCCCAGCGCCTCGAGAAAGTTGTTTTTCATCAGCCGGAACAGGGAGCCGATCCCTGCGAGCGTCAGCGCCAGACCCGGAAGGAGCAGGTGGCGCAGGTAGTCACCCAGCCTCTGCCACGTGGACGCGTCGGCGGTAAAGATGCTGGTGGTGCCGCCGATTGGCAAGACCATCGTCCGTGCCGCCGCCAGCACGAGGAGCATCGCAATGAGGAATCCCGGGACGGAGATGCCGATGTAGGCAAGGATGGAAAGGACGCGGTCCTGCCATTTGCCGTCGCGAGTCGCGGCGTAGACGCCAAGGGGGATTGCGATGAGCCATGTCAGGACAATGGAGAAGACGGCAAGCGCCAGCGTGTTCATCAGTTTTCCCCTGATGAGGGACGAGACAGGCACGTGGTAGGCGAAGGATTCGCCAAGATTCAGCGTCAGCAGGTTCCGCAGCCAGAACAGGTACTGCACCGCCGCAGGCCGGTCAAGCCCGAAACTCCGGCGCATCGCGTCGAGCGTTTCCTTCGACACCTCGGGATTCATCCGCAACTGCGTGAAGTAGTCCCCCGGCGCAAGCTGGATAATGAAGAAAGAGACGACCGTCATCCCGAGGATGAGAGGGAAAAACTGCGCCAGTCGCCGCAGGATGTATCGCCTCATCGGTCAGTCAAAGTCGGCAAAGATATCCCCGAGACGCACCCCGCACACCGTCCGGTTGAGATACTTCTTGCGGATGGCCGCGCGCGCCTCGTCCAGTTTCCTGTTCCTGATGCCGTTGTCGGAGGCGGCCTGCGCTTCCAGAAACGCCGCAAGGTCGTCCATCGCGCGGACAATGTCGCCGTCGCGCGGTTGGTACCGGTCATCATTGAAGCAACGGGATACCTCCTCAGGAGTCCGCGCGCATCTTTTCTTGCCCACCATCACCACGGTAGAAAACTCATCCTCCGTGAACAGGCGCATCTCCTCTCGCCACGACGGGGGCAACAGGCCGTATATCTTGCCCATCTCTTCCCGCTCGTACCTCCGGATGATGCGGTCAAGCCCCTCCACCGACCGCTTGACCGGATTGATGATATCTCTGGTCAGCACCTCGGGCAGGTCGTGGAAAAGACCGGTGAAGTAGTTGTTCACCAGCCGCCTGCGGCAGCCGCCTATCTCCAGCGTGAACAGATAACTGAGGATGGCGACGATGAGCATATGCCCGAGCACCGATGTCCTCGGCACCCGGTGGATGTGGCTCCAGCGGATTTGAAACCGGAGCATCCCGCACAGGTCAACGAAATCGCGAAGGTTCGGAGACAGGGTGAGCCGCTGAACCCCCGCGAGTTGCGCGTTCTTCTCAAGTTGCGCGTCAAGGTCACGCCTGATCTCAGCGATTTCGTATCCGCCGGGATTGGCCCGTTCGATGATGGCGAACTCCCACCGTGTGGCGCAGAAGTGCGCGGCGGTGAGCACCTTCCGGTTGATATCGCTCTCCCTGCCGCCCAGATACGCCCTGAACCTCCTGCACACGCCGCTGCCCAGAGACCGGATGACCGGTTCAATCTCCCTGTACACGAACTCGTTCACGCGGCGGTAGGTCTCCGCGTCGGCACGGATGCGGTGGAACAGTTGCGGCTTGAGGTCTGTGAGCACGAGCCGCTGGAGGAACTCAAAGAGGCCGCCCTCAATCACGCGGATCCAGTCAAATCCCGGGGTGCCCGCTTCCTCCTCAAACCTGCCGAGAACATAGGCGATCACCATCTTGTGCGCCTGCTTGTCCAGTTCGCGCAGGTCCACAGGCCGTATCTTATCGTTCCACCGTTGCATGTTCGCGGCTTCAAGAAGGGTCAGGAGGAACGGTTTTCGAAGCATCTGTTTCCCCTCGTTTCCGTCAGGAGATTGTCCCTTTCCCGAGGCGTCCTGTCAACTGTCCCTGCACGCGGCGCAGAACGCCTCCACATTCTCGACCGGCACCTCCGGCTCAAGCACATGGGTCGGCGAGAGGATGAGCGCGCCGTCGCCGCCGAGCGTGGACATCCGCTGTCTCACCACGCTGCGCACCTCTTCGGGAGTGCCAAACGGCATCGTACTCTGCGTGCCAACGGTGCCGTCAAAGACGAGGAAGCGGCCGTACTCCTTCTTCAGAGCCACGACATCCATGCATTCCGGCTGGAGAGGGTTGAGGATGGTCACGCCTATCTCGATGAGGTCTGGGATGACCGCGGAGATGTCCCCGTCGCTGTGGTACCAGATTGCGATGTCCGGATTCTCCTTCCGCGCGGCGTCGTAGACCCGTTTCCACCTCGGCTTGAGGAACCTCCGCCAGACAGATGGCGAGAATATCATCCCGTGCTGGGAGGCGATATCGTCTCCGGTGATGAGATAGTCGGCGCCCGCCCTCGCCGCCGCGGAGGCGAGCATCTCCGCCCGCAGCGCGATGCGCTCCGCCACGCACTCTGCCCACGCAGGCCGCTCCAGAAGGTCCTCAAGGAACTGCTCAAGCCCGCGTATCTGCCACGCGTTCTCGTAGATGTGCCCCACCATCCCCGCCACGACCCTTCCCGTGGCCTTCGCCTCCTCGGCTTTCCGCGCCATCCCCTCTTCGGAGTCAGGCAGATGCGGAAAAGGGAAGTTCTCTATCTCGGAAAGGGACGAGACGTTGCGCAGGGGGCTGACATAGCCAGTCAGGTGGTACAGCCCTGCGGGGATTTCAAGGACGCCGATGCCGTTGATGAACGAGCCCTCCCGCCGCGGCTCGGTTGCGAAGTACCTCTCAAACTCCTCGGGTCTGCGGGCAGGACAGTGCGGAGAGATGACGCAGGGAGAAAACATCCCGAAAAAGTCGCGCAGCGAGGCGTCCGGGCCAAGTCCGTGCCTCTGTCTGATGCGCCTTCCAAGGTCGGGAGTGAAGTCGGCGTAGAAGAGAAACCGTCCGTGCGGCTGGTGAGCGACCGTCTCCCTGAACAGTTCCGGCTGGGTCATCGCAGATTCCTGAGGTGAATACAGTGTAGCATACGGGCATTGCTTTCCGGCGGATGGCAGGATATCATCTCTCAAGACAGGGAGGCGGTATGAGGATGAGCGTGGCGGTGCTCGGCGCGCTGGTATGTGTGGCAGGCCAGTCGGTGTGTCAGGAACTGAAGGAGATACAACTTCCTCCGCCGAAGATGACCGGCGGTATGCCGCTGATGGAGGCACTGAAACAGCGGCAGACACTCCGCGCCTTCGACACCCTGCCCCTTGCTCCGCAGACGCTCTCCGACCTCCTGTGGGCCGCCTTCGGCATCAACAGACCTGAGTCGGGCAAGCGCACGGCGCCGTCAGCGTCGAACAATCAGGAGATAGACATCTATGTCTGCCTGCCTCAGGGAACTTTCCTCTACAACGCCCGCGGCAACTGTCTCACGCCGGTTCTGCGGGAGGATGTGCGCCGGGCCTGCGGGATGCAGGAGTTTGTCGGCTCTGCGCCAGTGGTGCTTGTCTATGTTGCCGACGAAGCGCGGATGGGAGCGCGGATGAGCGCCGAGGCGAAGTCGTTCTACGCCGCCGCAGACACAGGGTTCATCAGCCAGAATGTGTACCTCTTCTGCGCCTCGGAAGGTCTTGCGACCGTCGTCATCGGGCTTGTGGACAAGGCAAAGCTGGCGCAGACACTGAAACTTCGACCGGAGCAGAAGGTGATTCTCACCCAGCCGGTCGGGTATCCGAAGCGGTAGGAGCCGTCACTGCCGCAGTTCGTGCCGGTGCTCTCGTATCTTGGCGACGGCGCAGACGATGTCGTCCATCTCCCGCTCCTCCGCGAGGAGCGCCGGATGCATAATCCACACCGCCTCCTTGCAGATGCGCTCGGCGTTTGGCAGAGAAAGGAGCCGGTAGTCAGGCGGGCTCCCGTGGAAGGGGCAGGAGACAGGGCACATCTCAGGACCTGCGCCCGTACGCTGGAACAGCGGATTGCGGTAGACGGGTTTCGGATAGCCAGCTCCTGCGGGAACTCCCTCAGCGACGAGCGCCTCGATGAACGACTCTCTGCTCAGTCCGTCCCACTCCTCTGACGCGAACCGGAACAGGTACATATGGTACGCCCTGCGGCTTGCCCTTGGGTCTTTCTTCTGCGGTATGATGCCGGGGATGCCTGACAGTCCCTCGTCAAGCCGCCTCGCGTTGCGCTCCCTCCTGACTGTCTGCTCTTCAAGGCGGGTCAACTGTCCAAGGAGAATCGCCGCCTGCAGTTCGGTCATCCGCAGATTCGTGCCGGGGACAAAGTGTTCGTAGAACGGCTCGCTGCGCCTGCGTCCGATATTGGAGTAACTGCGGGCGGTTTCCGCGACATCCTCCCTGTCTGAGAGCAGTATCCCGCCCTCCCCCGCGGTGATGTTCTTGCTCATCTGGAAACTGAACGCTCCGCAGTCGCCGATGGCTCCTGTGCCCTTGCCGTTCCACTTCGAGCCCCAACTGTGGCAGGCATCCTCGACAAGCCGCAGGCCGTGCCTGCGGCAGAGCTCGCCCAGCGCGTCCATATCCGCGGGAAGCCCGCCGAAGTGGACGGGAACGACCGCCTTTGTGCGGGAAGTGATCTTCCGCTCCACGTCCGCGGGGTCAAGGTTGCAAGTGTCGATGTCAATGTCGGCAAAGACAGGCACCGCGTTGAGCATCAACACCGCGGTTGCCGTCGCAATGAAGGTGTAGGCGGGCACGATGACCTCGTCTCCCGCTTTCACCCCGCAGGCAAACAGAGCCATCTCAAGTGCGGCGGTCCCGTTCGTGCAGGCAGCGCCGTACTCCGCGTCCTGAAAGCGGGCAAACGCCTGCTCAAACTCCCTCACCTTCTCCCCGTACCACCACCTGCCGCTGTCAAACACCTCAAGGAGGCGCCTGCGCTCTTCATCCCCGAAGACGGGCCACGACGGAAAAGGCGTTGTGCGCACCGGGCTGCCGCCCCGCACCGCAAGATGAGGCATCTTCTCCTCCTTCCCGATCCGTGCCACTCCCGCATCAGGCGGGCTGGTTCACTCGTATCCGTACCTGCGGATAAACCACCTCTTCACATATTCCACCGTCAGGAGATACAGCCCCAGAATCGCGGCGAGCGCCGCGAAATAGGTGGCAGGGGGAGGGACAAACCCGAAGTGCCTGCCGAGTCCGGTGAACGGCAGGAAGACCCCTATGGTGACGATGTAGACCGAGGAGAAGATGAGCAGGGGCGACGGCGCGCTCTCCACAAACGGGACTTTCCCCGTGCGGATGATATGGATGACCAGCGTCTGGGTGCAGAGCGATTCAAGGAACCATCCGGTGTGGAACAACGCAGCCGACGCGCGGAAGAGCCAGAGGAGCACCGCAAAGGTGAGAAAGTCAAAGATGGAACTGATCGGTCCCATCACGAGCATAAACCGCTCGATGTACCGGGTGTTCCACGGACGCGCCCTGCGCAGATACTCGTCGTCCACCAGGTCGGCGGGAATGGCCGCCTGTGAGATATCGTAGAGGAAGTTGTTCAGAAGAATCTGGATGGGCAGCATCGGCAGAAACGGCAGGAAGATACTTGCGCCCGTCATACTCACCATATTCCCGAAGTTTGAACTGGACCCCATCTTGACATACTTCAGGATGTTGCCGAAGGTTCTCCTGCCTTCCATCACCCCGTCCCTGAGCACCAGCAAACTCTTCTTCAGGAGGATGATGTCCGCTGACTCCTTGGCGATGTCCACCGCATTGTTCACCGAGATGCCCACATCGGCGGCTTTCAGGGCGGGCGCGTCATTGATGCCGTCGCCGAGATACCCGACGATATGCCCGAGTCCGTGCAGGGAGTGGATGACCCGCTCCTTCTGGAGAGGCGACAGCCGCGCGAAGACCGACGCCGTTTTGACCACCTCTCCCAACTCGGCGTCAGACGCCTTCTCTACTATCTCTCCAGTGACGATGCCCTTCACATCAAGTCCGACCTCCTCGCAGATTTTCTGCGTCACCAGTTCGTTGTCTCCGGTCAGTACCTTGACCTCTATCCCGAGTTGCCGGAGAATCTCTATGGTGCGCCGGGCAGTCGGCTTGGGTGGGTCAAGGAACGCGAGGTAGCCCTTCAGGATGAGACCGTCCTCGTCGTTTCGCGAGTAGGCCTCCTTCACCGGCTCAAAGTCCCTGTATGCCACGGCGAGCACCCGGAATCCCTCTGCGCTCAACTCATCGCATTCGGCTTTCAGGTCGGTCAGGATGAACTGCTCCATCTCGAAGATTTCGCCGTCCAGTTCGTACCGGGAGCACCTCCTGAAAATCTCCTCTGGTGCACCCTTGGCAATCAACCGGTGCGCACCGTCCATCTCCACCACCACTGACATCATCTTCCGGGAAAAATCGTACGGCACCTCGTCAACCTTTCGGTACTCCCGCGACATCTGTCTGGTGCGTTTCAGAATCGCCCTGTCAAGCGCGTTCTTCAGCCCGGTCTGGTGGTAACTGTTCAGGCAGGCGAGCCGCAGCACGTCGTCGTCTTCCTTGCGCACCACGTCGCAGTGACGTTCAAGGACAATCCGGTCAAGCGTCAGCGTCCCTGTCTTGTCCGTGCACAGGACATCCATCGCGCCGAAGTTCTGGATGGCGCTGAGCCGTTTCACGATGACTGCCTTCCTCGCCATCGCAATGGCACCCTGCGACAGATTGACCGCCACAAGCATCGGCAGCATCTCCGGGGTCAGCCCCACCGCCACCGACAGGGAAAAGAGGAATGCGCTGACCGTATCTCTCTGTTTGAACAGCGCGTTGATGGCGAAGATGCACACGACAAGCACCAGCATCGCGCGGATCATCATCCAGGTGAAACTGCGGATGCCGCGGTCAAACGCGCTCTCTCCCGGAAGGGCGGCGAGTCGTCGGGAGAGTTCCCCGAACCGGGTTGCCAGACCTGTCCTGACCGCAATGCCAAGCGCGGTGCCGCTGACCACGCTCGCGCCCATAAAAACGATGTTCTCTGTCGCAGGTCCTGCGCGGGGCTCCCGCGGTTCCGCGGTCTTCTCGACAGGGAACGACTCGCCTGTCAGCGTCGCCTCGTTCACGAAGAGGTCCTTGCAGGACACGATGCGCAGGTCGGCGGGAATCATATCCCCCGCTGACAGATGGACGAGGTCGCCGGGCACGACCTCCCGCATCTTGACTTCCTTCGGCCTGCCGTCGCGGGAGACCGTCGCGGTCGTCCGCACCATCTCGCTGAGCGCTTCCGCCTCCCTGCCCGCGCGGTACTCCTGCCAGAAAGAGAGCCCCGCGCTCATCACCGCCATCAGGATGACAAAGGCAGCGCTGACCTGTTCCCCGAAGGAAAGGGAGAATGCGGCAATGACAAGGAGGACGATGACGAGCGGATTGAGAAACTTGGAGAAGAACTGGAAGACAACCGTATGCGTCTGCGCGCGCGCCGGCTCGTTGGGTCCGTACTGTTCAAGTCGTCTTCGGGCTTCCTCCTGGGTCAGACCGCGGAGTGAGGTTCCTAACCGGGCAAAAACATCCTCCTGAGCGCATGCGCCCCAGTCGAAGTCCCGGTTCTGATGCGTGATACCCCGTGCCGGCATTCCAGACGCTCCTGTGTGATGCGACACTTCCCTCCGCGGTCATCGGTGTTTTGCCCCCTGTCTCCTGCGGCGCCGTGTCACTTCAACGACCGGATGCGGACCTCTATGCCGGAACCTTTCAGGAGGTCAACAAGTTTCTTCGGGTCGGTGTCTCCGTAGTGGTACGGGTAGAGCACCTTCGGACGAAACGTCTTTGCCGCATCGGCGACCATCTCCGGCGTCATCGTGTAGGGGAGGTTCATCGGCAGAAAGGCAACATCGATGTCCTTCAGCGCCTTCATCTCCGGCGTGTTCTCCGTGTCTCCCGCCACATAGACCCGCGTGTCTCCGAAGGAAAGAATGTAGCCGTTGCCCATGCCCTTCGGATGGAACGGCTGTCCCGGCGCCCGCATATGAACGATGTTGTAGGCGGGCACCGCCTCAATCCGTATCCCGCAGACCGTCTGCGTGTCCCCTGCCGCCATCACCACGCTTCCGGGAATCTTGCTCGCGGAGGCGCGGTTGCAGATGACCGTCGTCGTCTCCTTCTTCACCTTCCTGATGGCGTCAGGGTCAAGGTGGTCAAAGTGCTCGTGGGTGACAAGAATGAGGTCTGCCTTCGGCATCTTCGCATAGTCCACCCTCGGCGCCGCCTGTGCCCACGGGTCAAGGTGAACGACCTTGCCTGCCCATTCGAACATCAGCGTGCCGTGTCCGATGAAGGTAATTTTCAACTCTCCCATACTCGTCTTCAGCGTGTCCATCTCAAACCCCTCCCCGGCGGATGTCAAAAACGCCGCCGCGCACAGAGCGACAAGCACCCTCGCTCCCATCTCCCACCTCCTGCCTGCGCCGGCACGCACCTACTGGACAATCTTGTATCTATGCACTGCGTACGGCGCAAACTCGTCCACAATCTTCCCGTTGCGGACTTCAACCGTCCTGTTCTCAAAGAGCACCTCTGCGGTGCCGTTGCGTACGCCGGCAACGGTGATTTCCGGCTTCTCCGCCTGCCTCTTCATATTCACGGCGAACAGGTATGTCGCCCCGCCGTACTTTTTCACCATCACATCAACCCTTCCGCCCATCGTGGGCCTGACGGTCGCTCCGTTTTCCACCGTCGGGCTGTTCAGCACAGGCGCCAACTGCTTGACCTCCGCGTTTATCTCCTTCAGCGCCTGCCGCATCGCCGGCGTGATGGCAGTCACCGCAGAGCCGCCGGTGATGTTCAGATTTTCCCGGAGCCAGTTCTTCGCCCACGAGTGGCAGAAGAATCCGTACCCGTTGGCGCCGTGCACCAGCGCCATCCAAATCTGCGTCTTGACCTCTTCCGGCGTCGGGCACCTTCCCTCTCCGTCCCTGATGGCGTTCACCTCAATCCACATCCACACCAGTTTGTCAGGACCTCCCCACTTTCTCAGCCGGTCAATCCCCTTGGCGACGAGATGGAGCCGGTCAGGCCCGTTGGGAGAGATGCTGTTGCACGGGTACACATCGTACGAGAGGATATCGCAGGTCTTCGCGTAGCCCTGATACTGCTCGTCCGTCGCCGCCCTTCCTACCTGCCGTTCGTTTGCCACGCCTGCGCCGAGGTTGAGGTAGACCCTGTGCGCCGGGTCGGCATTGCGGATGGTCGCAAAGTCGTAGAGAAGGGCTTCTGGCGTCCGGATGACCCTGCCGGTGGCAGAGTCGGCGTTGTCCGGCTCGTCCCCGTACATCCATCCAAGAAACGCAGGATGGTCTATCAGCCCCGACTCAATGTACTCTTTCTTGAACGGAGCGATGGCATACATCCCGTACTGGGCAATGGCGTCAAGAAACGCCCTGTCTTTCGGGCTCGGGTATAAGTCAATGCCGCCCACATACACATTGACGCCCATCTCCTGGAACGCTCGTGCCGCCCCCGCCGGCTGGAGCCATACGGAGATGGGGAAGAAGTTCGGGTCGTCAAGCACCGTCTTCTTGAACTTCGCCGGCGGAACCTTCATCGGGTCAACCGCTTCGGCAGGAGGCGCCTGCGCCACAAACTGGTACTCTTCTTTCAGGAGCGCCGCGCCGTCTGACGCTGTGACCTCGACGGCAAAGCCCTGTCCGACCTCTGCGCGGGAGAACAGTTCCTTCCACGGGTAGGCAAACCGCTCGCCCGGCGCAAGGGAAAGTGACGCTGTCCGTTCTCCAGACGCGCCTTTCGTTCCTGCCAGTTTCACCTTCACCGACACAGCTCTCTGCCCGATATTGCGCACGCCAAGCCCGTCCGCCACGATGGCCCTGTTCACGAAGAGGAGGTCGGGGTACTGGTCCGGCTTGTGAAACCCTCCCTGATAGGAACTCACCTCTGCCGGCTCGGTGTGCTTCTCCCTGTTGACCCCTATCGCCCACACGCTTCTTTCCGTGACAGGACACCCGAACGATTCAAACGGAATTGCCGCTTCAAGCGTCCACGCGTCCTTTTCCCTGCCGACCGCGTACTTCAGCCCTATCTGGCTGCCCCTCGTCGGCTCTCCCCACTCGTCAGGCACCCATGTCGTCGCTGAGTACTGCCCGTCGCAGGAGAGGATGAGGTGCGCGTAGAAAAGCGCCTTTTTCTCCGGCACCACGAACAGTTCCACGCAGTCGTTCTTCCAGAGAGCCGCTCCCTTGTTCTCGGTCACCAGTTTCTCCAGGACCGGCTCTGTGCACCGCGCCGCAAGGTAGAGGTACTGGCTGTCCCGGCAGAGGAACGCCTCGGTCTGGAAGTTGACCGACTTCGTCCAGCAGAAGTCCCGCACCGGCTGAGCCGCAGCCCACGCCGGGTCGGAGAGATTGCCGTCTATCTTCGGCGCCCCTGCTACCAGAGGTGCGGTCAGCGTCGAGACAATCCTCCGCGGAAAGACATCCTGCGCCGACGCGACCAAGGGAAACACGGCAAAGACAACGCCCACAATCGTGCGGAATGTCATTGTCGCCTCCTTCGGTGCTGGAAGACAGTTCGTCTTCCGTGCGCTGGATGGTATCCCTGTCCTGCGCGGTTGTCAATCGCGCCCGTCCGCCGTTTGTGACGGCACTTTCTTCCCCGCGGCTTCCTCGTCCAGAAGGTCTGCCACGGTCGCGAAGCGGTAGCCCCGATGCGCAAGCCCCTCAATGATGCGCGGCAGCGCCTCGACCGTGTTTTCCGCATTCGGGCTGGCGACAATCCCCCTCCCGTCGTGCAGGAGAATGATGGAACCCGGGGATGCCTCCTTCAGAACCCTCCTGACAACCTCGTCAGCCGGAACGCCCTTCCAATCGCACGAATCCACCGTCCAGGTCACGACGGTCAGATGCCTCTTTCCGCACTCCCTCATCATCGCAGGACTGCGCCACCCGTGAGGCGGACGGAACAGTTCGGGGGCTACCCCTGTCGCCTGCCTGATGGCGCGTTGCGCGTCGTCTATCTCGCGTCCGAGGCGTCCTCCTGACTCCACCGGCGCAAGGAGCGGATGGGACCAGGTGTGGTTTCCAAGGCAGTGTCCGCCGGCAACTATCCTCGCCGCCCCGCCCGGATGCCGCGCGGCATTCTCTCCGATGAGGAAGAATGTCGCCTTGATGTGGTAGCCGTCAAGAATCCTGAGTATCTCTTCCGTCGCAGGCGACGGTCCATCGTCAAAGGTGAGCGCGACCGCGGGCACCTTCCCGCCGTGCGCAACCACATGCCCGAAAATCTGGCTCCCCGGCAGTTCGCACGCGAGGAAGAAAGCGGCAAGCAGGAGAGAGATGCCGAATCCGAGCGCAGACGCCGTCTTCCTGCCGGAGAACGCGGACAGGCGGTAGTTGGGGAAATCAGGAAACAGCGGCCTTCCCGCAAGGAGGAGCGCCGCGTCGTTGAGGAAGTATCTGCCAAGCGCGGACACAGGCGCGCACAGGAATCTCCGCGAAGATGTCATCGCCGCAAGTTGCCGGTCAATCACCACCTTTCCGATGCGCCTCAGGCGAAGGTCAAGCAAGAGGTCTGCGCCGAGGTTCACCTGCGGGTCAAACCCTCCTGCCTCCTCGTATGCGTCCCGCCAGACAGCCATATTTGCTCCCGCAAGGTGCCAGTTGGCTCTGCCGGCAATCCTCCCGAGCCATCTCATCCACGCAGGTCCGTCGAAGAAGCCAAACACGCCCGCGCAGGCGACAACCCCGTCTTCCGATAACCTCGAAACAAGCGCGGTCAGCCAGCCGGCGGGAACCCGCGTGTCGGCGTCAGTGAACGCGAGTATCTGTCCGGAGGACGTGCGCACCCCCCTGCGCAGGGCATTCACGTATCCGCGCCGCGGTTCCCTCACCACCCTGATCCGGGAATCGCCGAAAGAGCGGGCTGTCTCTCCTGTGGCATCGGTCGAGCCGTTCTCAACGACAATGATCTCGTATGCTCCGTCGTAGTCCTGACGCAGGAGCGCGCGGAGGCAGTCCGCAATCATCGCCTCCTCGTTGTACGCCGGCACAATGACGGAGATGGACGGATTCGCCAGTTCTTCTTCGCGGCGCATCATACGGTCTATTGTACCCCTATCCATGGGCCGCTGTCATCGGACAGAGGACTGCGCCGAGATCACCTGACCGGCGCCGCCTGCGTTTGGTTGCATCTTTCCTGCCTCGGGAGTACGATAGTGCAGGGAGAGGAGGGAGTATGGAACGGACAGTGACGAGGTCGCAGGTGTGGTGCGTGCTCCTTGTCGTCTCCGCATGCGTTCTCGCCTCGTGTGGGAGGTCTCTTGCCAACGGCACGGCAGGAAGGACAGGCAGCGAGACCGCGCCGTCTCCCGCAGCGCCTCCTGCCTCTCAGCAGAAGGCGGACGCGGGCAGGATCCATGTCTTCGTGAGCGGCAAGGTGCAGGGCGTCGGGTTCAGGGACTTCACCCGCGCTGAAGCGCGCTCCCTCAATCTGACCGGCTGGGTGAAGAACCTCCGCGACGGACGGGTGGAACTCGTCGCAGAAGGGAACAAGGAGCAGTTGAAGAAACTCCTTGAAGTTGTCAGCAAGGGACCGCCTGCCGCCCGCGTCGAAAAACTCGAGGTTCAGGAAGAGCCCTTCAAAGCCGAGTTCACCTCTTTCGAAGTGTTGCGTTAGGTTATGGGAGTTGAGTGACAGCCGCATTGGGCGCGGAACAACAAATGAGAAAGCAAACTTTCTACGCGCACACTAAACCTGGAACTGAGCCGTCGTCTTGGCATCTGTTGGAAGAGCACTTGCAGAAAACAGCAGAGATTGCACGCCGTTTTGCTGATGTTTTCAGCGCAGGGACATGGGCATACCAGGCAGCACTCTGGCATGACCTTGGAAAATACTCCGAAGACTTCCAGGAGTACTTGACAGCCGCCGACAGGATAGAGGGAGTCGATGAACAAGTTTTTCAATCAGGGAGGGTGACACATTCTACAAGGGGCGCTCAACATGCTGTCGCAAAACTGGGCAATGAGGGCAAGGTACTTGCGTATGTCATTGCCGGGCACCATGTCGGACTCCCTGACGGGCTTGGAGGAAGGGGTGCGCTCACATCGCGAATTGAACAGTGCCCGTGTGACCCACTTCCGAAAGAAGCGATGGAACTGGCAGAAAGAAGTGTGCCCCTGAAGCTGCCAATCAGTCCCGCGCAAGACAGTTCCGAGCGAGGATTTCAAGTAGGGCTCTTCGTTCATATGCTCTTCTCGGCAGTCGTGGATGCTGATTACCTCGATACCGAATCATTTATGGACTCCGCGCGCGCAGATGCCCGGCACGGAGCGGTCAAGTCACTCAACGAGGTGCAAAACCGCCTGACAGAGTATATCAAAACGCTCCAACAGGGATGCCTTCAGACAGAAGTCAACAAGAGCCGTAGACAAGTGTACGAATGTTGCCTTGAAGCCGCCTCGCTACGCCCCGGGTTCTTCCGTCTCACAGTACCTACAGGAGGAGGCAAAACACTGTCTTCCCTTGCTTTCGCGCTCAGGCACGCATTGAAACAGGGAATGCGGCGAATTATCTATGCGTTGCCATTCACAAGCATTATTGACCAGAATGCGGATGTTTTCCGCCAAGCAATGGGTGCCGACGCAGGCATTGTGCTTGAGCACCATAGCAATATCGACCCAACCAAAGAAACTCTCTGGGCACGGCTCGCGAGCGAGAACTGGGATGTACCGCTCGTCGTAACTACAAACGTGCAGTTCTTCGAACCATTTTTCGCGGCAAGCCCCTCATCATGCCGCAGACTCCATAATATTGCAGGTTCCGTGGTTATTCTTGACGAAGCTCACTCGTTACCCATCTACTACCTTCGCCCCTGTCTTGCACTGCTCAGGGAACTCGTCACCAATTACCATTGTAGCGTTGTGCTGTGCACAGCAACGCAGCCCGCGGTGGAGTACCGCAAGGATTTTCCCATCGGATTGAAGGATGTCCATCCCATCGTCCCTCTTGACCCAGTGCTGTTTCAACCACTCCAGAGGACACGTATCGAAAGAAGGGGTACTCACAAAGACACTCTCAAAGACAATGAACTTCTTGATGAGGTGCGCGAGGAACGGCAAGTTCTTTGCATAGTAAACACGCGCAGACACGCACGGGACCTTTTCACAAAGTTGGGCAAAGACCCGCACCACATCCACCTCAGTGCGCTAATGTGCCCCGCACATCGCATTGTAAAACTTAGGGAAATCAAGAAACGGCTGAGAGAAAAAGAACCGTGTGTGGTTATCAGCACTCAACTCGTTGAAGCAGGCGTGGATGTGGACTTTCCTGTGGTATACCGTGCGATGGCAGGGATTGATTCAATCGTCCAAGCGGCAGGGAGATGCAATCGGGAAGGACTTCTTCCAGAAGGAAGGGTTATTGTGTTCGAGCCGGAGGTCCCCATCCCAGCGGGATATCTTTGCCACGCAGCCCAAGCCGCCAGAGAGGTACTTCCTCATAACGGGGAAATATCGCTTTCGCCGGACACCATTGAAGAATACTTCCGTCTCCTTTACTGGCAACACTCCAACGAGTGGGATAGGGGAGATATCGTGACGCAACTTCAGGAAGGGTACGTCTCTCTCAACTTCCCTTTCCGTACAATTGCGCGGGAGTTCCGCTTTATCCGCGATGGTATGGCGCCGGTGATCATCCCTTGGGACGATGTGGCGCGAAGAGCCATCCACGAGTTGCGCTATGCCTCAGTACCTCCCTTCGGGATAGACAGGATTCTTCAACGATATGTCGTTACTGTTCCGCCGAATCTGCGCGAAGAACTTCCGGTTGAGGTGCTACACGGCAGGTTCTATGTCCTTGCGAACTCATCTCTGTACGACGAAGAAACAGGACTGCAATTGGAGAACAGTTCGAAAATGTGGGATGCTGAATCAATGATTGTGTAAACGGAGGGACTATGGGCTACGGAATCGTGTTGCGCGTCTGGGGAGAGTATGCCTGTTTTACGCGTCCAGAAATGAAGGTGGAACGGGTCTCTTACGATGTGATAACCCCCTCTGCCGCGCGGGGCATACTGGAAGCGATATATTGGAAGCCGGAGATACGGTGGGTTGTGGACAGAATCCGCGTTATGCGTCCCATCAAATTCACCAGTATCCGCAGAAACGAGGTCTCCCGCAAGATACCAATACGTAGTGTGAACACGGCGAGACGGAAAGGGAAAGGACTCATTGCGCAGTATGTTGAGGATGACCGTCAGCAGCGAGCGTCTCTTGTCCTGCGCGATGTGGAGTATGTGATAGAAGCCCACTTTGAGGTATGCTGCGGCAGCGATACTGCCGCAAAACACCTTTGCATGTTCAAACGCCGTGCTGAGAAAGGGCAATACCATCATCGCCCGTACCTTGGCTGCCGTGAATTTCCTGCTCACTTTTCCTTGATAGAAGACGGCATACCGAAGTCCCCATTAACTGGCAGGATTGACCTTGGCTTTATGCTCCACGACATAGATTTCTCGAATGGTATGCAGCCACGGTTCTTCCGCGCAGAGATGATAGACGGAGTGGTGACTGTTCCTCCGTTTGAGCCCGAGGAGGTGAAGGGATGATACTCCAAGCCCTTACGGCATACTACGACCGGATGGAGAAGCGCCCACCTCTTGGCTATGCTTCAAAACCTGTCAGTTTTTGTCTTACCTTGAATCCGGACGGTTCTCTATTTGCCATCGATGACCTCCGCACAGCGGAGGGAAAAGGAAGACCACTTCAAGTGCCAGACATTGGTCAGAAACGATCAGTGAACATTCAACCAAACCTGGCGTGCGATAACTGTTCATATGTCCTCGGAATTGATAGCAAGGGAACCCCTCAGGGGGCAAGGGAGCGATTTGAGAGTTTTCGGGTTCTCCACCAGCGACTTGCGAAGGATGTTCACAATGAAACAACAGAGGCAGTAGCGGCTTTCCTCAAGAACTGGGACCCCGCGAAGAGTGATTCGTTACAACACAGAGAAGAAATACTCGCGGGAGGAAACCTCGTATTCCGACTGAGAAACTGCAAGCAGTATCTTCACGACATCCCTGAAGTAGCAGCCTGGTGGTGGAAATACCTGTCGAGTCCATCTCGCATATCAGGGCAATGCCTGATTACCGGTAGGACCGCGCCAATCGTGGAACTCCATCCCGCTGTCAAAGGTGTAAAAGGAACCGACGCAAGTGGAGCAGGCATAGTCAACTTCAACTGCGACGCCTTCGAATCGTATGGGAAAACGCAGTGTCTCAACGCGCCGGTGAGCATAGAAGCCGCTTTCCGTTACACTGCGGCGCTGAACGATCTTCTTCAGAGAAACAGCCGTCAGAAAGTTCTGGTGGGCACTCGGACCATAGTTTTCTGGACAGAGAAACCTGAGCCAGTAGAAACGATTTTCCCACATGTGTTTGATGATCAGAGCCAAGACACCGATACTCTGCAGAGAATCGCGACGCTCTTGGAGGCAGTGAAGAAGGGCGACTACCCGTCTGCGTTAGGCAATCCGGAAACAAGGTTCTACATTCTCGGACTCTCCGGAAACGGTCCTCGCATCGTCGTGCGTCTATGGCTCGTTTCAACCGTCGAGCAGATTGTAAAGACATTGGCACAGCACTTTGAGGACTTGCGGATTGACGGGAAACAAGACAAGAGGGAGTATCCGTCGCTAGACCGTCTACTGCGTGAGTTGGCGGTAGACAAGGACAGAGCAAAGATCCCCTCGCATTTGGCGGAATCTGTTACGCGGGCGGTACTCACGGGGACGCTATATCCACACGCGCTCTTGCAGAATCTCCTTTCTCGCATCCGTGCAGAATCAGGCGATGTAAACTACCTTCGGGCGTGCCTCATAAAGGCATACCTGAACCGACTCTTCAGAACCCAACCAAACAGAAAGGAGGTGCCCGTGGCGCTGGATGTGTCTCGGTCAGAGATTCCCTATCTTCTCGGACGTCTGTTCGCGGTTCTGGAAAAAGTGCAAGTAGACGCCTTAGGAAAACCTGACATCAGTATCACTGACCGCTTCTACGCTTCCGCGTCTTCAACCCCCGTTGTGGCGTTCCCACGCCTTCTCCGGCTCAGTCAGTACCATCTGGCAAAACTCGATGAAGGACGGCGGATTGTGCGCGAACGTTTGATTCAACAGATTATGGACGGGATTGAGAAATTCCCGTCGCATCTTACTCTGGACGAGCAAGGACTGTTTGCGATTGGCTACTATCACCAGAAGAGAGCGTTCTACACAAGTACCGGACGAAAGGAGGTCTCGCAATGAACGACGCATTGAAGAATCGGTTTGACTTCGTGTATCTGTTTGACATCAAGGACGGCAATCCAAATGGAGACCCTGACGCAGGCAACCTACCCCGCGTTGACCCAGAAACCGGTCACGGACTTGTCACCGACGTATGTCTGAAAAGAAAAATCCGGAACTTTGTCGGATTGGTCAAAGGTGAGCAACCGCCGTACGAAATCTACGTAAAGGAAAAAGCGGTCCTCAATAAGCAGCACGAGCGCGCGTATGCAACACCGGATGTCGCACATGCGGACAAGAGCACGAAAGTGGAGGAAGCGAAAAACTGGATGTGCAGAAACTTCTTCGATGTGCGGGCATTCGGCGCGGTTATGTCAACCGGCACAGGAGAAGACAGGTGCAGTTGCGGGCAGGTGCGCGGTCCGGTACAGTTCACTTTCGCCCGCAGTGTGGACCCTGTGGTATCGCTTGAACATGCCATCACGCGTCTGGCGGTAACAACAGAACGCGAAGCCGAGCAGCAGCGTGGCGACAACAGGACGATGGGGCGTAAGTACACCTTACCCTACGCTCTGTTTCGCGCCCATGGCTTTGTCTCCCCTCGACTTGCGAATCAGACCGGCTTTGACACTGACGACCTTGAATTGCTGTGGGAGGCGCTCAAGAATATGTTTGACCACGACCGTTCCGCCGCCCGAGGGCTTATGGCTGCGCGAAAACTGTTCGTTTTCAGGCATGACTCCGACCTTGGAAATGCTCCGGCACATATTCTGTTCGAACTTGTGAAGGTAGTGCGAAAAGAAGAGAAGACACCTGCGCGCGACTTTTCTGACTATACAATATCGTTTGACCGCACAGCGCTTCCGGCAGGTATCCAACTACTTGAAATGCTTTAGAGGACGGCAATGTCAGGATACGCTGATGATGACCTGTTGCCGCTTTCCGGTATCCAGCACATAGCATTCTGTGAGCGGCAGTGGGCGCTGATCTATCTCGAGAGGATTTGGGGGGAGAACCTGCATACCGTCGAGGGCAAACTTGTTCATAAGCGGGTACACGAGGATGCACCCTCTGAAAAACGCGGGGATGTGTTGACTTTGCGAAGCGTGCCCTTGCTCTCTCGCCATCTCGGACTCTATGGCGTTGCCGATGTTGTTGAGTTTCTCCGTGCCTCAGACGCGAACACATCGTCGACCGTCAAGTTGCCTAATCACCTCGGGTATTGGATGCCAAGGCCTGTTGAGTACAAACGGGGCAGAGAAAAACCCGACGACAGAGACGAGGTCCAACTCTGCGCACAAGCAATATGCCTTGAGGAGATGTTATCCACGAGCATAGCGGAAGGCTGCCTCTTCTATGCTCGCCAGCAGGGGAGGGTCACAATCGAATTCACGCCTGCCCTCAGGAGTAGAGCAGAGGAACTCGCATCTTTGATGCATCGCCTCTTCGAAGCGAGCACAACGCCTCCACCGCCTGCTGGGAAAAGATGTGGCGAGTGTTCGCTCGTCCATCACTGCGTCCCCGGCATCCGCCGTGGCGCCCGTATAAAGGACTATATGGCGAGAGGCGTATCAGATATGCTGCCGCCCTCTGAAGGAGTGTCGGATGCGCAAACTGCTTAACACTCTGTATGTGAATACGCAAGATGCGTACCTTGCTAGGGATGGGGAAACAGTGCAAGTGCGCATAGATCGGGAGGTACGGTTCCAGATACCAATCCATAATCTTGAAGGAATTGTGGTATTTGGACACTCAGGCGTAAGTCCGGCGTTAATCGGGCTCTGCGCTGAACGAGGTGTAGCGCTGACATTTCTGACGGAACATGGTCGTTTCCTCGCGCGCTTGGTTGGACCTATAAGCGGGAATGTTCTTCTGCGCAGACGGCAGTATCACCTAGCGGATGACCCCGCAGCGTCTCTTTGTTTGGCTTCCGCCTTTGTGACAGCGAAGATAGCCAATGCAAGAAGTGTTCTGCGGCGATGCATTCGCGACCACGAACATGCCGTTGCTGTGAGGGACATTCTCAGAGCGACGGAGACACTCACTGTGCTGATTGGGCGTGCTCAGTCCGCACAGTCCATCGATGACCTTCGGGGTATCGAAGGAGAGGCAGCGCGAACCTACTTCTCTGTCTTTGACCACCTCATCACCGACCAAAAGTCAGATTTCTTTTTTCGGGGTCGGAGCAGACGACCTCCTCTCGACAGAGTAAATGCGCTCCTTTCTTTCGTGTATACGCTTTTGCTCCACGATACCCGTTCCGCATTGGAAGCGGTGGGCCTCGACCCAGCCGTCGGATTCCTACACAAGGAGCGGCCAGGAAGAATGAGCCTCGCCCTCGATGCGATGGAAGAGTTGCGTCCCTCTCTTGCTGACCGTCTCGTACTCTCCTTAATTAACAGAAGGCAAGTAACAGCGAAGGGCTTCGTTGTGAGGGAGACAGGTGCGGTCACGATGGATGAGGACACGAGAAAAACGGTTCTCGTTGCATGGCAGAAGAGAAAGCAGGAGAAGATTCGCCACCCCTATCTTAACGAAAATATACTCGTTGGGCTTTTACCGTACGCCCAGTCGTTGCTCCTCGCGCGTTTTCTGCGAGAAGATTTGGACGGTTACCCGCCCTTTTTCTGGAAATAGGAGACGCTTTAGATGCTTGTACTGATAACTTATGATGTAAGAACAGAGACGGCTGAGGGAACGCGGCGGCTCCGTCGTGTTGCAAGAGAATGCGTCAACTATGGTCAGCGGGTACAGAAGTCAGTGTTTGAATGCCTCTTGGACCCTGCTCAGTTTGCCGTCCTCAGAGACAAATTGGAAAAGATTATTAACATCAAAGAGGATAGTATCCGGTACTATTTTCTCGGCTCAAAATGGAAGAATCGCGTCGTTCATGTTGGAGTAAACGAGACGTTTGACCCGGAAGGACCCCTTGTTCTTTGACAAGTTTAGCGCGAACAGATGGCAAACGCGACACACGGAGAGGCTCGCGAGTTGAGGTAACGCCTTCAAAGACCAAGTGTTGCAGTAGATACAAAGGAGAATTGCTGTGGCGCAGCCAATGTTCAGAGGCAGGTTCGCGAATCCTTCCCAATAAGACATTGAGAATAATCAACTTGCCGCAAACCAGTCGCTCCCCGTGCGGGAGCGTGGATTGAAACGTCCCCTTCCAGTCCCATCCCTCGATCTGGCGCGCGTCGCTCCCCGTGCGGGAGCGTGGATTGAAACGATGACTGCACGACCGATGACACCTACATTGTCCTCGTCGCTCCCCGTGCGGGAGCGTGGATTGAAACTGTCGCGGTACCATCCGCAGACCAACGCCTATGACGGGTCGCTCCCCGTGCGGGAGCGTGGATTGAAACCCGGCACGTCGTGGAGCATTGAATGCTGGGCCTAGTCGCTCCCCGTGCGGGAGCGTGGATTGAAACCCCACCGCGCACCTCCTCGGATGGAATGCGCAGGAGTCGCTCCCCGTGCGGGAGCGTGGATTGAAACGGAAAGGCAAGATTGACCATATCCGCGTCTCCAAGTCGCTCCCCGTGCGGGAGCGTGGATTGAAACAGCCGGAGAAGCGGAAAGATGCGGCAAAGGACTTCGTCGCTCCCCGTGCGGGAGCGTGGATTGAAACGGGAGACATTCAGGGGATGATGCGAGATATCGACGTCGCTCCCCGTGCGGGAGCGTGGATTGAAACTTTTCGCAATCCACGCCGCTGCGTACCATACCAGGTCGCTCCCCGTGCGGGAGCGTGGATTGAAACTCAAGCGCGCCATCGCCATCGTCGCTGATACGCACGTCGCTCCCCGTGCGGGAGCGTGGATTGAAACGATGACTGCACGACCGATGGCACCTACATTGTCCTCGTCGCTCCCCGTGCGGGAGCGTGGATTGAAACGCTGTCTGGCAGAACAACACGGGCAGACCTGTGCAATGTCGCTCCCCGTGCGGGAGCGTGGATTGAAACTTTGCGGCGGCGAGGTATCCGGCGATACGGCTGTCGTCGCTCCCCGTGCGGGAGCGTGGATTGAAACGGCGATGCCAAGGACGCCAAGTGTCGGCTCAATCTGGTCGCTCCCCGTGCGGGAGCGTGGATTGAAACGTTTCGGCCAGAATGTCAAAGGACGCGTCAATCGCGGTCGCTCCCCGTGCGGGAGCGTGGATTGAAACCCGCCCATCAGGTCTGAGAGGTTATAAAGGACGCGGTCGCTCCCCGTGCGGGAGCGTGGATTGAAACGCAGTGAGAAGTTCGGCGTATCCACCCATCTGAGGCACGTCGCTCCCCGTGCGGGAGCGTGGATTGAAACCCAGGCGTTTGTCCGGTTTCGTATCTCCTCTATCGTCGCTCCCCGTGCGGGAGCGTGGATTGAAACAATCTGGTCGTCCAGAGACGCGAGGACAAGCGGGTGTCGCTCCCCGTGCGGGAGCGTGGATTGAAACTCTGACAGGGATATGGTATATCTGGTGTCGGAAAAGTCGCTCCCCGTGCGGGAGCGTGGATTGAAACCTTTATGAGGAAGATTGAGTGTTGCAGCGCGCTGAGTCGCTCCCCGTGCGGGAGCGTGGATTGAAACGTCCAGATGGAGGCGCAAGACCTCCTGGCTCACCTGTCGCTCCCCGTGCGGGAGCGTGGATTGAAACTCGTCCGTCCATGCGATAACCTGATAGACCCACAGGTCGCTCCCCGTGCGGGAGCGTGGATTGAAACTCGCCGTTGCTTCCGCCATTCGCAACATTGATAACGTCGCTCCCCGTGCGGGAGCGTGGATTGAAACTTAAACCATCCTCCAATCTGAACCCACCCCGACGGGTCGCTCCCCGTGCGGGAGCGTGGATTGAAACTTTCACAGTCAGGGAAGCGGCACGATGCCAATCGTTGTCGCTCCCCGTGCGGGAGCGTGGATTGAAACTTAAACCATCCTCCAATCTGAACCCACCCCGACGGGTCGCTCCCCGTGCGGGAGCGTGGATTGAAACGAAGTACGACGGAAAGGAGGATACCATGAGGAGGAGAAGGTCGCTCCCCGTGCGGGAGCGTGGATTGAAACGGAATCCCTCTTTCGTCCATCCACGACGGCACAAACGTCGCTCCCCGTGCGGGAGCGTGGATTGAAACACGTGACGCCAGGCGTGAGCGAGGTCGTCGAGTGGGTCGCTCCCCGTGCGGGAGCGTGGATTGAAACTGCGATGACGCGCCTCAACATGCTTGGCGCGTACGAGTCGCTCCCCGTGCGGGAGCGTGGATTGAAACCACTTACTTGACAAACCACAATTGTCCTGTTACAGTCGCTCCCCGTGCGGGAGCGTGGATTGAAACCATTATACGTCGGGGAGTGTGGATTTTTGGAGCGATGTCGCTCCCCGTGCGGGAGCGTGGATTGAAACTTGTGATGGTCTGCCTTTTCATTCTTGTCGCTGTCGTCGCTCCCCGTGCGGGAGCGTGGATTGAAACCAAGGCGCATACCTGCGGGCAGTTGCTCAATCACGCGTCGCTCCCCGTGCGGGAGCGTGGATTGAAACGGGGTTGTCCGAAGAGTGATACAATGACGGGAAGGAGTCGCTCCCCGTGCGGGAGCGTGGATTGAAACCGGTGCGATTGACATATACCGTCATCTTCACGGCGTGTCGCTCCCCGTGCGGGAGCGTGGATTGAAACTCGTCGACCACTGCGGTCGCATCTGGATATTTTTGTCGCTCCCCGTGCGGGAGCGTGGATTGAAACCTTAATCTCGATCGGACGGTCATAACTCTCATACAGTCGCTCCCCGTGCGGGAGCGTGGATTGAAACTCTCCTGCGCACCCTCGGCGACGGTTCAACGTCGGTCGCTCCCCGTGCGGGAGCGTGGATTGAAACCTTGTCTTTGGAGACATCTTCTATCGTTATTCCCAGTCGCTCCCCGTGCGGGAGCGTGGATTGAAACAGAGCAAGCTTGTCGATTATATCGAGTACCTTGCTCGTCGCTCCCCGTGCGGGAGCGTGGATTGAAACTTGCGCGCGTGGAGGGAGCTATGGGGCGAAAAGTGTCGCTCCCCGTGCGGGAGCGTGGATTGAAACAATACACTCCACGGTCAACGTCAACGCCACTTCTGTCGCTCCCCGTGCGGGAGCGTGGATTGAAACTTAAACCACCCTTCAATTTGAACCCAACCACTCGGGTCGCTCCCCGTGCGGGAGCGTGGATTGAAACTACGAGAACCGGGTAAAGACCGTCGCCCGTGCCGGGTCGCTCCCCGTGCGGGAGCGTGGATTGAAACTTAAACCACCCTTCAATTTGAACCCAACCACTCGGGTCGCTCCCCGTGCGGGAGCGTGGATTGAAACACATTCATGAAGGCTTAATATACATATATCCAGCGGTCGCTCCCCGTGCGGGAGCGTGGATTGAAACCCGGAACACGCATCGGCTGGCGCGAATTTGTGATGGTCGCTCCCCGTGCGGGAGCGTGGATTGAAACCTTTCTCCCCTTCGCCGTTTTGTCCTCAGAAGGCGGAAGGGGTATACTATCTCTTCGCGCAATCCCGGCCAGGTAGCCAAGTGGTAAGGCAGCGGTCTGCAAAACCGCGATTCACCGGTTCGAATCCGGTCCTGGCCTCTGACTCTCGCGCAGAAGGCATCCTCTTATGCCACGCACACTGACCTCAAAGGAGCGGATTCTCGCCACGCTCAGCCGTCAGAAGGTTGACCACACCCCTCTGTGTTTCGAGGGACTGCTCCACTGCTCTCTCTCCTACATCAACAGGCGGATCCCGGACCCGTTTGAGCGTGCGAGGTTCTACCTCCAGCAGGAGATAGACACCGCGGTCAGCTGGTCGTTGCCCGTCTACTCGGCTGAGAACTTCACTGTGCGCGAATGGGAGGAGACGGTCCCCGGAGAGAGGTATCCTGTGAGGACGAAGGAGTACATCACGGCTGCCGGCACGCTCAGGCAGGTGGTGCGAAAGACGCCTGACTACCCTGAGACCATCCGGCTCATCAGCGACCACAATGTACCACCGACGAGATCCATACGGTACCTCGTGGAACGCAAGGAGGACCTCAGACCGCTGCCGCACATCCTGCGCAGTTCGGGAAAAGAGTTTGACGCCTACTTTGAGTCCGTCAGGCAGGCAAAGAGGTTCTGCGAAGAGGAGGGCGTCTTCCTTTCGGGCGTCTCGTTCGGCGTCGGAGATGTGCTCGCGTGGTTCTCAGGCGTTCAGAACATCCTTTTCGCGGCGGTGGACAGGCCGTCATTCCTCGACGAGTATGTCTCGGTGATTGCCGACTGGTGTCTTGCGCGCACCCGGATGATGATAGAAGCAGGAGTAGAACTGATTGTCCGCCGGGGATGGTACGAGACAGCGAGTTTGTGGTCTCCGTCGCTCTACCGCAGGTTCCTCTATGAGCCGCTGAAGAAAGAGATTGAGATGTGCCGGCAGGCAGGGGTGAAACTGACCTATGTGATGAACGCGGGCATCGCGCCGATGTGCGGCATCCTGAGAGAGTTGAAGCCGGACATCCTCTCCAACCTTGACCCTGAACTGGGAGACGACCTGTCCAGGATAAAGGCGGAGGTCGGCGGCGAGGTGACGCTGTGCGGAGGGGTGAACAACTTCAGGGTGCTTGAGCAGGGAAGCGAGGAGGATGTGGAAAAGGCGGTCGTCTTCGCGATGGAGCGCCTTGCGCCAGGCGGAGGGTTCATCCTTGCGCCCGGAGATACGGTGATGACGCCGGGAACAGACCCGAAGTGGGAGCCGGTTGCGGAGCGCAATGTGAAAAAGATGATAGAGGTGTGGAGGCGGCTGCGGTAGGGAGGAGCGATGATACCTTTCCGGAACATCCGAATGGATTTGATGAGTTCCAAAGAGGTGGCAAAGTACCTGAAGAGAAACGACGCGGTCATCCTGCCCCTCGGCTGTTTTGAGATGCACGGTCCGCGAGTGCCCCTTGCCTGCGACTCCTTCAACGACTGGGTCGGCTCCCTGCTCCTCGGAGAGAGGTGGAACTGCCTTGTGATGCCGCCGGTCACCTACACATTCCCGGGCGCAAGCGGTCCGTGGCCGGGAACCGTGGATATCTCGCATGAGATTACCATCGCCTATGTGAAGGAGATCGCCCTCGCCCTTCTGCGCAACGGCTTCGGCAGGGTCATTCTGTGCAGTTCCCACGCGCCCAACATAGGAGCAATGACCATCGTCAGTTCCTCTATCTTCCACGAGACGGGGAACGTGGTGATGGCAATCTCGCCGCACCGGCTCCTGCGTCCGGCAGACCTCGTGGAGAAGGAGTTCAAGGGCAGGTTCAGGGATGTGGTGCGCGAGGATGTGTTCCTGCTCGGCTCGCTCAAACTCCTCGGTCTGCACGGCGCCTTTGACCCGACCATGGGCAAGGACAGGCCGGCTGAGTTCCCCCTTCCCGCAATCAGGAAGTTCGCTCCCTATGTGGGAAGCGGGTGCGTGCCGTGGATCTTCGTGGCAGACCACCAGCACACGGGACTGCGCAAGGGCGTCACACTTGACGACGCAGACCGGGCGCTCAGGGTGATGAGGACCGCGGCGAAGCGACTGCCTGACCTGCCGAAGTTCTTCGCCGAGTACCAGAGGCAGGTCGCCAGGGCGATGAAGGACAAGCCGTGGACAAAGGAAAACATCTGGACCGCGTGACTGCGACCAGACACAGAAAGAGAGGAGACGGAATGGTTCCTTTTCGCGATATCCGGATGGACCTGATGAGTTCAAAGGAGGTTGCGCAATACCTCAAGAAGAAGCAGGCGGTCCTTCTTCCCGTCGGCTGTTTTGAGATGCACGGTCCGCGGGTTCCCCTTGCCTGCGACTCCTTCATTGACTGGGCAGGGGCGCTGCTCCTTGGCGAGAGGTGGAGGATACCTGTCATGCCACCTATCTACTACACCTTTCCTGGCGCAAGCGGTCCGTGGCCGGGAACCGTGGATATCTCGCCTGAGATTACCATCGCCTATGTCAAGGAGATTGTCAAAGCCCTTCTGAAAAACGGGTTCAGGCAGGTGATGCTGTGCGGGTCGCACGGTCCTCTGGCCGCCATACTGAAGTCGGTCACCGCCTCCATTTTTCAGGAGACAGGCGAGGTCGTCATCCACATCTGCCCGTGGAACCTCCTTCTGCCGCAGGAGGAGGTGGAAAAAGAGTTCGGACCTGGGATTGACCGGTACCTCGAGAACCTCTTCGTACTCGGCGCGCTGAAGATTCTCGGCCTGCACGGCGCCTTTGACCCGAAGACGAGGAAGAGGAAACCGATCGAGTTTCCCCTGCCTGCCATCAGGAAACTCGCCCCCCACGCGGGAAGCGGGTGCGTGCCGTGGCTGTTTGTCGCCGACCACCAGCACACCGGGCTGTACGACCGCGTCAGCATCGAGGACGCGGACCGAATCGTCGCAATGATGAGGAAGGCGGCTGACTCCCTCCCCGACCTGCCGGGGTTCTTCGCTGAGTATCAGACGCAGGTCGCCTCGGCGCTGAAGAAGAAGCCGTGGGCGAAGAAGGATGTCTGGAGCGCGTGAGGCAGACGAGCCAATCTTTCAGGTGCGCGGCGCAGATTCCTCAACGACGAAGCAAAAGATGGCGCCGTAACGGTCCTTGCAGTAGATGCGACCGTCGGCAAAGACCACATGAGGCCATCCCTCGTCCGGTCGCGAGATTCCCTTCCTGCGGCAAACCTCTGTGAAGCTGCTCGCCTGAGCGCCCACCGGACCGCCGATCACAAGGTCTCCTCCGCCAGACACGATGAGGAAGCCGTCGCCAGTCACGAGACACGAACCGTCGTGGCCGGTGCGGGGTCCCTGCCACACCAGCGAGCCGTCCCGTTGGTCGAGGCAGAAGACCTGCAGGTAGGCGAAGTACAGCCGTCCTTCGAAGACGGCGGGCGAGCACACGCCGCTGAATCTCCGCGACTGCCACCTCTGGACGATTCCCTGCGGAGCGATGTCGAGCAGGACAGACCTGCTCTGGTTGTAGGCGGACGAAAGGAGAATCCTTGAACCGATGACTGTCGGCGTAACGAGGTTGTTGGCGTAGTCGGTCTTCCACGGGAAAGTTGCCAGCGTCTTGCCCTCGTTGCCGGCGTCAAGCCGTATCACGACCAGGCGCTCAAGCGCAAGGACCGCCACGCACGGGATGCCGTCAACCTCAATCGGGCTGATACCGCCGGAGTTGGAGGTGAAATCGGTCGCCTCAGACGCCCATCTCCACTGGCCTGTGCGCTTGTCGCACGCCCTCAGAAGACCCGCCCTGCCGCCGACAGGGACCAGGAGCATCTCTTTGTGGACAAGCGGCGAGGTGGTGTACCCGTAGTCGGTCTGCGCTCCACCGGTGAGAGGTCTACGTCCGCAGGTAAAGGTGTCGTAGAGGTTCGTCTTCCAGACCAGCGCACCGCTTTTTTCCGCATCCCAGCAATGAAGGTCTCCGTCGCAGCCAAGCGTGTAGAGAAACCCTGTCTCCGGGTCGATAAGAGGGGTCGCCGTCGGACCTGAGTACCACTCCTGGTCTCCGACCGCGTGCCTGCCGTACCTCGGAGACGGGTAACTTCGGGTCCAGACCACCTTTCCGTCGGCCGCGCTGAGGCAGAAGACCGTCTCCTTCCCGTCTGCCCAGCCGGTGGCGTACACCCTTCCCTTCCACACCACCACAGACCCGCATCCCTCCTTCACATCCGCTGTCCAGCGCAGGGAAATGCGCGCCTGCGCACCGGGCGAAATGCCGAGCCGCTCTGGCGTGGTGCCGTTGCGGTTCGGCCCTCTCCAGAAAGGCCAGTCGGCGCAGGAGACAGGGACGCAGGAGGAAACAAACGCAAGGAAGGCGCAGGCCGACGCGGCAAGCCGTTTCATCCCGAAAGGGTAGCAAGATGGCGGCACGATGTCAACGATGAGTGTCTGCCGGCGCCGCGAACGTTTCCTCCCTCAGGTGCAAGATGCTACACTATGACGGTGCGCTGACAGGGAGGGCAGATGGTTCCTTTCCGCGATATCCGTATGGACCTGATGAGTTCAAAGGAGGTGGCTCGGTACCTGAAGAAGAAGGACACGGTCCTCCTGCCCGTCGGATGCTTTGAGATGCACGGCCCGCTGGTTCCTCTTGCCTGCGACGCCCTGATGGACTGGGCAGGCGCCCTCCTTCTCGGCGAGAAGTGGAAAGTCCTTGTGATGCCTCCTGTCTACTACACCTTCCCCGGCGCAAGCGGTCCGTGGCCCGGCACCGTGGACATCTCGCCTGAGATTACCATCGCCTATGTCAAGGAGATTGTCAAAGCCCTGCTGAAAAACGGCTTTGGCAAGGTCGTGCTGTGCGCCTCGCACAGCCCTGCCGCGTTTATGCTCCAGTCGGTCATCAGGTCGGTGCTGCAGGAGACAGGCAAGGTTGTCATCCACATCGTGCCGATGAGTTTTCTTATGCCGAACGACCTCGTGCAGGAGGAGTTCGGCGGACCGCTGACGGAAGACCTCTACCTGCTCGGGATGATGAAGGTGCTCGGGCTGGAAGAGGCCTTCGACCCCGAAGCGCCCGTCGAGCGTCCCTGTGAGTTTCCATCGAAGAGCATCAGGAAACTCGCCAGGTTCGGCGGCACCAATGTGGCGCCGTGGCTGTTCCTGAAGGACTACCAGCACACCGGCATCCGCAAGGGGCTGAAGAGGTCCGACGCGGACAGGGCGATGAAGGTGGTGAAAAAGGCGCTCGACCGTCTTGACGACCTGCCGTCGCTGTTTGCCGAGTACCAGAAGGAGATTTCGGCGTTCCTGAAGAGCAAACCGTGGACAAGAGACGACGCGTGGACGGTGTGACAGCCCGCCGTGGCGCCGACGACAAGGAGGGAAGATGGTGCCGTTCCGAAACATCCGTATGGACCTGATGAGTTCCAAGGAGGTTGCGGCCTACCTCAAGAAAAAGCAGACGGTCCTTCTGCCCGTCGGGTGCTTCGAGATGCACGGGCCGCTCGTGCCCCTCGCGTGCGACAGTTTCCTCGACTGGGGAGGCGCGCTTCTCATGGGAGAGAAGTGGAACATCCTTGTGATGCCGCCTATCTACTACACCTACCCCGGCGCAAGCGGTCCGTGGCCCGGCACCGTGGATATCTCGCCCGAGATCACCGTCGCGTACGTCAAGGAGATAGTCAAGGCGCTTCTGAAAAACGGGTTCAGACAGGTGATTCTGTGCGGCTCGCACGGACCGCTCGGCTTCCTCCTGCAGGAGGTCATCAGGTCGGTGTTTCAGGAGACGGGGCAGGTGGTGCTCCACATCTCGCCGTGGCGGCTGCTCCTCGCGCAGGACCTCGCCGAGAAAGAGTTCGGCAGGCCGATCACAGAGGACCTCTTCGTTCTCGCGATGATGAAGGTGCTCGGGCTCCACGGCGCGTTTGACCCGAAGGCGAAGGTGGAGAGGAAGACAGAGTTCTCCCATCCCACTATCTCCGAGTTGAAGAAGTTCGGCGGCACCGTGCCGTGGTACTTCAACAGGGACTACCAGCACACGGGACTGCGCAAGGACATCTCCATCGCCGACGCAGACCGAGCGGTCGCCGTGATCAAGAAGGCGCTTGACCGCGCCGGAGACCTGCCGAAGGTCTTCGCGAAGTACCAGAAGGCGGTCGCCGAGGACCTGAAGAAGCGTCCGTGGAAGAAGGCCTCCATCTGGACGATGTGAGGCGGCGCCTCCCGCGTCAGGCGCCGAACAGTTTTGTGATGCGCTTCTTCAGGTCGAGGAACACAGCGGGAGACAGCACGCCCGCCTTGTCCACCGCTGCGAGGTCTGCCGGGGACGATAGGAGGAAGTAGTCGCACTCAAGCGCGACCTCCTTGCCTGGCGCAACCTTCTTCGGCATCCCGAAGTACTCCATCGTGTACCGGCCGCCTCCCTGCCACACATAGAGCCGGCTCAACTGCGGCGTACGGTAGACAAGGAGGACCATCTCTCTCTCCTTTGGCGCACACGCTGCCCACCAGCCGGCGTCCGCAGGAAGCGACAGGTCCTTTTCCGAGGTGACATCCCGGATGCCTTCCTTCGCGTCTGGCACGAGAATCCTGTACTGCGCGGCCTTGCCACCCACCGCCCACGCGGGATGGACGCGAATCTGAAGGGACAGCGGCTCCTTGCCGATGTTGACATACCTCACCCGCAGGTTGAGCCGCGAAGAGTCGGGGAAGAGCGTCATCCGCCGCTCGACCTTCACCGATCCCGCGCTCCTGGAGACGGTTACGACGCCGGTCTTCGCGTCTATCCGAGTCTCGTACGGACTCTGGAAAAACGCCCTGCCCGAGGCGATGTCCGATTCCCCCTTCTCGCCCACCACATCAATGAGCCCGGAGTTGGGACCCGTGGGGTCCAACTGGTTGCGGCCCGACGACTGGAAGGCGTACTCGATGACCCTTCCGCCCGCCTGGGGCAGGATGGCGATGCGCGCCACGCGGTTTTCCACAACGACCGCCTCTGCCTTCGCGCCGTCCGGCAGGCGGTACGGTACGCCGGAGACGACGGTGTTCTTGCCGGCGGGCAGGCACCTGTCCATCCGCGGGAAGACCGACTCCTTCATAATGTAGTAGTCACACGAGAGGCACACGCTCTGCCCTGTCCTGAGCGTCTTCGGCACTCCGAAGTACTCTGCGGTGTGCGCCCTGCCGTCCGGCGCCGTCCACACGTACAGATGGCTGACCTCGGACGGCGTGTAGGTCATCACCACCCGGCTTGCCCCCGCCTTCGTGGAGGAAATCTGCCATGAACCGCCGACGGGCTCGTAGTATCCCTCCGTCTCCGTCGCGACGCTTCCGTCGCGCCGCGGGACCAACACCATCCGTGGTTCGCCGGCGTCTCCGACAGACCGCCAGAGCGGGTGGACGCGAATCCGCATCTCGCGCGGCTCCTTGCCGAGGTTGGTGTACCTCACGCTCACCGCCAACCGCGTGGAGTCCGGGAAGATGGTCATCGTCCGCTCCACCTTCACCCACGGCGAGGAGGTGCTGACCGTGACAGAGTTGCATTTCTTATCGACGGCGACGGAGTACGGCTGCCGAGAGAAGTAAAGTCCTGTCCCGAAGTCCGACTCGCCCTTTTCGCCCACGATGTCAATGAGGCCTGCGCTGTCCCCCTCCGTCGACAGTTCGTGTGAGTTCTCCGCCTTCAGCCCGTACTCGATGATCCTGCCGCCGCGCTCGGGAAGGACGACCACCCTGATGAGCGAGTTCTCCATCACGACCGCTTTCGAACTCTGGCCTGGCGGGAACTCGTAGGGGACGCCCGTCGAGATGAACGCTCCGAGGACTGCTCCCGCCAGCGTCTTTACAATCATGGCGCTCCTTTCTTTCCGGCCCATGCCGCAATCCAGCCGGCGATGAACGCCGCCTGCCTCTCCCTGACATTGTCCCGGAAGTGGACATGGTCGCAGAAGAGGTCACCTCCGAGGTTCGCAGTGAAGGTGTAGAGGTCTATCGATGGAACCCGCGCGTCCGACATCACTTCGTCCGCGGCCTCGTTGTACCGGATGACATCCGCGGAGAACCTGAAAAAGGGGATTCCCGGACGGTTGTGAACCTTCTCATCGCACGGCGTCGTGCGCACCCAGACGGGCTGGACAGCCATCCGCCGGAGCGCGGCGACAATCTCCTGAAGGTTGCGGCGGTAGGCGTCAAGCGGCACCTGCCGGGCGCCTGTCTGCGGGTCTGTCTTGATGTCGTGGAGTCCGCAGTTGACGAGGACAAGGTCTGCCCTGATGCCGCCGGTGCGTTCTTTCGCGCTGAGGAAGGCACGCACCATCGAACTGTCTCCGCCATTTGCGTCCTGAGGGGGATCAAGATGAAGCGCCGCTGCCTCTTCCGCTTCCTTCCGGGCATAGTGCGCGATGCCCGCGAGGTACTGTTTCAGGTATGGGCCGTAGTGCAGGGAGATGCTGTCGCCGACGACATAGACGACGTTTATCCCGCTCATCGCCTTCTACGATAGCACCGCCGGCTGCCTGCGTCAAAACATGCTACAATATACTGCGAACAGGAGGCCGAGTATGGTCATCGGGGTCCCGAAGGAGATCAAGAGCGAGGAGTACCGGGTCGGGCTGATTCCTGACGTCGTGGCAGTGCTCGTCAGGGCAGGCCACACCGTTCTGGTCCAGCATGACGCCGGCGCGGGAGCGGGGATGAAGAACGCGGAATACGAGCAGGCGGGCGCGAAGATTGTCCTGACGCCGGAGGAGGTGTACGGGGAAAGTGACCTCGTCGTGAAAGTCAAGGAGCCGCAGAAGAGCGAACTTGAACTTATCCGCGAGAACCAGATGCTCTTCACCTTCTTCCACTTCTCGTCCGACCCGGAGATGACCCGCGCGCTCATCAGGAAGAAGGCGGTCTGCGTCGCCTACGAACTGGTGAGGGAGGCAGACACCCTGCCGATTCTCCGCCCGATGAGCGAGATCGCCGGCATCCTCGCCGTCCAGCAGGGGATGAAGTACCTTGAGCGGGAGTACGGCGGCAAGGGCATCCTCCTCAGCGGAGTGGCGGGTGTGCGCAAGGGACGCGTGGCGGTGCTTGGAGGCGGCACCGTCGGGTTTCATGCCGCGCAGAAGGCGGCAAGCATCGGCGCGGAGGTGACGGTTCTTGAAATCAGTCAGGAGCGGATGCGGGCAATCCAGAACGCCCTGCCCAGCGTTGAAACGCTCTATTCCAGCCCGCAGAACATCAACTCCTGCCTGAAATGGGCGGACGTGGTCGTCGGCGCGGTGCTCACGCCGGGCAGGCGCACGCCGGTGCTGGTGCGCGAGGAAGACCTCGACCTGATGGAAGAAGGGTCTGTCCTCGTGGACGTCTCCATTGACGAGGGAGGCGTGTTCGCCACCAGCAGGCCGACATCTCACCGTCAGCCAATCTACATCCACCGCGGCATCGTCCACTACTGCGTGCCGAACCTTCCAGGCATTGTCCCCCGCACATCCACGCTTGCGCTGTCGTACGCCAGTTATCCGTACCTGATGGACCTTGCCGCATGGGGCGAAAAGGCATTCGAGAAGAACGCAGGTCTACACAGCGGGCTTGCCCTGCGCAGGGGAGAGATTCTCAACGCAAACCTTCAGGAGATGTTCACGTAGGCGCAGCTGCAGAGACGGTTTCTTACTCCCAGTCAGGTATCTTCAGCAGTTCGCCGTCCCTCTGCGCCGACTGGTGAGCAACGATGCCCGGCGCGCAGTACCCGACCGCCTGCACGACATCTGTCCTCGGAACGCGCATCCCCGCCACGGACATCACAAACTCGTGGACCATATAGACATGGGAGCCGCCGTGGCCTGAGGGAACCTTCAACTCCTCGGGGAGCGGCTCGTACCACTGGTCGGGAACCACCTCGGTCCAGCCATCCTTCGCGCACCACCTCCTTCCGCTGGCGTCCCAGAGGTAACTTCCCTTCGTGCCGAAGATTCTGAACCCCTCGTGCGTCGGATGTCCCACCCTGCGCATCTCCGCGATTCTGCATACCGCGCCGCCGCTCATCCTGAACAGGGCGATCTCGTTGCTGAAGAGGTTGCCCGTTTCCGTGTCCTGCCGGAAGTAGCCGTCGGGGTCGGTGTCCAGCCATCCGCGCGCGCTCACCTCGGTCATCCGGCTTCCGGTGATGTAGACAGGACCGCTGACAGAATGGGTCGGGTACCACATCGGCGGTTCGCCGGTGTAATACCGCCAGTCCTGCCCGTACCTCTCCTGCATCACCCTCACCAGCCCGTGGCTGATGTCGTGGATGTACTCTCCCTCGCAGTAGACGATCTCCCCGAACGCCCCTTCCTGCGCCTTGCGGCGGCAGAACGCGGCATCGGGACGGAAGACCGTGGTTTCGCCGAGCATATAGACAAGTCCGGTCTTTCTCACCATTGAAACCAGAGCGTCGCACTCTTCAAGGGTACGGCAGGCAGGAACCGCACTGTAGACATGCTTGCCCGCCTTCAGCGACATCACCGCGTGCGACGCGTGGAGCCAGTGCTGGGTGAAGATGGCAACCGCCTCGATGTCTGAGGCGAGGAGTTCTTCAAGGGAGCCGTAGGTCTCCGCAATCTGAAACTCCCTTGCCCGTGCCGAGAGGAGGCGGCTGTTTGCGTCGCACAGGGCAACGCGGCCTACCAGCGGATGGTTCTTGAAATGGGCAACAAACTGACCCCCGAAGGAGCCAGGTCCGACGATGCCGACAGAGATCCGGGAACCCACTGCGTGCGCAGTCCTTTCAGGGAGAGGGGACGCCGGGGCAGGAACGGGCGCCTACCCAGACAGCCAGCCCGATGCCGACGGCCCACGCGGCGCCAATGAGAAGCAGGATGAGGCCTGACCGTTTCCTTCCGCGGGCAAGACGCACGATGCCCACAATCACTGCGGGCATCCAGCCCGCGACAAACAGGGGGCCGAGCACAAAAACGGAAAAGAAAAACGCCAGCGTGGCAAGCAGGTTTGTCACCGTCTCCATCGGGTTTCTCCGCGCCTTATTATCCGCGTGCGAAGCCGGCATGTCAACCGCGCTTGCGCGCAGGAGACGTTGTGCCTATACTGGATACGATGAAACCGACGCGGGACACGCTGCCGCGCGAGTGCGGCATAGACATCGTCGACCGCCGGAAGTTTGACGAGGTAATGGAGCGGCACGGGCGAAGGTTCACGCGGAGAATCTTCTCTCCGCAGGAACTGGCCAACCTCAGACGGCAGAATGACAGGGCGGTCTTCCCTCTCGGGTTCGCCTTCAAGGAAGCGGTCTGGAAGGCACTGCCGGAAACCGCCCAGCGGAAACACTCCTTCAGGGACATCCGCATCCTCTGGAAGAACCGCCGCCCACGCCTCTTCATCGCCCGCTACCGGGGCAGGTTTGTCCTCGACTGGACGGTCACCCGCAGGTTTGTGATTGCGGTGGCAGTGAGGTTCGGCGAAAGATAGACGGGTGCGCAGGCCGTTTACTTCGTGTCGCCCGCACTGGTCGCCAGGACCCAGGCGTCGTACGCGATGCGGAGTTCCTCGTTGGTCGGGATGACAAAGACCCGGATGCGGGAAGCCGGGACGCTGATGTCCGCTTCTCGCCCGATGACCTGTGCGTTTTTCTCCTTGTCAATGGCGATGCCAAGCGGTTCCATGCCGGCAAGAGACAGTTCCCGCACGCGAGGGTCGCGCTCGCCGATGCCCGCCGTGAAGACGATGGCGTCCACCCTTCCGAGCACCGCGAGGTAGGCGCCTATGTACTTTTTCACGCGGTAGGCAAACAGTTCCAGCGCGAGACGCGCGTTTTCATCGCCTCTGCCGATTGCCGCGTGAATGTCGCGGAAGTCGTTTGAAACCCGGGAGACGCCGAGCAGCCCGCTTTCCCTGTTCAGGAGGTCGTTGATCTGCCGGGGGGTCATTTTGAGCCGGTCTCCCAGATAGAAGATGACTCCGGGGTCAATGTCTCCGCTGCGGGTACCCATCATCAGGCCTTCAAGCGGCGTGAACCCCATACTGGTGTCCACTGACCTGCCGTCCCTGACGGCGGTGATGGAACAGCCGTTTCCGAGGTGGCAGGTAATCGCATTGACTTCGTACCTGCCCTTCCCGAGAAGTTCCGCCGCGCGGCGCGCCACATACCTGTGGGAGGTGCCGTGGAAGCCGTACCTGCGGATGCGGTGTTTCTCGTAGTACTCCCGCGGGATGGCGTAGAGAAAGGCCACCTCGGGGATGGTTGTGTGAAACGCGGTGTCAAACGCGGCGACCTGAACGCATTGCGGAAACATCTTTCGGCTCGCTTCAATTCCCGCAAGGTTTGGGGGATTGTGGAGGGGCGCAAGGTCCTCGTACTCCTGAATCCGGCGGATGACGCCCTCGTCAATCACGACGCTGCGGTCAAACCCCTCGCCTCCGTGCACGACGCGGTGACCCACCGCTTGTATCTCCCCGATGTCGCTGAGGACCCCGGTGTCCGGAGACACAAGCAGGCGCGAGACAAGACCAAGGGCATCCCCGTGCGTCTCCACCTTTCTGGTCTCCTCAACCCTCCTGTCTCCGGCCTCGTACCTCACGATGCCGTCGTCCCTGCCGATGCGGTCCACCACTCCCTGCGCGCAGACCTCTTCCGAAGGCATCTCAAAGACCCTGAACTTCAGGGACGAACTGCCGCAGTTCAGCACGAGTATCTTCATAGGGGGTTTCTGACGGCGGACTACCCGCCTGCCACAATCCGGTGGATGAAGGTGATGGCGTCGCCGACATTCTTGACGGAAAGCGCCGCATCCTCCTCCATCTCAATCTGGAACTCTTCCTCGAACGCCGCAACCAGTTCCAAACTCTGGATGCTCTCCGCGCCGAGGTCTTCAACGAAGCGGGACGACTCGCTGATCGCCTCCGGCTTGACCCCGAGGACCTGCGCGGTCACCCGTTTCACCCGTTCCGCGACCTCAGCCCTGTCCATATCGCCTCCTATCGTTTCGCCATGCTCTTGCGCACATACTCCTGCCTCTCCCGTGCGGTCATCTCATACACCGTCCTCAGCACCGCCTCCTCTTCGGGAGAGCACACGCGCCCGCGCCGCGCCATCGCCGCCCTCACCGTCTCCATTGTGCTGGCAAACCCGAACCCTTTCAGGTACCTGCCAGCCACATACCAGACGAATGACGGGAAGTACTTGGGCAGGATGCCGGCGGCGGTGATATTGCACGCCACGCCGGCGCAACTGCCTGTGTTGAGGAGGACGCCGATGGAGGTCTTGGTGTGGTCTCCAATGAAGGAGCCAACCTTCAGGGCTCCCGTGTCAACCATCTGCCCGTTGACGGGAACCGACACCGCCGAGTAGTCGTTCTTCAGGTCGCTGTTGGTCGTCAGCGCGCCGAGGTTGACGAACTCGCAGATGTAACTGTGCCCGATGAAGCCGTCGTGGTACTTGTTCCCGTATCCGTGGAAGATGGACTCCTCCACCTCGCCGCCGACCCTGCAGACAGGGCCGAAACTGTTGCCTTCCCTGATGGACGCGCCGGGCATAATCTGCACATCCTCGCCGAGGTACGCCGGACCTTCCACCCTGCTGAACGGAAACACCTTCGCGCCGCGGCTTATCCAGATGGGTCCGGCGGTCGTGTCAAGCACGGCGAACGGCTGGACTTCCGCTCCTTCCTCAATGTACAGGCGCTCCTTCGGTCCGCGCACCGCCGCCTGCGGAGACAACTCTCCCTCAATCCCTGCCTTTCCCGCCGCGGCAAAGTCCCTGTTCAGCATCTCCGGGTTGTGGTGGACAAGGTGCCACGGGTACTCTATCACCGTCGCGCGAATCTCGCGGCGCGGCTGGACGCCGGCGAGCAAGGACGCCAGAGAAACCGGGTCGGCGCTTCGTGCCCTGCGGGCGGACGCCGCCGAAAGGACAGCGTAGACCACCGTGTCCCCGGACACATAGACCGCCTCGTCAGAGAGGTTCAGCGTCTCGTCGTAGCCGATAAGCCATCTGCCGTTGACGACCGCGAGGTTTTCCGTGAAAAACGAGGCGTCGTTCACTGGCAATCCGGTGCGGACGGCAACCGCGTCTTTCAGGTAGTCCCGCACCAGAAGGCCAACCCTGTGGCCGGAGACCTTCCGGACAATCCGCTCAAGGAGCGAGAGATGCCCGCACCGCAGGTCAAAGACCGGACGTAGATAGGTCAGCGGCGTCAGCGTTTCCCATTTGTCCTCGAAGACGAGCATGTTCATACGCCCTCCTGAACCCCTTTGTCCTGCGCCTGCAGGCACACCAGCGCGGTCACCGCCACAATGTCTGCCGCCTTCGCTCCGCGGGAGAGGTCGCTCACCGGCTTTGCGAATCCCTGAAGCACCGGCCCGTACGCGTCGGCACCTGCGAGGTACTGGGTCAGTTTGTAGGCGATGTTGCCGGCGTCAAGGTCAGGGAAGATGAGCACGGTCGCCCGTCCGGCGACTTCGCCGGTCTCTTTGAGTTTCTTTGCCGCAACCTCCGGCGCCAGCGCGGCGTCCGCCTGTAGTTCCCCGTCAATGGCAAGGCGCGGCTCCTGCGCCCGCGCGAGACGCGCCGCCTCGGACACCTTGTCCACCCGGGGGTGGCTGGCGCTTCCCTTTGTCGAGAAGGAGAGGAGGGCAACCCGCGGAGCATCGTCCATAATCCGCTGGTAACTGCGGGCGGTGGCGATGGCTATGTCGGCAAGTTGACGCGCAGTCGGCTCAACCGTCACGGCGCAGTCGGCGAAGAACAGAACCCTGCCGTCGGGCAGAGCCATAATGAAGAAACTGGAGGGGGTGGAGATGCCTTCGGCATACCCGATGGTCAGCCCCGCCGCCTGAATCACGCTTGCGGTGGGCGCGGCGGCTCCCGCCACCATCGCGTCAGCCCTGCCGGTTGCCACGAGCATGCCGGCGAAGAGGTACGGCTTCGCCACAAGGCGCAGCGCCACCTGCTGGCTGACGCCTGTCCTGCGGCGGCAGTAGGAGTCCGCGAGGTCTTTCAGGAGACAGGTGTCTGCGGCGGGAGAGACGACCTGGATGCCGTCCAGCGAGATCCCCGCCTGTTTCGCGGCTGAGGCAACCTCTTCTTGATGTCCGAGGAGGACGGGCGACGCTATCTTCCGGTCCCTCACCTGCGCACAGGCGGCAAGGATGCGGGGGTCTGTTCCCTCCGGATAGACGACTCGCAACCCCCGCCCGGCTGCGCGCGCAAGAAACCGGTCAATGAGCGCCATCGTCAGAATATCTGCCTGCCGACCCTCTGCTCCTGCTCCTCGGCGAACCGGTAGTACGCGCGGCGCTGGAGGCAGGATGCCGCCTCCTCGTCAAGGAAGACCGACACTCTCGGATGCAACTGGAGCACCGAGGCGCTGACCATCGCGGTAATCGGGCCTTCCAGCGCGCGGGCGACCACCTCCGCCTTCCTCCTGCCTGAGGCGATGAAGAGGATCTCCTTTGCCTCAAGGATGGTGCCGACGCCCATCGAGATGGCGAATCTCGGCACATCTTCCTGCCTGCTGAAAAACCGCGCGTTGTCCTTCACTGTCTGCTCGTCAAGGATCACCAGCCGGGTTCTGGACCTCAGCGCTGACCCCGGCTCGTTGAAGGCGATGTGCCCGTCGGAACCAATGCCAAGCACCTGAAGGTCTATGCCGCCCGCCTTCCGAATGGCTTCCTCATAGGCGGCGCAGAAAGCGTCCACGTCCTTCGCCGTGCCGTCCGGCACATGGGTGTTCGACTTGTCAATGTCAATGTGGTCAAACAACTGCGCGTCCATAAAGTAGCGGTAACTCTGCTCGTGGGTGGGGGCAAGTCCGTAGTACTCGTCGAGATTGAAGGTGGTGACCTTCTTGAAACTCAGTCCCTGTTCCCGGTGCAGGCGCGCCAGTTCCCGGTACATCCCGACAGGCGAGGAACCGGTGGCAAGCCCGAGCACAAGGTTCGGCTTCCGCTCAATCCTCCCCTTTACCAGAAGCGCCGCCTCCCTGCTTATCTCCTCATACGTCTTCCTCACGATGACCCGCATCCTCTTCCTCCTCTGCCGGCGACGGGAACTGTTCGCCGAGTTGTTTCATCCCGAGAGAAATCCGCTTGCTGTCAGGGTCTATCTCCAGAATCATCACGTCCACCTTCTGCCCCTTGCGCACGACCTCCGACGGATGCTTGATGGGAAGATTGGTCAGGTTTGAGATATGCACGAGACCCTCGATGCCCTTTTCTATCTCCACGAACGCACCGAAGTCAGCAAGGTGGCAGACCCTGCCGGACACGACGCTGCCGACCGGATAGCGCACACTGATCTCCGGCCACGGGTTCGGCTCCATCTGACGCAAACTGAACGAAATCTTCTGCTCATCCCGCTTGATGTCGATGACCCTCAACTGGACGACATCGCCGACCTGGACAATTTCTGACGGGTGCTTCACCCTGCCCGTCCACGACAGTTCGGAGATGTGGAGAAGCCCCTCCACGCCGTCTTCGATCTTCACAAACGCGCCGTACTCCGTGATGTTCACGACCTTGCCTTCCACCGCGGAGCCGATCGGGTACTTGCTGGTGATGGTTTCCCACGGATTGGGAGTCTTCTGCTTCAGCCCGAAGGAGACGGTCTGCTTTTCCTGATTCACATCCAGCACGACCACCTCCACCTCGTCCCCGATGTTCAGCAACTGGGACGGGTGGCTGATCCGGCCCCAACTCATATCGTTCAAGTGCAGAAGGCCCACAACGCTCTTCTCCACCTCGATGAATGCGCCGTAGTCCACGATGTTTTTCACCGTGCCCTTCACCAGTTGCCCCTTGACGAGGGACTGCAGGAAAGACCGGCGGCGCGCTTCCCGCTCCTCTTCAAGATACTTCCGCCGCGAGAGGACAACGTTCTTCCTCTGGGGGTCGATCTTGATAATCTTGAAGAAACTCGTCAGCCCGATGTACTCGTTCGGATTGGACAGAGGCCTGATGTCGGTCTGGGACCCCGGCAGGAACGCGACCACGCCGATGTCCACCCGGAACCCGCCCTTCACGCGCTGAAAGACATACCCTTCGATGGGCAGATTCTCCTGATAGTGCTTCTCGATGCGCTCCCAGTTGACAATGGTGTCCGCCTTCTCCTTGGAGAGGGGGATGAGGCCGTTGGCGTCGGGCTCAAGCGACTCTACGATGATGTTGACCTCGTATCCCGGCGCCACCCTGTCCTTGTCTTTCTTGAACTCGTCAAGCGGGGCGACTCCCTCGGACTTGTAGCCGATGTCGATGATGACTTCGTTCTCGCCGACCTGCACCACCGTCCCCCTGACGAGCGCTCCCGGCTTGAATGAGAGCAACTTCTCTTCCAGCATTTTCCCCACCTGTTCACTTGGCATACCCGGGCACCTCCTCATATCCGTTTTTTCGCAGATGCTCCGCTACCGCGCGAATGAACTCTTCAGCGGTCGATGTTCCTGAGGTGAGTCCAATGCTCCGGACCCCGGACAGGGGGAACGCAGCGAGGTCGCTCAGCGACTCCACATGGAAGGTGCGGGGATTGACCGCCTTGCAGATTTCGTACAGTTTCCTCGTGTTGGCGCTCTGCCTGCCTCCCAGCACAAGAACCGTCTGCACCCGTCCGCTCAACTCCCTTGCCGCCGCCTGCCGTTCCTCCGTGACCCTGCAGATGGTGTTGAACACTCGCACGCACGGCGCTGACAGCCTGTCAACGATTGCACGGACGCTCCTGAGGTACTCGTCGAACGAAAGGGTCGTCTGTCCGACGATCGCCGCCCGCGCTGACGCCGGAAGCCGGCTCACCGCGCCGCCCGGCGGACACACCTCAACCCGGCGGCCGAACCCCATGCACGCCTTCACCTCCGGGTGCGTCCGATCTCCCACTATTATAACAGAAAACCCGCTCGTGTCCAGAACGGAGATGAGTGTCTGCAGTTTTTTCACCCGCGGGCAGACCCCGTCAGAGATGACAGCTCCCCTGCGGCGAATCTCTTCGACCACCTGCGGCGCAAGCCCGTGGGAGCGGACAAGGAAATCCTCGGCGCCCACCTCTTCCGGCGACGAAACGACCCTCAGCCCCCGCCGGACAAGCCCCTCCATCACCTGCGGATTGTGGACAATTTCGCCGATGCTCGTCAGGCGTCCCGTGCGCGCCAGAATCTCCTGCGCCATTCTCACCGTGCGCCGGACCCCGAAGCAGAACCCGATGCGTCCCGCACGGCAGAAACTCTTCGCCGCGCTCATTCTTCCAGCAGCTCCCTGAGGCGTTCCATCACCGTTTCGGCTATCTCCTCGTACGACCCGTCGCTCACCCGCATCGGCTCGCCGATGGTCACCGTTACCCGCACGGGACGGATCATCCCCCTCCCGCGCGGCAGCGCCCGCGACGCGCCGCGTATGCCGACGGGGATCACCGGACACCCCGCCTTCTTCGCCAGAAAACCGATGCCCGCCTTCGCCTCCTGGAGCCGCCCGTCAGGACTGCGCGTTCCCTCAGGGAAGACAAGCACCGCCTCGCCCTTCCCGAGGAGCCCGAGGATATCCCTCATCGCGATGGCAAACCCTTCGTGTTCAAGCGGCACCGCGCCGAGATGCCTCACAAGCCAGCCGATGACAGGCGTCTCAAACACGGAGACCCGCGCCACATACCTCAGCGGGCGGGGAAAGAAGGCGCGGCCGACCAGCGGCGGGTCGAGAAAACTGGAGTGGTTTGCCGCGACGAGCACAGCGCCCCGGCGGGGTATGTGCTCCTTCCCCCTGACCTCGAGGCGGAACAACAGCGCAAACAGGATGCCGCAGACGGTCTGCCCGAGGAGAAAAAGGAACCTGTTCATCTGCGGACAAAAGGCGCGAAGGCGGCAATCGCGCCGAGGCACGCGGCGAGGACAACGATGGCAACATACCTGCCCGCTTTTCCCAGCCGCTTCCCGAAGGCGATGCCGATGATGCCGTACACTGCCAGCCCCGCGGCGCATCCGGCAACAACCGCCCGCAGCAGCCCTCCTGCCTGCGTGTCCATATCTGCCTACTCCTCAATGATGTCCGACAGCAGCGTGACGGCAACCACCTGACTGCGCAGCACCGTTACCCGCCTGCGGTTTGGCACGATGCCGTCCTGCTTGACCATACGCAGGTACTCGTGCCTGGTCAGGGTGGTTTCTGTGCTGTCGTACGCATCCACATGCTCGAGAATCACGCACGACCCGTCCTCTCCCGCGTAGGTGCCGATGTACATCCAGCGGCTCGCCGTGTCCACAACCACCGTCTGTCCCACAAGATGCGAGAGTATGCCCCTATCCGCCATGGTGCGCCGCCAGCGTGTCCAGGATGATGGTGACCGGCCCGTCATTCGCAATCTCCACCAGCATCTTCGCGCCGAAATCTCCGCTGACAACGGAAGGCACCTGCTCCCTCACCAGTGCGACAAACTCCTCGTACAGTCGGCGCGCACGGGACGGTTCCTCCGCCTGCGTGAAGCCGGGACGGTTGCCTCTTCGGCAGTCGGCGTACAGGGTGAACTGCGAGACCAGCACGACGCTGCCACCCGCCTGTTCCACATCCAGGTTCATCCGTCCGGTTTCGTCCTCAAAGATGCGCAGAGAAAGGATTTTCGACGCAAGCCACGATGCGTCCCGCGAGGTATCCCCGCGTCCCACTCCGACAAGAACGACCAGTCCTCTTCCTATCTGCCCCCGCAACTCGCCTTCCACGGTGAGCCGCGCGCTCGAGACCCGCTGAATGACCGCCCGCATACGACACGCTCCAGTGCCGGAGCATAGTGTACCGTCCTGCCGCCGTTTTGACAACCTCCGTGCCGCCTGACTATACTGATACCGCACGCCAGCGGACGCCGGGGGCACTATGGAGTTTCTCAAGATAGCGGGGTCGGGCAACGACTTCATCGTGATTGATAATCGCATGGGACAGGTGCGCGGCGCCGGCTTGCTCGCGCGGCGGTTGTGCGACAGGCGCCTGGGCATCGGCGCGGACGGTCTGCTCCTCCTGTGCCGGTCCCGCGCCGCCGACTTCCGGATGCGCATCATCAACGCGGACGGTTCCGAGGCGGAGATGTGCGGCAACGGGCTGAGGTGCCTTGCCCGGTTCATCAGGGAAAAACAGATTTCACGCAGGCGGCGCCTCTCTATCGAAACACTGGCGGGCGTCTACGATGTTTCCGTCGACCCCGCCGCTGTGCGCGTGAAGATGCGCGTTGCCGGAGAGCCGCGGATGGGGATGACAATTGCCCTTTCCAGCGGGAGCGTGACCGGACACCTCATCAACACAGGCGTTCCCCATTTCGTCATCCCGGTTGAGGATGCCGGCCCGGTTGAAGTTCAGCGGCTCGGCTCCGAGATACGACACCACCCCGCCTTTGGACCTCAGGGGACCAATGTTGACTGGGTCGAGGTGGTCTCTCCCACCCGCATCAGGGTGAGAACCTACGAGCGGGGAGTGGAAGCGGAGACCCTTTCCTGCGGCACCGGGATGACGGCGTGCGCCGTCATCTGCCGGCTGCTCGGCGCGGTCGGTTCCCGCGTCACGGTCATCCCCGCCTCGGGAGAACTCATCCGCGTCTCATTTCCCGACGAACCTCACGCCGTCTTCCTCGAAGGCGGTACCAGAGTGCTGTTCTCCGGCGTCTGGCTGGACACATAACGGTCTGCTATGGGGCTCTCGCTCCTTGTCTGGCTCGCCGCCTTCTCTTGCGGCATTCTCGCCGGACAGGCGTTCCCGGAACTTCCCCTCACCCTGCCGAACCTCGCCCTTTTGTTTCTGCCTATTCTCGCGCTCAGGAGGTTTCCCATCGCCGCAGTCGCCTTCTTCCTGCTTGCGGGCGCAGGCGCCGCCCACCGCAGGGCTGCGGTTCCTGACGACCACCTCCTGCACCGGCGCCTGGCAGAGCCGGCGGCGATGGAAGGCGTCGTCGTCAGCGAACCCGTTGAGTCGTTCGGGACGGTGCGCTTCACCCTCTCGGTGAAGCAACTGGCGACAGAGGGAAGGCTCGACGCGGCGCGGGGGCTGGTGCTGACCACGACTCCGCTGCGCGCGCACATCCAGCGGGGAGACGTCGTGCGGGTAGAGACCGCGGCGGTCAGTCCGGTGAGGTCCGGACTGAATCCCGGGGAGCGCGACCCCTCAGCGTGGCTGAAACGGCACGGCGTGCATCTTGAAGCGCGTGCGGAATCGGTCGCTGTCATCTCGCGCAGCAGGTCTCCCGTTGACGCATGCGTGACCGCCGTCAGGCGCCGCATCCGCGCCTCCCTCGACAGATGGTTTGCGTACCTTCCTGAGGAAAAGCTGCTCATCGAGACCATCACCGCGGGGAGAAAGCCGGTGCCGCCCTTTCTGCGCGACATCGGCGTCAGAAGCGGCACCTACCACCTTCTGGTGGTCTCCGGGCTCCATGTCGGGTTCGTCGTCCTGCTGGTTCGCGCGCTCCTCTTCCCTTTCTTCGGACCGCGGCACCGCCACCCGAAGGCGGTCTCCTGCATCCTGCTCGCCGCGATCTGGTTCTACGCGTGCCTCACGGGACTTCATGTGCCGGTCGCGCGGGCAGCGGTGATGTTCTCCTTCGTACTCTTGTCCGACCTCATCGAGCAGGACATCCCGCCTCTTGCGTCTCTCGGTGCGGCCGCCCTCGTGCTTCTGGTGGCCGACCCGTCATCCCTTTTTGACCCCGGGTTCCAGTTGTCGTTTGCGGCGACCTGCGGCATCTTCGTCGTGCCGCGCTGGCTGCGCGATGTCCTGCCCGCTGCGTTCCCTCTCAAGAGGCTGGTCTCCGTCACGTTCGGCGCGTATGTGTGTTCCCTGCCCATCATCCTCTTCCACTTCCAGAAGTTCTATCCGCTCGCCTTCTTCAACAATCTGATTGCGGTGCCTGTCGCGGGCATCGCAACCGTCTCGGGCATCGCGTTTCTCCTCGCCCCGTTTCCCGGGTTCTACGCCGCGCGGCTCGCGGCAGACGGAATGCTGCGGCTTCTCACGGTGATGGCGCAGCACTCTGTGCGGGTGGTCCTGCCGCTGTCTCTGCCGGGCGTCGGCGCGTCCTACGGCGTCCTCGCGCTCATCCTCGGATGGAGGCACCGGGCTGCGCGGTATGCGTCCCTCGCCATCACCGGACTCTGCCTCGCCTTCGGGCTCTTCCGCACCGCGGGCGGCGGCCCCCTGCCGGAGCGGCTGACCATCTTCTCCGTCCCGAGGGACACTGCGGCGCTCATTGAAAGTCGCGGACAGGCGGCATTCATCTACGCCGGAAGAAACCCCGACCGCACGATGGAGACGGTGCTGGCGCCTTGCCTTGCCCTGTCGGGACGTTCGGGCATCGACACCTTCATCTGGGTGTCTCAGGAGAACCTTGCAGGAGACGCCGGAGAGTTTGCGCCGGCAGTGCCAGCGCGGCAGGTGGTGCTGCTGCCGTCAGAACTGGAGCAGCAGGACACATCGCTCGCCCCGGAGGTTCTGCGGGAACGCGCGTATACCGTCGGAGGCATCTCCCTGCGCATCGTGCCGTCGCAGGAGAAGACCCGTCTGACCTACGCCTTCTTCGTTGGCCCGGAAGACAGCATCGTCCTTGCCCAGTACATCGGCGAACAACTGTCTGCCCGACTGTCTGGCAGGAGGGTCTTCTTGCTTTACGCGCAGGATGCGTCAGGACGAAAGGCGGTGCGGGACAACCTTGCCTCGGTCCGCACAATCTTCATCGTGGTGTTGAAGCCGTACAAGAAGTTCGCCGTGCTGCCCGAGGCAACGGCGGGGACACTCTCCCTCGCCGAAGGCGCAGTGACGGTGGACCTCTCGGGAAGACCGTGGAGGATACTCAGGGGAAGCCAGAGGAAGTAGCCCTGACAGGGCTATGCCGCCATCACCCTGTCCTTGCCGCTTTCCTTCGCGCGGTAGAGCGCTTCATCTGCCCGCTTCACCAGTTCCTCCGGGGTGACCGCATCCCGCGGCAACGTTGCAACGCCGAAAGAAATGGTCAGGTGCGCCGGATTCGCGTCGCCGGACGCGGTGAACTGGTGCGAGCTGACCGCAAGCCGCAGCGCCTCCGCCACCCGCAGGGCATTCTCCTTTGCGGTGCTGGGAAGGAGGATGACAAACTCGTCCCCTCCGTACCGCGCGATGATGTCAGACCCCTTCAGCCCCCGCCTGAGAAGCAGCGCGGTCTGCTGGAGCACCGCGTCTCCGGCAGGGTGTCCGTGGGTGTCGTTGTATGCCTTGAAGTAGTCGATATCGCACAGGCACAGCGACAGTTCTTCGCCTTTTTCCACCGCCGCGCGCACCAGCACCGGAAGCATCCGCTCGAAGAACCCCCTGTTGCGCACCTGCGTCACCTCGTCCGTGATGGACAGATGCCGCGTCTTTTCCAGCAGTTCGACATTCTGGAGGAGAAGCGTCGTAGGAACCGCCACAAGGCGCAGGAGTTTCATATCCCGCACAGAGAATGTCCGGTCACCGAACGAGAAGACGCCGATGAACCCAACCGGCTCGTCTCCCCGCATCAGAGGACAGACGAGAAACGACTTCACTCCCTGCGTCGCGAGCACCTCGTACCGCGGCAGGGATGCACAGCCGTTCACCAGCGTCGGTGCAGCCCGCAGGTAAAACTCACTGAAAAAGGTGTCGGACACATCCAGTTTCACTGTGCCCTTGCTGATCACCGTGTACTGCTCGCGAACCAGATACAGCACCGTTGTCTCGTTCGGAAACAGCCGGCTGACCGACTCAGCCACCGCGTCAAGGATGCCGCGCAGTTCGCCTCCGGCGCAGAATGTCTCAACGAGATCGGTGACCGTCAGCAAGAGTTGCGATTCAAGTTTGAGATCGGCGAGAGCGAGTTCCTGCCGGGTGGTCGTCTGCCGCAGGACGTGAATCTCGCCTTCCACGGCGATTCCGTAGCCGATGTCAAGCAACATGAGGACGGAGACGCACACATCGAGGAGCACGAGGTAGAACACCGCAGGATAGATGCGTTCAAAGAAGATCTGGAGGTTGACGAAGAACAGAGCCGCGCTGATCGCAAGATACGCAACAAACCGGAACTTCTTCACATTCCCTCAGTTCACCGAACCCTTTCCACAAGGCGCGCAAACACCTCCGGTCTGTTGAACGCAAGGTCTGCCAGCATCTTCCTGTTCAGCCCTATCTCGCGGGCTTTCAACCGTGACATGAAGACGCTGTACGAGGTGCCGTTCGCCTTACAGGCCGCGGAGATCCGCGCAATCCACACGCTGCGCAGTTGGCGCTTGCGCACCCTCCTGTCGCGGAAGGCGTAGGTAAGCCCTTTCTCGACGAATTCCTTCGCGCGGCGGTAGAGTTTTGAGCGTCCTTGCCGGTACCCTTTGGCCCGGTTCAGGAGTTTTTTCCGTCGTGCCCTCGATGCTGGGCTGTTTGTCGATCGTGCCATGGGATCCCTTCCTACCCGTACGGAAGCAGCCGCTTCACCATCCGGATTTCACCCTTCGCCGACAGCGTTTTCGCTTTCTTGATGCGCCGCTTCCTGCCAGATTTCTTGCCGGACAGCAGGTGCCGTCCGCCCGCGCCGTAGTACCTGATTTTCCCCGTCCCGGTTACCTTGAACCGTTTTGCCAGCGACTTCTTTGTCTTCAGTTTCGGCATATTCCCCTCTCACACTGGAACCATGAACAGACTCAGCCGTCTGCCTTCAAGCTGGGGCGGACGCTCCACCTTGCCCGCTTCCGCAAGTTCCTTGACCATCCGCTGGAGGAGTTCGTATCCCCGCTCCTTATGGAGGATGCCCCTTCCCCGGTACACCACGGTCACCTTGACACGGTGTCCCTGCTTGAGAAACTCCTCGACATGCTGCTTCTTGAACGCGTAATCATGCTCGCTGGTCTCAGGCGTAAACCGGATCTCCTTCACCTGCACCAGCCGCTGTTTCTTCTTGAGTTCCCGCTCTTTCTTCCTCTGCTCATACAGAAACCGCTTGTAGTCCATCAAGCGGCACACCGGCGGATTGGCGGTCGGCACCACCTCGACAAGGTCGAGGAGTTTCTCCTGCGCCATCTTCATCGCTTCCAGCCGGTCAACAACCCCAATCTGTGCTCCGTCCTCACCGATGAGCCGCACGCGCGGTACGCGTATCTGGTAGTTGACCCGCAACTTTCGTTCGCTGATAAACGCTCCTTGTTGTTCCGCGTGTACGAAACATTATACCACACGCGGCCGCAAGGGCAAAACATCTGGCGCCTACGGCGCTGCCCGCTGCCGCTGCTCCTGCCGGAACAGTTCCCTGACCTCGTCCATCGTGAAACTTCCAATCATTCCGGCGCCGTGCCGGCGCACCGCCGCCTTCCCTTCCGAAACCTCCCTGTCTCCCACCACCAGCATATAGGGAACCTTCTCTTCCTCCGCGTCCCGTATCTTCCGGTTCACCTTTTCGTTCCGCTCGTCAACATCGATGCGGAACTCTCCGGCGAGCGACTGCGCCATGGTGCGGATGGGTTCCAGATGCCTGTCGGCGATGGGCAGAAACCGCGCCTGCACCGGGGCAAGCCAGAACGGCAGCGCTCCCTTGTAGTGTTCGAGCAGGACCCCGAAGAACCTCTCCAGTGAGCCGAGGATTGCCCGGTGAATCATAATGGGACGCACCAGCGCGCCGTCCTCGTTCACATAGGTCAGTTCAAACCGTTCCGGGATGTTGAAGTCAACCTGTATGGTCGTGCACTGCCACTCCCTGCCGATGGCGTCCCTGATCTTGATGTCTATCTTCGGCCCGTAGAACACGCCCTCGCCGGGGTCAATCTCGTAGGGAATCTCCTTCTGCCGCAGCGCCTGCTCCAGCGCTGCCGTCGCCGTCTCCCAGTGTTCCAGCGTGCCGACGTACTTCTCCGGCCTCGTCGAGAGGAACACCCGGTAGTCGGAGAACCCGAAACTGCTGAGGAAAAACTTCGTGAAGTCGATGATGCGGATGACCTCGTCCTCAATCTGGTCTTCGCGGCAGAAGATGTGGGCGTCGTCCTGCGTGAACCCGCGCACGCGCAGGAGCCCGTGGAGCACGCCCTGCTTCTCAAGCCGGTAGACGGTCCCCAGTTCCGCCCACCGCAGCGGAAGTTCCCGGTAACTGCGCAGTTTCTGCCGGTAGACGAGGATATGGAACGGACAGTTCATCGGCTTCAACTGGAGGAACCTGCCCCGTTCAATCTCCATCGCCGGGTACATGTAATCCCGGTAGAATCCTGTGTGGCCTGACCTGTCCCAGAGCGAGAGGTCTGCGAGATGAGGGGTGAACAGAAGTTGGTAGCCGTTTTTCAGGTGCTCCTCGCGCCAGAAGTCCTCGATGACCTTCCTGACAATCGCTCCCTTCGGATGCCAGTAGATGAGCCCGGAGCCGAACTCGGGATGGATGCTGAACAGGTCGAGTTTCGCCCCGATGACCCTGTGGTCTCTCTGCTTCGCCTCTTCAAGAAACTTCAGGTAGGCGTCAAGGTCCTTCTTCTCGGGGAACGAGATGCCGTAGATGCGCTGGAGGGACTGCCTCTTCTCATCTCCCCGCCAGTAGGCGGCAGCGATGCTGAGAAGTTTGAAGTGCTTCACCTCGCCGGTGGAGGCAAGATGCGGTCCGGCGCACAGGTCTGAAAAGTCGCCCTGCCGGTAGAAGGTCACCGTGTCTCCGGGCAGTTCATCAAGAAGTTCCAGTTTCAGCGGCTCGTCCTTGAGAATCTGGCGCGCCTCCTCCTTCGTCTTCTCCAGCCGCTCGACAGGGAGGTTCTCGCGCACAATCTTCGCCATCTCCTCCTCGATGCGGACGAGGTCTTCCGGCACGAACGGCTCGGACCGCAGGAAATCGTAGTAAAACCCGTTTTCTATCGCGGGTCCGATGCCGAGTTTCACGCCGGGGAACAACCGCCTGACCGCGTGCGCGAGGATGTGCGACGAAGTATGCCAGTACGGTTCCATGTTGTGCCGCTCGGATTCCATAACCTCTCCTTCTTCGCGACGGGATGAGGGGCAAGTCCGTGGCGGTAAACGATAGCACAGAAACCGCCCCTGCCGCAACCGCGCACCGGATTCCTTGACACACTGGCGGGGGGCATATATCGTATGCACTGACGGACAGAAGGCGGGTTTCTTCATACATTGCGAGCAAAGCGCAAGGAGACGGTCCGGGAGCATACCGCGACAGACGGTCCAGCGGTTCAAGTGCTCCGGCTGGTGAAACCTGCCGGATCCCGTGCCGGCGCCTGCCCCTGAAGGCGATGGAGAATCCGCCATAACCAGTTCGGACAGGAACGATGAGGCAGCCGAATGTCATCTTCGTCTTCGCTGACCAGTGGAGAGCTCAGGCGGTCGGATACGCAGGAGACCCGAATGTCCTCACGCCACACCTGAACGCGCTTGCCGCCGAGAGTATCAACTTCACCAGCGCCATCTCAGGGTGCCCTGTCTGTTCTCCGTGGAGAGCAAGTTTCCTCTCCGGTCAGTATCCGCTGACCCATGGCGTCTTCATGAACGATGTTTTCTTCCAGCCACAGGGACCGACCATTGCGGAAGCGTATGCCGCCTCCGGCTATGAGACAGCGTATGTCGGAAAGTGGCACCTTGACGGGCACGGCAGGTCTGCCTTCATCCCCCGGGAACGCCGGAGGGGATTTTCCTACTGGAAGGTTCTTGAGTGCACGCACGACTACCACCATTCTGCCTACTACGAGGATGACTGCGAGGTAAAGAAATACTGGAACGGCTACGACGCCATCGCCCAGACGCGGGATGTTCAGGAGTACATCAGGGCAAGGAGCCGGACAGGGAGCCCTTTCTTTCTCGTGCTCTCGTGGGGACCTCCTCATGACCCCTACCATACTGCTCCAAAAGAGTGTAACGCGAAGTACGAGCCGTCCCGCATCGTTCTGCGTCCCAATGTGCCTGAGGATGTCGCACAGACCTCCCGGGAACACCTCGCCGGCTACTACGCCCACTGCGCCGCACTTGACTCCTGTGTGGGAGACCTCCTGCGGACCATTCGCGAGTGCGGAATCGAGGACAACACGCTCTTCGTCTTCACATCCGACCACGGCGATATGCTCGGATCTCACGGCGAAGAGAAGAAACAGCGTCCCTGGGAGGAGTCCATCCGGGTCCCCTTCCTGCTGCGGTGGCCGGGTATGCCGGGATGGCGTCCCCGTGCCGTAGATGCGCTCATTGACACACCCGACATTATGCCGACCCTCCTCGGTCTGTGCGGCATCCCTGTGCCGGCCGCGGTGGAGGGACACGACCTCTCTGGACACATTCGGGGAGGTCCTGACCCGACTGACGGCGCCGTGCTCTTGATATGCGTTCAGCCCTTTGGCGAGTGGTCAAGACAGTGCGGGGGAAGGGAGTACCGCGGCGTGCGCACAAAGCGGTACACCTATGTGCGCGACAGGTGTGGACCGTGGCTGTGCTACGACAATCTCTCTGACCCGTGGCAGATGCGCAACTGCGTGGACGACCCGTCTCTGAGGGATACCGTCAGACGCCTTGACCGCCTCCTCGAGAAGAAACTTGCGCAGCGCAAAGACGACTTCCTCGACGGGATGGAGTATGTCCGCAGGTTCGGCTACACGGTTGATGGGACAGGCACGGTGCCTTACACGCCGTGAGGCGACCGCGAGGGGACACAACCGGGGGGAAGAGAGGCGGGGCCGACGGGATTCGGCGGTCTGCGCTGCGCTCCGACTCGGCCACCCGCTCCACTCAACGCTCGCACTTGCTCGCGTCTCGTCACCCGGAGCTCCCTTCGAATCCCGTCCTCAATGAAGAGCGCTATGCGGGGCCGACGGGATTCGAACCCGCGACCTCCAGATCGACAGTCTGGCATTCTAGTCCGCTGAACTACGGCCCCTTTGCGCACCGTTGAATTATATCCCTTCGCGGCACCGTCCGTCAAAGATGAGACGCCGGACTCTGCGCCGTTCAGTTCCCTTCTCTTCTCGTGAGGCGGTGGGCATACAGAAGCGGCGCTGGCAGGGCGTCTGCCTCCCTCAGACAGGAGAGGGTGAAGGAGAGCGCGCCTTTCAGGTCTATCCTGTGGCCGGGAGATACAAACAGGACATCTCCGCCGGACAGCCGCAGGCAGTGGCCGACGGTGTCTCCGTCCTCATTGTGGACAAAGGTTGACGCACCAGAGAAGGCGGGCGGTTCCGCGTACCTTCCGTAGAGGAGGGTCCTCGCGACCCCCACAGAGGGGCGGTCAAGAAGGATGCCGAGATGGGAGGCAAGACCGCATCCCCGGGGATGAGCGATGCCGTGCCCGTTGAAGAATATCAGGTCAGGGTCTTCCGCCACCTGCGTGAAGCAGGCAAGGAGCGCCGGACCTTCTCGGAAGGCAAACAGTCCCGGGATATAGGGAAAACTGACGGAAACCGCCAGCCGGTACTCCCCCACAACCCGCATCTCAGGGTAGGAGCATACAACCACGGCTGCGACCGCCGCATCCTTGCGGTAGGAGACATCTGCGCCGGCGACGAGTCGGACTTCCTGCTGCGAGGGACGCAGGGAGACCTTCTTCCTCAGTTCCTCCTGTATCTCCTCCGCCCGTGACGGCGTCACATCCCACTCGTGGAGGGCGAGAACGTTCACGCTATTCCTCTTCGTTGCCGGCGTCTTGCTGAGCGCAGGGTTCGACAAACGCCAGCGGGTCTTTCCTCAGGGCGGCGAGCACCGCCTTCTTCATCCCTGCCGCGTCTATCACGAATGTCTCCGCGGCAAGAACCCTTCCCCGCGCGAGAAATAGCCCGGCATCGGGCAGACGTTCCACTCTGTCGTATCTCTGCCTCCATCCCCTGAAATCGTGGACCCGGTACGCCTTGTGAAATGTCCGCCCGTCGGCGTCCCTGAGGTAGAAGACGCACTCGCCGTCAAGGAGATACGGCGGATTGACATACTCTTCAAGCGCGTGCATCGTCGTGTTCGGCTTCAGTCCGCAGCCGAGCATCACGATTTTTGCGCCTCTGTCGCATATCAGGTTGAACGGAGAGCACCTGCCGCACGGCGTCGAATCCCGGATGTGGTGCCTCAGGATGTCCGCCGCCTGCCTGCCTGTCCCGCAGACGGAATGGGTTGGATGGACGCTGCGCATCGTCCCCTGCCTGCGGCGGAAGTGCTCCGGGATAGCGCCGACGCAGGAGGGTGTCCGCAGAGTGTCGTGGACATCAAACGGCTTCTGGGCGTAACTGAGTGCGGGCATCAGGAGCGTCCCCTCGCTCCCCAGCGCATCGAGGATGCCTCTCACCACGGTTTCACAGCCGCCAGGAACATACCCGAGCGACCTCAAAGACGAATGGACAAGGAGAATGTCCCCGGGACGCACTCCAAGCAGGCGCAGGTCTGCCGCAATCTTCCCGGCGCATTCCTCTTCGTCGGATGGAACCGTCCGTTCCTCTGCCATCCTCAAATGGACACCTTCACCGCTTCCCCGCGCTCGTGCGAGGCGAACAGCGCCTCTATCACTGCAATCACCCTGCGCACATCCTCGGGACGCACCACCAGAGGAGCGCCCTGTCTCAACGCCGCGTGGATGTTCTCATAGAACTTCTCCGGACACCTCGGCGGTATCTCAACCTTCTCTTCTCTGAGTTTCCCTTCCTCTTCGAGGTAGAGCGTTCCGTCGCGGTAGCCGCCCTTCTCGCAGGAAACCGCCCATCCGTTCGTCTTGAACGGCGCGCGCGAAGCGAAACTGACCTCCACCTGCGCGACTGCGCCTCCCGCGAACTTCAGCACGGCGAGGAATGTGTCATCAACCTCGGCGCACCACTTCAGTCCGGCGAGACAGCCGTACACCTCCACCACCTTCTCAGGCACCAGAAGGAGCGCCTGGTCAAGGTAGTGGGCTCCCCAGTCGTACAGGAGCCCTCCGCCGAACCTCTTCTCGGTGCGCCATCCGGGACGGAACTCGGGCACAGACCAGCCGGTCAGCGCGGACAGGTATGTCCACCAGACAACCTTCAGCATCTGCGGTTTTCCGATGCGTCCGCCTTCCACCGCGGCTCTGGCGGCGAGGAAATCACCGTCCCACCTGCGGTTCTGGTAGACGGAGAGCATCCGTCCCGTCTCTTTCGCCGCGCGCAGCATCTCGTCTGCTTCCGCAACCGTCAGCGCCATCGGCTTTTCCACGACGACATTCGCGCCGGCGCGCATCGCCCTGACGGCTATCTCCGCGTGGCTATTGGAAGGTGTCGCCACGACGACCAGTTCCAGCCCGGGGTGGCGGAGAAACCTCTCAAGGTCGTCGTACGCGCGAAGACCGTATTCCTTTGCCGCAACCTCGCGCCGCGCCGGCGTCACATCGAAGACCGCTTCAAGGGAAAACAGAGGCGAACCCTTCAGCGCGTCGGCGTGGTGGCTGCCCATCTTCCCGAACCCCGCGATGCCAATCCGTATCTTCTCCATCGGTTCCCCCGCCCTACTTCGCAACCGAACTCTCCCGCATCTCCCGTATCACCGTCACCTTCACCTGGCCGATGTACTGCACGCTCTCCTCTATCTTCCTGGCAATGTCGCGCGCAAGCATCCGCGCATCGTCGTCGCTGACCGCCTGCGGCTTGACGATGACCCGGATTTCGCGGCCTGCCGAGATAGCATACGCCTGGTCAATGCCCTTGAACTGCGAGGCAACCTCTTCGAGTTCCTCTATCCTGCGCAGATACCTCTCCACAGTATCGCGCCGGGCTCCCGGCCTTGTCGCCGAGATGGCGTCAGCGACCGCCGTGATGACCGTGTATGGCTGCTGGACATCCGTGTCCTGATGGTGTCCGAGCGCGGCGCTGACAACCTCCTCGCGCTCTCCACACTTCCTCAGGATGTCCGCACCTATCTCCGGGTGGCTGCCCTCAACCTCCTGGTCAACCGCCTTGCCGATGTCGTGGAAGAGCGCGCACCTTCGCGCCAGTTTCGCGTCCAGCCCTAACTCAGCCGCAACCATCCCGGCAAGGAAGGCGCTCTCCTTGGTATGCTGGAGGACATTCTGCCCGAAACTGGTGCGGTACTTCAGCCGTCCCAGCAGTTTGACCAGTTCAGGATGGACATTCTCCACACCCACCTCAAAGGCGGCCTCGTTGCCTTCTTCCACCACACGCTGTTCAAACTCCTTCTTGACCTTTTCGACAACCTCCTCAATCCTGCCCGGGTGTATCCTGCCGTCGGAAATGAGCCGTTCCAGCGCGGCGCGCGCAATCTCCCTCCGGTACAGGTTGAAGGACGAAAGGGTGACCGCCTCAGGCGTATCGTCCACGATGAGGTCCACCCCTGTCTGCGCCTCGAATGTCTTGATGTTGCGCCCCTCCCTGCCGATGATGCGGCCCTTCACTTCGTCGTTGGGCAAACTCACCACCGACACCGTGGATTCGGACGCCTCTTCAGACGCAAGCCGCTGCATCGCCGTCAGGATAATCTCTCTGGCGACCTTCTCTCCCGCCTCCCGCGCTTCCTCCTCTATCTTTTTCTGTATCTGCAGCGCTTCCCGGCGCGCCTCGTCGGTCATCGCCTGAAGCAACTGCTCCTTTGCCTGCTCGCGCGTCATCCCGGATATCTGTTCCAGCCGTTTCTTCTCGTCCTCTATGAGACCCAGCAGGTGGTCCTCCTTCTCCTTCATCTTCCCTTCCCGCTCGGAAAGGGCTTTCTCCCGCTGGACGATCTCTCCCTCGCGCTTCTCCAGCAGCTCCGCTTTGCGCTCAATGGTCAACTCCCTCTGCTGGAGCCGCTTTTCCTGAAACTGAAGTTCCTTCCGCTTGTTCTTTGTCTCCCGTTCCACCTCGCTGCGGAGTTGGAACACCATCTCCTTTGCCTCAAGGTCCAGTTCCCGTTTCCGCTTCTGGACCTCTGCCTCCGCTTCCCGGATGATGTCAGCCGCCCGGCGTTCGGCGGAGGCAATCGACCCTTCCGTGACCCTCCTTCTCCACAGGTAGCCGACGCCAGCGCCAAGGACAACGGCAGCAACGATGATGAGAGAAAAGACCACTGGATTCATATTCCACCTCCTATCGGTCCGCAGGCGCCCGCGGCGCGAAGCGAACCTGGTTGAACCGGTCCCCGGAAAGGGCTTCGGGACCCGTGCCTGCGCGGACGCAATGCCGCGCAGTGTACAATGAGGAGATGCCCTCGCGGGCGGAGGCGAGACAACTGCGGCAGGACGGCAGGAAGTTATCCTGTCAGGTTCTTCAGGGAGACCCCGTCTCCCGCCTGACGCTGCATTTCTCCGAACACCGCCTGTCCATCCATCTTACAATGACACAAGGTCAACTGACCTGATTGCCTGCAGTTTCTCGATCTCCCGCACTGTCCGCTCGTCCGGACGCTGGTCAAGGTTCAGGACGGTCACCGCGCCGCCGCCCTTCTTCCTGCGGCCGAGCGTCATTGAGGCGATGTTGACCCCCGCCCTGCCGAGTACTGTGCCGACCCGGCCAATGACGCCAGGAACATCGTCATTCTGGTAGACGAGCAGATGCCCTTTCAGTGCCACCTCCACAGGAAGGTCGTCTATCCTGACGACCCGCTCCTCTCTGTTTCGAATCAGGGTGCCGGCTGCCGACACCTTTCGCGTGCCTTTCACCTCCACGGTAATGAGCGTCGCAAACTCTTCTGCCTTCGTCTCGTACCGCTCCGTGAGCGCGGCCCCTTTCTCTTTCAAGACAAGCGGCGCGTTCACAATGTTGACCCTCTCCTCCCTGCCGAGACACCCGACAATAATGTGGTTGCGCAGGAGGGTCAGGTCGTACTGCGTAATCTCGCCCGCGTACTGGATGTGAATCTCCTTCGGCTTCCCTGCCAGTTGCCTGAGGAAAGAACCGAGTTTCTCCCCCAGCGAATGGTACCCGCGGAGTTTCTCCAGCGTCGGTTCATCCAGCGCCGGGAAGTTCACCGCATTCCTCACCACCCGCCTTGTCAGAGCGTCAACAATCTGCTGAGCCAACTGCACCGCGACATTGACCTGCGCTTCCTTTGTGGACGCGCCGAGGTGCGGGGTTGCCACCACCGCGTCGCTGCTCAAAAGCGGGCATCCCTCCGGCGGCTCCTTCTCAAATACATCCAGCGCGACTCCGCCAACCTTGCCCTTCTTCAGCGCATCGGCAAGCGCACCCTCGTCAATGATGCCCCCGCGCGCGCAGTTGACAAGCATCACCCCATCTTTCATCTGTTCAAACTGCGCGGGTCCGATAAGACCCTTCGTCTCCTCGGTGAGCGGGAGATGGAAGGTGATGACATCCGCCTGCTTCAAAAGCGCCTCAAGAGACACAAACCCAACCTCCATCGCCTCCGCATCCCTGCCGGGCACATACGGGTCGTGCACAAGCACCCGCATCCCGAGCGCCTTGCCAATCTTCGCCACATGCCTGCCGATTCTGCCGAATCCCACAATCCCGAGCGTCTTGCCGTACAGTTCCGTACCGACAAACTTGTTCCGCTCCCACTTTCCCGACTTGACCGAACTGCACGCCATTGGAATCCTGCGGGCGAGGGCGAACATCATTCCCACCGCGTGTTCCGCCGCAGAGACGGTGTTGCCTTCCGGGGCGTTCATCACAATCACGCCGCAGGCGGTCGCCTCCTTGATGTCAATGTTGTCAAGCCCCACGCCTGCCCTGCCGATGATCTTCAGCCGGTTCCCTTTGCGGATTGCCTCAGCGGTCACCTTCGTGCCGCTTCTGACAATGAGGCAGTCGTAGCCGGGAATAACCTCGGCAAGCCGCTCAGGGGAGAGTTTGCCAACCTCGTCAACCTGAAAACCTGCCTGCCGGAGCAGACTGACCCCCTCCTTCTCAAATGGGTCGGTTACGAGAACCCGCACGGTGTCCATAGGTGTCAACCTTTCCATCATACATATTGTAGCCCCGCGGGAGGCCGTGCGTCAACCGTGACGGCAGGAGAAGACGTCCTGATATCGGCGTTCCAGAAGAGCGCGCGCAGGCAGATGTCGTTGCCCCGGAGCGTCATCCGGGAGCCAGACCACGCCCCTGTGAATCTGTGTTAGAATGCCTCTGGCAGAGCGTGTCGTCCGCTGAGAGAGGAAGGTGAGGCACTATGCCGGAGAGATGGCTTCTGCGGATTTTCAACGGGTTGCCCCCATCCATCCAGGACGGAAACTGCCTCGGGGTTGGCGACATAGACGGAGACGGCGCGAAGGAGATTGTGGCAGGTGGCAGAGGAGGGCTGTTCTGGTACAGACCCAGCACCGCGGACTCCGGCCTGATTGCGCCTCTCAACGCTTCCTGCGGACTCGCACTGGAAGATGTGGACCTTGACGGCGCCCTGGAGATTGTGGTCGGCACATGCGAACGGCAGATTGTGTGGTTCAAACCAGAGGGAGACATCCGCGGACCGTGGAGTATGTACTGCCTCACCGCAGACCATCCGGGAGACCCTCACGATATTCTCTTTGCAGATATCGACAATGACGGCAGACGGGAACTTGTTGCGGTGGCTGCCTACACCAGAACTCCCGGGATTTGCTTCTATGTGCCGCCTGATGACCCCTGCCTGCAGTGGAGGAGGCATCTCGCCGCAGCTGGTGTCTTCAGCGACGGACTGAGTGTCGCGGACCTCAACAGAGATGGACGCCTTGAGATCGTCTGCGGACCCTACTGGTACCAACCGCCCCAAAGTGGCGCTTTGAGCGCCCTGTGGACGCGGCACACCTACGCGCCCGGATTTCGCGAGATGACGCGGACCGCGCTCGCGGACATCACCGGCAACGGCCTTCCCGACATCGTCATTGCCGAGGCGGAGTACCCTGACGGCAGGATGTCGTGGTTCGCAAACCCGCTCGGAAAGGACCCCGAGGCTCAATGGACAGAGCATTCCCTTGAAGCCCCGCTGTCCTACGCCCACTCCCTTGAGGCATGGCGAGAGCACAGCACGGTTCGCATCTTTGTCGCGGAGATGGAGAAGGGAGGATGGGACGCGCCGTACAACTTCCACGCGCGGCTTCTCCTCCTTGAGAGCGCCGACTGCGGAGAAAACTGGACGACCCGCCTCATCAGCAGGGGAGCAGGTACCCATCAGGCAACCGTGTGCGACATTGACGACGACGGAGCGCGTGAGTGCGTGGGCAAGGAGTGCTGCCAGAGGGACGAACTCGGTCAGCCGAAGGTACAGATATGGAAGCGGACAGACAGCGACTCCGCTCTTATGAGGTACCGCCACATCTTCATCGACCGCGACAAGCCGGACCTCAGCACAGACATCCTTGCGTCAGATGTGGACGGAGACGGGCTTGCCGATGTGGTCTGCGGCAGGTGGTGGTACAAAACGCCAACCTGGCAACGATATGAGATTCCCGGCATCTTTCAGGTACACTGCGCCTTTGACCTTGATGGAGACGGAAACGACGAGTTCATCGCATCGAAGGGGCTCCCGGGGAAAACAGGGTATGCCGCGCTGACAGCCAACCTCGTGTGGCTGAAGCCCGTTGACCCTGTGCGCGGAGAGTACGAGGAGCATCCCATCGGTGTCGGCTCAGGTGACTGGGTCCATGGGCTTGCCGTCGCGCCAGTCCTGCCGAACGGCAGACGCGCGCTCATTGTCGTCTACCACAATGGAGAGTCCGGGAAGTGGCCTGAACTCTTTGAGATACCCGACGACCCCAGGCAACACCCCTGGGAGCACCGCGTCCTTGCGGATATCCCGTGCAGCGAAGAGGTTGTGGCGCACGATATTGACGGTGATGGCAGGGTGGACCTCATCGTCGGACCGTGGTGGCTTGAACCCGTTGGAGACGGAACCTTCCTCCCCCGTCTCATCGCCAGCGACTTCCCGGCGGCACGAGTCGTCATCACAGATGTCAACGGCGACGGCAGACCGGATGTGGTGATGGGCGCAGAGGTGCTTGACTTTGGAAAGAGAGTAGCCCCCTTCTGCAAACTCGCGTGGTTTGAGCAACCGCACGACCCGCGAAAAGAGCGCTGGGTGATGCATCCCATCGATACCATCCGCTGCCCGCACTCCCTCGGCGCAGGAGACCTTGACGCAGACGGCACGGGAGAGATCGTCGCAGGCGAGCACGACCCGTTCTGGCCATACCGCAGCAGTTGCCGGCTGTATGTGTACAAGAAGGGGGACTCAAAAGGCATCTCGTGGTACCGGCACACTCTTGACGACAGATTTGAACACCATTGCGGGACAAAGGTGGTGGAACTCATCCCTGGCAGACCCGCGGTGATCAGCCACGGCTGGGCTGAAAAGGCATACGTGCACCTGTGGACTGCCGGATAACCAAGCCGGCGAATGTGTGCGCAGCCGGCAGGATGTGCCGCGTCCGCCGGCTCGCCCTTCCATCTCACACCCGGTTGGCGAGGTGTCCCAGCGCCTGCTGCAACGAGAACTTGATCTCTGCGGGGTGCAATACCATCTGCCACCCCCTGTACCCGTATCCCGGAAAGAGCTCACATCCCCACACAGGCACGCCAGCGTTTCCATCCTCTCTATCATCCTGTCGGTGCGGGGCAGGTCATCTCCATCACACGCCCCGTCGGTCACCACCAGCACGCAGTGTCTCATTGCCGGCAGCCGCCGTAGTGCCGTCATCACCAGGTTCAATGCGACAGAGGGCCTCGTGCAGCCCCGCGGGCACGCCACCTTCGTCAACACCCTGTCTTTCTGACTCGGAAATATGCCCGGCTGTGGCTTGGTCTCGCACATCACGGCATGGTCGAACACTACCGCATGCGTCCACGGAGGCACCCGCTCACCCCCTCTTGTCAATGCCGCCACCGCATTGAGCACGGCTTGCGTGGCATCATGGAGATGGCGGCACTTTTGCTCGTCCCTCATTGAGCCACTTGCGTCCAGCACAAGGTGCAGGCACACGGGCCGTTCTCGCCGCGTGTCTTCGTCAACCCAGATGCGGTCAGGGTCAAGACGGACATTCGCCAGAGTGCGGTGGTCACGATAGTCCCTCCCCGCCACTGAGTAGACAACCTTTGTCAACAGTTTCTTGACCTCGTTCGCATTGAGGGTAGTCGTCCGGGCAAGCGACAGCTTCTCTGACCGACGCCTCTCATCCTCCCGGGCGACTCTCCGGACAATCGCGTCAAGGTCTCGCAGGGACACCAGACCTTTCTGTCCGTCCTCCCCGTGTTGAAGGCGGGTCAGCGCACGGAGGGCAAACACGCTGAACTCTATATCCGACTGCTGACTGCTCCCGGCCCCGCTGTCGCCGCATTGTCCATCTCCGTCAGACGCCTGCTGGGTTCCCGCTTCCCCGCTTGCCTCGCTTTCCCTGCCTGTTCCTTCACTCTGCTGGCCAGGGGTACCCGAAGCGTCTTCGCTGGGAGCGCCACGCGCGTTTATCGGCACGGGTCCGCCCTGCTGATCTTTGCTGCGTTGGATTTCGTCCCTCATATGCTGCGGAGACCTGGACAGATCCTCACAGACCATGTTCAGCAATGCCCTCGTCACATTCATCGCCACAGGGGTCAACTCAAGCACGATGACGCACCTCGCCGCCTGGACGCCGTACGGTCTCAGGAGAGCCAGAAGTTCTTGCTCCCGCACGTCCAGCATCAAGGTCTTTGTCGCGTCAAAACCCTCCGCATCTGCAATCAGTCCCCTCAGCACTCGGAAAAGACAGGCATCGCTGCGTGCCCCGTCGTTCCAGCTTGCTCTTCTGGCTCTTCTCTTCTCCCGCCTGGCAACCTCTTCCGTCAGCATACGCCGCAGCGCGTGGAAACCCGGATACTCTTTCATCATCAGCGCATCTATGCGAATGTCATCCAGAGGGTGGTGAATATGTCTATCGTCTGCCCGAGCACCTCAACAAGGTGTTCATACGAACTGCGCGCCGCGGGCGGCAAACCGCGTATCACCTTATTGAGATTCACCGAGGTAAGCTGACGCATGCGCTGCTGGCACATCAAAAGCGGCACGCTGGAGAACGTGAGGGACGCGGAAAACTCGCACGGCTCCAGCAGCCACCTGAGGTCCTCGAGTGCAAACTTGCGCTCAGGATTCCGGGATGTCGGCAACGGGCCGCTCTGTGCGCCGGGAGAAGCGGAAGACACCCCGGGCAGAAGGAGCCAGTCGGCCGCGTCGGAAAGCAGACACAGCAGGCGGCTCATCTGGCTGTCTTCAGCCGTCAGGGAAGCGGAAATGTGGTGTCCCCAGTAGAGCCCTATCACCCACAGGAGACACGCATTCCGGAACGCAGCGTACGCTTCTTCCGCGCTGACGCCTGCCTTCTGTTCTCCGAGCCGCCCCAGCGCCTCGCGCATGGTGGGGCTGTCTCCGTACCGGGTTTCAAAGTCCAACGGGGTAGCGGTCCGTTTCCTTACCCAGCCCCGATACCAGCCGAACACGAAGTTCGGCAGGGTTTGTATGAGAGCTATGGGCAACGCGGCAACCCCTGACTCCTTCCCCTGAGCAGTCACCCGGCACAGCGTCGGCATCTCGGTAAGCCGGTACAGAAAGTGGATGGTGCGCCAACAGAGTGATTTCTTGAGGTGCGTGTATGCCCACTGTGAGATTTCGTACCACCCGTCTTTCCGCCAGCACTCGCACAGAGGTGTCAGCGGAGATGTGTCCATCAACGAAGACGCGCAGGCGGATGTCACCGCCAGCGTGCGGTAGAGGACAACAGCGGCATCTGCACAACCACCCTGGAGAGTAAGGCGACATTCAGGGGCTTTGTCCCGTAGTAACCCCATCCGGTCGGATTGCGTGCCAGCAGGATGCGACACTGAGGATGAAGCCGAAGCACTGCGTCTTCTTCCGGGATGAACACCCTGCGGTTGTTGAGTACCTCATGGAGCATTCAGAGATACTCCCCCTCAAGCGCGTTCACCCCGTCGAAGAGCACTACGGAGGGCCTCTTAAAGAAGCGGCACAGAAGCCCCCTTCGGAAACGGGTGACGGTCGCCCCGGCGCGTTCGTCAGGTTCGTAGCGCCCGAGCTTTTTTCCGACGATATTCAGGCAAGCCCGCTTCACCCGCGCCACGCAGCGCCGTTTGCCTTTGTGTGCGCATCGCCAGCGCACGATGGTATACGCTATATCGCTGTCTCTTATTGACTGTCAATCGCGACGGAATGATACCGTCGAGGAGATGTCTTGCGCAGGGAAAGGGTTTCCGCACACAGGGGAAGGGATGGTGCTCACCAGGAAGGGACGCCCACAGCGAGGAGTATCGTGGAACTCTTGAGAGGCAGGGCGATAGGCAACGCGAAGCCAGGCCGCCTGCCCGTCCGATTCAGCAGAAAGCGAGCAGGCGATTCCGTCGGCATCACCCGCTTCCCGGAAACTCAAGGCGGGCAAAGCGGGTGTTTGCCTTCCCCGCGTCGGCCCTCCGCGACAGGCACGCGCCTCAGGCGGGGCGGGTGTGGGAAGGCCCGTCGGCAAGCGCGCGGTTGATGCGCTGGATGTCCTCGAGGGTGTCCACGCAGGGGGAGTCGCGACTGACAATGGCGCACCGCATCTTCCTGCCGTGCTCCAGCCATCGCAACTGCTCGAGTTGCTCGACCTGCTCCAGAAAGCCGGTGGGCAGACGCGTGAACTCTTCAAGCGCGCTGCGCCTGAACTGGTAGACGCCGATGTGTTTGTAGAAGACCACCTTCCGGAGCGAACCGGGGCGGCTGGCGTCGAACTTGATCTTGGGAAAGGGGATGAGGGAACGGGTGCAGTACAGGGCGTTTCCGTCTGTATCAATCACTGTCTTGACGATATTGGGGTCGTACAGTTCCTCTGCTTTGCGGATGCGGGTGAGGGCGGTCGCCATCTCGACGGCGCGGTCACCGCTCATCAGGAGCACCGGGTCGTCAATCGCCTCAACCGGGATGAACGGTTCGTCCGCCTGAATGTTGACGATGATGTCCGCCGACAACCCGGCCGCCGCCTCCGCCACCCTGTCGGTGCCGCTGCGGCAGCGCGAGGAGGTGAGGATGCAGGTGGCGCCGAACTTCTCAGCGGCCCTGACAATCTCCTCGCTGTCGGTCGCGATGTAGACCGCAGACAGCGTCTTCGCGCGCAGGGCCCGTTCGTAGACGCGGCGCAGGATGCTCTTGCCCGCTATCTCGTAGAGCACCTTTCCCGGCAGACGCGTGGATGCGTACCGCGCGGGGATGATGCCGATGACTTTTTCTTTCCCCCTCGTCATATCCAGAATATCTGGTTGCCCTGCTTGCCAGTGCACAGGTCAATGAAGAACCACACCAGCGCACAGGTGTAAAGCCCCAGCGGCAGGCCGAGGAAAAACGGTTTGAGTTGATTGTACATCCTCGCGCCGCCGTAGCGCAATGCCATCTTCTTCACCAGCCACGCAAGGAACACCGAGAACCAGAGGAACTCCATCAGCCAGACCGAGCCGATGAGAAACCCGATGGGGTGAAGCGGCCACCAGAGGAACCTCTGTCTCATCAGCATCAGCCCTGCCATCACCGCCGCGCCGCCGGCGCGCGCCGCCCAGGTGAGCGGAATCGGCTCGTTCGGCGTCTTCATCAGCCCGCCGACAAGGCTGTACGGAACCTGAGGACCGTTGACGAAGTACCAGGCGTTCAGGTTGATGCCGCCGTACCGATAGGCGAGGACAAGCACCACCGCCATCGTCGTCACGATGCTCACCGTCAGCGCGGCCATCAGCGCCCAGAAGACGGGGCGCATCCTCTTTCTCCCTTCAAGAATCTTCAAACTGACCGCGCCGGCAGACAGGGGGAAGGTCCTCAGGTCGGCGGCGTAGATGTAGGTCAGGGCAAGGGCAACAAGGGAGCCGGCGGCAAACTTCGACGCGCCGAACATCGAGAGAAGTTGCTGGGCAGCGATTGTCGTGGCGACCAGCGTCGGAATGCCCCCCTCGCAGACGACCCTCGTCAGCGTCAGCCAGATGACGAGGGCAAGGAGGAGAAAGACGACGGTCATCCAGACAGACATACCGGTGAGGACAAGAAACCCCGCGACGAGGAGAAGGCCGACGACCATTCCCCAGAACGCCGTGCCGTACGGCAGCATCTCCGCGTCGTCGTCAACCTTCCTGCCGAGCGCGCCGCGCCAGACCTCTTTCAGGTGGTTCCGCGCAATCCAGAGAGAAAACACAACCATCACCGCCATCGCGCCCATCCCGACATGCTTGAACAGCACCTCGCGGCTGCCGTAGCCGCCAAGGTTTTCTGTGAGGGTCAGCCCGGTCATATTCAGCGCGCCCCTGCTCATCAGGAACAGCAAACTGAAGAACCACAGGGAGAAGGCGACATCAAGGTTGACGAAGAAAGAGAAGCCGATGACAGGGAAACTGAGCCAGAAGGTCCAGTTGACGGTCCCGCGGAAGATGGGAAACGACTTGGACAGCACAAGCGGCGGCACCATGGGGAAGTAGGCGGTCAGCGCCTTCCATGTGCCGAAGACAAATGCGATGCCGAACCCTATCCACATCGCCCTGTTTTTGAAAAACGGAGGCACGATGCCTGTGTCGCCCTGCTTCGCCATCTCCTGGGGCAGCACGGCGAGAGGATAGACCAGCCGCTCCCGCTCCATCCACTGCTTGCGCAGAATGACGGCGATGCAGAACATCACGAAGTACAGGACAAGGAGGAAGGGTATCCACACGGCAAGGGGCTTTGCCCACACCTCCCACGGAATCCTGCCCCCCTTTTCCAGTCCTTCAAAGAACTTCGCGATAGCCACGGGGTCCTGGGGGACAAGAAACTTCTTCAGGTGCGGCTGGATGAGAGTCGCCCACTCGTTCTGCGAAGTCGCGTAGTAGAACGGAGCGGCAAGGATGGGAAGTATCTGGCTACCAAGACCCATCTCGGTGACGGAGCAGGCGACCAGCATCATCGCGTAGACAAGGAGCAGTTCGCCGGAGCCAAACGCCAGCGCCGGATGGATGCGCCGCAGACACGCGTTGAGGAACAGCGCCACGAAAAAGAAGATGCCGACGGCGACAACAGGGATGTGGTCTATCGCCATATAGGAGGCGTGGACCACATCGGTGGAGTAGTGGTCAATGACCGGGATGAGCACGCAGCACAGCATGCCGAAGAGGAAGGCACGCTTCGTCACAAATGTGTCGCGCATCTGTTCCCCTTCTGGACGCAGGGCGCCTGCCCGCGTCCCCGCTCACCGTTGCGACGCGCTGAGCGCGCGCTCCAGCCCGGACGCCGCGCCGAAGACCACATCCTCCCGGAGCCGGGGTCCGACAATCTGCACGCCGAGAGGAAGCCCGTCCGCCGAGATACCCGCGGGGATGCTGATGGCGGGAAGGCCGGCAAGGTTCGCGTTGACCGTGAACAGGTCGGAGAGATACATCCGCAACGGCTCCCGCGTCTTTTCTCCCGCACGGAACGCCTGCTCGGGAGCCGTGGGCATCAGCACCGCGTCAACCTGCTGGAACGCCGCGTTGAAGTCGCGCACAATCAGCGTCCTGACCTTCTGCGCCTTCAGGTAGTATGCGTCGTAGTAGCCGGAGGAGAGCACAAATGTCCCGAGAATGATTCTGCGCTTCACCTCGGCGCCGAACCCCTTCCCGCGTGTCTCCGCGTAGAGACGGTCCAGGTCGTCCGCCGGCACGCGCATGCCATACCGGATGCCGTCGAACCGCGCAAGGTTTGTGCTTGCCTCCGCGGTCGCCACCACATAGTACACGGCAAGCCCCAGGGGCGTGTGCGGCAGGGAGATCTCCCTTACCTCTGCACCGGCGTCCTTCGCCGCTGCCGCCGCCGCGCGAACCGACCTGTCCACCTCGGGGTCCATCTCGTCCACAAAGCACTCCCTCGGCACACCGAGTTTCAGCCCCCTGAGGTCCTGACGGAGAAAGGAGGTGTAGTCAGGAACCGGCTCGTGAATGGATGTGGCGTCGCGGCGGTCTCCGCCGGCAATCACCGAGAGCATCCGGCAGGCATCCTCCACCGTGCGGCTGAGGGGGCCTATCTGGTCAAGGGAAGAGGCGAACGCAATCAGACCGTACCGGGAGACCCTGCCGTAGGTCGGCTTCATTCCCACGACGCCGCAGAAGGCAGCCGGCTGGCGGATGGAGCCGCCGGTATCGGTGCCGAGGGCTGCCGCGCACAGTCGCGCCGCGACCGCGGCGGCAGACCCGCCGCTTGACCCGCCCGGCACGCGGGAAAGGTCCACCGGATTGCGCGTGATGCCGTAGGCAGACGATTCAGTTGACGAGCCGAAGGCGAACTCGTCCATATTGGTTTTCCCGAGGATGAGCGCGCCGGCTTCTTTGAGGCGCGCGACCGCGGTGGCGTCGTACGGAGGAGAGAATCCTTCGAGAATGCGCGAGGCGCAGGTTGCGGGCAGTCCGCGCACGCAGATGTTGTCCTTCACGGCGACCGGAACGCCTTCCAGGGGACCCGGTGGCTCGCCTGCTGCGAGCCGCTCGTCCCGCCCCCTTGCCTCGTCAAGCACGCGCTCGTTCACCCAGAGGTAAGAGTGGATGTCCGCGTCCCGCGACGCAATCGCGGACAGATATGCCTGCGCGACCTCGCGGCAGGAAAGGTGCTTCCCGCCCACAAGGTCAACAATCTGCCGGAGAGACAGTGACAGCACATCCATCTCGTCAGCCGCGCTCCTCAGGAGAGGAAGGGACGCGGGTCGGTAATGACGCCGGTGACAGCCGAGGCGGCAACCGTTGCGGGAGAGGCGAGGTAGATGAACGCCTTCTCGTTTCCCATCCTGCCCTTGAAATTGCGGTTGGCGGTCGAGATGACCGCCTCTCCGTCCGACGGGACACCCTGGTGGGTGCCGACGCACGGGCCGCAGCCGGGGTTGGTGACGCAGGCGCCGGCGGCGAGGAGCGTTTCAAGGTACCCCCTGCGCAGGCACTCAAGGAGAATCTGCCGAGACCCGGGAGCGCAGATGAACCGGACGCCGCTGTTCACCTTCCTGCCTTTTAGAATCCGCGCGGCAACTTCAAAATCGTCCACCCTGCCATTGGTGCAGGTGCCGAGGAATGCCTGCTGGACAGGCGTGCCGGCAACCTCCTCCACCGGCGAGACGGCGTCAACGGCGTGCGGAGTTGCCACCAGAGGGCCGAGCGAGGAGACGTCCAGACGGACGGTGCGGAGGTACGAGGCGTCAGGGTCGGCCGAGACCGGCGTTCCGGGAGGAGCGCCGTGCGCTGCCAGCCACGCGGCTGTGGTCTCGTCCGCCTCCATCACCCCGCACTTGGCGCCGACCTCTGTGGTCAGATTGCACAGGGTGAACCTGCCGTCCATCGAGAGCCGGGAGACCGCCTCCCCTCTCATCTCCACAGAGGCGTAGATGGCGCCTTCGGCGGTCAGTTCGCGCACCATCAACAGCGCCATATCTTTGGCGTACACTCCCGGATTGAGTTTCCCGCTGAAGACCACATTGACGCTTGCGGGCACCTTGAACCAGTTGCTCCCCGTCGCAAGGGCGATGGCAAGGTCTGTGGAGCCGACTCCGCAGGCGACCGCGTTGAGCGCACCGTAGGTGGGGGTGTGACTGTCGGCACCAAGCACCAGATTCCCGCAGGTCACAAGTCCGCTTTCCGGGACAAGGACGTGGCAGACGCCCTCGCCGATGTCAAAGAGGCGCACTCCGTGCCGGGCCGCGAACTCGCGCATCAAACGGTGGAGAGACGAGACGCCCTGCGTCGGACTCGGGCTGTTGTGGTCAATGACAAGCGCCGCCTTTCCCGCGTCGCGCACCCGCGATGCGGACAGCGCCTCAAACGCCTTGATGACAAGCGGAGCGGTGCCGTCCTGCGCCATACACACGTCAACGCGCGCAAGGACCAGTTCGCCGGCGGACACCTTCCTGCCGGCGTGAGCAGAAAACACCTTCTCGGCTATCGTCTGTCCCATACAGGGTACCTTCCTGCACCGCAGGACTGCCCGCCCTACGGCGTGACGGTCATCAGAAGCCGCGCCTCCTCGGGATGCTCCGCAATGAACCGCAGCTCATCGTCGGTGACCGGCTTCTGCTTGTGGACATTCGCGTAGCGCGCCAGTTCAAGCACCTTGCGCGCCTCGTCGTCGTCCTTGAACCTGACTTCCAGTTTTCCGTAGATGTTGCGCACACCCTTGATGCCGCTGTACTCTCCCACCAGAATCTTCCTGCCCGTCTCGATGATTTCCGGCTCGCCTCTTCCGAGTTCCTCAAAGTCGTACAGTTCGTAGTTGCGGCGGTCCTTCAGCGCGCCGTCCACATGGATGCCTGACGCGTGGGCAAACGCGTTCTGCCCCACGCCCACCTGATTGATGGGAATCGGCACCTTGAAGGCGTACGAGGCGTAGTGGCTGATTCTCCACGCCATCTTCATGTTGACCCGCTCGTCAAGCGGACACGCGTCGCCAAGTCCTCTGGCGTACTTCAGCGCCAGAATGACCGAGACGAGGTCTGCGTTGCCTGCCCGTTCTCCCATCCCGTTGACGGTCGTGTTGATGTAGGCGTCTACGCCGGCATCTATCGCCGCTTTGGCTCCTGCCACGGAGCAGGCAACCGCCATGCCGAGGTCGTTGTGGCAGTGGAGTTCCATCGGGATGCGGACGGCTTTCGCGACCCCGTTGACATTCTCGTAGATGGAAAACGGCGTGTCGCAGCCGAGGGTGTCGCAGTACCGCAGGCGGTCTGCGCCCGCGTCCTTCGCCGCCTGTCCGAACTCAATCAGCATCTCAATCGGCGTGCGGGAGGCGTCCTCCGCGTTCACCCCGATGGTGACAGCCCCGCACCTGCGCGCCGCCTTCACCGCCTTCGTCATTGCGGCGATGACCTCCTTGAACCCCATCTTCCCCTGAAACTTTCCGGTGAGCATCTGCGGAGAGGTGGAGATGGACAGGTTGATGTGCTGAAGTCCCGGCACATTCCTGAACGCGGCTTCTACATCCTCGGGAATGGCACGCACCCACCCGCTGAGGCGGATAGGCCACAGCACCCTTTTCTTCGCCAGTTTCAGGTTCGCCCTGAGGTAGTTAATCTCGTGGCTGGTCACAGGGAAGCCGAACTCGCTCTGGAAGACGCCCATCTGGTTGAGGTAGATGTTGAGCATCGTCTTTTCCAGTTTCGCAAGTCCCAGATGCGCGGTCTGGACCCCGTCCCTGTTGGTCACGTCTATCAGGTAGACCCGGTTGCGGCTCTTTGGCATCGCGCTCTCCTTTCAGGCACGAGACGACGCCGGCGCCTGCGCCCCGTGGGGATGTTCGGTCCCCGGGTAGACCTTCAGTTTGCGTATCATCCGGTCACCCAGTTTGTTCTTGGGAAGCATGCCCCTCACCGCCATCCTGAACACAACCTTCGGCTTCCTCGCAAGGAGCGACCCGAGGGTCTCTTCCTTCAGCCCGCCGAGGTAGCCGGAGTGCCTGTAGTACTTCTTGTCGAGAAGTTTCCTGCCCGTCACCCTGACCTTCCCGGCATTGATGACGACGACAAAGTCGCCCGTGTCGAGATGGGGCGACCAGACCGGCTTGTGCTTGCCCATCAGGAGCGTCGCCACCTCTGTGGCAACCCTGCCGAGAATCTGCCCCTGCGCGTCGACAAGGTGCCACCGCCTTGTGATTCGCTTTCCGCTCAATGTTGGCGTCTTCGTTTTTGACTGCATGCGGTCCCCCTTCCAAAGTGAGCTATTATACCCGCTGGCCGCGGCGCAGTCAAAGAAAGTCGTTGACACAGCCGCCCGTTGTTCCTACAATACATCCGTGAAGCGAAGGAGCGCCTCTCCCTCCTCGCCGGAACGCATATGACAGAGTCCGTGCAGGAACTGGACATCCTCATCAGGGCGCGGTATCCGCTCATCTTCGTCAACACCTACGAGGAGACCCGGCTTGAGCAGACGGTCCGCAGGATGGCGGGCGAGCGGAACAAGGCGTTTTTTCTCTGGACGGCAACCCTCGGACTGCGCAAGGACGGCGAATCGGGCGCGGAATCGACGAAGGAGCCCCTGACGGCACTCAACGCGGTGGAGCGGCAGACGCTGCCCGCGCTGTTTTTGTTCAAGGACTTCCACCCCTACCTTTCCGACCCCACGGTGGTCAGGAAACTGAGGGACCTTGTCGAGAACCTCAAGAATACATACGAGACAATCCTGTTTGTATCTCCGGTGCTCACCGTGCCGCCCGAACTGGAGAAGGATGTGGCGGTGGTGGACTTCGCGCTCCCCGCAGACGACGAGATAGGCGCCCTGCTTGACCACATCGTCAAGACGGTCGAGGGCCGCGGCAGGGTGCAGGTGTCGCTCACCGCTGAGGTGCGCGAGAAACTCATCAACGCCGCACGAGGGCTGACCCTGAACGAAGCGGCAAACGCGTTTGCGCGCGCCATCGTGGTGGATGCGGCGCTTGGCGAGGGAGATGTCCGGCGCGTGCTGGAAGAAAAGCGGCAGGTCATCAGGAAATCGGGCATCCTTGAGTACTTCGCCACAGACGAATCTATGGCTCATGTGGGAGGGATGGACTGCCTGAAGGAGTGGCTGGCCACCCGCGCTGCCGGCTTCACGGCAAAGGCGAAGGAGTTCGGGCTGCCGGAACCGAAGGGCATCCTCCTTGTCGGGGTGCAGGGGTGCGGAAAGTCCCTGACCGCCAAGGCGGTGTCCAACCTGTGGCAGATGCCGCTGCTGAGGTTTGATGTGGCGCGGGTGTTTTCGGGCGTGGTCGGGTCTTCCGAGGAGAATATCCGCAGGGCGATCCGCACCGCGGAGTCGGTCGCTCCTGTCGTGCTGTGGATCGATGAGATAGAAAAGGCGCTTTCAGGCGTGCAGAGTTCCACCTTTTCCGACGCCGGCACAAGCGCACGGGTCTTCGGCACCATCACCACATGGCTGCAGGAGAAGACAAAGCCTGTGTTCGTCGTGGCCACCGCCAACAACATCTCCCTTTTGCCTCCAGAACTTCTGCGAAAGGGCAGGTTTGATGAGATCTTCTTCATCGACCTGCCTGACCGCAGGGAGCGGCAGGAGATCTTCGCCATCCATCTGCGCAAGCGCGGCCGCGACCCGGCCGCCTTCGACCTCGCCGCGCTCGCGGACGCGGCAGTTGACTTCAGCGGCGCGGAGATTGAGCAGGCGGTCATCTCAGGGCTGTTTGCCGCCTTTGTCGCGCACAGAGAGGTCACTGCCGAGGACATCCTCGCAAGTATCAGGGAGAGCGTGCCGCTCTCCCGCACGATGAGCGAAGAGATAGAGCAGTTGAGGGCGTGGGCGAAGACGCGCACCCGTCCTGCCAGCCGTCCGGCACCGCAGGAAGCGGAAGGAGGACGGAAGCTGGAGGTGGGATAGGGAATGCCTGACGACAGGTTCGGCAAACTCGAGGACAAAGAACCGGCGGCAGGCATCGTGAAGAAACAGCCGCAGGAACAGAGCCGCTTCGCCCACCTTGAGGTGCCGGGCGAGGCGCAGGAACGCGCTGTCTCGCCTCCAATCGACGCGCAGGCGCCGAAACTTGTCCCCTGCCCGAAATGCGGGCGCACCAACCGCGGCGACACGCTCTACTGCATCTACTGCGGGTATGTGTTCCCAGACCGGGCAGAGAAGACGGCGGACACCCTTGAGGTGTACGAGATCCGCTGCCCTGCCTGCGGAAGAACCGCCCACCGCTCCCAGAAGACCTGCCTGTGGTGCGGATACAGGTTTGTGCCGAGCGACGAGGACATCCTGAAATCGGGCGAGGAGATGGTCCTTGTCATTGACGGAGACAGATTCTCGTCAAAGGACCCGTACCTGCCCAAACACATCCGGCAGGCGATGGTGCGCCTGAAGAAAGAGGGCATCTCGCCGTCAGACGCACAGCGGGTGGCGCACACGGTCGCGGAGGAGCTGCGCCGGGAACAGGCGGCGGTAAAGTTTGCCGCAGGCAGGATGGCAGAGAATGCGCGGCTGAAGGTGATAGGCGGCTCATTCGTTGTGGCTGGCATCGTCCTCACCGCAACCGGCAGGTCGCTTTTGCGCCTGCCGTCAGCGCCGCACCTTGCCGGATGGGCGCTGACCCTTCTGGCGGCAGGAGGGCTCGCAATCATCGTCGGGCTTGGCACGCTTGCCGCGGCGGGGATGCCTGCGGACCAGTTGCCGGGCAGAAGGGAGTCGTGAACGGATGAGCGGATGCGGGTTCATCGGGCTTGCCTTCATCTACGGAGAGATGCTGGTGGACGCCCTCAAAGAACTTCAGGCGGCGCGAGAACTGAAGGAACTCCTCGTGGCAAAGGAAGGTGCCACTGTGCCGATGACAACCCGGGACGGGAAGACCCATCGGGTATCGATTCTGGTGTCCACCTCCGCAGGCGTCACGGTGGGTTTTCAGCGGCAGAAGGATGGAACGCTGGCGCTCATCAGCGACGGGGCAGAGGAGCGGGAACGGCAGAGGGTTGTCAACCGCATCGCACAGCGGTACGCCTACCTGACGGTTGTCAGCCGCCTGACACAGCAGGGCTACTCTGTCGTCGAGAAGAAGGAGGAGAACGACCGGAGCATCCGGCTTGTGCTGCGGCGCTGGACATAGAGGAACCTGACGAAGGAACGTATGGCAGAGAAACACGATATAGAGATCGTCATCACCCCTGAAGGGGATGTGCGGGTGCAGGTCAGAGGCGTCAGGGGGCCTGCGTGCGAACAGATGGTCAGGAAGATTGCCGCAGACCTCGGCAGGATGAAGGAGTTCGTCAGGTCCTCGGAGTACTACGAGACAGGCAAGGCAAAGACGGACATCACCCGCAAACTCAGCCGGTAGGAACCACGCGCGTCATCCTCCCGTCTTCTTGAGCGACCCGACATTGTCAGAGAGAACGACCCCTTCGCCGTGGCCGCCTCTGTCCACGACCAGATGCCTCAGGGACCCCTCGTGCATCGCATTGCCCCTGATGACCGCGTGTTCCAGCCGCCGGACGACAAGGCAGGCGTCAGGAGACCATTGGCCCCTGTCGCCATCGTCCCTGCCTGCCGTCATCACATTGCCCGTCAGCACAAGCCCGCTGACGGAGTCGCACCGCACATGGGCGCTGTCGTCCTCGCTGTCGTATCCCCAGTCGGGCTTGCCGCTGCGGTAGAGAAGGTTTCCTGTCAACGTCAGATGGCGGCAGGTTCTTCGCCCATCAGGCAGAAGACAGATGCCGTTTCTCCCGGACCGGTCGATGTAGTTGCCGGTGATGTTGTAGTGGCTGCCGCCGACAATGACGATGCCCCCTTTCCTGTTCCACTCTATCCGGTTGCCCGTCAGGGTGCAGGACGCGTTCTCGTCGTAGGCGCCAAAGCCTGCCATCCCGTTGCCGGAGAACCAGTTGTCTATCAGAAAACCGTCCCAGCCGCGCACCCGCACTCCGCAGCCCGCATTGTGGAAACAGTGGGTGTGCCGCACCGAGAAGCACCAGATGCGCTCAAGCCGGATGCCGTCTCCGGCAAACTGTTCAATGCGGCATCCATCAATCCGCACCGTGTCCTCCTGCGTGCCGTAGTCCTGTTTCTCCACAAGGATGCCGTGAACCGGACGAGTTCCCGTGCCTTTGCCGCGCAGGCACAGGCCGCTGACGGTTGCCCCGAAGGCGCCGGTGAGGTTGAGCAGGCAGGACGCATCTGCGTCGTTGAGGCAAAGCACGCTTCCCCTGCTTTCCCTGTACGACCACGCGGGGTATCCAGCAAGCCCCGTGCCCGCCCTCATATGAAGTTCCCCGCAGGGATACACGCCGGGAGGAACGACGACCGTCCCCCCGCAGGTTCCGGCGGCGTCAAGCGCCTTTTGAAACGCGCCTGTGTCGTCGGTTTTCCCGTCCCCGCGAGCGCCAAGCTTCCTGACATCCAGCACTGTCGTCGTCTTCATCGTCACCCCCTTGGTGCCGCCGTGCCACCGACTCTCCATCCTATCCCGCCGTCCGCATCCGCGCAAGCCGCGCGCCGCGCCGGATTGACACCGAAGCCGTCAGGGCTGATAATCTGTGGACCAGCGAAGCGAGTTGCCGATGAGAACCTACGATACCACCTCGCGCGTGGAGGAGATAGCAGTCTCCCGCAGCGGTCGGAACGCCCGGTACGCGCCGGGCGAGCGGATAGATGTCATCGAGGTTCCTGACTTTCCTACGCTCGGCAAACTGGCCGCGCTCAGGTTCATCGAGTGGGTTTTGAAGAACCCTGACGGCGTCATCTCCCTGCCGACCGGAAAGACGCCGGAGTACTTCATCTCCTTTGCCGCCTCCTATCTCGCCACGTGGAGCCGCAGAGAGACGCAGCGGGAACTGGCGTCGTGGGGGATAGATGTCAGGAAGAAGCCGGATATGCGGCAGGTCGTCTTCGTTCAGATTGACGAGTTCTATCCGATGAATCCCCGGCAGGAGAACAGTTTTGCCTCCTTCATCAGGAGGTTCTACCTGCGAGGGTTCGGCATCCCGGAAAAGAGAGCGCTCCTTATGGACACCTGGCACACGGGGGCGCCGACGGGCAGGACGCTTGGAGAGGTGTTCGGGAATCAGACGGTCGACCTGTCTCTGCGGCACCGCCAGCCGGTCGGGGAGACAGAGGCGATGCAGGCGGCTGCCATCGCCGCCGCAGACCAGATGGCGATGGAGTACGAGGCGCGGATAGAGGAACTGGGCGGCATCGGCTTTTTCCTCGGAGGCATCGGTCCGGACGGGCACATCGGCTTCAACATCCGCGGGTCTGACCACTTCTCGACCACCCGCCTCATCCCCATCAACTACGAGACCGCGGCGGCAGCTGCCGCAGACCTTGGGGGCATCGAGGTGTCCCGGCACAAGGTCGTGCTCACCATCGGCCTGCGCACCATCACCAGCAACCCGACCACAACTGCGATTATCATCGCCGCCGGCGAGACAAAAGCGGGCGTGGTGAAAGACGCCGTGGAGCAGCCGCCGTCCGTGAAGTATCCGGCAAGCGCGCTCCACCGCCTGCCCGCGGCGCGCTTCTACCTGACAAAGGGCGCGGCGCGCCTTCTCACCGAGCGCAGGCGGGACGACATTCTCAGGGGGGTTGCTCCGGCACAGGAGATTGAGCGGGCTCTCATTGATACCGCGGTGGCGCGCAGGAAGAAACTCGAAGACCTGACTCGGGAAGACCTGTCATCCAGCCGCATCGGCTCCGCGGCGGCATCCGTGCTGCCGGCACTCCGCGTCGCGACGCGCAAGACAACCGAGAAGATGGTACGGCGCATCACCCGTGGGATGGCTGCGGCGCAGTCCAGAAGATTCCTCCACACGGCGCCCCATCACGACGACATCATGCTGGGATACCTGCCGCTGGTCGTCCATCTTGTCAGGAACCCGAACAGTTGCCACCACTTCGCGACGCTGACCAGCGGCTTTACCTCGGTCACCAACACCTATGCGCTGAGCGTGCTTGAGAACCTGCGGGCTCACATTGACAGCGGCGCGTTCGCCGAACTGCTGCGGACTGGCTACTTCTCGCCTTCCCATCAGCAGGGACGCAACCGCGACATCTTCCAGTACCTTGACGGCGTCGCGGCGCACAGCAGGGAGATGATGGCGGAAGGAGAAGCGCGCAGGGCGCTGCGCAATGTGTGCGAACTTTCAGGGTCCGAGGGCATCGCAGGGGCGCAGAAGAAACTTGCGGCACTGCGGCGGTATCTCTCAACCGCCTACCCCGGCAGAAAAGACCCGCCGGAAGTCCAGACATTCAAGGGGATGATACGGGAGTGGGAAGAGGAACTCCTCTGGGCGCACCTCGGATTTGCCTGCGACCATATCCATCATCTCCGGCTCGGCTTCTACACGGGCGACATCTTCACCCCCCAGCCGGAGTGGAGACGGGACATCGCTCCCATCCTCGGTCTGATGGAACAGACCCGTCCTGACGTGGTGACGGTGGCGATGGACCCTGAGAGCAGCGGACCCGACACCCACTACAAGACGTTGCAGGCGGTCGCTTCGGCGGTGAAGGCGTACCTCAAGAGACATCCAGACCGCGAGGTGGAGGTGTGGGGATACAGGAATGTGTGGTGCAGGTTCCATCCGGCAGAATCGAATATGTATGTGCCGGTCTCAATGAACTCCCTCGCCATCCTGCGCGCCGCCTTTGACACCTGCTTCGGCTCCCAGCGCAGCGCGTCGTTTCCGAGTTACGAGTACGACGGGCCTTTCTCCGACCTTGCCCAGAGGATTATGGTTGAGCAGTACGCGGCCATCAAGACCTGCCTCGGACGGTCGTTCTTTGCGGAGCACCCGGTTGCCCGGCTGAGGGCAACGCGCGGAATCTGTTTCCTCAGGGCGATGAAGCCGGACGAGTTCTTTGCCGAAGCCGCGTCCCTCCGGAAACTCGCGGGGTCTGCGTCTGGCAGCCGGCTACCACTTCAACACCACCGTTGAGACAGGGCCTTCCCTGCCGAAGAGATTGACACTCTTCGCCTCAAGGGTGTTTTCCCCCGGGTGGAGTTTCCAGACAAAGACCGTCTCGGTCTTCTGCCACTGCCCGCCGTCAATCCTTGCCTGAAACTCCTTGAAGTTCGGGGTGAGGGTTCCAAGCGACACACTGACCGACTCCGCATCCGCAGGTGAGAGCGCAACCGCCGCCTGATTCACGGGGAAGTACGGGTCGACGCCGGGGTTCCTGGGGTTGTCGCGGGTATGCCAGCTTTTCCCCTCGCACAGTTCGTCCTTCGTGACATACATCTTGCCCCAGTCAGGACCCGCGTCAAGGACATTGCTGTTTGGCACATACCCGATGAAGAGTAGCCTCTGCCCGTACGACACACTCTGCGGGCTTGACTCCCTCCCCGAGGAGCCCATCCGCACCCGCATCACCCCGCCGCCCTCTTTCAACAGCGCCTGCCGCATCTCGTAGATGTTCAGCGGCACACCGTTTTTTTCCGGGACATAGTTGCTCGTCGCGTCAAACAGAATCCACTTGCGGTACTGGTTTGACCAGATTTCGTTGATGGAGTGCTGGGGGATGGCGATGAGACGGGTCACCCAGCCGAGCGAGTTTGCGGCAGTCGCCAGGGTGTACATCGAGTGCATACACTGGAACTTGTGCTCCTTCGCCGCCTCCTCCATAATCCACCACGGGTCCCGCAGATTGTACAGTTCCCTGCCGTGGCCAAAGTCCCACTGGTCGTAGACCCACTTCATCAGGAGAAGTTGCTGTTCAAACTCATCTCTGCCCGGGGCGACTACTTTGTCCAGTTGATACTTCTCCCGGAATGCGACCAGCCGCGGGTTATCGCGGTTCTCAAAGACGTGCCTGTCCGAGAAGGTGTTCTTCACATACGGCAGCACATCCGCCTTGGCCACCGTCACCTTCTGCCTGCCGAGCATAAACTCGGCTTTCTCTTTCAGGTCTATGGCGTTGACAGGCGCCACAAGCGCAGGACCAGTCTGCGCGACAGGCGTCGGCTGAGGCCTGTCTCTTCCCCGCAACTCCCCTTCGGCAATGAGCGCAAGGATGTTGCCTGAGGGCGGCTGCCCCTCGCGCAGGAGCGAAAACCTCATCGCGCTCAGCCCCATCACGCCGTCAACGGTGGGAACCTCTTTCCGCGTGCCGGCGAGAACCGTCAGGCGCAGGGTGTTGGTGCCAGAAGACAGGCGTACCGGCACAGGCAGCACGCCGAGCGCCCAGTGTGACTCATCCCCCGTGTACGGCAGGATGTAGTCGGCAAGTCCCTCGACCGGCTTTCCGTTGACCTCAAGTTTCTGCCTGACATACCCGTCCGACATATAGTGGAGCTCCACCTGATACCTGCCGGGCGCAGGCGCCTCCACCGTCCATTCAAGCCAGTGTCCCGGCTTCTGGATCCCCGTGACGGTTCCACGCGCCGCAGGGACAAGAATCTGGCATCTGCCGCCGTTCTCGGCGGAGAACTCGCGTGCCTTCACAGTGCGCTGTCTGCCGGACCGGTCTACGAGGGAGACGCTGGCAAGCCGTACGCTGACGCTGTCAAGACAGGTCATCCGTATGGTGTTGGTTCCAGGCCTCAACGTGACGGCAGCAGGCAGGGTGTATTCGCTCCAGTCGCTCCACCTGCCTGTGGCAGGGAGAACAACTGACTTCAGTTCCTCCACCGGTTCTCCGTTGACCTCCACAGACCTCTGTGCGGGATGCTTGCCGGCGTACCTGACCTTCACCTGATACGATCCCGCATCCGCGCCGGCAAACGTCCATTCAAGCCAGTGTCCCGGCGTGCACCAGAAATGGATGCAGTCAGGTCCGAATGTCCCTGAGGTTCTCTTCACCGCCTCGCCGCCATCCTGCGCGACGAAACTCACCGCAGGGACGACGATTTCTTGCGAACTTTTCTGCGCGGACGCGTGTCTGCCCCCGCAGAAAACCGCCAGAGCAACGATGCCCGCCAGCCACGCCTGCCATCTCATCTGTCCCTCCTGTCTTCCGCGCGACTGCTTCTTGCAACCGACGCACTGAGATCTTATGATACCTTTTTTTTCGTGGCGTTCCACATTCCGCGTCACATGCTATACTGAAGCGGTCAGACAACCCGGCTGGGAGATATGGAACTTGAAGGCAGCGTCGCCATCGTGACTGGCGCCGGAAGGGGCATCGGCAGGGAAGTGGCGCGGGAGTTCGGACGCAACGGCGCGTCTGTCGTCGTCTGCAGCCGCACCGAGGAGGACATCTGGCAGACCGCCTCCCTGATACAACAGGAAGGGGGCAACTGCCTGCCTGTACGGGCCGACGTCTCCGAGAAGGAACAGGTGATACACCTTGTTGAGGAGACGCTGAACCGGTTCGGCAGAATAGATGTCCTCTTCAACAACGCTGCCCGGATACCTGTCATCAGCGCACTGTGGGAGGTTGACCCTGACGACTGGTGGGAAGAGGTCACTGTCAACCTGCGCGGCACGATGCTGTGTGCACGGTATGTCCTGCCCCATATGATGGCGCAGGACAGGGGCGTCATCATCAATATGGCGGGAGGTACCGGCATCCCCGGCAGGACAAGTTACTGCTGCTCAAAGGTTGCGGTTGACCGGCTGACAACGCTCCTCGCGCGGGAACTTCAGGCGGTCAACTCATCAGTGATTGTCTTCCAGATGGGGCCGGGACTTGTGAAGACGCGCAGGACGCTGGTTGAGGCGGAGTCGGAACAGGGACAAAGATGGAACCCTGCCACGAGACAGGCGTTTGAGGAAGGAAAGGACAGACCGCCTGCCGAGTGCGCGAGGGCGGCGGTGCTCCTTCTCAGGCGGGCGTCTGCCGGGATGAGCGGGAAGTACTTCTCGGCGCAGGAGGTGCTTGCCTCGGCACAGGACAGTTAGTCAGGCATCTCCTCAAGCCACAGACAGTCAATCAGAACCTCACTGCACGCGGCAGGGACCGCGGCGATGGAGAACCTGTCTCCTTCCTCTGGCCTGAACACGCCGAGGTCGTAGGCACGCCACTTGCCGTCTTTCGCCGGTGGCGCACTCACCCGGAGACGGACGGGTGCGCTGCGGGCGCTGGAGCGCCACACCCCCGCGTTCCAGACCTCGCCCGACGCTGCCTCTTTCACCGCCGCCTTCGCCAGCACCCACGAGCGCAGTCCGACGAACTCCGACCCTCTGCCCGTGTGCGCGCCCTGTTCACACACCCCGCGGGCGCCGTTGTCGGCGAAGAACTTGATGTGCGGCACGATGGCGTCAAGGGTTGGAAACGGCGCAAGGAAATGATGGAAGTTGGTCACATAGTCCCAGATGAAAAGGCGCGGGCAGATGCTGCCCCATCCGGCAAAGTCCTCCCTGAACGCCCTGTTGGCCTATTGGTGGCGAAGAGGGTGTATCCCGCGTGGGACTGTTCCCTCGCGTCCACTGCGGCGCAACTGTTGCACTGGCAGTAACTGTTGTTGTCCTGCTGTCCGATGACCACGAACTTCGCGCCGGGGTTCTGCTCGTACGAGGCAATCATCCCCTTTGCCATCGCACTGACCGACGCGTCCGCAGAGAGGCACAGTTGCGCGGCGGTGCGCCTTCCTGACACGAGCGCCTGCATCTCCGGCGTCATGGGCAGCCCTGCCCGCTGAATGGTCTGGTGGCTTCCGTGGACGAGGGGCCGACAAACTCGTACCTGCCCCCGTCCTTTTCCGGCGCGTCGCTTTATCCCATCCCGTTCAGTGTGTTCCGGCAGCACCACAGCTGGCCTTCCGGGCTGAACACGAACCGGTACATGATGTCCCGGTACTCCAGTTTCGGTATTTCGCAGGTTCAGCGCGAAAACGCTCACCGTCTTGTTCTTCGGCAGGAAATCTCTGTCGGCGTCCGCCACCTCACCCCGAGCAGTTCAAGGAACCTGGAGACGCCGTAGAGAGTGCCCCGTTTCTTGCTTCCGGCGATGAGAAGGCGCTCCCCCTGCGTCCTGATGGTATACCCGTCATCTCCAAAGGTCGCGCCCACCTTCTCCGCCGGCACGCCAGCGACGATGGCGCGGGCTGGCGGGGAGGCGGTCTTCACTACCCTCAACGCCGCGCCGCTCATCTGGCGCAGGTGCGACGCGAGTTTTTCTGCCGCAAACTCCTCGGACGGGGTGGCGTCAGGGCAATCCCTTTGACGGTCCCTCCTTCTTCCGGGCGCGGCGGACTACCACCGGTGGCGCGGCTGAAACTCGTGCGGATGCCGCCTTCTCAGTTCCTCCTCAGCGTATCCCCTGCCTGTCGCCCTGAGCCGCTCAAGGTACGACGGCAGCTTCCCTCGCACGTGGTAGGGACCTCCCTCCCGCATCACGGTCCACAACGGGTCTTCCGTGTACGGATACGGCATCGTGCGCATCATCTCGCTGTGCCACTGCTGGTACAGACGGCACGCCTCTGCGCACAGATCTGGTCTGTCAGGAGCAAGGTCTTTCCGCTCGTGCGGGTCTTCCACCACATCGAACAGCATCTCGTCGGAGAACAGGCGGAACCCGTCGTGCCATGTCCGGATGTACAGCCACCTGCCGAACCGCACGCTCCTCTGGCAGGAGTGGGTGCAGTGGGAGAGGATAAGGAACTGGCGTCCGGCGTCTTTTTCTCCTCTCAGAACGCCCGCAAAACTCCTGCCGTCCCATCTCGGCGACGGCTCCACTGCCAGCATCTCTGCCAGCGTCGGGAGAAGGTCAAGGTTGTAGAAGAGCCCGGAGACGGCGGTCCCGCGCGTCAGTCCGGGCCAGCGGATAATGAGGGGGATGCGGTGGGTGATGAGGTCGGCGGTGCCGTGTTCGCCGTAGATGCCCAGTTCGCCCTGACACTCGCCGTGGTCGCTGGAGACGATGATGACCGTCTCGTCGAGAACCTTCTGTTCCTCCAGCGCCTCAAGGAGATATCCCACATGCGTGTCCGCGTAGGCGATGCCGCAGTCGTAGCCGTCAATCATCCTGCGAAGGTCCCTCATATCCTTCAGTTCGCCCGGCTGACGCGGCCACTGCGGATACTCCTTTGCATCCCACATATTGATCTCCCTGGCGCTGTGGGGACCGACAAGGCGGCGGTGCGCTTCCAGCACCTCCTCGGTCAGCCACGCAGGCAGAGGGTCGTGCTCAAAGGGGTTCCCAAACTCCTCCGGCGTGCGGTAGACAGTATGCGGGTCCCAGTAGTTGACATGGAGAAACCAGTTGTCCTTCGCCGCGTTCTTCCGTATCCAGTCAAGAGCGGTCGGCGTCAGGTCGTCAGCCACTTCCTGCCCGCCCTTCCTCGCGGGATTGTACATCTCGGCAAACCGCGCGTACCACCACCACGCGCCGTGCCGTTCGGCAAAAGGAGAGATGGTGACGGGACGCAGTCCGGCGCGCGTGAGGACTCCGCCGAGGAAGTCGCCGTACTCTCCCCGGAAACCTCTGTCTGCGCCCTCAACCCGCATTTCCGCCGTGGTGCCGCCGTGTCCGACGACACCCGTGTGGATGCCGAACCTTCCCGTGGAAAGCGCCGCCCGCGACGGCAGGCACGGAGCGTCTGACGCGTAGTAGTTGTCAAACCTCACCCCCTGCGCCGCCACCCGGTCAATGTTGGGTGAGGTCTTCCTGTGGTAGCCATAGCAGGAGAGATGGTCGGCTCTCATCGTGTCGATGTCAATGAAAAGGATCCGCATCAGTTCCCCCCTTGTGCGCATAACAGCCCCTGTTCGGCGTGTCGCCGTACGGCACGCCCTCGATGTCCGCCGGCACGCACTGGAGTTTCTCCCCTGTCCGAAACGCGGGAGATTCGGGCGCGAGCCGGTAGTTGCCGGATGCAGCGTCTGCCAAGAGCGGGTCTCCGCTGGTCGCCCTGTCGCCGTGGGCCGCCTTCTGGTCGATGAAGTGGGTAGACCGCACCGTCACCCCGTCCATCGTGGAACCCTCCACCGCCCGCATCGTGGCCAGAAGGCAGTTGACGACGTAGCAGTTGTTCCCCTTGAATCCGCCCCGCCACAGCCAGGTCTGGTTGGGGACGGTGAGATGGAAGAACAGCACATGGTCAAGCGGGCCGCCGTACTGGGAGTACATCACCGTATTGTGTTTCTCGAAGAGGCAGTTGACGAACGCGGAGTCCCTCAGGTTGTGGCCGAAGAATCCCTGCGAGACACATCTCCTTCCCGAGCAGTTGTAGAGGATCACCGAGTTGAACTGCGCGGGGTCTGCCACATACGACTGATGGAAATCAGGATGGGCGCCCGTGGCGCCGGGGTCGATGTCTTCCACGTTGCAGTTGATGGCAGTCCTCGCTCCCGTGAAGGCGTCCGAAGTGATCTTCACAATCCTGTGGCTGCGCAAGAGAACCGCCGCAGGCCCATTGTCCATCTCAGTCGTCATTCCGCCGGTCACATACGCCACGTACCTGTTGCCGAACACCTCGCCGCCCCCACCCCACCTGCCCTTCTTGTTGTACATCACGCAGTCGTCAAGCCAGACGCTCGTGGAACCGTTTTCGCCGGCAAGGATGGTGTGGTACATCCGCCGCGGCGGGTCTGCGTACAGCGTCACATTGAAGAATCTCAGCTTGTCGGTTCCCGGCCTTCCCGGTCCAATCTCCACATCCTCCCGCTTCGCTCCCGGAGCCGCCGCAATCGTCGTCCAGAAGGGTCTGCTCTTCCCTCCTCCGAGACGGTCGGCAGAGTAGTCCTTGCCCGGTTTCAGATAGACGGTCCCGCCGGCAGGAACCTTCCTCACCGCTGCCGCAATCGTCCGTAGCGGCTGCGTCTCTGAGCCGTCGCCTGCCCCGTCGTCGCCTTTCTCGCAGTCCACCCAGACGGGAGCCCCGAAAGACAGCGACCTGCCTGCATTGGCATACAGCATAAGGGGCGGCAGGTCCGTGGCGATGTGGCTCTCTCCAAGGGGCATACATCTTGCCTGAACCTCCACAGGACCGTCGGGCAGGCGTTTCGGGTCAAGGGGTATCCAGTACTCCCAGACATTCGTCTGGGGGTTCAGCGTGGGCGCCCGAACCGTCCTGCTCGCCTCCTTCATCTCTGTTTTCTTCTCGCCGACGCCGGAACACACGGTGAACTGGACTGTGCAGCCGGTCTCGTGGAAAGCGACCACGCCGGCGTGAAACGGCGTGTCGAACACTTGATACGGCACCACGTCCCACGCGGCGATGACCCGTGTGGGGGTGGCGCCGAGAGAGACCTGCCCGCATACCAGAGCGGCCCCCCATATGCCGGCGATGAGTGCGCACACTCCTCCTGCTACCTTTCTCGCCATTGCGCTTCTTTCTATGCGCTTCCGGATGATTTTATCGCATCCCGACGGGACGGTCTATCTTCCGCGAGCACGCCTGTGAGGTTGTGCGCGTCGCTCCCCGTGATCACGACGGGAACGATGGTGCCGCAGGAGATCTGCTTGCGGGTCTGTATCCGCACCACTCCATCAATCTCGGGCGCGTCGTACTGCGTCCTGCCGACGAGGACATCCCCTTCCCTGCGTTCAACAAGCACCTCGTATCTGTCTCCCACCCTCCTGCGCAGTTTCTTCCTTGAAATCTCCTCCTGCACCGCGGCTATCTCCCTCAACCGTTTCCGGCAGACATCCGCCCCAACCTGCTCCGGCATCTTCGCGGCAGGCGTCCCCTGTTCGGCGGAGAACGCGAAGATGCCAAGCCGGTCAACCTCTGCCCGCTCCACAAAAGAACGCAGGTGGGAGAACTCTTCTTCTTTCTCTCCGGGGAAGCCGACCATCACCGTCGTCCGTATGGCGATGCCGCTCACCACCTTTCTGATGCGGTCAAAAAGGCGCAGCGGGTCCTGCACAGGCCTGCCCATCGCGGCGAGGATGCGGGGATGGCTGTGCTGGACAGGCAGATCCAAATACCTGCACACGGTCGGCGTCTTTGCAATCACCGAAAGAAGGCGTTCGGTGATGCGCGCCGGATGTGCGTACAGGATGCGTATCCAGCAAAACGGCAGGCGGGCAAGCCGCTGGACAAGTCCGGCAAGGGAGGTCCCGTCTTTTCTGTCTGCGCCGTAGGCGGTGGTGTCCTGTCCGACGATGACCAGTTCCTTGACGCCAAGCGCAGCAAGGCACTCCGCCTCCGCGCACAGTTCCTCGACACGCCTGCTGCGCAAGGGTCCGCGCAGGCGGGGGATGAGGCAGTACCGGCAGCGGTTGCTACAGCCCTCGGTGACCTTCAGGTAGGCGTGTGGCGAGGAGAGGATGAGCCGCTGTCCGGTGCCGGGAGAGGAAAACGGGCGGTTGCCCACGAGGTACGGACGCCTGCCCGCGAGCATCTCGCGCACCGCCCGCCTGACCAGTCCGGGGTCGCCTGTGCCGAGGAGACCTGAGATCTCCGGCCGCTGCCTGAGCGCGCCGCCAGCCCGCTGGGCGTAACAGCCGGCGACGAGCAGGGGGACGCCCGGACTCTTCTCGGCGGCAAGCCGGCGTATCTCGGCTTCCGCCTCCTCGACGGCGCGTGCGAGGAATCCGCACGTGTTTAAAATGACGAGGTCCGCCTTGCCCGCCTTCGCGGTGAGGGACCATCCGTCCCCCGCAAGCGCGCCGAGCATCTCCTCGGAGTCAACGAGGTTTTTGGGGCACCCGAGAGACACAAGGCAGACCTTCTTCATATCGGTCAGCCGGCCTCGGGCTTTCCTCTGCCGGAGTCCTTCACCAGCACCTGCCGCGGCTTGCCTGCCTCCTGATAGGGGCCGACAATTCCCTCCTTCTCCATCTGCTCGATGAGGCCAGCCGCTTTGTTGAACCCGACCTTCAGCCGCCGCTGGAGCATCGAGATGGAGGCGATGCCGGTGTCAATGACGATCCGCTTCGCCTGTTCGTAGAGGTCCGCCTCGCCGTTGACTCCTCCGGAGACAACCCCTGCGCCCGACGCCTGCACCGCCTCTGCCGCCTCCTGGAGAATCTCCATCCGGTACTCCGGCTCCCTCTGGAGTTTGAGAAACTCGCAGATGCCCTCAATCTCCTCATCGCTCACATAGGTGCCCTGCAGGCGCAACGGCCGGGACGCGCCCGGAGGGATGAACAAACAGTCGCCCCTGCCGAGGAGTTTCTCAGCACCGATGGAGTCAAGGATGGTGCGCGAGTCAAACTTGGACGGCACCTGAAACGCGATCCGGCAGGGCAGATTCGCCTTGATGACGCCGGTGATGACATTGACCGACGGCCGCTGGGTGGCAAGGATGAGGTGGATGCCTGCCGCGCGCGCCAGTTGCGAAAGGCGGATGACAGAGTTCTCTATCTCCTTGCGGGCGAGCGACATCAGGTCTGCAAGTTCGTCTATGACCACCACGATGTAGGGAAGCGGCTCTTCCGGGTCTGCCGCGTTGTAGACATCGATGTTGCGCGCGCGGGCGGCAGCAAAGAGTTTGTACCTGCGCTCCATCTCTATCGTGAGCCACCGCAGGGTGAGGATCGCCTCCTTCACATCCTTCACCACGGGCAGGAGGAGGTGCGGCAACTCGTCGTAGAAGGTCAACTCCACCATCTTCGGGTCTATGAGGATGAACTTCACCTCGTCCGGGTCCGCCTTGTAGAGGATAGAGACCACCAGAGAGTTGATGCACACGGTCTTGCCTGAGCCCGTCTCGCCGGCAATCAGAAGGTGCGGCATCAGTTTCAGGTCGCTGATGATGGGCCTGCCCATAATGTCCTTGCCAATGGCGACGGTCAGTTTCGACCTGCCGGAGGCAAACTCCCTGCTGCCGACAATCTCCCTCAGATAGACGATGGAGATCTCGCGGTTGGGCACCTCTATGCCGATGGTTGACCTGCCGGGCAGCGGCGCGACAATCCGTATGGTGGTCGTCTTCAAACTCATCGCAATATTGTCTGAAATCTCGTGCACCCTCTGGACCCTGATGCCGGGAGACAGTTTCACCTCGTACATCGTCACCCGTGGGCCCTGGTTTATCTGGACCACCTCTCCCTCTATCCCGAACTCCGCAAGGGTCTCTTCAATCACCTGCGCGCAGGTGTCAAGGTCTTCCTTGGTTTCCTTCTGCGTCGGATTGCCGACTTTCAGAAGGTCAATGCCGGGCAGTGTGAAGGCGGACTTGCCTGTTCTCTTCGGCGCTGGCTTCGCCACAGACGCCGGCTTCGGCGGCGGAGGTTCTTCCGGAGCAGGATGGCTGACAGCCGGCTGTTCCTGCGGCTCCTGACGCTCCATCCTGACGGCTGGCCGCGGTTTTGTCCTGCGGACAGGCAACGGAGGCCTGCGGCTGCGTTCAATGACAGCGTCGCGGAAGAAGTTCCAGATCGGTTCCAGATAGAGCCGGTACCCCGCGGCGACGAACGCCGCGATGAGAAAAGAGAGGATGAGGATGCTTCCCTTCTCTCCGAATGCGGCGGCAAGCCCGTGCGCGCACACCGCGCCGACCACTCCGCCCGGAAGCACCGTTCCGCTTGCCTCCCGCAGCCCGAGCGCCGCGGCAATGGAGAGGATGAGGCCGGCTGAACTTCCCCAGACGACCCACTTTGAGATGGGTCTCTCCCTGTCTCCCCAGATGGTGTTCCAGCCGACGATCAGAATGACAATGACGATGAGATAGGAGCAGTTGCCCAGCAGGAACATCAACAGACCTGCGAGGTACGACCCGACCCTGCCTCCAAAATTTGACGGGGTCGGGTTCGTCGGCAACCCGATCTGGGCGAACCCGAATGTCGGATCGTACGGGCTGAAGGAGAAAAAGCACAGGGAAAGGAAGAGCGCGCAGCCGGCAAGAAGCACCGCGAGAATGATACGCCGCACCTCGTCCTGTTTCGGATTCATCGCCGCATCCTGCCGTCGCACGTTCCCGGCATAGCGTATCACACAAGGCATTGCGTGCGCAACGCGGCGCGAGCCCGGCGGACCCGTCCGGCAGTCGGCTGATGATGACGGCAGACCGCAGCCTGTCTGGACAGGTTATCTGCGCAAGGGTAGAGTAAGATGTGGCAAGAAGTTGCCGCCGGAGTCCCGGAAAGATGAACACACACCCTTGTGATGCGGGGCTGGCGTCCGTTGCCTCCTCTGGCAGCGAGAAGATGATCTACGATATCCGGATGGGACCGCAGGGCATCTCTCACGAGGGCTCGTACTATGTTGCCTATCAGGCAGCCGCAAGGGGCGGATACGCCCATCCATATGTGACCCGGCGCAGTCCAGACGGCCGCTGGTCACGACCTGTCCGCGCAGGCAAGGTGGCGGAGTCCGACCATCATCTCGGACCTGTCATCTGGCTGGATGACCACCTGCATTTCCATATCCTCTACAACTGCCATTTTTCACTCAACAGGTCGCGCCACCGCGTCTCGACAAGACCTCTGGACATCTCCTGCTGGAAGAACGCCTTGCCCATCGCGCCTTCCATCTCCTATCCGCGGGTCGTTTCGTTCCCGGACGGCAGACGGCTCCTCTACTATCGCGCCCTGGGGCATATGGGATACCGGACATACAGGGTTTCTCCCGATGGCAGGCACTGGAATGTTCCGGCTGACCCGCTGGTTGACTTTGACCGCGACCCTCTCATACCCGGTGACGAGTGGTCTGGCAGTTACCACACCGTCGCGCGCGATAGGCAGGGACTGTGTGTCCATATCGCGTTCGTCCGCTGGGACGAACGAAACCGCGTCAACCCCCTTTACCGCCGGTTCGTCAATCTCTGGAGCCGGTACGATTTGTACTACGCGCGGCTGGACATTTCGTCGGGCACGCTGTTCAATATCCGGGGCGAACCTCTCCCCAGGCCGCTCAACCGCCGCGTGGCCCGCCAGAGGTGTCTGGTGTGGGAGACAGGGGAACACCTGACAAATATGCCGTCCATTCTGATTGACCGGCACGACCGTCCGCAGTTTTGCCTGCCCGTCGCAGGAGATCAACTTGACGAGTGCCGTTTCTGGTTCATCCGCCGGGAAGGCGATGCCTGGAAGCGGTATCCGGTGACAGACACAGACAACATCTGGAACGGTTCGCACCTTGAGTACGGCAAAGACGGCAGCATCGCGGTTTTTCTCATCGGCAGGGCGACGGGACACGGGGAACTGCCCTATGGCGGTGGCACGCTGGAGGAGTGGCGCTCTGACGACGGGGGACGACGCTGGCACAAGGTCAGAACGATTGCCCTGCCCCGCGGATTTCTGGCCAACAATCCAAAACCGGTTGAGGACAGACACGGAAACATTCTGCCGCGCACGCTGCTTTTCTTCGGATGGAAAGGCCCGCGCCCTATTCCGGCGCAGGGACCGTTTTCCGGCAAGGCGTTTCTCTGGCGGGACGGACAATGGCTATGACGCGCACCACGAAGCCGGCGAGCGGACGCCCATACCAAATCTACTGGGGAGACACCCACCACAATGTCTATGTGGGGCCTGAGGATGCTGCGCTGGCGATGCCAATGATGGAGTTTTGCCGGTATGCCGCGACCTGCCTTGACTTCTACGCGCCGGCATACTACACCGCAGAGACGCAGTTGCATCCAGCGCTGCCAGCACACAACGCCGAAGGACGCTGGCAGGGAGTGAAGACCGAGAGGTGGAAGAGCAGGCAGCGCATCGTCCGGGAGTGGGCAGAACTGGAGGAGTGCACAAGAGCTGCCTGCGCTCCGGGCAGGTTCGTCACATTTCCCTGCTACGAGTGGCAGGGCGACGGTACCTGGGGCGACCACAATGTGGTCCACAGGACCGAAGGACACCCCGTCTGCAGGGCGCAGACCGCAGCCGAACTCTACAGGTTCCTGCGCAGAACCGGGGCGCTCGCAATCCCGCACCACCTCGCGTATCTTGCCGGCCACAGGTCCAAGAACTGGGATGTGTGCGACGAGCGGGTGACGCCTTTCGCCGAGATATTCTCCTGCCACGGCTGTTCCGAAACCGATGAGGACTGCGTCCCGATGCGCCGCAATCCACATATGGGGCCGTCCGCTTCAGGCAACACATACGCGTGCGCGCTCGACAGGGGTCTCCACATAGGCGCGATATGCGGCACCGACAGTTTCGGTTTTGTCCCCGGCTGGTACGGCAGGGGCCTGATGGCCTGTCTGGCTGATGGGTTGACGCGCGAGAGTCTATGGGACGCCTTTCTTGCCCGGCGCGTCTACGGGGTCACCGGCGACCGCATTGAACTGCGCTTCACGCTCAACGGGTCGGAGATGGGAGCGATTGTCCCTGCGACACCCGCGCGGCTCATCAGGGTCGAAGTCCGCGGGTGGGACGCCATCGACCGCATCGAGATTCTCCGCAATAACCGCGTCGTCGCAACCCATTGCCATCAAGGGAGATGGGAGGCGCCGACGGCAGGCAGAACCACGCGATTCAAGGTTCGCATTGAGTGCGGATGGGGGCCGTTTGCGACCGAACTGCCGCTGCCAGACGAAAAATGGCGGGGACAACTGGTGGTCCACGACGGGCGGGTGTGCGGCTGGCAGCCCTGCTGGATTGACTTCGGACAGACGCCTCCGTCCATCACCGGCAACGGCGCCAGGTTCCAACTTCGTTCGCGACACGCGTCTGGACCGTACATCGCCGATGCCTATTTCAACGCACTTGTGTTTGAGATAGAGGCCGCGCCTGACAACCGCCTCTCTCTGGAACTGAACGGACAGCGCATCGAGGAGACGCTCGCGGGTCTCTGCCGTGCCAGCCGCATCCTCTGGTACGAGGAAGAAACCCGGCGGCACCTCGCCCGCCTCACCGGACTGCGTCCAGAACACTGCGAACGCCCTGACACATTCTACCACTGCGGACGGAAGGCAAAGATACACAGGGCTGTCCCGGAATCCGGCTACACCGCGGGCATCGAGTGGGAGGACGACGAACCGCTCGCCGGACCGACGCACTACCGCGTCCGCGTGGAACAGCGCAACGGCCAGCGCGCCTGGTCAAGCCCCATCTGGGTGGAATGAGCGCTGCCGGAAGAAATGGAGGAACGCGTATGAACGGCCGGCCGAATCTTCTCTTCCTCTACACCGACGAACAGGCGGTCTCGACCCTTGCCGCCTACGGCAACGACCTCATCGAGATGCCCAACCTGAACCGCCTGGCTGAGCAGAGCACGGTCTTTGCGCAGGCGTATGTCTCGCAGCCCGTCTGCACCCCATCGCGTTCTACCCTCCTCACAGGCCTGTATCCGCACACGAACGGCTGCGTCAGGAACAATGTGCCTCTGCCGGCGACCATACCCTGTCTGCCCGAACTGTCCGGACTGACACAGTATGTCACGGCGCACATGGGCAAGTGGCACCTCGGAGACGAGGTGTTCGCCCAGCACGGCTTTTCGGAGTGGGTGAGCATCGAGGATATGTACCGGCAGTACTACTCTGCCGGCAGGGACCGTTCAACGATGTCGTCGTACCATCACTTTCTCATCGAAAACGGCTTTGCGCCCGCACACGGGTCTCACTTTACCAGACAGGAGACAGCCAGATTGCCGGAACAGTACAGCAAGCCAGCGTTTCTTGCCAGAGAAGCAAGCCGTTTCATTCAGGAACACAAAAACACTTTGTTCCTCCTGTATGTGAACTTCCTCGAACCGCATATGCCGTTTTTCGGTCCCCGCGACAGCCAGTACGACCCTGCCAATGTTCCCCTGCCGGCAAACTACGGCGCCGTGCCTGGGCCTGACCAGAGTGTGAAGGCGCGCCTGCTCAAGGAGCACTACTATCGGCACGGACACAGCGGCCTTCCGCTGAAAACCGACGATGACTGGCGCCGCATCATTGCCAACTACTGGGGACTGTGCAGTTTGGTGGACACCTATGTCGGCGTCATCCTTGACACGCTGGAACAGTGCGGGCTGACCGACAACACCATCATCGTGTTCACGTCTGACCACGGCGATATGATGGGCGCGCACCATCTGCTGACCAAGTGCCTTATGTTCGAGGAAGCGGTCCGGGTTCCCCTGTTCATAAAACTGCCGGAACAGAAGAGAGGCACCCGCGTGCCCGGGCCGGTCAGCCAGATTGACCTCGTGCCTACCCTCCTTGACCTCCTGGGAGTTTCCCGGCCGGGGCATCTGCAGGGGCAGAGTGTGCGTCCTCGCATGGAGGACCCTTCCCGGACAGCCGGACCTGTGGTCATTGAATGGAACGGACCCGTCGTGGGGTTGACGCGTCCTGACGAGACCGTGATGATAGAGGACTGGATGCTCAACTACGGGGACCCCGACACCATCCGGGCAGCGGTCAGCGACCCGGTCCGGACCGTCATCACTCCCGAGGGGTGGAAGTTCACCTGCAGTCCTCTGGGCGAACACGAACTGTACAACCTCAACGACGACCCGGGCGAAACCCGCAATCTGTTCTCGAGCGAACGGGGCCGCTGCCGGGCTCTGTGCGACATCATCGCCGACTGGCAGCGACGCACAGGCGATACCGTGTCGCTGCCACAACTGTAAGAAACACGGCCACGCCGCACGGGGGGCACGATGAGGACGATACGGAGAATCGCAGCACTCTGCGGGCTGGTTGCCGCAGGGATGTGCGCAGGCGCGGTCCTTGTCTCATTCGTCTGGTGGAAGCATGTGGCGTTCACCGCGTGCGTCACAGTGATGGAGACAGCGCTGGACGCGTACCAGATACGGCAGGGCAAAGCGGACGCCGTCGCGCATCGCAAGATGGAGGCGCTGCCGATGATGGTTGAGGCGGCTGACAAGGTATACCGACGGTATGTGAGCAAGGACACCTTCAACAGCACAATGTGGTCGGTCTCCCGGGCATACGAAGGAGTCCAGCGCGTGCCTGCCGGAGTTGAAGCGGTTCTGAAGACCGTCCCTCCGCGACCGCCAACTTTCTGCGAGACACAGCAGGGTGAAGAGAAAGAATGACGGCGAGGTCTCGCCGAATGGGAGAGCCCCCTGCGTTGCGTTTCTCGCGGCCTGATGCGACGAACCCCTGACGCACGCAGCCGCGGCAGACGCAGAGGGCATGATACACAGATGCGGGAGAGTGGGGCAACCCCGTCTTGTTCATGCTGGCACCCGATTCGATTCCCTTCCGCGTGTTGTTCGCACTATCCGCTCGCTTCTCCCCCGCCTTCTGGCAGTCCACTTCCTCCTGCGCGGGGGAGAAAGTGGAAATGGACGTGCGGCAACCGGATGAGTGTCAAGGGGTCAGGATTCCAGTAGCGTGTGAAGTGCGGAGGAGGAAAAAGAATCGGACGTGAGGATGGCAGAGTTCGCGCAGAAGGACATCGTTGCGAATCAACCTGTCAGAACGGAGCGTTTTGAGAGCCCGCGACAGCGCGGCGCGGGTCGACACCGGGTCGTGAATTCAGGGGAAACCTGACAGTGGCGTCTCTGGCGCAACGCTCGCCGAGACCGCCCCGGCGCGGACACCCGCCGGATGAGAAGGCGGCGAGTCCGACCTCTCATCCCTCATCAGGTCATCCGGCGCTCGTGACACGGCGTTGCGTTTGCCCGCAGGAATGCGAAGGTCTATAATACCCCTGTCGCCTCTTCCTGACGGTTGCGCGTCAACAAGGAGGGTCCGGTGAAACGCTTCTTCCGTCTCGCAACGCTTGCCACGCTGTGCGTCTCCTGCGTCAATGTCAATGTGTATGTGACCTTTCCCGAAGAAAAGATTCGCAGGGCGGCGGATGAACTTGAAGGCGGTCTGACCGTCCCTCCTTCCGGTCCCCAGAGTTTCCTGCCAACTTTCCGCGCAGGCGTGGCGTACGCACAGGAGATCAGGAAGACCGTGCCTGTTGACTTCTCGACGGACTCGCCGGTCATTCAGGAGGCGATGGCAAAGCGCCGCGGCTGGGTGGCGGAACTCCAGGAGTACAAGACCGCCGGCTATCTCGGCGAGGCGCTCTCCTTTCAGGTCGAAGTCAGGTCGCTTCCCGAGGACGCGAAACTCGCGGAAAAGGTGCGCCAGCGCGCAGCCGCCGAGAATACCGAGCGCAACATCATCATCGCGGAACTGATGCGCATCAACAAGGTCAATCCCCAGCAGGAGAAGGAAGTCAGACGGATTTTTGCCGACAAGAGGATCGAGGAGGCGCGACCCGGAGAGTGGGTCCAGCAGCAGGACGGCAGTTGGACGAAGAAGCAATGAAGCGGGTGATGCTGACGGGGTGCGAGGCGTCCGCGGAGGGAGCCATCGCGGCAGGATGCAGGTTCTACGCAGGGTATCCCATCACTCCCCAGAACCGGTACCCCGAGTATATGTCGTTCCGGATGCCTGAGGTGGGCGGCACCTTCATTCAGGCGGAGAGCGAGGTTTCCGCCATCAATATGGTCTTCGGCGCGGCGGCGGCGGGCGCGCGGGCGATGACATCCTCCTCAAGCCCGGGCATCTCGCTGAAGCAGGAGGGCATCTCGTACCTTGCCGGCTGCGAACTGCCTGCGGTCATCGTCAATATGAACCGGGGCGGTCCGGGACTCGGGGATGTGACGCCAAGCCAGTCCGATTACTTCCAGTCCACGCGGGGAGGAGGGCACGGCGACTACCGCACCATAGTCCTTGCGCCGTGGTCTGTGCAGGAGATTCACGACTTCACCTACCTCGCGTTTGACCTTGCGGACAGGTACCGCAACCCGGTGCTTGTGCTCGCAGACGGCGTCATCGCCCAGTTGATGGAACCGGTGCGGCTCAAGCCCGCCAAGAAGCGGTTTCCCCGAAAGAAGTGGGTGCTTGACGGATGCGCCGGCAGGAAGCCGCGGTGCGTGCGCTCTCTGTTTCTCACCCCGGGCGTGCTTGAAACCCACAACTGGAAACTGGCGGCGAAACTCGGCAGGATGGAGAAGCAGGAGGTGCGGTATCAGACCTACCGCACAGAGGAGATGGACTACCTTGTGGTCGCCTTCGGCACCTGCGCCCGCATCGCCAAGGAGGCGGTTGACGAGGCGAGAAAGGCGAAGGTGAAGGTCGGGCTGTTCCGTCCGGTGACCCTGTGGCCCTTTCCCTACCGGCAGTTGGGCAACGCCATCGAACGGGTGAAGAAGGTCCTCGTCGTGGAGATGAATCTCGGACAGATGCTTGACGACGTGCGCATCGCAAGCCGCGGAAAGAGCCGCATCTTCTTCTACGGCAGGCCTGGCGGCGGCGTGCCGACGCCAGAGGAGATCCTCAGGGAGATACGGAAGCGATGAGGACGCTTTTCCAGCACCCGAAATCTCTGACGGAGAATGTGACGACCTACTGCCCGGGCTGCGGACACGGCGTCGTCCACCGGCTCATCGCGGAGGTGATAGACGAACTGGGCGTGCGGGAACGCACCATCGGCATCGCGCCGGTGGGCTGCGCGGTGCTGGCGTACGACTTTTTCAACTTTGATGTGACCGAGGCGGCTCACGGAAGACCGCCTGCTGTCGCCACCGGCATCAAGCGGACGCTTCCTGACAGGGTGGTGTTCACCTATCAGGGAGATGGAGACCTTGCGGCCATCGGGACCGCCGAGATTGTGCACGCGGGCGCGCGGGGAGAACACATTACGGTCATCTTTGTGAACAACGCCGTGTACGGGATGACCAAAGGACAGATGGCTCCCACCACCCTGCCGGGGCAGATGACCACGACCACGATGGCGGGAAGGGATGTCAGGACACACGGACATCCCATCAGGGTCTGCGAACTGCTCGCGGTGCTTGACGGGGTATGCTACGCGGAGCGGTGCGCCGTTGACACCGTCGCGCACATTGCGAAAGCGAAAGCGGCAATCCGCAAGGCGTTCCGGTACCAGATGGAGGGACACGGGCTGTCCATCGTGGAGGTGCTGTCTTCCTGTCCGGTCAACTGGAAGATGTCCCCTTCGGCAGCCGTGCGGTGGATCGGTGAGGAGATGGTCAAGATGTTTCCGCTCGGCGTCGTCAAGGATGCGCCGGCGCAGGTCAAGACGGACTGAACCGCCATGTTTTTCCTGCCCTTCTCCATTCTCCTTCTGCTTGCGCTGCTGTTCATTCTTCTGCCGCTGTTTCTCCTTCTCCTGCAGATTGAACTTGTCAGAGTCGCGCTGGGCAGAATCGGCCTGTCTCCCGCCGCGGCGTTTTTCATCCTCCTGGGCTCGCTGGCAGGCAGCGCGGTGAACATACCCGTCTGTATTCGCCGCGTGCCGGGAGCAGCGGGACTGCCGGACTGCTTCTTCCTGCTTGCGCCGTTCGGACTGCCCGAGGTTGCCGGCAGGCAGATCATCGCGGTCAACCTCGGCGGATGCGTCATCCCCCTTCTGCTGTGCCTGTATCTCCTGCCGAGGACGCCTTTTTTGCCCGTATTCTTCGCGACGGCTATCTCGACCGTCGTCTGCTTCAATCTGTCCCGGGTGGTTCCCGGCATCGGGGTGCAGATTCCCGCATTCATTCCGCCGATTGTGTCCGTGGCGCTGGCGTGGCTGTTTTCCCCGTGCAACAAGATACCCGTCGCCTACATCTCCGGAGTGCTCGGGGTTCTCATCGGCGCCGACATCCTGAATCTTCCCAGTCTCGGCACGGTCCCGGGGGTGATGAGCATCGGCGGCGCAGGGGTGTACGACGGCATCTTCCTTGTCGGCATCATCTCGGCGCTTCTGGCGTAGCGGAGTGTCAGGAGGAACTGTGGAAGGCAGGCGGATAAAGGACTTGCCTGACGATGACAAACCGCGCGAGAAACTTCTGAGAAGAGGCGAACACACGCTGTCGGACGCGGAACTCCTTGCCATTCTCATCGGGACGGGCACGAAGGGAGAAAGCGCAATCGACCTCGCGCGGAAAGTGAGGCAGGTCTTCCCGTCGTTTCGCGAGATGGGGCACACCAGCGCCGGACAGTGGCGCCGCATCAAGGGGCTTGGGGCCGCCAAGGTCTGCCGCATCCGCGCTGCCATCGAGATTGCGAGAAGGTTCGGCGAGGAGACCCTCAGGGAGCGGACGCAGGTGAAGGGACCAGCGGATGTCGTGGAGATTTATATGCCGCGCATGCGCGACCTCAAGCGGGAGATTTTCCGCGTGCTGTACCTCAACTCGCGCAACATCGTCCTTCACGAGCGGGAGATGGAGGAAGGCACGGTCAATCAGGCGCATCCGGCGGTCAGGGAGATCCTGCGCGAGGGCATTGAACGGTTTGCCGTCTCCCTCATATGCGTGCACAACCATCCCTCAGGCGACCCGTCGCCAAGCAGGGAGGACCGCGAGTTCACCCGGACGCTTGCTGCCGCGGGCAAGGCGGTCGGCATCCGCGTGCTTGACCATATCATCATCGGAGACAACCGCCACCACAGTTTTGCAGATGCCGGCGAACTCTGACACGCGTGCATGTGCGCAATGAAAGGAGGAAATGGTGGAGAAGAAGATCAGAGTCGTCGTCTGGAACGAGTTCCGGCACGAGCGGACACACGAGGCGGTCAGGCGCATCTATCCTGACGGCATCCACGCCGCCATCGCGTCCCATCTTGCCGCGCAGGACGACCTTTCCGTGTCAACCGCCACGCTGGACGAGCCGGAACATGGTCTTCCCGAGGAGGTGGTCAACGCGACCGACGTCCTCATCTGGTGGGGGCACGCCGCGCACCGCGAGGTTGCCGACGCGGTCGCAGAGCGCGTCCAGAAGAGGGTCCTGGAAGGGATGGGCCTCATCTGCCTGCACTCAGCCCACATCGCGAAGGTGTTCGTGCGACTGATGGGCACCTCCTGCGTGGTGCGCTGGCGCGAGGCGGGAGAGAAGGAGCGGCTGTGGACGATCGAGCCGTCCCATCCCATCGCGGACGGCATCGGCGAGTACTTTGAACTCCCGCATACCGAGATGTACGGCGAGAGGTTTGACATCCCCGCGCCGGAGAGCGTTGTCTTCATCTCGTGGTTTGAGGGCGGAGAGGTCTTCCGGAGCGGATGCTGCTGGCAGAGGGGACACGGCAGGGTATTCTACTTCAGACCCGGGCACGAGACATTCCCCATCTATCACGATCCGACCGTGCTGCGTGTCATCAGCAACGCAGTGCGGTGGGCTGCTCCGCGGGTCTTCCTGCCGCACGCCTCCCGGAAGACGGAGCCGCTGGAGCAGATTCCCCGCAGGTAAGGAACTGACGCCATGAGAAGACGCCCACTTGAGGATCTGGTTCCCCTGCGTCCTGACCATCAGGTCTTCAGGCACCGCGCGGTATCCGTTGAGGAACTGCGGGGCATTCTCTTCCGGCATATCTGGACAGGCGCGCTGGGGACCTTCTGGTATACGGTGTTTGAGCCGACAGGGCTGTACTTCTCCTTCTTCGCGCTCCACTTCCTGAGCAAGGCGCAGATGGGCATCCTCGCGACTGTGGCAAGCGCCGCGGTCGTCTTCCAGTTCCTCAGCGCCGACGCGGAACGGCACTACTCGCGCAAGTACGCGTGGTACATCCTCGCCATCGTCTCGCGGATCTCGTTTGTTTTGCTGGTCTTCCTGCCGCCGGAGTATATCTCACTACCCCTCATCCTCCTCCTCGTATTTCTCGGGATGGCTCTTTCGCACATCGCAAGCCCCCTCTGGATGAGCTGGGTCTACCAGATGATTCCGGAGCAGTACTCCGGCAGGTTCTGGGCGAAGCGGATGAGGGGCATCACGATGATATCGCTCCTTCTGACCCTTGCCGCAGGCGCCGCAATGGACAGGGTTCCCGACAGGATGTTCTTCGTGCGCTTCGTCTTTCTTGCCGCGATTGTCCTCGGCGTGGTGGACATCATCTTTCACGTGCGCATCCCCGAACCGCCCTCTGATGAACAGACGGCAACCGTCGGAGTGAGCGACTTCCTCACCCCTCTGCGCAGCCCTGCCTCGCGCAGATGGATTCTTGCCAACGCCTTCTTTGCATTTTCCGTCTCGATCTCGTCCTGCTTCTCCGTCCCGTTCATGCTCAAGGACCTCCACCTTGAAGGGTTCGTCGCAAACACCATCATCATCTTTGTCCTGCCGTCTGTCGCGACGGTGGTCCTGCTGAACCGGTGGGGCAAGATGGTTGACACAAAAGGTCCGCGCGCCGTGGTGCTCACCAGAGTGGTGACCGCCGTCATCCTTCCCCTTGTCTACTACGCCTCCACGCCTGCCAACGGCTTCTGGATGATGGCGATCAGCTGGAGCGCCGTCGGCGCCCTGTGGGTGGCGGCGGAGCAGGCATCAGGTCCCCGCATCAACGCGTCCCTCTCGCGGGGAATGCGCCGCTCTGCCTACGTGGCGGTCCTGACCGTTGCCTGCACCGCCTCGGGCGGCATCGGCTCTCTTCTGGGCAGCTGGATTGTCTCGTCCGCAGGCATCCGCGCTGCATTTCTTGTCTCGTCGTCTCTGCGCGCAGTTGCCGCCGCCGTCTTCTTCAGGATGCCTTTCGGAGAGATTGCGAAAAACGGCGCGTCCGGCTGACCGCGCCGCGGAGGCACGTCGCTGTTAGCGACGGAGGCGCAGATGTTTTCGCAGCGTGAGGCAGTTCCAGCCCTCTTTGTGCTCGTAGGTGATCTCGTCAACCATCCTATAGAGCAGTTCGCGGCTCATCCCGCCCAGTTGCCGCGCCTCTTCTTCATCATCCGCGTCGCCTTCCGTCTCCTGCAGGGGATTGAACGGCACGCCGTTGTCCGCCACGCAGATGGTGACCGACGTGTCATCTGACTGCCACGACAGGCGCACCACCTGATCGTCTCTGGTGCATCCGTTGTGCGCGACGAGGCTGCTGCATATCTCGTCAAGCGCAAGTAGAAGTTCCCACGTCCGCTTGTTGCTCAGGTGTGCCTGCCGGGCCTTTGTCTGGACAAACTCGCTGACAGCCGCTTCGATGTCGCACAGACAACCCCGGAGCACAAGCGCGTCACCGTCTCTGCCGCCGCTCATCTTGTCCTTACTGTACACCGTCTCCGACCACGGCGCAAGTCCGTCACGCGCAGGTAGAGCGACTCTATCTGCGCCACCATGCGCTCAACGGCAAACCTCTCCTCAACAAGCCGCTGCCCGCGGCGTCCCATCTCACCTCTGAGCGCAGGGTTCTCGGCGAGCGCAGCGAGGCGGTCCGCAAGCAGTCCGACATCCTGCGCCGGCACAAGATACCCCGTCTCGCCGTCGCGCACAACTTCCCGCGCTCCGTCCACATCAAAGGCGACCGCGGGACGGCCTGCGGCGTATCCCTGCGCCACGGCCTTTGGCAGGCCCTCGCGCAGACTTGTGTGGGCGAGGATGTCCATTGCCGCCACGTACGCGGGAATCTCCGACGGAGGCACAAGCCCCGCGAAGACAACCCTGCCGGCCAGCCCGCGCGCTCTTGCGCGCGCCTCAAGCGCGCCGCGCAGCACGCCGTCTCCGACAAGGAGAAGCCGCGCGCGGGGAAGTTTCCCGGCCACAATGCCGAACGCCTCGACGAGGTACTCCTGCCCCTTCAGCGGGAACAGCCTGCCTATCATCCCGATGACCACCTCGTCATCCCCGTATCCCAGCCGTCTGCGCATCTCCCCGCGTCGCCTCGCCGCCTCCCGGTACGCAGCGAGGTCAAACCCCGAGTAGATGACAGAGCAGCGGTCAGGAGCGCCGATACCTGCGTTCTGATACCGCGTTCGCATCTCCTCGCCCACATAGACAATGTGGTCAGCGTACCGCGCCGCCCACCGCTCTGCCAGCCGGTACGCCGCGTGCGCGAGGCGCGGCTGACGGGGATAGAAAGACGGGCCGTGGACAGTGTGCACGACCACGGCATCGGGAAGAGTCCTGCGCGCGGCTATCCTGCCGAGGATGCCCGCCTTGGCGCTGTGGGTGTGCACGACATCGTACTTGCCGTCTTTGAAAAGCGTGCAGAGACGCCGGTACGCGGCGATGTCCTGACGCGGGCGTATGTCCCTGACCAGAGACGGCACCTCGATAAGCGGCACGCCCGACGATTCCGCCTCGCGCACCAGAGACCCTTCAGGACCCTTCGTGGGACCGGAGATGAGCGTAACATCGTGCCCCCGCCTGAGAAGACCGACTGCAGTGAAGAGCGTGTTTTCCTGCGCCCCCCCGACAATCAGGCGCGTGATGACGTGCGCGATGCGCATACCCGCCTATTCGATGCTGGTATCCGGTCCGTCAGGCACCCTGATGAATGCGCGGGTCCCGCGGGATGTGAACTCAATCGAAGACACATCGAAGGTGTCCGGCAGGATGCGGATGTGCGCAATGTTCTCGCGCGGGATGACCAGCGTGCGGTCTTCGGGGTCAACATCAGCGGGCCTGACCTGCCCTTTGAGCGAGACGATGCCCCTGCCGGTCACCTTGATCCACGAGTCCGTGAACTCGGCAACCCTGCCGACGAACACCCAGTGCCTCTGCTCGGCGTAGAACGTCTTGAAGCGGATCTTCACCATCTTGCCCTGTATCATCTGCCCTCCTATCTGATGCGGCACTCCGCCACCTGTCCGCACAGCGCGGCCCGGTACCGCTCCATCTCCTCGTCGGAACAGACGTCGTCCGCTCCGATGAGCGGGTCGAGCGTGCCGCCGGGTCTGAAGCGCTGCAGCGCGAACCGCCTGGCGCCGGCGACGAGCGCGCCGACTGCCAGGATATCCTCTTCGGTGAAAAACCTCTTCACCACCGTGGTGCGAAACTCATGCCAGACCTTCGGCGCGTTCAGGATGAGGCGGATGCTCTCCCGTATGGCCTGTATGTCCACGGGAACCGCGGCAATCTCCGCATACCGCTCGGGCGAACCCTTCACATCCATCGCCACCGCGTCAAGCAGTCCCTTCTCAAGAAGGCCGGCGAGGCGCGCGGGCATGCTCCCGTTGGTATCCAGTTTGACCGCAAACCCGAGCGCCTTGACCTCCTCTATTTTCTCCGCCAGGTCGTCCTGCAGAAGCGGCTCGCCTCCGCTGAAGACCACTCCTGTCAACAGCCGGCTGCGCCGCACAAGAAACAGGCGCACCTCTTCCCACGGCAGCGGGACAGCAAACCTCGCAGGGTCAACAAGGTCAGGATTGTGGCAGTACGGGCAGCGGAATGTGCATCCCTGGCAGAACACCACCGCGGAAAGCACCCCCGGGAAATCTATCAGCGAGGTCCTGTGCAGCCCGCCGATTCTCATCAGAAGGCGAATGTCTTTCGGTACGAGAACTCTGCTTTCTTTCCCTTGTTCCACTGCCTGACAGGCCGCAGGTAGCCGGTCACCCGCGAGTAGACCTCCGCTTCGCTGCCGCACTTCGGACAGGCAGGGTGCTCCCCTGCGAGGTAGCCGTGTTCGGGACAGACGGAAAAAGTCGGGGTGATGGTGAAGTAGGGAAGCCGGAAGTTGCCGCAGATGGTCTTCACAAGACTCCTGACGCCCGCCGGCTCCTCAATCCGCTCTCCAACGAAAATGTGGACAACGGTTCCGCCCGTGTACAGCGTCTGCAGTTCATCCTGCAGTTCCAGCGCCTGAAAGATGTCATCGGTGAAATTGACAGGCAACTGCGTGGAGTTCGTGTAGAACGGCTCTGCTCCCTGACGGCACGCCTCCTCATTGGCGCAGATGATGTCAGGATACCGCGCCTTGTCCAGCCGGGCAAGGCGGTATGAGGTGCCCTCCCCGGGCGTTGCTTCAAGGTTGTAGTTGTTGCCGGTCTCTTGCTGGAAGGCAATCAGTTTCTCGCGCATAAACACCATCGTCTCACGGGCAAACTCCTGCCCCTCCTGCGTGCCGATGTGCTTGCCCAGAAGGTTGAGGCACGCCTCGTTCATCCCGATGAGTCCGATGGTCGAGAAATGGTTCTCCCAGTAGGCGCCTTCGCCGCCTGACCTGACGTTGCGCAGATAGAACTTTGAGTAGGGGTACAGGTTCTCGTCGGTCAGTTTCTCCAGGACCTTGCGCTTGATCTCAAGGCTCTCCCGGGCGATATACATCAACCCTTCGAGGCGCTGGAAAAACTCCTTCTTGCTTGAGGAGAGGTATCCGAGGCGCGGCATATTGATGGTGACCACGCCGATGCTGCCGGTGAGCGGGTTCGCCCCGAACAGCCCCCCTCCCCGCTTGCGCAACTGCCGCTTGTCAAGACGCAGCCGGCAGCACATACTGCGCACGTCGTCCGGCTTCATATCCGAGTTGATGAAGTTGGAGAAGTACGGCACCCCGTACTTTGCCGTGACCTCCCACAAAAGCGACAGGTTCGGATTCTCCCAGTCGAAGTTCTTTGTAATGTTGTAGGTCGGGATCGGGAAGGTGAAGACGCGTCCCTTGGCATCTCCTTCAAGCATCACCTCGAGGAACGCCTTGTTGAGTACATCCATCTCCTTCTGGTAGTCCCCGTAGGTGGTCTGCTGGAGTTCTCCGCCCACAATGACCGGCGCGTCGCGGTAGATATCCGGCACGGTCAGGTCAAGGGTGAGGTTGGTAAACGGGGTCTGAAACCCGACCCTTGTCGGCACATTGATGTTGAACAGAAACTCCTGCAGCGCCTGCTTCACCTCGCGCGCGTCGAGCCCGTCGGAACGGATGAACGGCGCAAGGAGGGTGTCGAAACTGGAGAACGCCTGCGCGCCCGCCGCCTCACCCTGCAGGGTGTAGAAGAAATTGACAATCTGGCCGAGGGCGGTGCGGAAGTGGCGCGCGGGACAACTCTCCACCTTCCCGACCGCGCCGCGGAAACCCACCGCCAGCAGGTCCTGCAGGTCCCAGCCGACGCAGTAGACCGACAGACACCCGAGGTCGTGAATGTGCAGGTCACCGGACAGGTACGCCATCCGCACCTCCGGCGGATAGATGGAGTTGAGCCAGTAGGTCTTGGTAATCTCGGACGCGACATAGTTGTTCAGCCCCTGCAGGGAGAAACTCATATTGCTGTTCTCGTTGACCCGCCAGTCCTCCTTGCGCAGGTACTGTTCCACGAGGTCGAGGTTTGCCCTGGTTGAGATCTCCCGTATCCTTGCGTGCTGGTCCCGGTAGATGATGTACGCCTTTGCCGTCTTGCGGTACGGAGAGTTCAGCAGCACCTCTTCGACGATGTCCTGGATCTCCTCGACGGTCGGCGTGCGGTCTTTGACAAGGTCAAGCGCGAGATCCAGCACGCGCAGGGTCAGTTTTTTCGCCGTCTCCGGCGAGAACTCGCCGGTTGCATGCCCCGCTCTCATCAGGGCGTTGGTAATCTTCTGGGCATCGAAACGAACCACCTCGCCGTTCCTCTTGCGGATGTATTCAAACATGGCAGGACCTCCGTGTGCGAAATGGTTCAGAGCCCTCCGTTGGGCTCCAACAGTTTTCTTCCGCTACCATTGTAGCCGTGCGCCTGCGCTTGTCAAGAGGGTCGACCGCGCACAGGCGCGACTCATCCACGCGCGGCAGGAGAGTACCCTGCGCAGGCGGCTGTGTCAATGGAGGCGCGTCTGTTTCCTTCTTCCCCTTCTTCGGGTATAATACCCTCATACATGGCTCTTCCGCGCGAACGGATGCTGAGGAAGATTCTCGAGATTGTCGGGTCGAAGAAAGCCGAAGAGGTCCGCGTCCTTGACCTTCGGAAACTCACCTGGATTACCGACTTCTTCGTCATCCTCCACGGCGACTCCCTCATCCAGAACAGAGCCATCGCCGAGGCGCTCCTTGAGCAGATGCGCGAAAGGCCTGTGTCCGTGGAGGGGTACGAGGATGGGAAGTGGATTCTGCTGGACTACGGGGACGTGATGGTCCACATCTTCCTGCCTGAGACGCGTCGGTTCTACCATCTCGAGAAACTGTGGGGAGATGCTGAGGTGGTCGCCCTCGGCTGAGCTGTTTCCCCTTCCTGCCCCGTGGGACATAACTGCAGCAATTGTCGGCAGTTACGCCGCGCGCTGGGCGCCATAGGCATCCTGACGGTTCTGCGCGAAGGGACGCGGAAACAGTTGTCAAAAAGAACCGCAACATCTATAATCGTGCCGGAGGACCAGCATGCGCGTCAACAGAACCATCTTTCGCGAGTATGACATCAGAGGCATCGCCGGCAGAGATCTCACCGGCGAGACCGCCCTCCTCATCGGCCGCGCGTTCGGCACCTGGGTGCGGAGACACGGCGGCACGAGCGTTGCGGTCGGGGGAGACAACCGCCTGACGACTCCCGGACTGAAGGAGCAGGCGATCCGCGGACTGTTGTCTTCCGGATGCCTGGTCGCCGACTGCGGCATCGTGCCGAGCCCGATGGTCTACTTTGCCGCGAGGCACCGCGGGCTTGACGCGGCGATGGTAGTGACGGCAAGTCACAACCCGCCCGAGTTCAACGGGTTCAAGACGGTGTTTTCCGGAAAAAGCCTTCACGGCGGGCAGATCGGCGAGATTGCGGACATCATTGAGAAGGAGGCGTTCGTTGCCGACGGAGGCGCCGTCTCTCCCACCGACGCCGCGGGCGACTACCTTGCGTGGATGAGGCAGCGGTTCTGCTTCTCGGGGCGGCTTCGGATAGGCGTGGACACGGGCAACGGCACGGCAGGTCCATTTCTTGTGCCGCTGCTGCGCTCCCTTGGCGCACAGGTGCACGCTCTCTACGAGGAGAGCGACCCTTCATTTCCTCACCACCTTCCGGACCCCGTCGTGCCGGAACACCTGAAAGACCTTGTTGCGCTCGTGTTGAAGGAACATCTGGACGCCGGCATCGCGCTTGACGGCGACGGAGACCGCATCGGCGTGGTTGACGACAGGGGGCGGATCCTCTGGGGAGACCGGCTCCTCATCCTCTTTGCGCGCGAGGTGCTCGCGGCGCATCCGGGCGCCGCGGTCATCTACGACGTGAAGTGCACGAAGGCGCTGGAGGAGGAGATACGGAAGGCGGGAGGCCAGCCGGTGATGTGGAAGACCGGACACTCGCTCATAGAGGGGAAACTCCACGAACTGCATGCGCCGCTTGCCGGGGAACTGTCCGGGCACATTTACTTTGCGGACGAGTACTTCGGATACGACGATGCCATCTATGCCGCTTTGCGGCTGCTCCGGATGCTGGACGACACCGACCGGCCGCTGTCGGACATGCTGGCCGGCGTGAAGGAGTACGCGGCGACGCCTGAGATACGGATGGAGGTGCCGGACGAAGAAAAGTTCGGCGCGGTGGAGCGCCTGCGCGACCACTTCCGCGGACGGTTCCCCGTCTCGGACATTGATGGGGTCAAGGTCTTCTTCCCCGACGGCTGGGCGCTCGTGCGCGCATCCAACACCCAGCCGGCTCTCGTGTTGAGGATTGAGGCAGAAAACGAAGCCGCGCTCGCGCGCATCAGAGCAGAGTTTCTCGCCACGGTGCGCGGAGTTGTCCCTGTCCCGCCTGCGGAGGGAAACACACGATGAACGAATCAGAGATTCTCCGGGCACTGTCCGAGAAGGAACACCTGCGATTGGAGCAACTGCAGGTGGTGGCGAGCGAGAAGGCGAAGACAGGCACTCCGTTCGGCTACCTCCTCATCCGGTTCGGGCTCCTGCCAGCCGAACGCTGGTTCAACTTCGTCCTGCGAGAACTGAAGATACCGTCCATAGACCTGTCGCAGATGGAGATCTCCCGCGAGGTGCTCAACAGTTTGCCGGAGTTCACCTGCAAGAGGTATCAGGTCCTGCCCATCCACAGGGGCGGGGGGAAACTCGTCTGCGCGATGGTTGACCCGTCGGACGAGTCGGTCATCAGGGAGCTGGAGAAGATCACGGGACTGAAGATTGAGACAAGGGTCGCCAGGGAAAGCGACGTCCGGCAGGCGATAGACAGGTACTTCACGCAGGCGGGCATCGAGGTCATCTCCCCCACGCGCGCGGACGGGTCGGGAAAGTTCCTCCAGCCGACCGCCGTCCGCGAGGTCACCGAGTCGTCAGCGGTTGGCGTCGTGGAGGAGATGGTCGCTCAGGCGGTCGAACTGAAGGCGACCGACATACATCTGGAAATCGAGGAGGAAGGGCTGCGGCTGCGGTACCGCATCAACGGCATGCTGTACGAGTTCCCTCCGCCGCCGCTGGAACTGTACTCCGCCATCGTCTCCCACATCAAGGTGCTCTGCAACCTGGACATTGCGGAGAAGCGGGTTCCTCAGGACGGCTACTTCCGGATGAAACTGCCAAGCCGGGATGTGGACCTGCGGGTCTCGGTGTACCCGACAATTTTCGGAGAGATGGTTGCGCTGCGGGTTCTGGACAAGGCGAACATTCTGTCCGGACTCGAGCAACTCGGCTTCCTCCCGGAGACCCTCCACAGGTGGCGGATGCTCCTTGACGAGCCGTACGGGATGCTGCTGGTGACCGGCCCCACAGGCAGCGGAAAGACCACGACGCTGTATTCATCGCTGAACGAACTGGATAATGTCAGGCGCAAGATTATGACCGTGGAAGACCCTGTGGAGTACCATCTGCGCAACGTGGACCAGACCCAGATTGCGCCCAAGACAGGGCTGACCTTCGCGGTGGCGCTGCGGTCCATCCTCCGCCAGGACCCGAATGTGGTGATGGTCGGCGAGATACGAGACCTTGAAACCGCCTCCATCGCGTTCCGCGCCGCGCAGACGGGACAACTGGTCCTCTCGACGCTCCACACCAACACGGCACCCGGAGCTGTCATCCGGCTGATTGACATGGGCGTGGAGCCGTACCTCATCGCCTCCTCCCTCATCGGCGTGCTCAACCAGCGCCTCATCAGGAAGATATGCCCTGCCTGCCGGGAGACGTACAGTCCCCCCGACGAGGAGGTGCGCGAACTGTCCCCGGACCTGGTCGGCAAGGAGCGTTCGTTCTTCAGGGGCAAGGGATGCCACCAGTGCAAGGGAACCGGCTTTTCCACCCGCACGGCAATCCACGAACTGATGGTGGTCAACGAGGAGATTCGCCGGCTGTGCATCCACGGCGCAACGACCCCGCAGATACGCGACGCGGCGCGGCGCTCGGGGATGCGCACCCTGCGAGAGGACGGCGTCGAGAAGGTACTCGCCGGGGTGACCACCATCGGCGAACTGCTCTACGCCACCCGCAAGGAAGAGGCGGAAAGGTAGAGGGATGGACCTCCCGAACCCCTTTGCGGCAGACGGCGTCTGGTACAGGGGCAACCTGCACGCGCATTCCATTTCGTCCGACGGGGTGCTGACCCCGGAGGCGCTGTGCGGGGTCTACCGGGCCGCCGGGTACGACTTCCTTGCCATCACCGACCACGGAAGGGTGACCATCCCCGCATCTGTCCCTGACGGCCTGCTGTGCATCCCCGGCGCGGAACTGAATGCGGGACCGTTTCACCTTGTCGCGCTCAACCTTTCCGAGCCGTTTGACTGCACCGGACTCTCCCGGCAGGAGATGATAGACCTCACGGCCGGCGCGGGAGCCACGCCGCTTGTCTGCCATCCCTACTGGTCAGGCATCACCTCCACAGAACTGCTGTCTCTCAGGGAGTTCTCCCTGATGGAGATGTTCAACCTGTCTGCCGAGCATGCGGAGGCGCGCGGATGCTCGTCCATCCACTGGGACGAACTCCTGCAGACAGGCAGGGTCGTGTTCGGAGCGGCGGTGGACGACTGCCACCGCGGGTGCGAACCGGGACCGTTTTCTGACATCGCCGGCTCGTGGGTGATGGTCAGGGCAAAAGAACTTTCCGTACCGGCGGTGTGCGAGGCGCTTTCGGCAGGGATGTTTTACTCGTCAACCGGCGTCACCATAGAGGATGTCCGTTTCGACGGGAAAACGGCGTGGGTGCGCAGTTCGCCGGTCGACTACGCCGACTTCATCTCGTACAACGGCTTGTCGCGGAGAATCTCCGGCATGGGCAGGACATTCACAGAGGTTGAGTGCACCCTGCGCGGACGGGAACCGTACCTGCGCATCGCCCTTGGCACGAGGGACGGAGCGCGGGCGTGGACAAACCCGCTTTTCGTTCACCAGATGAGATGACCGGAAAAGCCAGCGATGCACCGGTGTGGGACGCAGGTCTCCTCGACCTTCCGCTGTCGGACATAGATGCGGACGCGGTGAGCGCCTTCGCGAAACAGGCGGCAGAGGCAGGACGGCTCGCCTCGTTTCCTTCCACCGTTGAAGAGACGCTCACGGAGATCGGGCTCATCCGCAAAGGACGCCTCACGCGCGCGGCGGCGCTTTGCTTCGGGAAAGACCCGTCTTCTCTCGGCGTCAATTTCGCCATCCGCATCGGACGGGTGAGCCCGGCAAGTCAGATGCGCGACGACAAGTGGGCCAGAGGCACCCTCTTTGAGCAGTTTCACGCCGGACTCGCGCTCATCAAGGGCCACCTGTCGGTCACCTACCGGATAGAGGGAACCGCCCGCACAGAGATCTGGGAGTACCCCCTCGTTGCCCTGCGAGAAGCGCTTCTCAACGCCATCTGCCACCGCGACTACTCTGACGCCGCGAACTTCATTCAGGTGACCATTGCCGACGATATGCTGTGGTGCGCCAATCCGGGAAAACTGCCCTCGGGCATCCGCATCTCAGACCTCAAGAAGCCGCACCGCTCCTGCCTGCGAAACCCGCTCATCGCAAAGACGCTCTATTTCGCGGGGCTGGTGGAGCAGTTCGGCAGCGGCACGTTGCGGATGGTTGAGGCGATGAGGAACGCGGGACTTCCCGACCCTGAGTTCAGGGAGGAGATGGGCGGGTTCTCGGTCTACCTGTACAAGGACCGGTACACGCCCGAGACGCTGCGGTCGCTGAAACTGTCGCAACGACAGATGCAGGCTGTGATGTATGCCAAGGAGCGCGGCAGGGTGACGAACAAGGAGTACCAGAACCTCAACGGCGTCTCCAACAAGACCGCCTACCTTGAACTGAAGGAACTCGTTCAGAAAGGCGTGATGCGGATTGAGGGGAAGGGAAGAACCCTCCAGTACATTCTGAAGTGACATCCGGCGGGTTGCGCTGCCACCTGAAATGGGGTAGTATAGAGGAAGGTGTCCCGCTCACCGGAGGTCGGGAATGAAAACTGCCCGCGCGTTGAGCATCGCGTTTTTCCTTTCTCTCCTTTCTGTCTCCCTGTGTCTGTCTGACACCCGTCTGGACGAGGTCAGGAAGAAACTGCGCGAGGCAGGCGTTCCTCTCATGCAAGAAGAGTGGAAACTTCCTGTCGTGCCGGACAGTCAGAATGCCGCCTTCGCCTACAAGGAGGCGTACGAGTTGATTGTGACCGACTGCAACGCCGCCTGCTGTACACTGACCGAGGTGCGGCGGCTGAAGAAGTACTTTCCCGTCACTGGACTGACTCCGTGGCAAGATGTTCCTCCTGCGGTGAAGAAGGAGGTCAGTCAGTTGATTCTCACCCATCAGGACTTCGTCGGTATGTACCAACTTCTGGAGCGGGCATCCGAAATGCCGTGCGTCTTCCGCGAGAACGGCACATGGAAACTTCTCCCCGCCTTCTGCGACTGGGGGAAGATGGGGGAACTGCAGGTCTCATCTGCCGTCAGAACGGTCGTGTATGCGGCAGGCAACAAGATGGTGGCAGAGGCCGAGTTCGGCAGTCCTGAGAAGGCGGTCTCAGCGTGCCTGATGGGAATGAGGATGGCGCGGGCGTTGGGAAATGAGCCCACGAATCTCGCGCCGACTACCCGGATGGTTGCGGTCGCAAGGATTGTGGCAGCAATGAGAGACATTCTGGGAAAGATCCCTCCCGAGAAACTTCCGGCAGAAACGGTTCTTCCGCTCATCGACGCGCTGCGTCAGGAACGCAACGAGCACCCTGCCTTCGAGAACCTCAAGGCATACGCGACGATGGAGTCGGTCTACCGCTTTGCACAGTTCCGGAAACAGGGAGAGGGCGCATTTGTCTTCACCGACGAGGACAGGGAGTGCATCGCGCGGGACCTGCCTGAGGAACTGCGTGCGCTCACGGAAGAGACAGAACGGAAGAACAAGGAGTTTTTGCGGGAGGCGTGGAAGGCAAGCGGGATACCGAGCGCGCAGGAGTTCTTCGACGCGGTCGAGACATATGTCCTTGAGCAGTTTGCCGCATGCGCGCCGTACACCTGCCAGCCGTTCTGGACTGCCCGTCCTCACCTTGAAGAGGTTGTCCGGCAGGCGGAGCAGACAGCGGCGGAGAAGCAGTTTTTGCGGGGGTTTGTTTATGCAAACGGTCTTTCACGTTTCTGCGAACGAGAGGCGAGGTATGACGCCTCGCTCGGGATTGCAGAACTTGTCCTGGCCTGCCGCGCGTACCGGCACAGACACGGCAGGTACCCCTCCTCACTGGAGGCGCTTGTGCCTGACTACCTCTTTGAGATGCCGGTTGACCCGTTCACCGGAAAACCGTTTGTCTATCAGAGACGGTTTGCCGGCTTTGCGGTCATCAGCGTCGGCGAGAACCTCACGAACGACGGCGGCAGGGAGGAGTGGAACGGCAGGCCTGACATCGTCTGGAGGTTTTCCCGGTGAGACCTCCGCCGCACAACGGCAGGCACATCCCGCCTCATTGCCGGGGTCTGCCTGTGCCCGCCGGCTCAAGAAACCTCAGAATCACCTCGGCGTATATCTGGTGGCCGGCGATGCCCGGGTGATTGTTGCAGTTGTGGAGGAGCAAAAACGGCGGGATGCCCTTGAACGCCTGATTCAGCCACTCCGTCGTGACATCTGCCACCGCCACGGAGAGTTCTTCTCCCGCATCAAGTATCGCCTGCCGGTAGGAGGGAAGCCGCGCGGCGCGTTCGTCTTTCGGAATCCGCGGGTTGGTCTGGAGGGGACAGATAAGCATCGCCTCTGCGCCCACCTCCTTCGCCTTGCGGACAAGCGCCTCTATGTCTGACTTGAACGACTCCACAGGGTTGTTCGGCTTGCCGCCAATCGGACCTGACATATCGTTGGCTCCAAAGGCAATCAGGACAAGGTCCGGCTTTTCAGGAAGGACGGTTTTCTCAAGAACCTCAAGCCCGTACTTCGTGCCGGTGCCTCCCTTGAACCCTGCGATGGGAGTGATGACCGACCGGGGATACATCTTCCTCAATGCGGTGATAACCCTGCTCGGGTAGCCGAGGTTCTTCTCCGTCCACAGGTCTGCCCACCACCGCGGCGCTTCTGCGCCAAGCGTGACGCTGTCTCCAAGAAAGGCAATCTTCACCTCTTTGCCCTCGCGCAACTTCGCAACTGTCCGGCTCACCGCCTCCTTCCGTATCGGCAGCACGGGCGGCTTCGGCGCGATGGGATAGATACAGTCGGCGGCAAGCGCATACCTGCCGTCTTTCTTCCAGGGGTCAACGAAGATGCCCGCAAGAGCCGCACAGCCGGGGTCAGGGTCGGGAAGCGCGGGGCATACCATCCGCGATACCCCTTTCTTCACCGAGACGGTTCCGTCAGGCGCCTTCTGGACGAGGTCAAGACGTACAAGACCGTACTGGAAGGAGACCTTCACCTCTGCCTCGCCGGCAGCGCCCAGCCGGTTGTTGAGGTTGACAATCTGACCCCAGTCCTCGTTGAGGCGGTAGTCCTCGTCCTTCTTGAAGGTGCGGGAGCCGTCCGCGGAGGTCACCACGATGCTGTCGGGGAGAATCTGCCGGAACAGCCCCGAAAGAATCTGCGTTCCGTCCTCGTCAGCGGCAGGAGAGAGATTCATGGTGAGCCGGCTTCCGTCCTTACCCTTTGAGGGCCACGGCTGCCACGGTTCCATCCACGAAGCGTAGTTGACCGGAGCCTTTGCGGTCACCGTCTCTGACTTCACCTCAGGCGGGTCCACCCGCAGGATGTGCGTCTTTGTCCCGTCCCTGACGACCACGCCAAGACCCGGAGGAGAGGTCGGCTCAATCACAACCTGTCCTCTCAGCGCCTCTCCATGCCAGACCAGTGCGGCGCACGTGGCTGCAAGCACCACCAACACGCGGGTCATTTCTCCTCCCTTTCCGCCTTCAGGAACCTATCCTGGCAGTCCCTTTGCAATCGCCTCCTTCAACGTGGATACGCCGATGAGGCGAATGGATGTTGAACCGGCGTCGCCGCAGTTTTCCGCCGGGAGCACCGCCGCCGTCATCCCGAACCTGCTTGCCTCTTTCAGACGCGCACCGACCTGCCTCACCGGCCGTATCTCGCCGGTCAGGGCAATCTCGCCGAAAAAGACCGTCTGCTCCCGCGGGGCAACATCTTTCAGGGAAGAGACACAGGCGGCGGCAACCGCAAGGTCGCACGCCGGCTCCTCCGCCCTGATGCCTCCTCCGACATTCAGGTAGACATCCGTCGAGCCGAAGTTGAAGTGGAGTTTTTTTTCAAGGACCGCGAGGATCAGTCCGCACCGGTTGAAGTCAAGCCCTGTCACCGAGCGCTTGGGAATGCCGAAGTAGGTGGGCGTGACCAGCGCCTGCACCTCGACAAGAATCGTGCGGGAACCCTCCTGTCCGGGGAAGATGACCGCTCCCGCCTGATTCCTCTGCAGCCCCTGAAGAAACAGGCTCCCCGCGTCAGGCACCTCCCGGAGACCCGCCTCCTCCATGGAGAAGACGCCGATCTCCGTCGTGGCGGCAAACCTGTTCTTCACCGCCCGAAGGATGCGCAGGTTCGTACGGGGCTCGCCTTCAAACGACAGCACCACGTCAACGAGGTGTTCCAGCACCTTCGGTCCGGCGATCGACCCTTCCTTTGTCACGTGCCCGACGAGACAGACCGGTACGCCTTTCTCTTTCGCGTACGAGGTGAATGCGGCGGCTGACTCCCGCACCTGCGTGACCGAACCCGGGGTCGTGGGAACATCGGGGTCGTACATCGTCTGAACGGAGTCCACGATGACGAAGCCCGCCTCGCTCTGCCTGAGGGCAGAGGTGACGGCGGTCACCTCGGTGGCAGAAACGATGAAGAGTTTCTCCGGCAGGATGCCCAGCCGCTTCGCCCGCAGTTTTATCTGGGCGGCCGACTCCTCGCCGCTGACATAGACGACCGTCTTGCCCTTCTCCGCGAGGCGTCCGGCAGCGGTGAGAAGGAGCGTTGACTTCCCCACCCCGGGTTCGCCGGCAAGCAGCGTCACGCTGCCCGGCACCACGCCCCCGCCCAGCACGCGGTCAAGTTCGCCGATGCCCGTCGGGGTCCTCGGCTCTTCGGCAAGAGAGACCTCCGCAATCGGCTCCAGGCGCGCCCCCTGCGACCGGCCGCGAGGCGCCTTTGCCTGAAACTCCTCGGCAAAGGTGTTCCACTCACCGCAGTTCGGGCACCGTCCAAGCCACCGGACCGACTGGTACCCGCACTGTCCGCACACGAAAGTGGTTCGTTCCTTCATTGCCCTTCCCGGGGACGGCTCCCGCCAAAGAGAAACTTCCACGGGTGGGTTCTGATGTCGTCCACCAGCGTCCGCACGCTCCTGACCGCCTCCACGGTCTGCCGGTACAGCCCCTCGTCCTCAAGCAGGCGGCCGAGGGTGCCGTCCCCCCTGCGCACGCCGTCCACCACGCTGCTCACATCGTCGCACAGTTTCCCGAACTTCTCCGCCCCTTCCTTCACCACGGTGGTGGTCTCCTGCAGTGAGACGATCTCCTGCTTGATCTGGTTGAGGAGTTCCTCTTCCCTCATCATCTGCGCCACAAGCCCCTTTGTTCGCAACTCTGCGATGAATGTCCTGACCTCGGCGGAGGTCTTCGCAAACTCCTGTCCCGTGCCGGAGAACTCGTCTGCCCGCTCGCCGAGTTTCGCCATCAGTTTCGCGCCTTCCTCAGTGAACCTGCCCACCCGCTCGTCAAGTGACGCGACAAACTTCGCTCCGTCCTCGGCGAACCTGCCTGTCTGGGCAAGCACGGTCTCCACGCGGGGACGGGCGTCGGCAACGAGTCCGCGCACCTCGGCGTTGGTACCCTCCACCGCCGCGACAAGGTTGTCCACGCGCGCCAGCACGGTATGGACATCCGCAAGGGCGACATTTGCGTTCTTGAGGATTCCCCTCACATGCTCCTGCACCGCCTTGTCGCTCACCATCCGGTTGACGCTTTTCAGAATGCCGTCAAGGTTCGTGATGATGTCCTCTCCGGACGCCAGAAACCGCTCGAGCGGAAGCGGGTCGGTGCCGCGAAGTTCCTCGCCCGCCTGCACAAACTCCGCATCTTCCGCGGGAGTAATCTCCACATACTTGTCGCCTATCATCCCGAGGGTGCGGATGGAGACCTCGCTGTTGCGGCTCACCCGCACCTGCGGCTGGAGGCGAATCCGCACATCCACGATGGTCTGCTTCTCCTGCTTGCTGATACCCAGCGAGCGCACCTCGCCCACCCGCACACCGCTGACCATCACCGGAGCGCCCTTGCCCAGCCCGCCCACATACCCGAACCTGACGGTGATGTCGTACCCTCTGCCGGTGGTGATCTTACCCTTGTAGAACACCGCCACGAGGAGCACGGCGAGCGCAAGGATGACAAAGACGCCGACTTTGAACTCAAGCGTGAGAGGGTTTCGCATTGCCTGCCTCCCGTTCTTCCGCCTCCAGATAACTCAGAATGAGGGGGTTTCTGCTGGCGCGCTTCAACTCCTCAAAGGTGCCGCTTTCCTCGATGCGTCCGCCGCCGATCAGGGCGATGCGGTCGGCAACCCGCGCGGCGAGTTGGACATCGTGCGTGACCGTGACGGTCGTCGCGCGCTGCCTGAGGTGTATCTCCCGCATCAAGCCGGCGATGTGCGCGCTCGTGATGGGGTCAAGCCCCGTGGTCGGCTCGTCATAAAAGATGATGGACGGCTTTCCGATGAGGACGCGCGCGATGGAGACCCTGCGCTTCATCCCGCCCGACAGTTCCTCCGGCATCTTCTCCTCGATGCCGGCAAGCCCCACATCGTTCAGCGACTCGGCCACGCGCCTGCGCACCTCCTCCACCGGCATCCCGGTGTGGTTCAGGAGGAAAAAGCCGACATTCTCCCACACGGTCATCGAGTCAAAAAGCGCGGGGCTCTGGAACACCATCCCGATGCGGGTCCGCAGTTCCCGGAACTCTCTTTCCCTCATCCGCAGGATGTTTTTTCCCTCAATGAATATCTCTCCCGCCACGGGTTCAATGAGGCGCAGCACGGTCTTCAGGAACACGCTCTTGCCGCACCCGGAGGGTCCCGCAATGACCAGCGACTCGCCTGTCCGCACCGACAGGGTCAGCCCGTCAAGCACCCGCCTGCCCGCCAGTTCGACCGCAAGGTCCCGCACCTCTATCGCGTCCACCATCGTCCTCAGAAGAAGTAGAAAAACGCCGTCAGAATGAGGTTGGCAAGAATGATGAGAAAGAATGAGATGACCACGGCGGATGTCGCCGCCCTGCCCACGCCCTCCGCCCCGCCGCGCGCGCGAAACCCCTCGTGGGCTGAGGCGATGATCACCAGTGCGGCAAAGACCGCGGACTTCACCACCCCGACTCCGATATCCTTGATGGCGACAAACTCGAAGGTCTGCTGGATGTATGTCCCGGAACCGATGCCGACCATCGCCACGCCGATGACAAAGCCGCCCGCGACCGCGAGGAACAAGGATAGGAGGAACAGGCACGGCACGGCGACCACCGCCGCAAGCAGCCGCGTGCTGACAAGATACCTGACCGGGTCAACGGCGAGGACTTCCAGCGCGTCAATCTGCTCGGTAATCTTCATCGTGCCTATCTCCGCGGCGATGGCGGCGCCCACCCTGCCGGCGAGGATAAAGGCGAGCACCACCGGGCCCATCTCCCGCGCCATGGAAATCCCGACCAGCCCTCCCGCATAACTTTCCGCGCCGAACCGCTTCAACGTGTAGACCGTCTCCATCACCATCACCATGCCGATGAAGGCGGAGATGATGCCTGCCAGCGGAAGAGAGTCAACGCCGATGCGGCACATCTGCCGGAGGAGTTCGTCGGAGCGGCGCCTGCGGCTGAAGATGCCGGAGACCGCGCGGGCGGAGAGGAATGCCATCGAACCGAAGAACGCAACCGTCGCAAGAGCCGCTCTGCCGAGGTCCGCAATCAGCCCGTTCATAGGTCAGGGAGACCTGCTCGTCGCGTTCTCAAACCTCGTGTACTCGCTGAGGAACACCAGAGGAATCGTGCCAGTCGGTCCGTTGCGCTGCTTTGCAATCCGTATCTCCGCCTTCCCCTTCACCTCCGCATCGTCCGGCTTGTAGAACTCTTCCCGGAAGAGAAGCAGCACGAGGTCAGCGTCCTGCTCTATCGCGCCGCTTTCGCGAAGGTCCGCGAGTTCCGGACGCTTGTTCTCCCCTCGCTGCTCCGGGGCGCGGGACAACTGCGAGATGGCGACGACGGGCACCTTCAGTTCCTTGGCAAGCGCCTTGAGGGCAGCGGAGATCTCGCTGATCTCGTGCTGGCGGTTGTCGTACCTTTTGTCCCTGCCCCGCATCAACTGAAGGTAATCAATGATGATGAGCCCGATATTCTCCTTCGCCTTGATGCGGCGGGCGCGGGCGCGCACCTCGAACACGTTGAGATTCGCGCTGTCGTCAATGAAGATGGGCGCATCGGCAAGCCGTGCTCCCGCCATAATCAGTTCCCCCCTCTCCCGGTCGCTGATGAGTCCCTGCCTGACCTTCATCAGGTTCACCTTCGCCTCCGCGCACAGCATCCGCTGGACCAGATCCTCCTTGCTCATCTCGAGGCTGAAGATGAGGATGCCGGGCGGCGGCTTCATTGAGAGGAGATTGAGCGCAATGTTGCAGGCGAACGCCGTCTTCCCCATCGAGGGGCGCGAGGCGATGATAATCAGGTTTGAGGGCTGAAACCCTGTGGTCTTCACATCAAGGTCCGTAAACCCGGTGGGCACTCCGGTCACACCCGTCGGCTGGTTCGTCTCGATCCGATTCACTGCCTCCCTGACCAGAGGGCCGATCTGCACGACATCCTGCGCCGCCTTGTCCTCGGAGATTGCGAAGATGCGGCGCTCCGCCCTGTCAAGGACCGCGTCAACCTCGTCCGGCTCGCCGGACGCCTCGTTGATAATCTCGGTGGCATTCTCGATGAGGCTGCGCAGGATGTAGCGGTCGCGCACAATCCTGATATATTCGTCCACATGGGCAGCGGTCGGCGTCGTCTCGATAATCTGGGAGAGATACTCGACCCCGCCCGCGGTGTCCAGGGTGCCTGTCATATCCAGTTCGTTGGTCAGGGTCACAAGGTCGCACTTGCGGATGGAGTCGGACAGCTTCGCCATCGCCTCAAAGATTGACCGGTGGGAAGGCGCGCTGAAGTACTCCTTGCGGACGGACTCCATCGCCCTGTCAAACGCTGACTGGTCGAGGAGCATGCAGCCAAGGAGGGCTTTCTCGGCCTCGAGGTTCTCGGGAGGTATCCTGCGTGTAACTGACTGTTTCCTTCCGCGCGTCATGACTGTTCGCTGACCACCCACACCTTCACCTCGCCTACCACATGCTCGGTGAGGCGCACCGGCACCCTGTAGATGCCGAGTTTCTTGATGGGCTGGTCCAGCTGAATCTCATGCCGGTCAATAGCTATCTGCGCCTGTTCGCGCACCGCCCGGGCGATGTCCTCGGCGGTCACCGCGCCGAACAGTTTGTCATCCTGTCCCGCCTTCGCGGCAATGGTGATGGACGCGCGGCGCAACTTCTCCCGCACCTCCTCCGCCTGCGCAACGCGCTTTGCCTTGCGCGCCGCAGCCGCCTTCTCCTGCTCCCGCCACTGCGCGAGGGCGGACTCGGTCGCCTCCGTCGCAACGCCCGCCGGGATGAGGTAGTTGCGAGCAAATCCGTCCTTGACCTCTCTCACCTCTCCCCGTTTGCCGCGCTCGCAGTCCTTCAGAAAGAGAACCTTCATCGCAGGCGCCTCATCTCTGGGTAAACGGCAGAAGCGCGACGAACCGCGCCCGCTTGATAGTCCGCGCCACCATCCTCTGGTGCTTGCTACAACTGCCTGTCACCTTCGAGGAGAGTATCTTACCGCGGCCGCTGATCAGCCGGCGGATTCTGCCGACGTCTTTGTAGTCAAGGTCGTCAATCTTCTCGCGGCAGAACTGACACACCTTAGCCCGTCTCTGCATCATCGTTCACATCCTCCTTTTCTTCCGCCTCCCGTTCCGGCAGCACCTCGGAAGGCGCCGCACGCTCAAGGAACTGGAAGTTCTCGAGAACCACCTCTATCGTACTCCTTCTCTGCTTGTCCTGCGTCTCCCACTCCCGGGACGCCAGCCGCCCTTCCACAAAGACCGGCGCGCCCTTCTTCAGGTACTCCGAGCAGACCTGAGCCCGCTTGCCCCACACCACGACATAGACAAAACAGGTCTCCTCCTGCCTACCTTCTTTCCCCACATACTGCCTCGTCACCGCAAGGCGGAACGTGGCTACGGGCTGACCGGCAGGGGTGTACCGCAGGTCAGGGTCCCTCGTCAACCTTCCTATCAGGAATACCTTATTGAGGTTTGCCATCGTGCGTGCTCGCGTCGGGCAGCGTCTTCCTCTGCAGGAAGAGGAAGCGGAGAATCGTTTCCCGCAGCGCACACGCGTCTTTCAGCCGAACTATCAGCGAGGGCTCGCCGCGGAAGTAGAAAAAGGCGTACACTGCCTCGTTCTTTTTCTTGATGGGATATGCGAGGGTGCGCTTACCCCACACCTCCGATTTCACCAGTTCGCCGCCCGCGTTCGAAATGGCGTCCTCGACAAACTTCACCTCTCCGGCCACCTGCTCGTCGGAGAGGTCTGCGCTGATGAGGAAACACGCCTCGTAGTTGCGAATCATGCCTGCTCCTTGTGTACCTTTCCGCACAACCGTGGGTCTGTAGGGCTATATGGTATCCCGTGTCGGCCGTGGCGTCAATTCTGCGCGCCTGAAAAGAAAAGACGCCGGCTGGCAGCCGGCGTCTTCCGTTGCCGCAGCACGCCTACTTCGTCTCAATCACGATGTCGTCCACATACAGCGGAGCGCCCTTCTCGTCCTCCCCGCCGTAGAACCACAGACCCGTGAAACCCTTGTTGAACTTTATCTTCTCCGCGTCTCCGTTCATCACATTGGTGTCGGTCGCGGAGTTGTACTTGCCGTCCATCTGGACGGTGAGCGTCTTTTCATCGGGAACGTTGAAGACGAACTTGTGCCAGCCGTCTGCCCGCACCGCGCGGCTGTGCCGTCTGCTGTACGGCTCAAGGGAGACCATCCAGCCGTAGTTGGTGTCCCCGCCGAGGTACTTTGCAAACAGGATGGAGAAGAAGAACATGTCGCCGTCCTCGTTGACAAGTCCCCACTGGGGTCCCTTGTAGGCTTCCTTCCCTGCCTTGTACCCGTTGTCCCATATCCACATCGTCACCGTGCCGAACACATCTTCCTTTGAGACGACGTACTTGGCGGAACTTTTCGCACCAACATACAGCGCCTTTTCTCCTCCGTGCTTCTGGTCTCCGCTCACCTTGACCGTTCCCTTCACCTGCCACTCTTTTCCCAGCGCGTCGTCTTCAAAGGTCAGTTCCACCTTCTTCCCCGCCTGCTTCGGCTCCTCCTTCTTCTCCTGCGCGACAATGATGCCGCCCGCACACAACACTGCTGCCGCCGCTATCCACACCCATCTCATTGCCACCTCCTTGTTATGCTTTGACAATACCCGCGGCAAAGCCGTCTGTCAAGACATTTACCACGCAAAAACCACCGCAGGCAAAGACACATTCCTGCCAGCCAGACGGCCAGGGGATACACGATGGCAGGCGACAGAACGGCTCCCCGTATGGAAAAAACGACTCCAGGTGCCGCTGCCGCCACGGGAGAGGAAGCACAAGAAGTGTTCGCCTTTCGTCCTGTCGCCGCAGAAGTTGAGGGACAACCCGACCTCAACGCCGAGCGCGACGAAGGTGCCGGCGAGGAGAAACCCGGCGAAAAACGCCACTGCGTATGGCCCTGCCATCCCGCGCTCCTGTCAACTTCCGGCGTTGACTCGGTTCTCAGGAGCATGATAGCATACGCGGAAGAGACCACTATGCCGAATCTCACGGTGCGGGAGCGTTTCCGGAGGACGATGCGGTTTGAGCCGGTTGACCGCCTGCCAGTGATTGAGTGGGCGCCGTGGTGGAGGGAGAAGACCATCGCGCGGTGGCGGCAGGAGGGGTTGCCTGAGCACCTTCAGACCAACTGGGAGATCGGAGCGTTTTTCGGCCTCGACGACCACCGGCAGTGCTGGATGCGCACGGTCTGGCCGGGAGCGGAGATTGACGGCACGGTGACCGACGCCGTCTCATACGAGAGATGCCTTCCCTTCCTCTACCCCGCCGGACTTGCCGGCTCGCCCTACCCTGTCGAGACCCTGCGAGAGTGGGCTGCCATCCAGGAGAAAGGCCACACCTTTGTCTGGCTCACGCTTGAAGGCGCGTTCTGGTTCCCGAGGCGACTGTTCGGCATTGAGCGGCACTTCTACGCCTTCTACGACGAACCGGAACTGATGGAGCGCGTGATATCCGACCTCGCCGCCTACTGCGCGCGGACCATCAGCGAGTTCTGGTCGGTCTGTCCCCCCGAGTTCGTCATGTTCACCGAGGATATGTCGTACAACCACGGACCGATGCTCTCAAAATCTCTGTTTGACCGGTTCATCGCGCCGTTTTACCGACGCGTCGTGCCTGAGATAGAGCGCCGCGGTTCGTTCGTCATCGTGGACAGCGACGGCGACATCACGCAGATGGTGCCGTGGTTCGCGGAGGTCGGGGTGCACGGCTTCCTCCCCCTCGAGCGACAGGCAGGCGTGGACATCGGCCGGCTGAGGGAGATTTCTCCTCGGTGCAGGTTCATCGGCCACTTCGACAAGATGGTGATGCACAGGGGGCAAGAGGCGGTGAGGAGGGAGTTCGAGCGGCTGTTGCCGGTGATGAGGCAGGGCGGCTATGTCGCGTCGGTCGACCACCAGACCCCGCCTGAGGTGTCTCTCGAGGACTACCGGCAGTATGTCCGCCTTCTCAAGGAGTACTGCCGGAAAGCGGGCGCCGGCTGACCCTCATCTCAGCCACTCGTCGAGATGGTCTCTCACGAACTGGTCGTCGGAAAGGTGCGGGTAGGCGGCGCACACCCTGTCTATCTCCTCCATCTGTCCGGGAGAGAGGTCCTCTGACGGGTTGATGCACCACCTGCCCGCAAGGAGACCCTGCCTGCGCAGGACCTCGTGGATGCCGGGAAGGCACCCCGCGAAGCCGTGCGCCGCGTCAAAGATGGCAGAGTTTGCGTCGGTCGTCTGGACATGCAGGGAAAGCAGCCGCGGGGGGATGCTCTGCGCCTGCCCTGTCACCGCCTTCACCTCGTCCAGAAGTTCCACCGCCTTCTTCGTCCAGAACGCCCAGTGGCCGAGGAGACCGCCGGCAAATCTGACCGTCGCGTCGCCAACGGCGTACGGGGTCAGAAGGTCAACGATGATGCTGTCGTCATTCCCAGTGTAGAGAGCGACCTCGTCCTGTCTGCCCGCCGCTATCACCGCCCGCGCCACGTCTATCGTCTGGTACCTGTTGAACGGCGCAACCTTGATGGCGACAAGGTTCTCTATCCGGCAGAACTTCTCCCAGAACGAGAACCCGAGCACCCTGCCGCCCACCGACGGCTGGAGGTAGAAGCCGAAGAGCGGGATGACCTCTGACACCGCCTTCGCATGGCTCACCATCTCGTCGTCCGACGCCCCGCGAAACGCGCTGAGGGACAGGAGTCCGGCGTGATAGCCGCAAGACACCGCAATGCCCGCCTCCCTGACCGCGTCATCCGTCCTTCCCACGATGCCGGCAATCTTCACCACGGGACGGACAAGCCGCCTCTCGCACGAGGAGACCGTCTGTGCGGCAAGTTCGAGAACCGGCCTGTACAGTCCAATCTTCGGGTCGTGGATTTCAAACTGGGTGGTATGGACTCCCACGGCGATGCCGCCCGCGCCTGCCGCAAGGTAGTACCGGGTGAGTGCCTGCTGTCTGCGCTCATCAAGTTTCCGTTCCTGCGTGAGCGCAAGAGGATGGGCGGGGATCACCAGTCCGTCAAAAAGCATCCTGCGCAGCACCGGCATCTTCAGTGTTGCCATCAGAACTTGCCCTCCCGCTCCTCGAAGTGCGTCGGCTTCCCGAGCGTCGGGCCTCCGGCGTTCACCCATGCCGCAACCCATCTCACCATCGCGTCAAGGGAGACCCTCGGCTCGCCGAACAGCCGGTAGGACTGACGGGCATCGTTGAGAAGGGCGTTGGGCGCCTCCTCGCCCACGAACCGCGGCTCTTTCCCGAGAAGTTCTCCGAAGCGACAAGCGACCTCCCTCACCCGGAACTTCTCCGCGCCGGCAACATTCAGGATGCGCGCGGGGACGGACGCGAGGGAAAAGGCGTGAAGGATGTAGTTGTTCGCGTCTCCCTGCCAGATGACATTGGCGTAGCCCATCCGCAGGTCTATCGGCACGCCGTCGCGCACCTTCTCCGCGATGTCAAGAAGCACCCCGTACCTGAGGTCTATGGCGTAGTTCAGGCGGACGATGACGGACGGATTCCCGCAGCGAGTGGAAAAAAACTGGACGATCCGTTCCCTGCCGAGGCACGACTGCGCGTACTCGCCGACAGGTCCGGGAGGCGTCTCTTCCGTCGCGCCGGATGAGTCCACGGGCACAAACGGGTAGACATTGCCGGAGGAAAAGGCGACCATGCGGCTCCCGCGAAACCGTCTTGCCACGATGCCGGGCACATACGCGTTCATCGCCCAGGTGAACGGCTCGTTCCCTGTCGAGCCGAACTTCACCCCGATCATATAGACCACATTCGCCGCGTCAGGCAAACGGTCCAGCGCTCCGTCTTCGAGCACATCGCACCGCACCGTTTCCACTCCTGCGGCGCGCAGGGCTCGTTCCACATCCGGCAAGAACTGCTTGTCCACGCCGAAAATCCGTCGGGAAACGCCCGCGGCGCTCGGCGCGCGGCTCAGAGTTCTGGCGAGCGAGGGACCCATCTTCCCGCCGACCCCGAGGATGAGGAAATCGCCCGCACACCCCGCCAGCGCAGCCGGGAGATTTTCCCACGGACGCGTCATATACTCTTCCAGTTCATCCACAGTCCTGAACGACTCAGGCAATCCGCTCCCCGGCATCTGTCCTCCTTTTCACCGCCGCGCCTGGATCCAGCCGCTTCCCATCGGACCTGTTCGCGGCAACCGACGAGACATCCTGTCAGACGCGCTCTTGCGCCACCTTGCGCGCAATGAGCAGAAAACCCGTGTGCCCACGCATCCGGTCAGCGGGTCTGGCGCGCCTGTCGTCAACAAGCCATTCGCGCACAAGGGTCTCAAAGACCGTCGGCGGACTGAACCCGCGCTCGCGCAGCTCCACGGCGACTCTCTGCATCTGGGTGACCTGCGGGTTGAAGACCACAAGCGTCCCGCCTGTGCGCAGGTACTCTGTCAGCCACAACGCTCCCCACGGTTCAGGCAGGTCAAGAATCAATTTGTCAGCCCATCCCTTGCGCACGCCAATCTTCAGGGACGCATCGCAGGCGTTCCCGAGCACCATCCTCACGCTCGACGGAACCTTCCCGAACCATCGGCAGAGGTTTTCCCTCGCGAGGTTCTGAAACTCGGGCCGCTGCTCGATGGTCAGAATCTCTCCTTTTCTCACCCTGTCCGCAAGGGCTGTCAGCAGCGCACCGGAACCGGTGCCGGTTTCAATCACTCTGTCGTCCGGCCTGATGTCGGCAAAAAGAAGGATGGTCGCAATGTCCTTCGGGTAGAGAATCTGTGTCTGCCGTTTCGTCTTTGCCAGCACGTCTGCCAGCGTGGGAAGAAAGAACGAGACCTTGCTCCCCGCAAAGGCCTGTGTCCAGCCGTCCTGCTTACCCACCACCTGCGTCAGGTCTATGTTGCCGAGATGGGTGCCGAACGAACCGCGCGACAGGCGGACAAGCCACCTGCGGTTTTCCAGCGCGATGACCGCGGTATCGCCTTTTCTGAACCTGCGCATGCCGTCGTATTGTACCCTATTCGTCGCTGACCGTCCACCTCTTGCCCGCGCGCTGCCACTGCCTGTATGATAGATGAGGCACCCTGCCCTCGTCTTCGATCTGGACAAAGGCGGGGTGTGCCGTCGCACAAGAGGAGGACGGGATGCAACAGCAAACGCCGCGGATCGGGCACTGCGGCCTTCTGAAGGTCTGCGCGCGGAATCCGAGGTACTTCTGCGACCCTTCGGGAAAGGTGGTCTACCTTGCCGGCTCCCACACGTGGACCAACTGGATTGAGCATAAGGTGCGGAAGGACGAGCCCGACTTTGACTATGACGGGTATCTGTCCTCCCTCGTCGCGCACAACCACAACTTTATGCGGCTGTGGGGGTGGGAGCACGCGCGGTGGGCCACATGGGACGCCACGGGAAACTTCTTCGCCTATCCTCTTGCCTACCGCCGCACAGGGCCGGGGAATGCGCGTGACGGGCTGCCGAAGTTTGACCTCTCCCGGTTTGACCCCGACCACTTTTCCCGGCTGCGCACGCGGTGCCTCAGAGCGGGACAGCGCGGCATCTATGTGGCGGTGAAGTTCTTTGACGGGTTCAGCGTCGGGTTCAAGGGAGGGACGCCCGACAAACTCATCCCGTCCCGCAACCCGTGGAGGGGACACCCGTTTCATGCGGACAACAACATCAACGGAATAGACGGAGACCCGGCAAAGACCGGCGAGGGCAAGGCTGTCCACACCCTGCGCATCCCCGCAATCACCTCGCTTCAGGAGGCATATGTCAGAAAGGTCATCGACACGGTCAACGACCTTGACAATGTCCTCTACGAAATCTGCAACGAGAGCGACGGGACGCCTGAGGCGGTCGCGTGGCAGTGCCACTTCGTCCGGTTCGTCAAAGAGTACGAGAAAGGCAAGATGAAGCAACATCCTGTCGGGATGACGGTGCCGTACCCGGGCGGACGCAACGCGGACCTCTTTGACAGCCCCGCCGACTGGATCTCTCCCAACCACACGGACGCCGAACCGTACAAGACAGACCCGCCCGCGTCAGACGGGAAGAAGGTTGTGGTTGCGGACACAGACCACCTGTGGGGACTCGGAGGAGAACCACCGTGGGTATGGAAGAGTTTTACCCGCGGGCTGAACCTCCTTCTGATGGACCCGTGGGAGCCGCTGAAACTCTCCGACCTGTATCCGAACAACTTCCGGGACCACCCTGTCTGGGAACCGCTGCGGCGAAGCATCGGATACGCCCGCGCGGTGGCTGAAGAGACAGACCTTGCCGATATGGAACCGTCTGACATCAGTTCCACAGGATACTGCCTTGCCGCTCCCGGCAGGGCGTCGGTGGTCTATCAGCCGTCGCCGGAACCTTTCGAGGTGGACCTGACAGGATGGGACGGACGCTACGGCGCGCAGTGGCTTGACCCGACAACCGGCGCGCGGAAGCCCGCAGGCACACATCAGGCAGGACGGAAACTGTCCTTCATCCCCCCGTTTTCTCCTGACTCGGTTCTGATGCTCAGGAGAGAACCGCGGTAAGAGGGATGGAACCTTTCTACCGCCTTGCCTGTCAAACAGTGAGTACTGCTGCCTGCGCTGACGCCGGCGCGTGCTGGAAAGGAGGAACAGGATGAGGAAGTTGATGGCACTTGGACTGTTGCTGTCGCTGTGCGGGGTGAGGACGGGACTTGCGCTTCCGCCTCCCTGGGATATCGAGGCGATGAAGGCGAAGGCAGACCTCATCGCCATCTGCAGGGTCGGCATGGTGATGGGAAACGAGCGGGTCCTTCAGGCGGCGCTGAGCGTCGTCCAGGTCCTCCAGCCGTCCTCGTTTGAAGGAAAGAGCGTCCGCCTCAGCATTCCACGGCCGCCGATGGAGATAGACGGTCGGCTTGGCACGCAGTCGCAGGGAACCCCCGCCATGCCTGAACCGGAAGGGGGAGAAACGGTGCTTGTCTTCCTTCAGAAGCAGGGCGCCAACTACACTGTGGTCTGCGGCAAGGACGGCTACATCGTCCTGAAAGGCGGCTCTGAAGAAGAGCGCGCAGCAACCATCAAGAAGATAGAAGAGTACCGACAGTTCGCCGCAAAGATAGGGGACGAAGCGGTTCGCGCGAAGATGGACGAACTGTATCAGAAGGTGGTAGACTATGTGCGGACGATGAAGGCAGAATCTCCAACCCTGCCGATTCTGATCCGCTGAACATCGAAAAGGACAGAACTTCCGCCGTTGCTGTCGCGCCCGCTCCGGAGGGAGAAGCCGTTTCCACCGACTTCTCTCTCCGGGTCGCAGGCGTACGCGTTCCTCTCTACTCCTGCCGCGTGTCCGCGGTTCCCTTCAATCAGGTCTGGCCCGGATACCAGAGGCCTGTTGACCAGACACAACTGTCCTCGTTTGCCTGCTGGGAGCAGTCAAAAGACGCGCTGGTTGAGATTGCCTGCCCTGCGCCTGTTGAGACGGCAACCATCAGGCCGCTGAGCAGGGGCATTGCGCCTGAGGTCTCAGGCAACCTCATACGGTTTGCGCTCAATGACCCGGCGCAGGTCGTCGTGGAGGTCAACGGACGGTTCTGTCTCCACCTCTTTGCCGACACGCCAGAAGAGGATGCCGCGTCCGCGCCGGACACGATACGGTTCGGCCCAGGTATCCACAGGCCCGGCATCATCTCCCTTGAAAGCGGACAGACCCTTTTCCTTGCGCCGGGGGCGGTCGTCTACGGCGCGGTACGCGCCAGACATGCGCAGGACATCCGCATCGCCGGCAGGGGCATCATTGACGCCAGCGGCTTTCAGAGGGGCGAGGCGGGCGGATGCATCCGCCTCTCCGACTGCCACAGGGTCCTCATCGAAGGGGTCGTCCTGCGCGACCCGGATGTCTGGTGCCTTTCCGCCTTCGGCTGCTCAGACCTTGTCATCTCGGGGGTGAAACTCATCGGCCTGTGGAGGTACAACTCTGACGGCATCGACATCTGCAACTGCCAGAATGTCGCCATCCGCAACTCGTTTGTCAGGTCGTTTGACGATAGCATCGTGGTCAAGGGTATCAGGGATGACAGGGAGCCCTACGACGACCGCCCCTGCCGCAACATTGTCGCGGAAGGGTGCGTTGTCTGGAACGACTGGGGACGAGCCCTTGAGATTGGCGCCGAGACCTGCGCGCCGGAGATGAGCGAGATCTCTTTCCGCGACTGCGACATTCTGCGCGCCACCCACGTGGCGATGGATATCCAGCACGGAGACAGGGCAGAGGTGCACGACATCACCTTCGAGGACATCCGGGTTGAGATGGATGCCGCGCAGTGCGCTCCCCGGATACAGAGGAGCCGGGAACAGCGGTATGTGCCCGAACCTGCCGACCGGTTCCTGCCGCGGCTGTGCGTGATAGACATCAGGCCGACGATGTGGTCAAAAGACGAGGAAATTGGAACCGTGCGGCGGGTGACCTATCGGAACATCTCTGTCGTTTCTCCGTCCGTGCCGGAGTCCGTCTTCAGGGGATACGACGAGGAGCGCGACGTGCAGGATGTCGCCGTTGAGAACCTTCGGGTCAACAACACGCCCATCCGGACAGTGAAGGAAGGCAACATCGCCGCAGGGCCGTTCGCCTCAGGCATACGCGTAGCGCCGGGCGGCGGACTGCAGGAGTGAACGAAAGGAGAACCGAATGTCAGACAGGTATCGGGTCGTGGACGAAGCGCTCGGAAAGATGACGCTTGAGCAGAAGGTGGGGCAACTGTTCACGCAGAGTTTCTACGGGTCGGTCATCACGCCTGACGTGGTCCATATGATTAAGGATATGAACTGCGGCGGGCTTCGGGTGACCAGTTTCTACCGCCAGTTCAGGCACTATGCGAGACCCGGGCAGGAGCGGCAGCCGTTTGACAGGTCGTCCCCTGCCGACATCCCGCCCAACCAGTTCAGCGACATCAAGGACACGCTGTGCAAACCGCCGTACCTCACCATCAGGCAGTACGCGGAACTCCTCAACCGCCTTCAAGAGATTGCCGCGGAGAGGCCGTACTTTGCGCCGTTGCACCTCGCCCTTGACCAGGAGGGCGACAGCAGTTTTGACTTTGTGCGCGGAGGGGTGAGGTTCTTCCCGTCGCAGTGGGGACTTGCCCGCACAGGGGACGGCAGGCATGTCTACAGGTGCGCGAAAGCGGTCGCCTCCCAACTGGCCGCCGTCGGCTTCAATGTCATCCACTCGCCCATCCTCGATGTGGTGCTCCATCCCGACGCCACCTACATCGGGACGCGCAGTTTCGGGATGGACCCCGAGTTTGTCACGGAGATGGCGCGGCAGTTTTTCCGTGGCTTTCGCGAGTGCGGGGTGATGTGCTGCGGCAAGCACTATCCCGGACGCGGCTCTACGGATGTGGACGACCACCACGACCTCGGCGCCATCAACCGAACCGAAGAGGAACTGTGGAATGTGGAACTTGCGCCCTACCGCGCCCTTGCCGCAGAGGGTCTGCCGATGATTATGGTGGGGCACAGCATCTATCCGTGCTGGGACACTGAACACCCTGCATCGTGTTCCCGCGCCATCATCTCCGGAGTCACCCGGGAGAAGGTGGGCTTCAAGGGCATCGTCACGACCGACTCGATGATTATGCTCGCCATCGCCAAGAAGTACGGCTCCATCCCCGCGGGATGCGTGATGGCGGCAAAGGCAGGCGCAAACCTGATACTGATGAAGGAAACCGGCCCCATCCGCGACGAAGCGTACCGGCTGGTGCTTGAGGCGGCTCGAACCGGCGAGATACCCGAGCGGCAGATTGACGAACAGGTGGCGACCACCCTGAGATGGAAGGTTGACTACGGTCTGTTTGACACGGGCGGCAGAGTGGACGCTGGAAAGGCGGAGAAGACCATCAGGTCAAAGAGGATGGAGCGGATTGAACGTGCCGCCGCGGCGAACGCAGTCCACATCGTCAGGGACACGCAGAAACTCCTGCCCCTTGACAGGAACACCCGAACGCTTCTGGTGGAACAGATTGCCGGCCCTCACCTGAACGCCAACGACCTGTGGGCGCATCCCGGATGTTTCTGGGAGATTCTCCTGACGAAGAGTTCTCAGGTCGCGGAACTTGAGGTAGAACTGGACCCGAAGCCGGAAGACAGGGTGAAGGTGTTCGAGTATATGAAGTACTACGATGTCCTGCTGATGACCCACTACTCAGGCAGGTCAACGCTCAGCACCGTCAAACTCATCAACGAGGTGCTCGCGTCAGGGAAGAAGGTCATTGTCGTGACAAACTCGCCTCTTCCCTACAACACGCCTGTGGACTGGCCGACGGTGGTGTGCTGCTACGGCGTCATGCCCCCTCAACTGGCGGCGGCTGCGGACATCATCTACGGCGACAGGAAAGCCGCAAGGCCGAAGTACCCGCGGCCGTGGGACCCGTAAGAGGCGCTATGGTGACTATCCGGAGCGTCTATGGCGACACCCGTCCGTTTTCGCCGGTACGAGATAGCCGGTCTTCCCGCAAGGCCTGACTGGTGGCAGGTGCGTCCCGAAGAGGTCGCGCAGGCGGTCAGACGGTGCGCACGGGGGAAGGTGTTTCAGATTGCGACGACCCCGCTTGGATTTCCCGTATGGGCTGTCGCATACGGAAAGCCGCGTCCTCCTCTGGGAACCGCTACCTGGGCCAGCGGTTCCAACTCCCGCGATACGGGGTCGTACCGCGTCAACGAGGAGGCGTATCAGGTGGTGGTGATTGTCTGCGGCGTTCACGGCGCCGAGGCAGAGGCGGTCGCGGGAGCGGTCAATTTGCTCTCTCTCCTTGAAACGGGCGCGGACCTGCGTGGACGACGCAGGCCGCGGCTGACCGCGCGTGCAGGACGCTACCGGCTTGTCATCCTTCCCTGCGTGAATATGGACGGCAGGTCTCTTTCCCCTGACCACCTGCGGGGCGCGTCGCCGGAGGAGTTTGTGAAGGCGAGCCAGGGCATCTGGAAAGATGGTTCAGCCATCGGATACCCTGCCTGCAAGGAGTACGCGCCCCTGCCTCTTGACAGGGTGAGCCACCCCGGCGGCTATCCGAACGGAGACGGCTACAACATTATGCACGACGCATGCCCGGGAGACCTGCGGACCGACGAGGCGCGGGGCCTTCTGAAACTGGTCGCAGACGAGCAGGCAGACCTCATCCTCCACATGCACAGCCACTCCACCGGCAGCCAGGTCCTCGGCCAGTCGCTCCTCGCCTACCCGCTGCACGTGGAGCGCACCCACGCCTACAAGACACGCATCCGCGACGCCCTGGCGCGGGCGGGGCTGCGTCCGGGTCCGGTTCTCCCGAAAAAACAGCGGGGAGGCATCAACCTGACGACCGCCTGCACGATGGCGTCAGGAGGGCTCTCCTTCGTCTTTGAACAGCCGGCGGTCGCCGACTGGACATTTGACGAAATGCTTGAGACATTCTACCGTGCGATTGAGACGGTCCTTGACTGGGGGTTGAAGGAGCCGTTCAGCCCCAGACACCTTGTCGCAGCCGGCCGCGTCGAAGGGTGAGCGTCTTCCCTGTCATCTCCCCTGCTTCTTGAGGAGATTGACAAGAATCCGCTCGGCAACAGGGTCGTAGTCAGGGCTGTCCGGCGCGATGCGGCGGCGGACCTGCAACTGGCAGAAGACAATCTCTCCCTTCCCCACCGGCACGCTCAGCGCGGCGGTGTTCCTCGGATGGGAGACCCAGAGAAGCCGCCTGCTTTCCGGTATCGCCGTCGTATCAATGATGGTCTCGTCGCAGATGGTGCCGGGAAGCCCGTTCCACCTCTTGAGAAACTCAGGGTTGATGCCGTCGAAGATGCGGTGGCCAGACGCCTCTGGAAAGGCAAAGGCGCGGCTTCCCACCACCCTGTCCCTTGTCCGGCGGACTCCCTTTCCTATTTCGCAGTTCACGAACTCTTTCCAGGTCCATCCCTTCTGGTCAGCAACGACAGCCCTGCCGCCGCCTTCCAGAAACGTTGTGAGCGGCCCGGTCAGCACCTGCCGAAGGGAAGGAGAGACAGCGCTCTCGTCCCAGACCAGCGCGCAGTCGGCGTCCACCCTGCCAGACGCACCTGACACCACGGCGGCTCCGTGCGCCCTGCACCACGACGCAATCGTCTTGTCCCCTCCGAGGAGGAGGATGCGCGTTCCGGCAAGCGCGTCTCTCGCAGGCGGACAGATAGACCTCACCGTCCGCTGGCTGACCACAGGACTGTCTCCTTCGCGGCGGACCACCGCGGCAAGGTAGTAGACCCCTTCTTTCTCAGGCATCCTCCACGACACGCGCATCGTGCGCACGCTTCCGGAAGGAAAGGTCACCTGCCTCTCTTCGCTCCAGAGCGCCGCCTTCAGTGCGTTCTCGTCGGGCACAAAGAGGGGGTTTTTCTCCGTCAGGAAGAAGTCAAGGCGCGCCTTCACCTCTCTGTCCAGTTCGTTGATGAGGACGACCGGCGCTGTCTGCCGGCTACCCGCGATGAAGTTCCTGTCAAAAAGGTCTATGCTCGCAAGGACAGGGGACATCACGCTGTGGAGCGCCGCCGCCATCGGAGTGGGATAGTCGTCCCTCCAGGTGGTGCCGCGAAGACCCGTCCAGCCCGCGTACATATACGGAAGTATCCCGTCATACCGCAGCCGCCTCATCGCCTCGGTATGCTCGGCGCAGCACTCGGCGAAGGTGAGTTTTTCATCAGGATGTTTTTCCTGTCCGTTCCATCTGAGCGACTCGCCGCCAAACAGGTTCATATACTCGGTGTTCGTCAGGGGTCTTCTTGGGTCTTTCTTCCTCGCCTGCTCGGCCACCTGCGCCAGCAACTTGCCTTCGGGACCGCAGTTGTAGTTGAAGCAGGTGTGGATGTCCAGAATGTCAGGCGTCCCGTCGTTTATCAAACCCGCATCCTCGTCATGTCCTGTGCGCATGCACGGCCTTGTGGGGTCGAGGTTCTTCACAAACCGGTAGAAAGGACCTTTCTCCCACTCGTTGTCGTGGACCGACTCGTTGCTGAGCACCCAGATGATGACAGACGGGTGGTTCCACAGTTTCGTCACCCATCCCTCCGCATCGGCGAGCGCGTTTCTGTGGAAAACCTCCTTCTCCTCGTCGGTGAAGTTGAAGTCGGCGTGGTTGTAGAGGACCGGAAACTCAGCGAGTATCATCATCCCGTGCCGATCAGCGGTCTCCACCCACAGCGTCGGAGGCGGCTCCGTGTGGGTGCGGAAGCAGTTGAGGTTCATCAGCCGCGCCTCGTCAATCAGGTACCGCTTCACCTGCCTGTTGTAGAGGTCTCCCCACCGCCACTCGTTCACAAGGTTGGAGCCCCGCAGCCAGAGAGGTTTCCCGTTGAGGAAAAACCTGCCGTTTCTGACGGAGATCTCCCGCATGCCGAAGTCAAACTCCACGCGGTCCTTGACGCGTCCGCCCGCCTCAACCGCGACGCGCGCCGTGTAGAGGACCGGCGACTCAGGCGACCACGCCTGCATCTCCGGCAGGACCACGGCAATCTCTCCCTCGGACGGCGCGTGCGGACGTGCTGCGGCGCCCTCGGTCTTTTCGCTGTCTTTGAGACAGACATTCACGGAGACAGTCGCATCGGACACCTGCTCCACGCCTGCGAGATGGTACCGGAAGGAGACGGTCTTCCGCCTGATGTCCGCAACTGCAAGAACGCTCTTTACGCACACGCCGTCGTAGAACTCAAGCCAGATGTCGCCATAGATACCGGGCACCTTCGTGCCCCACGCCTGCGTGGACCCGCCTGTCGGCGTCAGGGGGTAGCCGCTTGCACTCTTTTGTACTCCTGCCCAGCCCGGAATCCACATCACTATCTCATTTGCACCGGCGCGCAGCGCGCCCGCGGGCAGAAAGACAGTATGGGGGCAGATGGGCACACACCTGTCCACCTCAACTCCGTTGACCCAGACGGTTGCGCCGAACCGTATTGTTGCCCATTTCAAGAGCGCGTTGCGGCGCGCCCGGTCAGGAGAAAGTTCCACGCTCCTTCGCACCCACACGCCGACGGTGTCCCGCACCGCCGCGGTCCTGTCGCTTTCGTCGGAAAGGGGGAGGACGGGACCCGGTACATCCACCTCCTGCCACTTCATCTTTTCTGCAACCTCTGGCCGCCACACCTTTTCGTCGGAATGCCCCGGAAGCGCCAGCCATGTTCCGTCCAGAGAAACCGAGTCCCTCCGGTAGTCGGCAAGGAGACATTCTCCTTTCATTGCCCCTCCCGCGAGAACTCCGACCAGAAGGATGCTGGCGCACCACTGTGTGGTGCACGCGCGCGCCAGTCGGTTCATACGACCTCCTTCAGCGCCCTGCGGTAGACCTTCTCAAGGTCTCTTGCCTTCTCCTCGGGCAGGCGCCAGTCGGACCTTGCCATCTGCTCCTTCGCAATCTCCCACGCCTGCGCAAGGACCGACCTTTCTCCCTCCATCCGCCACCTGCCGACGCTCTGGCGCAGAAACAGGCGCGGCCAGAACGAAAACTCCCTGAATCCGCGGGCGGTGAGGTCGCTGTCAAGAAAGGTACCCGAGGAAATCCCTGCCGCAATCTCGCCTGCAACATCCACATCCTCCATCGGCTCGATGCCCCGCATCACCCGCTCCACGAAGGAAAGAATCTCCTCGTCAATCACCGCCTGCTGGGGACTGAATACCTCGTCAACTGCCAGTTGTCCTGCGCCGTGGAACCTTCTGACCCCGAGGAGCGCCTGCCAGAGCGCTCCCGCCGTCCGTTCCGACGCCGCCTGCGGGTCAGGCGCCTTCGCCATACTGTGGAACACACCCATCCGCTTCGGCCTGCCGTTGAGAAACTCGATGAACTGGTGGGTGGCGCTCATCAGGAGCATATCCTCAGGACCGCCAAAGACAATCCCCGCGTACTGGAAGTCAAACGGGAATATCTCTCCGCCGAATCCTCCCGGACCGAACCCAAGGCGGTCGCATACCACGCTCAGCGCGATGCTCTCCGCCGCGACCTGCGCCACCGCGGCGCGCACAGAAAGCGGCGTCGTTGAGCCGAACGCGGGCATCGCGCCGACAAGGATGACCCTCACATCGTTCCTGCCCTGAAAGTGAAGCGCCCTCTTCAGTCCGTGGTCGTCAAGCCGCAGCGGACTGATGCCTATCTGCTCGTCAAGAAGGAATGTCCTGCCGACCGCCACATTCATCTCGATGAGAAACTCTATCTCTTTCACGCTGGAGACAGACATAAACCCGCCCAGACCCCGCGAATGGGAAAGGGCGATGTACTCGGCGGTCAGTGTGGCGTGCGGAGCAGGAACATCCCTCGGCACCAGGGGTATCGGCCAGAAGGTGTATCCCCGTGCGTCCATCAGACGGGTCATCCTGATGGCGTCCTCGGTCGTCGCCGGCCTGACCTTTCCCGTCTCAGGGTCGTGGTAGTTCAGGCAGCACCACGGCGCCAGCAGTTCAAACGCCGGCTCCTTCTCGGGCGTCTGCCCGATGAGCGCCCGCACCCTTGCCACATACTCCTCCGTGGCGTCCGCCTCAAAGAAAAACCTGCCATTCTCCCACCTGACCCCGGGCTGCGCGGTCACCCGCTCAACCGTCTGCGGCTCGGCACACGCCACGCCGACCTTCTCAAGGATGCGCAGGGTGTCAACGAAGATTCCTTTGAGGTCTGTCTGGCCATACGGCTGCGTCAATCCCGGCGAAAACATCGTCCTCCTTCACCTGTTGCCCGCTATGGGTCTCCAGTTCCGGTAGTGTTCCGGCTTCAGGTAGGTATCAGTCGCCTTCTCCTGTTCCGGCGACACCTCTGTCGAGATGAACATCGGCGTGCCGGTGACGGGAATCCTCATCACGCCATCCGCTGTGAGCGAGCCGTTTGCTTTCGAGTAGACGACCCCGCCAAGGAGTTCCCTGTTGTACAGGACAACCTTGTCCCTGTTGACCTTGAGGTCGTACCGGAACGGTCTGCCTTCTGTCCAGAGAACATACACCTCGCTGGTGCCGGCTCCTTTGAACCTGTAGCAGTAAAACGGGCTGTCTGCGTACGGCCTGTCCGACCAGCGTTTTGCGGCGTCCCCGATGTTTGCACCGTCGCTGATGACCTCAAGAAGTTGCGGGTCAGGCATCAGACGGCACATCAACTGGACAATCTGCGCCGCCGGTCTCATCTTTCCGTCTTTGAACAGCCCGTACGCCTTGTACAGGTAGAAGCCGGTCCTCGGAGAGTACTGGTCGTTCACATAGGTCAGGGTGAGGCACTGGACTGCGTGCCTTGCGCTGATGAGGAGCGCGCGCGCCGTATAGTCAGCCGCCTGGTCCTGCGTCAGGAGGAAGGGGTTAGCGGGTCCGTACGCCATCGGAAAACCGATCTCGGTGAACCAGATGGGTCTTTCTCCGCCCCGCTTCCTGCACTCCTCCTTGACCCACTGAATCATTGACGCCAGACCCGCGGTGTCAGGAGGCATCGGAAACGAGAAGGGATGGAGGTCAATGCAGTCGTAGTGCGCGAACCCGCCGCGGTCGTGGACTCCCCTGATAAAGGCGTACGCGCCCATCACCTTGCGCGACCTGTCCACATACTCAGGACCCGGCAGAGACCCGGGCGTTCCGATGGGAGACATCGCGACAATCTTACACTCCTTGCGGTACGCCTTGATCTCTTCCCACGCGACCTTGAGGAACGCCGCGTACGCCTCGTCAGGCATCATCTCTCCCGGCGGCTTCAGTTCAGTGCCCGGCTCTCCGTCAATGACCCAGTAGATGACCGGCATAGCCGGCACCTCAGGGTGCTCCTTCCAGAGGGTTCCGTCAGGTCCGTACCGCCTCACCGCCTCCCTGACCTCCTTCCGGTATCCCTCAGTGTCCATTGTCGCCACCCACCTATTCGGACTCAAGTAGCCCGCCATCTGGATGCCGTTTCTCGCAGCGACAAGCATCCCCTTCTCCTCATCCGGAGCGAGCCGTGTGGAGATGAGACGGAATCCGGTCTCCTTGATGAGGAGAAGATACTGTGGATGCTCAAAGTCACTCGCCCAGCAGTACAGTCCGTAGAAGGGAACGGTTCTGCCTCCGGAACTCTCAGGAGAGACCGGTTGCCTCTCCTGTCCTGTGATCGCCGCGCAGCCGCACAGGAGCACAAGCAGAGACACAACGCCGCAGCGCATGAGTTTCATACTCCCCCATTCTGACAGAAGGCCTCATCCCTTTTTCTTTGCGAGGCAACTTCTCCGGACAGCCGCCTTCTGGAGTTTCCCCGACGGTTCCCGCGCACAGACCTCCGCGGAGAAAACAACTTTCCTTGCGCGGGATGGAACCTTCCACCTCACCTCTGCCAGTCCGTGCTCAAGAGGTTCAATCTTCCCGAGAAGCCGTCGTCCGAGAAGCTTCCTCTTCCCGCCATCAACGGACGCGAAGAAAAAGACCGTGACATCTTCAAGCGCGGCGCCGTTGAGGTAGACAAACCCCCACCCGTACGGACGCTTGCGGGAACTGCCGTTCCACACCACGAGAAAGATGCGCAGGGGCTTCCCCGGAACAACCTCATCCGGCTCCCACCTCAGCCAGTTTGGCTCCACCTCGAGCCGGGGCCTGTCCTTCACGACAAGGCGCAGATGCGCCACAGACCGCGACGGTTCAGGAAGACCCTTCTCTGGCGAGATGACCGCGAAAAGGTCTGTGTGGACATATCCTTTGTACGGCGGCACAAGCGGCCGGTGCATCCGGCAGACCGCAGTCCATCTCCTTGATACAGAAACGGTTGCGCCCGGCGGAATGCGAACGATTCTCAGCGGCCTGCCGATGGGTCTTCCGTCCCTGTCAGGGTGTCCCTCGTACAGCTGAACGGAAAACGGTCCCTGCGCCGACTGCTCGTCGTTTCGCACCGTCGCGGTGAGCGTGACTTCCTCTCCTGCCGACGGAGAGGGGTTGGAGGAGGTCAATCCTGCCGGCTCTTCCCACCTGTGGACAATCCGCACAGGACCGTTTCTCCGGTCGCAGGAAAAGATACACCTGTTCGTTCCCTGTCGGAGCGCGGGAAGCGACCGAGGATGCATCTGGAGGTCTACGGTGATGGCAAGTGCACTCATCCAGAGTTTCGGGCCAGGTTCTATCCTCACGCGGCATTCGTACACATCCCGGAACACAGGGCTGTCCGCCTCCACGAGCCGCTTTGACAGGAACCTGCTGAAATCTGCCTGAACGGAAAACCGTCCGTCCACCCGCACAGAGCCGAAACTGTCCCACCTCTGCCCATCACACGAGACGGAAAACCTCACCTCTGCCGGCTCGGCTGCCTCCCCGCAGATGTCCACTCTGCCGCCCACCATCAAGTAAGCGGACGACATCAGATAGGAAAGCCGCGCTCCGGGCTCTGCCTCTATCCCTCCGGCAGGCAGGTATCTGAGGTGTTCTGCCTCCTCTGCCTCCTCGGCGACTGCCTCCCTGGTGAGCGTCGGCGCAAAGACAATCTTTCCGTTGGCGTAGTCAAGCGGCTCGCAGGGAGCGTGCGCCCATCTTCCCTCGCCCTGCCAGCCAAGGATGAGACGCTCTCCTTTTCTCAAACGCTGGGACATACTGCCGGGAAGGATGGACCTGTAGACCGCCGTCTCGTGGATGGGATTGATGTCCACAGGTCTGTAGTACATCTGCGGATACCTCTGGTCTTCCCGGTAGTTGGGGATATCCTTTCTGCCCGGGCAGATACTCTCCGGGTCTCCTTCAATCTGCTCGGCGCTTGCGACTGTCCTTCCGTCGCGCGTGAGCAGATACAGCCGCTGGTGGCTATCAAGCATATGCCAGCCACCGTCAAAGAAAAACTGGGTGGTGCCGTGCCCGGTCGGCAGCCGGTACTTCAAGAACATCCACGGCAGGTCTGCCGCCTCGCACAGCGCCTGCACCGACTGCGCGTGGGAACTGCAGTAGCCGTACCCGAACACATTCATATACTTCGTCCTGTCAACCGGATTTGCCACGCCAACGCTGTACGCGTGTGCCATCTCCCAGCGCCAGATGGCAAACGCCTTCTCCCTGTCAGACATCTCAGGCGAAAGGATGGACTTTACCACAGAGGCAGGCGTCTCGCAGTCAACCCCGCCCTTGACAAAAACCTTTGGATGCTCAACCTCTCCGTGGATTTCAAGGTATCTGTTCACCGGTTCTGACGAGTTGCCTACCTCAATCTCATATGATGCCCTCGTGCCTTTTCTCACCACGATTTCGCGCACTTTTTCCTGTTCAGGGAAACCAACCGCAACCGTCGGTTTCCCTGCCCGCGGATGCGGTCTTGAAAACTCCGCGCATCCCCTGTGACCTTCTCTGTCCTGCGCCTCCACATAGACGCACAGATTCTCCGCGCAGATATGGCGCGGGTCGCAGGTGAGTATCTCTCCGTCCCACGCAAGCGCCCGGCAGGACAGGTCGAAGACGACGCCGTTGACTGCGACAAGGATGCCCCTTTCCCTCACTCCCGAAGGGTCTGTGATGCGAAACCTCATCCTCTCCGCCTCGTCGGGGAGCACCTCTATGAACGGCGGGTCGGCGTCAGGAGCCCCTTCGCCGAGGAGGAAGACATCCTTCATCTGGACAGCGCAGTTGACTCCGACGGGGAACTCTGCGAGGAATGTCATCTGCTGGACGAGCCCTTCCATCCCTCCCCAGCCACCTTCCGCCGTTTTCTGCCAGTCAATCTTCGTGAGGTCTGCCTCAACCACCTGCCACTGTGTGCTGACAGGAGGCAGTTGGCACGAGGAGCGTTCTCCGGACGGGCTGACCGCAGTAAGACGAAAAGACCCCTGCTTCTCTGCGCGGCAGGAAAAACGAAGGAGAAAGAACTTCCGGGCGTCGATGAACCGTTCGCGAAGGTTGAGGGAGAACCACGGGTGCCTCATTCCAACGACAATCTTCAAACCGTCGGCAGAGAAGGAAAAGTCGCGCGCCGCAATGACCCTTCCGTCAAGGTGGGACGGCGAGGAAAGCGACCACATCTCTCCTGTTCGGGTCTGCGCCCAGTCAACAGGCTGTGTCTCTGCCATATTCCCTTCTCCTCGGGTATCTTTCTGCCGCATTATACACTGTCCGGGCAAGACCGTCATCCCATCAGCGGCAAAGCGGCCGCAGGTGCCTTCTTGACGGAGACAGAGGTGTCTGCATCTCGAAAGAAGGCGAGCAAAAAGGCAATGCGCGGCAGGCGGTCTTCCCTCACCGGTTGACTCGCGCTCGCTTCGGTGGGACAATAAGAGCGGATGGAGAAAGGGCTTGTCGTCGTCAAGAGATTCGCCAGACGCAGCGAGGCGGAGTGCGCGGCAGGCCTTCTGCGTTCCTCCAGCATCCCTGCCTTTGTGTTCCGCGAAGATTCGGGCGGGCTGGCCCCCCAGTTCGGCATCCGCCTGATGGTGCCTCGCGAGTTTCTTGACGAAGCCAGAACGCTCGTGGACGCGTTCAGCGGCCCGTCACGGACAGATACAGACAGGTAACAGTCCGGAGGAGGAAAATGATAGAGGACGGAAGGAGAAAGGCGCTGGTCTTTGAGAAAGAGATTGCGCTCTTCTATCTTGAAGAGGGTGTCGTGCCGGGAAACATCCTTGTCCAGAAACTGTTCCTTGAACTCGCGAAGCAGGAGATAGACCACGTGTTGTTCATCAGCGAGGCGCTCGTGGGGCAAGCGCTCACCGTTGCCACCGCGTCCGTTGAGGAAACCGTCAGGAGATTCTTTGAACAGATGCCGCGCGACATCCTGAAGAAACATACGACGCAGGTGGAGGCGCTCGAGACAGCCCGCAGGATGGAGAAAAACGGACTTTCAATGTATGTGAAGTCTGCCGATGAAGCGCAGACACCCGAAGAAAAGGCGTTCTTCTCTCTGCTTGTCGCGCAGGAGGCGAAACACCTTGAGTCGGTTGACAATGTCCTGCGGTACCTCACCGGCACAGGCGACTGGTTTGCTGAGGACGAAGCGCGGGTGTGGAACTGGATGAACCTGTAGGGAACTATTCGGCACATCAGGATGTCTGACTCCTGGAAGGCCAGTGCACACACGAAAAGGGAGGTCAGTATGGCACGCACAGCAACGGTTTTTCTTGCGGGCGTCTTTGCCTTCCCCTCGTTCCTCTTCTGTCAGGTACCTTCCGGCGCGGATGAAGGCACGACCGTCTCGTCCAAGATATGCGCGGTGACGGTCTACGCTGACCGCGCCCGCGTGACGCGCGTGGCAGACATCTCCCTTCGCGCCGGCATCGAGAAGTTTGTCTTCCGGAAACTTCCCGCGTGGATTGACGAGGGTTCTGTTCAGGTAGGAGTGCTTCCTCCCGACTCATGCGAGATTGTTGATGTGGAGGTTCAACGCACCTTCCTCGCCCGCCCTGACGACGAGGAGATACGCAAGGCGCAGGATGCGGTGCAGGAGATTGCCGACCAGATTGCGTCTCTGGACGACGAGCGGTCTACACTTGAGGCGCAGGCGCGGCAGGTGGAGGCCATCCGCACATTCACCATAGAGAAGATGCCGAGGGATGCGGCTGTTCGGGAAATCAAGACGGAAGAGTACCGTTCCCTCATCAACTTCCTCGGCGCCGCGCTCGGAGAGATTGCGATCCAGAAGAGGGAGATTGAAAAGAAGAAGCGCGTCCTTCAGCCGGAACTCGACGCGCGAAGGAAGAAACTTGACGAACTGCGCAGAAGAACCCAGCTGGAGCAGAACAGCGTGGTCGTCACCGTCAGGAGGAAGGGCGCTGCTGCCACCGCGAAGATGACCCTGACCTACTTCCTTCCCGGCGCCACATGGCAGCCGGTGCACGAACTGCGGACAGGGGGAGGACTTGAGAAGGTGACGCTTGCCTCGTACGCCATCGCAAGTCAGACGACCGGAGAGGACTGGGATGGCGTGGCGCTAACATTCTCCACCCAGAGGCCGACCCGAATCCTCAGGATTCCCGAACTGGAAAAACTGGTTGCTGGCGCGCCGTCTCCGCCGGCAGCGGATACGTTCGGCTCTGCCAGCGCGAAGTTTGAGTCGCAGTTCTCTGTCTGGAACGCGTTTGCGAACGCTGCGCCTGTCCAGCAGGTTGTTGAGGAACAGAGAAGAGCGCAGGAGAAGCGTCAGGCGGCGGCCGTGAGCACCTTTGCGCAGGTTCAGGAAAAAAGAGGTACCACCGCTCAGTTTGCCGCAGAAGGGCTCCAGATTGTCAGGACTGACGGAAAAACCGTGCGCATCCCCATCGGGTCGGTGACGCTTGACGCGAAACCGGCGCTGGTGGCGGCGCCTGAACTGTCCCTCAACGCGGTGCGGACGGTCGAGGTGGTGAACGCCGGCCGCCAGCCGATCCTTCCGGGCAGGATCCTCCTCTACATCGAAGGTGCCTTCGTCGGCACCACCGAGGCCGACTTCGTCGGCTCCGGCGAGTCGTTCACTGTGTTCGCCGGTGTCGCGGACGAGGTGAAACTGTCCCGCACCCTTGACCGCAAGCGCAGTTCCCTCTCGTGGTCCGGCAAGAAGAAGCGGATGCAGGTGTGCTTCGTGCTCACGGCGGAAAACCTCTCAGACGGGCCTGTCGCCCTCCAGATGTCGGACAGAATTCCCGTTTCTGAGACGGACGAGATACGGGTGCTCAACGTGAAGATCCAGCCGGAGGCAAAGCCGGACACCAGGGGCATCCTGAAGTGGAATGTCTCCCTTGGGCCGAAGGAGGCAAAGGAGTTCCGTATCGAGTACACGCTTGAGTATCCGCCGCAACCGGCTTTCCCGGCGGAGCAATCGGACAAGAGTCCATCCGGTCGCGGGGGCGTCCCTTCCGGGGAAGAAGGAGCGCTGGAATCCATCCGCACACTGGAACGGCTTCTCCACTGAGGCGGGCTGTCACGACGGAATCAGTCGGATGAGCCGCACGTTGGGGGAGGGCAGCGTCACCGCGAGGCGCAGTTGCCCTCTCCGACACCGACCGTTTCGTGGCGCATCTTCACGGGTCCCGCCATCGCCCTGTACTTCTCGATGTTCCTGCGGAATACCTCTGGCTTGCGCTGCCGTAGAGCCGGGACTTCCCTCGTACAGGGCAGCCCGCATCAACGGTCATCATCAGGGATGTCCTGCCCGTCTCCTGACCGCGGGCAGACGCAGGTACGCGCACAGACCGTCGGAAGGGAAAAAGCAGATGTTCTCACCGGGCGCACGAGAAGCCGCTTCATTGACTCTGCCTTCCTGACCGTCTACAATCATTCGTGGAACCTGCTGGCGGACCCAAAGGGGAGATATGAAAGTACGACCGGCTGGCGCACTGCTCGCTTTGTGGCTTGCCGCCGCAGCGATGCGGGCGGTTCTCACCTTCGGACAGGCGCCGGCTTCAGGCCCTTCGACATACTTCGTCGATTTTGCCGGCGGAAGTGACGATGCCGACGGCAGGAGTGCGCAGACCGCCTTTCTGCACAGCCCAGGCGACCCAGCAGCGACGAAAACGGCGAAGGCAACGGTCCTGAAGGCCGGGGACACCGTGCTCTTCAAGGGCGGGGTTGTCTACAGGGGAACCATCACCGTCCCATGGTCGGGGGAGGAGACCGTACCGATCGTGTACGACGGCAACTCCTCCGGAACCTTTGGGACCGGCAGGGCTGTCATCGACGGGTCAGAGCCGCTTTCGGGCTGGAAAAGGTGTGCATCTCAGAATGAGGCACTCGGCTCTCCGGCGTGGCAGAAGGTGTGGTGGACAACCGTTCCTGCCTCAACCACCTGTTTTTCGTGTAACCTATGCGAAGGCGAGACGCAGCTTCTGATCAGCAGGCATCCGAACACGGCTGACTTTGACTTTGAGGACGAGCGGTCAACCTTCGCACCTGTCAGGGGACGCCAGCCATGGGTGGAAGGTCCTGTCGAACGGATTGCCGCAGACAGAGGGATGGTGCAGAACTCAACGAGACCGTACACCTTTGCCGTGGACAACAACCCTCAGACCTCAGCGGTCATCGACCCCTGCGCGCCGTCAGGACTGACCTTCACCCTGAAACGGCAGGTGACCGTCGCATCCTTCGGCATCCAGTATGTGCCGTCGTACGAACAGCCGAAGGAGTGCGTTATCCTCGGAGATGGGAAACAACTTCTCACAGTGACCCTGAAAGAGGATACCGCCTCCATCCAGACATATTCCCTGCCCCAGCCGGCGACTGTGGGAGAACTGACGCTGAAGATGCTCAGTTCGTACGGGAAAGGGCGCGGGTACGCGGCGCTGGCGGAGTTTCAGGCGTATGACGCGCAGGGCAACAACCTCATCGGCGCTCCTCAGGAGATGCAGTATGCGGACGCGTCTTTCTTCACGCAGTCAGACCCCCGCTTCTGGGACGGCGCGTACTTCTGTATCTGGGCTCGTCCCAACCTCCTCTACTATCAGAAGGTGCTGAGGTATGTGCCGTCAGAGCACCGGCTCTTCTTTGAGGTGCTCACCGCACAGCAGTACAGAGAGGGGCTTTTTGTGATGATGAATGCTCCAGCCGCGATAGACACTCCCGGCGAGTTTGCGCTGGATGAACCGCAGGGTCAAACCCGACGCATCTTTGTCTATCCGCTGCGGGAACCCGGGACTGGCGGTCCTTCTGACATTACCTATGCGGTGCGCAAGACCGGATTTGTCCTCTCCGGCAGCCATCTCACCGTGCGCAACTTCCGCGTCCAGAAGCAGTACGGCGAGGCGGTCACCGTCAGACCTCCAGCAGGCAGCAGGGTGAAGGGCATCCGCATCCTCGATACAGAGGTAACGGCGGTGCGCAACGAGCGGGGCTCGGTCGTTACGGCGAGCAGTGTGGACTCCTGCGAGATACGGGGAAACTTCATCCACCACAATAGACGCGCAGCAGGCATCGGCCTATCCGGGTGTACGGATGTGGTCATCTCCCGTAACCACCTGCTTCGCAACGGAGCCACAGGCGTGCGTCTCTACGGGTGCAGCCGCGCTCAGGTGACGGACAACATCGTGGAGGGACATCTTGGCACGCACTCCAACGGACTGACCGCGTATCTTGGCTGCACCGATGTGGTCTTTGCCCGCAACCGTGTCTCCGGCGGCAACAACTGCCTCACCGCGCAGGAAGGCGAGCGGATGGTCATCCACCACAATATCCTTGACGGCAACGGCGCGGCGGCAATCGGCTTCTGGAATGTGGACACGCTGAAGGATGTGAAGGTCTTCCACAACCTCATTTTGAACAGCGACAGAAAGGTGGACTGGGTCGCCGGCATCTACTGCGGGGGCAAGGGACCTGCGGTCAACTACGAGTTTCGCAACAATGTGATTGACGGCATCTCTACGGCGTCGGAAACGCCTCTTGCGGGCACATACTCGCACAACATCTACACGCGGCTTGGATGGAACCAGAACGAGGCGCACGGGTGGAAACTTCAGGAGGGCGAGCGGTACATCCCTGACCTGACACAACTGTTCGTTGACCCTGTGAGAGGCAACTACCAGCCCAAACCTGGCGGACCGCTCGTAGATGCGGGCATCGCGGTCGGCATCGAGAGAGACATTGAGGCAACTTTCATCCCCCAGGGAAGGGCGCCTGACATCGGCGCGTACGAACTTTGCATCCCTTCACGAAGGGAGGTGCGATGAGGAACGCATTCGCAGGTGTGCTGGTCAGCGTGGTCGTTGGCTTTGCCTGTGCGGGGTGGGCGGCAACATACTATGTTGACCAGAAGAGAGGAAATGACGCGCAGACGGGCAGCGAAGACGCTCCGTGGCAGACACTCGCGCGGGGAGCGAAAGACCTCAAGCCGGGAGACACCCTCATCGTGCGCGAAGGTATCTACCGCGAGCAGGTGAGACCTCCGAAAGGAGACCAAGGCACACCGGTCACCCTCAAAGCGGCGCGGGGCGAACGGGTGGTCATCTCCGGCGCAGATATCGTCTCAGGATGGCGCAAAGCCACCGCGGAGGATGTCGGCGGACCGCACCCTCACCTTGACAAACTCTTTGTCGCAGACGTCAACTGGATACCCCCCCGGTACATTGCCTCAGGGGAACTCCGCCTGTACGAGAAGGGCGCTCTTTTGAGGTGCGCCCGCACCCCTGACGAGGGCTGGTGGAGCATCACGAAAGGTCTGTCTCTCACCGAGTTCACCGATGAGGTCCATCTCACCCAGACAGAGCCGTCTGCGTGGGACGGCTGGACTGTCGCTATTCTTGAGCAGGCCGGCGGCTCGGTTCAGCACATCGAGGTGAAGTCGTTTGACCCGCAGACGCATAAGATAGAGCTTGCCCGACCCTACTCCGCCTACCGGCAGAAGATAGACGAGACGCGCGATAGGTACTATGTGGAGAACCATCCTTCCACGCTTGACGGGCCTGGTCAGTTCGTCTTCAAGAAACTGGACGAGAAGACGGTCCGGCTCATTGTCTGGCCCTCCCGCCCTGGCGCCGACGGGAAGCCAGAGATTGAGATTCCGAGGAGGACGAACCTCATCTACCTGCCCCACGCAGCCCATCTGGTCATAGATGGCTTTGAGGTCAGGCACTCAGACGGGCACGGCATAGGGATGAGTACGGGCGGCTCTCCCGTCAATGTCGTCATCACCAACTGCTACATTCATGACAACCGCGACTACGGCATTGAGATGCGCCAGCCGGTCTCCTGCGCCATCATGAGGAATGTCATCAGGAACAACTCACACGGCATCGCGTTGAGCGGCTCCCGCGACTGTCTCATTGAGGAGAACGACATCGGCTGGAACTATGTGGACGGCATTGTTGGTCCAGGCGGCACGCGCAACCTCACTATCAGGCGCAACTGGATACACGACCACTTCCTCTGGGGACACCCTGACAACATCCAGTTCTGGTCGGATGTGGAGGGAGTGACCCTCCAGGACAATGTGATGGTGAACGCGGGGCAGACGATGATGTCCGCAGAGATGAGAAACACGCGTCTCATCCACAACATCTGGCTTGGCAGCAGAGCCATCTCGATGATCTGCGGCGGAGACGGGTGGGAGATTGTGGGCAACACCGTGTGCGCGACAGGTCCCGCTCCGACGAACCTGAACGGCAAGAGGTTCGTCCTGACACACAACATCTTCTGTCCCCTCCACGGCATCGTCCTGTACGGCATCCCTGACCCGGACACCTTCTCCGCGGACTACAACCTCTTGTGGCCGGGAGATTCCTACCGGGGAGCGCTCGTTTTCAAGGGCGCGTGGAAGGATGCGGCAACATCCCTTGACGCCATCAGGTCAAAGTTCAATCTTGAGGCGCACGGCATTGTCGCGGACCCGGAGTTCCGAAACGCCGCACGGTTCTTTGCGGTGACCGACTACCGAAGGGTTGTTGAGTGCACGCAGAGCAAACTGATTCTCGAGAAAGGAAGTGCGAGTATGTTTTCGGTTGGCGACAATGTTGAGGTCGACTTTGACGGCAAGGTGAGGAAGGTGACAGAGGTAGGACCTGACTACATCTGCATCCAGCCCCCGCTGTCTGCGCCTCCTGACACCATCCAGACCGTCGCAAACTGGAAGGAAAAGACGGATTTCAAATGGGACCTTCGGCTTACGGACACCAGCCCTGCAAAGGGAAAGGGAGAGGGCGGAAAGGATATCGGCTGCGGGCTGAACATACAGGCATATGTCGCCGGAGATTTTGACGGCGACGGAAAACGAGACCTTCCGGAAATTCCGTCCGAAGACAGATAGCAGAAGGAGGGGTTCAATGAAAGAAGTGCGCGTTGCGCTTGCGGGCACAGGCGGCTACGGACGGTACTACCTGAGGACGCTGATGAAGGACGCAGCGGCGCACGGTGCCCGCCTCGCTGCCGGGATTGACCCGAGGCCGCACCCCGACTCGGCGCAGATGCTCAAGGAAACGGGCATCCCCCTTCTTGCTTCTCTGGCAGACCTCGCCCCGGACAGCGCCGACCTCGTCATCATCGCCGCTCCCATCCACCTCCACGCGCCCCTTTCCTGTCAGGCAATGGAGCAAGGGTTCCCGGTGCTGTGCGAGAAGCCCCTTGCCGGGTCTGTTGCCGACGGACTTTCCGTCATCCGCGCGTCTCGGGCGACCGGCAGATTCGCCGCCATCGGATACCAGTGGTCGTACTCAGACGCGGTTCAGTCAGCGAAACGGGACATCGTCTCAGGCAGGTTCGGCAGGCCTGTGCGGATGAGAACCATCTGCATCTGGCCCCGCAGGAAAAGTTACTACACACGAACATTCTGGGCAGGCAGGATGACGCTCCCCGACGGCTCCTTTGTCCACGACTCTCCGGCGAACAACGCCGCCGCCCACTACCTCCACAATATGTTCTTCCTCGCGGGAGAGGAGATGGGGAAAAGCGCGGTGCCGAAAGAGGTGACCGCGGAACTGTACCGGTGCAAGGAGATTGAAAGTTATGACACCGTCGTCATCCGGTGCCTGACAGGAAACGGCGTGGAAATCCTCTTCGTCGCCACCCACTCCGCAAAGCCGGAGTGCGGGCCTGTCTTTGAGTTGGCCTTTGAGAAGGCGACCTTCACCTACGACGCGGACAAAGACCCGTTCTTGCGGGCCCATCTACCTGACGGAAGCGTGGTTGACTACAACGACCCTGACGCGACCTACGGAAACCGGCTCTGGCATACCGTGGAGGCGGCGCGGACAGGAAAAACGCCTGCCTGCGACGCGCTCGCCGCGTTCAGCCAGACGGTGTGCGTGTGCGCGGCCCTTGAGAGCAGCGGCATCTTTTCCCTGCCGCCAGAACAGGTCGTCACGAAAACCGACGGGCTCGGAGACGGCTTCACCTGGATGCCCGCGCTTTCCGATACCCTCTGGGAGTGTTACCGGCGCTGGGCGTTACCGTCGGAGACGAAGGCGGATTGGGCGCGCGCCGGCGCCACGGTCAGGGTCACGCTTCCCGAGGGAGCTCAATGAGACCACAGAGCCAGACAGACGCGGGACTCCTTTCTACTGCCGGTGCAGACCCGGCAAGGTGGGAGGAGGTCGTCAGACGGTTTGAGGAGGAGGATGCGGAAGGCGTCGTGCGAAAAGGACAGATACTCTTTGCGGGCAGTTCCAGCATTACGAGATGGCAACTTGACAGGTACTTCTCGCGGAAAGACCTTGTGAACAGGGGATTCGGCGGCTCTCTCCTCGCAGAGGTGGCTTTCCTGTGCCAACGGTATCTGGTCGCGCCGTCTCCGGCGCAGATTGTCCTCTACGCGGGCGACAACGACATCGGGTGCGGGGCTGCTCCCGCGCAGGTTCTCGCCTCTTTCCGGGTGTTTCTGGCAAAGATGAGTCGGCATCTTCCCGGCGTTCCCATCCTTTTTTTCTCCATCAAGCCGAGCCCTCTGCGACACCATCTGATGGACAGGATGAGAGAGACAAACCGCCTCATCAAGGAGGAGATAGAAGGGCGTCCGTCCGTGCGGTTCCTTGATGTGTTCACGCCGATGCTCTCTGCGTCGGGCAATCTTCGTCCCGAGTTGTATGCAGAGGACAACCTCCACCTCAGCCACGAGGGATACCTCCTCTGGGCGCGGCTCGTCGCGCCTTTCCTTGTTTCTGAACAGTTTTCTACAGGGAGGACAGGATGATGCGTTGTGGAGCACTCGCGGTATGCATCGCACTTCTTACCGGGGGGTGCGCAATGACACAGGAAACACCAAGACCGCAGACGACATCTCTCCTCATCCAGCCGCAGAGCATCCCGGGAAACTTCAAAGTCACTCCCCAGCCGCTTCCTCCGCTCGCAGATATCGTGAAGCGGTCCCCCTCAAAACCCGTCTATGGGCTCTACACATGGGCGTCGGAGTACAAAAAACTGCGGGAGGAACTCAAGAAGGTCGGCTGGAAGTCGTTCAGGTTCGGCGGTCCGTGGGACGACGAGATTATGAGGATGGTCGTTGAAGACGATGTGGAGGTGATGAAAACGCTCGGACTGCGGGATATCGCGTCAGGCGGAACGAAGAAGAACAGAGCTGACTACCCTGCGGACGAGCCGTTTATCGCCGACTATGTTGCAGGCATTGAAAGGTTTCTCACCCGATATGGACCCGGCGGCACATTCTTCAGGGACAATCCGGGTCTGCCTCACAGACCGGTGCGGTATGTGGAGATATGGAACGAGCCGAACTTCCAGTATATGATTCCTGACAGAGAACCCCGCGCAGAGGTGGAGAAGGAGCGGGAAGCACTCTACTCAAAGGTGCTCCCCGCGGCATATCGGGCGGTCAAGGCGAAATGGCCTGAGGTAACCGTTGTTGGATTTGGCGCCGGAGGCGCGGCTGCGGCAGATTTGCGGTTCATCAGGAATGTCTTTTCCTGCGCGCCCGAACTCATCGGCAGGAGTTTTGACATCCTCTCCACCCACCCGTATGTCCAGCCGGTGCCGCCGGAGACAGACAGCATACGGGCGTGGGGCAGTTACTCCATCGCAACATCGCTCGCCGACATAAGGAAAACGCTTGCGGAAAACGGTGTCGGCGACAAACCCGTCTGGTACACAGAGGTCGGCTGGCCTATCTCTCAGGCGGACGGCGGCTACTTCCCCACGCCTCCAGACAGACCTCTTCCTTCCCCCATCCTTCAGGCAGCGTATGCGGTCAGAATGTACGCGCTCGCAATGCGGCTCGGCGTGGAAAGGGTGCACGTGATGTTTGCGATGGACTCAGATGGCTTCAACGGCGGCTTTTTCCTCAGGGATAACTCGTGGAGACCGTCTGCGTACGCCGCCCGGACGATGATACGGCTCCTGCCAAGACCCTCCCTTACGGGTGCGGTCAGCGACGGAGTTGACGGCTGCTACGCCTACTGGTTCACGCGGGATGCCTCAGCCCGGGAAAAAGAGGTTGTGCTGATGGCGTGGAATGTGGCAGGACCAAAGACGCTGTCGCTTCCGTGGAAGACGAAGAGCGCGGTTGTCACCGATATGCTGGGCACGTCCAGAGAGGTCTCAGCATCACACGGAACTCTCGCCGTTGAGATAGGCCCCTGCCCGGTGTATGTCATGGAGAAATAGGCCAGAGCGATTCTGCAGCCGCCGCATCGTTCTTACGGCGCTGCCTTCCCTGCGCAGGCAGGACGCGACGCCGCATAGATGACAAGCTGGACAATACAGGCAAGGGCAAAGAGAATCACGAGGGCGAGATAGGGAGACCTGACCAGAATACCCTCGTTGGCGACACCGATTGCCGCAAGGAACGAGGGGACAAGGCCGAGGAGAATGCCCCCAAGTTTGCCGATGCCGATAATCATCTCGTGCCAGCCGGCAAGGTGCTCCGTCTCCTTTCTCCCCTGGATGCTGTAGTACAAACTCCCGGAGTAGAAGAAGGCAGCAGCGCCTCCCGCCAGCGCGAAGCCGACTGCGGCAACCGCCGGTGACGAAGAGAAGGCGATGACCGCCAGTCCCGCGAGCATACACAACTGTCCGAGGATGAACCGTTTCAGGCGGCAGGGCCAGCGATGGGCGATGGAGAGGAAGAGGAATGTCAGCGTTGACGCCGCGGCAAGCACGGCGAGGAGCCCCGAGTGAATCCGCGCCGGTTCCTGCCCCTGCCACAGGTAATCTGCGAGCGCCTCGTACAACTGGCGGAAGACGCCTACCACCACAAAGCACATGAGGTTCGCCACATACGACATCCGCAAAAACGCCCTCAGAAGGCGGGGGTCGTGCGGCTCCTCCTTTGCGGCAGACGCCTCGGCGGCATCAGGGATGCGGACCTGCCACGCGAGAAGGAGCGCTACCATCGCGACAGCAAGAAAGGACGAAACGAGAAACACGCGGTTGATTGCCTGCCGTCCCGCTTCGCTGTACACGACGGATTCGGACGGATACAGCAGCCCGCAGAGCACAGGGCCGGCAAGTGTGCCGAGAGACCAGGTGATGTTGAACACAGACAGCCGCCTGCGAAGCGCCACTCCCTGCCTTCCCCGGCTGAGTTCCGCCTCAAGGTTCGGCCACATCGCGCCTCCCGCAGCACCGAGGAGCGCCGCGCAGACGGCAAGCGCGGGAAGCGTGCCCGACGCGACCATCAAGACAGGCGCAAGGATGAGAAACACGCAGGCGCCAACCGCTGTCTTCTTGAAACCCTTGCGGACTCCGAGTACCGCGCCTCCCATTGCCGCCACAATGTAGGCGGCGCCGTACCCCGTTCCGACAATGACGAGTTGAAAATGGCCACCGTTGAGACGCTGAACCACGAGAAACCCCAGTCCGATGTAGACAAGGAGGAGATAGGCGTCGCCGACAATCACGGCAGGCCAGATAAGGAAGTCGCGGGCGAGAGAACCGAGCCGTGCCCTCATTTTACATCCTTTCTCTCCCTGCGTTAGAATACCGACCTGAATAGATGGAACCCGCGCTCATCTTCGGCGTGTTTCTCGCCTCCCTTGCGCAGGTTGTCGCCGGAACCGCCGTGCCGATGTTCCTGAGCGATGCCTTCGGCGCAGGCCCGTTCGTCATCGGGCTTGCCGGCGGACTGAACCAGTCGGTGTACTTTCTCACAACCCTTGTCTCCTCGGTGCTCGTCCAGATGCGGTTTCCTCTGTTCCTTCTGGCGCCGTGCTTCTTCTGCGTCATCTACGCCGCGCTGCCGTCTTTGCCCCTCTCCCTCTTCGTCGGACTGTATGTCGCAAGCGCCTTCTTCTACGCGCGGTACTGGGCTCCCATCCAGGACTGCCTGAGGTCGTCGCGCGCCTCTTCCGTGAACAACTACAACCTCAGTTTCAGCGCCGGCATCCTTCTGGGAACTGTGTCAGCCGGTTTGCTGTACGAACGCAGCAGGACTCTGCCCTTCCACGCCGCCGCGTGGCTTTCTCTTCCCGTTGCGCTGGTGTTCCTCGTGATGGCGCGCAACATCCTCAAGATTCGGACGAAGCGGACCGCGCAGGTCCCCGCGGCACGGCAGGCGTTTCCAGCCCCGCAGGCGTGGAGAATCCGCACCCTGTTTTTTCTTCAGTTCGGCACCTACGGCCTGCTCATCTCCACCTTCCCGAAACTGTGCCTTGATATGCCGCAGAAGGGCTACACCCCTTCCGTCATCGCCGGACTCATCGCGTTCTACTACGCGGTGCGTCTTGCCGCGTTCGCCGCATTGCGCAACCGCTCCGTCGTGGAGAACAGAGCGGTCTTCCTCGCCTCGTGCCTTGCCACCGCCGCGGGCATCTCGTGGATGCCCCTTGCCCCTGACGCCAGGTGGGCATCCGCCGCGATGCTCCTCGCCGGCGTGCCGATGTCGCTTGCCTACCACAACAGTTTCCTCTTCCACCTGCGGGCGGGACTGCCGACAGAACTCCATCAGGCGATTATCTCGGCGGGGGCGCTGTTCGGCGCGTTTGCGACAGGCATCCTCGGGGAGCGCATCGGGCTGGGCAACGCGTTTTTCCTCTACGGGCTCTTCATCGCCGCGGCAGGTCTGGCACTGGCTGCTGTTCTGCCTGACAAAGAGGTCAGTACCGTCCGAACTTGACGACCCTGCCTGCTTTGTCAAACCCGACATAGTGGTTCTCGTAGAACCAGACCTCCATCATCCCTGTCGGCGACACATAGAGGGACGCCGCCTCTCCGTAGAGAGACCGCGTCTCGTCCTTTGTCATTCCGGGGATGACCTCTCCCTCAAGGACAGGCAGGAGGGATTCGTCAGGCAGGGAGAGATGCGCCTTGACAAACGCCTGATGCCGGGCTACCAGTTCCTTCCAGTCAGGACCTCTCTTGACTTCCGCCTTCTGGGCGACCGTAGCGCAGCCGGACAGGAAGAGTGCCGCGGTAACGACAATGACATGCCTCATTTTTCTCCCCTTTTGGCGCTATGATACCATACTTCGGCAAGGGAGCAAACCGCACAGATGACACTCAAACCGTGGAAGGACTACCTCGGTCCAACGCTCTTCTGCGACAGAGATGATGCTCGCGTGAAGGAGTGCTCCTGCGGCATCAGCCGGCACTGTCGCACGGAGCAGGAGAAGGCGCAGGCCGTCTTTTCCTTTGTCCGGGACGAGATTGCCTACCGGTTTGACTACCCCTGGCGCAGGGCATCGGAGACGCTGCTGCGCCGGTCCGGAAACTGTTTCAACAAGGCGAACCTCCAGATAGCCCTCCTGCGGGCTCTTGGTGTAGAGGCGGGCTATGCCGTATGCCTCATCACGAAAGAGGTCTTCCGTCCCATCCTGCCGCCGGAGATTTTCGAGATGGTCAGCGACCCGACCATCCATGTGTACTGCGCGGTCAACATCTCGGGCAGATGGACCTCGTGCGATGCGACCATTGACCAGCGGCTGTTTGACGCCGTCTACTCCTCGCGGGAGCACTGGCGGCACGACCGGTGGGACGCAACGACGGACCTGCGGCTTGACCCTGTCTTCGTGGTTGAGGAGCAGGGGGTGTACGCGAACATAGACCTCTGCCTCGGCTCTCCGGTGAAGTTCTGGACGGATGAGCTTCTGGCAAAGGCGAACGGCTACCTCGACTTCCTCACGCAGCCATCAGGAAAGGGGACACGATGAAGGACCTGCTCGAACGGATGTCTGACTTCTCGCCGGAGACCCGGCGCAACGCGCTTGAGGAGTTCTGCGGGCTCATCAGGACAGGGAACCTCCGCAGGAGAACATCCGCAGGCGAGCGGCTGAATCTGCATCTCCACACCTTCCACTCGTTCAACTGCCTGTGGTGGTCTCCGTCCCGCATTGTGGCTGAGGGCTGGATGGAAGACCTGAGGTACCTCGGCACCGTTGACTTTGACTCTCTTGATGGCCTGGAGGAAACCAAACAGGCAGGGCGGCTCCTCGGGATGGAGGTGATGGGCGGATTTGAGTCGCGGGTCTTCCTGCGCGAATACGCAGACAAAGTCATCAACTCGCCAAAGGAACCCGGCATCTTCTACCTGTGCGGCAAGGGATTTCCCCGCGTGCCCGACCCTGCGGGCGACGCAGGCAGGTTCCTGCTCGGCATGAGACGGACCGCCCAGGAGCGCAATCGCGCGGTCGTCAGGAAACTCAACGCGTTCCTCGGCGCTGTTGAGATTGACTTTGAGCAAGATGTGCTGCCCCTGACCCCGTCGGGAAACCCGACGGAGCGGCACATCGTCCTTGCCTACCAGAGATGTTCAGAGAAGACGCTCGGCCGCAATGTGGACAGGTTCTGGGCCGACATCCTCCACCTTCCTGAGGACGAATGCCGCCGCCTGCGCACGGACAGGCCCCAGGACTTTCAGGAACAGGTGCGGACAACACTGGTCAAGTTCGGAGGTCCCGGCTACATCGCGCCCGATGTGAGGGAGTTTCCCCTGTTTGACGATGTGGTGGCGATGACCAAAGCGGCAGGCGGCATTCCGGTCGGCACCTGGCTGGACGGCACAAATCCCGGAGAGGAGAACCCTCAGCAACTGGTCTCGCTTCTTCGCGAGAAAGGCATCGAGGCAATCACCATTATCCCGGAGCGCAACTGGAACATCAGGAACCTCGCCGAAAAGAGGGAGAAGGTGGCGAATCTGGACGAGTTTTTCTCTGTGTGCATCCGGATGCGGATGCCGGTGGTATGCGGCACGGAGATGAACAAGTTCGGCCAGCCGTTCGTGGACGACTTCTCCCAGCCGGAACTGAAGAAGTACCTCCCCTACCTTCTGGAGAGCGCCCGGCGGCTGATGGAGCGTTCCCGGCAGGAGTAAAGACTCCTGCGCTTCCTGCTCTCAGGCAGGACAACCTCGCTAAACCTGACGGCTGCTTCCTGCGTCTCACTGATGAGTTTGTACAAGCCGACCACGGCTGAACACACAGGAGGTGCGTATGAAGCGTCTGGTTGCAGGAGTTGTGGGAGTCGCATTTCTTCTCGTCTTTGCTGGCGTGGTGCTTGCCCAGCAGAACCCTGTGGGCGACCAGGGAGGGCAGCGGTCAGCGGCGCAGTTTATGATGAGGGCATTCGGGGGCATCCAGCAGGTCATCCCGCTGCCAGACGGAAGCATCATCGTGGTGACAGGCTCCCGCCTGATGAAGTACGACAAGGACCTCAACCTCCTGAAAGAGGTCACCGTGCCGAGAGATGCCGGTCTTGACGCAGCGGCCGGCGGATTTCAGGGCAGGAGGGGCGGCGGGAACTGAGCAGTAAAGAGACGCCTCATCCGGAGCGCTCGGGGCGCAGGCGGATATGCTGCCTGCGCCCTTTTTTGTACACGATTCTGCGTTCTCTGCCCATTCCACCCCGTCCGGTTTTCAAGTCAACTGCCGGGTCAATGGTGAATGAGTTTGGTACCGGGAAGAGGGAACTCAACGGAGTGGGCGCACCAGGAGTGTGCTCCGTCTGCTCACGGAAGTGGGGTATGGCGCACGATCTCGGCGCCAGCGAGTCGGGGAGAGTTGCCCGGGCAGAGCCGCGCCTCGGTTCGAACGGGTCCTCATCCCGTGCGCCACAGGGAGGAAAACAGGCGAGTGGGCGCACCAGGATTCGAACCTGGAACCCCTGCGTTATCAGCACAGTGCTCTGCCCTTGAGCTATGCGCCCTGCTGACCTGTAACGATAGCACGGTGCGCCCACACTGTCAACCCGTTTCCGCCTGCCGTCTCTTCGGGAAAACGCT